>Ga0209156_10003762_pt1 | contig 11275 bp, 10 predicted proteins | sample GraSoiAngelo_124_FD_185881 | JGI IMG/M metagenome (GOLD analysis project Ga0209156, IMG submission 185881) | Grasslands soil microbial communities from the Angelo Coastal Reserve, California, USA - 14_0927_05_20cm (SPAdes) (version 2) | ecosystem: Environmental > Terrestrial > Soil > Grasslands...
TCGTTGCCGTCCTCGCCGTCGCGCTGGGAGCCGCGGCGCAGGCGCCTGCGCAGCTTTCCAAGCAGGTCGGAACGCGCATCGAGGTCGAGAGCGCGGCCCCGGTGCGCATCGACCCGGGCGCGCTGCGCAAGGCCCTCGAGGCGTTGCAGGACGAGCCGCGAGGTGGATTCGGCGGACCCGCGGTGGAGAAGCGCGTCCGCGAGATCCAGGTGCGGCAGTTGCGCACGCCGGAAGGCGCGCGCCTGGTGATGGACTTCATCGGCGATCCTCTCGCCGCCGACGCCGAGGCCCGCCTTCGCGCGGCGCTGCCTGAACTTGAAAATTCCACGGTGCGCATCTCGCCCATCGACGCGAGCGTCCAGACCAACCTCGCCGGCAAGCTGGCCCACGACTTCCTCGGGCAGGATCCCGGCGGGCTCAGCGCCGACGAATTGAAGCAGCGGGTCCAGGATCAACTCCGCAAAAGCGGAGAGACGGGCGATGTCGACGTGCAGGTGGAGCAGGACGGCAACAAGCGCCGCGTCGAGGTGCGGGTCAAGAAGGAGCAGGTTCGCTGAGCGCGGCAAACAGCTCGATCAGGCCCTGCCCGGCCGCGAGGGCCCGGCCTTCCGGATCCGCCGAAGGATCGTAGGCGCCGATGCTCGCCGAGCAGATGGGGAGCGCGGCGCCGATGGCCCGCACCGCGTCCTGCACCTCGCGCGGCGTGAGGCCGCCCGGCGGCGCGAACTCGTTGGCGGGGGCGAGGGCGGGATCGTGCACGTCGAGATCGACGTGGACGTGGATGCGGCGAGCGGTCAGTCGTGAAAGCACGGGCTGGAGAGCAGCCGCCGCTCCTTCCTTGCGGATCTGTGGGACCGTCACCCATCCGAGACGCGAGCCTTCGACGGCGGTGCGCTCCTCCGGATCCAGGTCGCGCGCGCCGACGAGAAACGCCTCCTGCTCGGGCACCGGAGCGAAGCCGGGAACGGACCGGGCCAGCCCGCGAAAACAGCGCCCGGTCGCCACCGCGAGCGCCATCCCGTCGAGAAAGCCGCTGCGCGTGGTTTCGGGCGTGTTGAAATCGCCGTGACCGTCGAACCAGGCCAGGGCCGTCCGCGCGCCCAGGCCGCCGACGGCCCCGACTACCGCTCCGCAGTTGCCGGAGAGGACGAGCGGGAAACGCCCCGCCGCAAGCGCGCCGCGCACCTCGGCCGCCAACGTCCGGTGGAGATCGAAGGTGGTGCCGATCTCCGCGCGAAATCGCGTCGAAGCTTCGACGGTGGCCTCGGTGACGTCGGCGCCCAGGCTCCGCAGCCTGTCCGCACCGCCGAGCCGTTCGGGACCTTTGCCCATCCGTACGCCGCGATTTCCCGCGTCGTACGGGACGCGAACTACATGCACGCGCATGGCGGCATCCTATCCGTTCCGCGCGAGGAGCCAGGCGCGTGCAGGCGCCGTGTCGATCCCGAACTGCTCCAGCCCGGGAAGGACCACTTCTTCCAGGGTGCGGACGAAGATCTCCCTCTTGCGGGCCGTTGCAAGGATGCCGTGCCGCGCGAACTCTCCTTCGTCGGGCTCGGCGGAGGCCGGCGCGAAAAGTCCATCGCCGACGGTGCCGGAAAGCATCGCGGGCACGAAACGGGAGACAAAGGAGATGTCGATCGCGCGCGTCTCTCGCGCGAGATGGGCCCAGCCCATGCGCCCGTGCACGACTTCGTCTTTGGCGATCTGGTGCAGGACCTCGCGCACCGTGGGCTCCGGTTCGTCGGCGAGCAGCGTCGCCACCGTCGCCACGCTTTCCGTCTCCGTGATGCAGCAGCAGGCGACCACTTCGTAGAGGAGCGCCTCGCGGGGCGCGAGGCCGGCGGGCGCGATCGAGGCGGCCGCCGGCCATTCGGAGCCGACTGCGTCGCCATATCTACCCGCCAGCTCCGCACAGAACGCCGCGTGACGGCGCTCGTCGCCCGCCGCGCGTTCCATGAGCGCGACGACTGGCGATGCGGCGTCCCAGGAAGCGATCGCCGGGCCGAGCCTTGCAAATCTCTCGGCCGCCTCCCGCTCGACCCGGGTGCGAAACGCCCAGGCCGTGCCGATGGTGCGGCGGAGCGGCTCGTTCACCAGCCCATCACTCCGCCGCCGCCCGACGACTGCGTGCTCGGCTGGTCGCTGCTCGTCGCCGTGCCGCCGTCGGCAGCGCTCATGTCCGTGTTTGCCGTCGCACCGCCACCGGAGCCCTTCGACGAGGATCCCGTGGCGCAGCTTGCCTGTGCGCCGACCACGGCCCCGGTCACCACCAGCACGCGAAACAGCTTCTTGAAGAGCACAGGTCCCCCTTTGGTGATTGCGGCAGATGTAGCACGGTTTGCCAGGGATCCTGCCATGCACTTGAATGGACGCCATGGGACGCATCGACGTGCTCTCCGCCCTTCGCTCCTTGCGGCGCTCGCCCGGAGTTTCCCTGGCCGCCGTCCTCTCCCTCGCCTTCGGCATCGCCGCGAGTTGCGCCGTCTTTTCCGTGGTCGACGCGCTGCTCTTGCAGCCGCTGCCCTTCGCGGATCCGGCGTCGCTCGTCTTCGCGACCGAAACAACGGGCCCCGATCACGCGCTCAACGCCGTCTCGGGTCCCGATCTCGTCGACTGGCGATCGCGAGCGCAGTCCTTCGCCGAACTCGGCGGATTCCGGCGGACGCAGGTCACGCTGACGCGTCTCGAGGCACCGGAGCGGGTCGACGCCGCGGCCGTGCAGCCCGGAGTTTTCTCTGCCCTGCGGGTCCCGCCCGTCCTCGGTCGAACGCTGGTCGCCGCGGACGATCTACCGGGCGCGCCGCGCGTTGCGGTGATCTCCCATCGCTTCTGGCGTACCCGGCTCTCGGGTGACGGCACGGTCCTCGAGCGCTCCGTCACCCTCGCCGGGCAACCGGTTCGCATCGTCGGCGTGATGCCGGAGGGGTTCCGGTTTCCGCTCGACGGACCCGCGCCGGAATTGTGGCTGCAGCCGCGGGCGGTGCAGTTCGGCAACATGCTCGACGAGCGCGCGCTCTTCTTCTTCCAGGTCGTCGGCCGGCTGCGCCCCGGGGCGACCGTCGAGGGCGGACGCGCCGAGCTCGCGGCGATCACCACCGACATCTCCGCGCGCAATCCCGAATCGCACGTCCAGCGCGGGGTGCTGGTCGTGCCTCTGCGGGAGCAACTGGTCGGCGCCGATCGCGGCTCGCTGGTCCTGCTCCTCGGAGCAGTCGGAGTCCTCCTCGTCATCGCCTGCACCAACGTGGGAAGCCTCTTGCTCGCCCGCGCGGTCCATCGCCGCCAGGAGCTCGCGGTGCGCGCCGCGCTGGGGGCGTCGCGCTGGCAGCTCCTGCGGCAGCTCGGAATCGAGAGCGCGATCCTCGCCGGCATCGCCGGCGTCCTGGGCGTCTGCGCCTGCGCGGTCTCGCTCGATGCCTTGACCAGCTTCCTACCGCCCGCGATTCCGCGCCTGCGGCCCCTCGCCATCGACGGGACGGTCCTCCTCTTCGCTCTCGGCGCGTGCGCGCTCTCGGCGCTGGTTTTCGGAAGCGGTCCGGCGCTGATCTTCTCCGGAACCGAGGCGAACGAAGCGCTGCGCACCACCTCCGGTGGAATCCCGCGCGGGCAGCGGCTCCGCTCCGCGCTCGTCATCGGCGAGGTGGCGCTGGCGACCGCGCTGCTCATCTCCGCGACGCTCCTCGTGCGCAGCCTGCGCAACGCCCAGAACCTCGACGCCGGCGTCTCCACGGCGGGCCTGCAGACGCTCGATTTGACCTTGCCGGATCCGAAAGATCCGGAGACAGCGCTGCCGCGTTTCGCCGACTCGCTCGTCGAGCGCGCCGCCGCGATCCCCGGAGTGCGAGCCGCCGCCATCGCCTCGCCGCTGCCAGTGGGCGGACGTGCCATCGGGCTCACCGTCGCTCCCCGCGACCGGGCGGAGCCGCACCCGCCGCAAAGCTCGCTCTCCTCGCTGGCGCCCGGCGCGCTCTCGCTGCTCGGGGTGAAGCTCGATCGGGGCCGCGAGTTCACCGCCCGGGACCGCGCCGGCGCGCCGCCGGTCGTGATCGTCAATCGTACGCTCGCGCGCCTCTTGTGGCCCGACAAGGATCCGATCGGGCAGCGCATCGGTCTGGGACCGGGGGATCCGGAGAATCGCGAAGTGGTCGGGGTCGTCGCCGACACGCGCAGCGCGCTCGACGCGCCCGCGGGGCCGCAGATCTATGCCCCCTATGCGCAGGTGCCCTGGCCGTTCTTCACGCTGGTCGTGCGCAGCGATCTCGGCCCCGTGGCATTGCAGTCGTCGTTACGGCGTGAAATCTCGGCAATCGATCCCGAGCTGCCGGTCGGCGCGACACGCTCGCTGGACGAGGTCCTCGCGGGCACCGTCGCGCGGCGCAGGTTCGCTGCGCTGGTGCTGACAACGTTCGCGGCGGCGGCGCTGCTTCTCGCGCTGGGTGGCATCTCGGGGACTCTCGCCTACGTAGTCGCGCAGCGGACCCGCGAGCTCGGAATCCGCGCGGCCCTCGGAGCGACGCGCGGAAGGGTGCTCACACTCGTCCTCGGGCAGGGCTTGCGGCTCTCCGGGGTCGGCGTGCTGAGCGGAGCGGTGCTCGCGGCCGCGTTCTCGCGGGTGCTCGCGTCGCAGCTCTTCGGGATCGGGGCCACCGATCCGGTCACCTACGCTGGAATCGCAGGCGCGCTACTGGCGATGGGCGGCGCAGCGTCGCTGGTTCCGGCGTGGCATGCGACGCGAGTCGATCCGATGGAGACGCTCCGCGCCGAGTAACGCCTGGTACTAGGGCACGGCTTCGCGAGCGAGGCCGAGCCGCGGCGCAGTCCGGCCGATCCGCAGCACGACGACGGCGGCGACGAGGCAGATGGAGCCAGCCACGATCCAGGCTGGCGTGTACGTCGTGAGGCTGGTCCGGATGATGCCGGCGCCGAGCGCTCCGAAACCGGCGCCGATCTGGTGCGACGCGACGATCCAGCCGAAGGCGATGGGCGCATCGCGGACGCCCATCGCTTCCGTGGTGAGCCGCACCGTCGGCGGGACCGTGGCGATCCAATCGAGGCCGTAGAAGATGGCGAAGAGCGGCAGCCCGAAGACGTGGGCATTGAACGCCTGCGGGAGCCAGAGCAGCGCGAGGCCGCGCAGCCCGTAGTACCAGAAGAGCAGCTTGCGCGAGTCGATGCGGTCGGAGAGCCATCCGCTCGCCGTGGTGCCGAACAGATCGAAGATGCCCATGACCGCGAGCAGGCCAGCGGCCCGCACTTCGGGAATTCCGTGGTCCATGCAGGCGGGGACGAGATGCGTTCCCACGAGCCCGTTGGTCGTTGCGCCGCAGACGAAGAAGCTGCCGGCGAGGAGCCAGAAGTCGCCCTTGCGCGATCCTTCGCGCAACACCCGGAACGCGTTGGCGACCGGGTTCTGCCGCGACGGCGCGACCTGGGGCGTTTGCGGAGTCGCGCCGAACGGCAGGAGCCCGAGATCCGAGGGGCGATCGCGCATGAGGAATGCAACGAGCGGCAACAGCAGCACGATCACGGAAGCGACGATGAACGTCACCGCGCGCCAGCCGTGGCCCTCGACGACGTGCGCCTCGAGAGGGAGAAAGAGCATCTGCCCGGTGGCGGTGCTGGCGGTGAGGATTCCCATCACCGTCCCGCGGCGGGAGAAGAACCAGCGATTCACGACCGTGGCTCCGAGCACCATCGCGGTCGTGCCGGTGCCGAGCCCCACCAGGACGCCCCAGGTGAGGATGAGCTGCCAGCTCGTGCGCATCTGCGAGGTCAGCGCGACTCCGACGCCGATGAGCGCCAGCGAGACGAGGACGGTGCGGCGGATCCCGAACCGCTCCATCAAGGCCGCGGCGAACGGTCCGACGAGCCCGTAGAGAACCAGGTTCACGGAGACCGCCGAGGAGAGCAGGGCGCGGCTCCACCCGAACTCGCGCTCGAGCGGCACCATCAGGATCGACGGAGTCGCGCGAACCGCGGCGGCGCAGAGGAGCACCACGAAGGTGGCGCCCGCGACGACGAAGGCAGGATGGATCTTCTGTTTCACGAAGCCAGCTCCTGGGCCGCAAACCGCGCGCGATAAGCCGACGGTGTGACGTGCAAAGCGCGCAGGAAGGCGCGGCGGAGCACCTCGGCGCTACCGAAACCCGCTTCGGCGGCGATCGCCTCGAGGCCCTTGTCCGATTGCTGCAGGGCGCGGCGCGCCGCTTCCAGGCGGAGCTGTTCGACCGCCTCGGCAGGCGCCACTCCGAGCTCGCGCTGGAACACGCGGGTCAGCTGGCGCGGGCTCTTCCCGATTCGCTTGGCGAGAGCGGGAACCGACAGGTCGCCGGCAGGGTTTTCAGCGGCCCAGGCGACGAGATCGCGGATCGAGGGCGTCTGCGCGGCCTGGAGCCGCAGCGGAGCGCTGTACTGGCTCTGGTCGCCCGGCCTGCGCAGGTACATGACCATCGCCCGCGCGAGCTGCAGGGCCAGCTCCGCGCCGAGATCCTCCTCGATCAGCGCGAGGGCGAGGTCCATCCCGGCGCTCACGCCGGCGGAGGTGTAGACGTTGCCGTCGCGGACCCAGATGCGGTCCTCCTCGACGCGAATGCGCGGATAGCTCCGGGCGAGCTCCGCGGCGCGCGACCAGTGCGTCGTGACGGTACGACCGTCGAGGAGCCCCGCCTCGGCAAGGAGGAACGCTCCGGTGCAGACGGAGCCGAGGCGGCGGACCCGGCCGGACATCTTGCGGAGCCACTCGAGCACCAAGGGATCGTCGATCACCGAGTCGACGCCGATGCCGCCCACGACGAGCAGCGTGTCGATGCCGGTGCGCACCTCGGGGTACGTCGTGTCGGGGAGGAAGCGGAACCCGGAAGAGCCCGCGATCGGACCCGGCTCCATCCCGACCACGACCGGTGCGTATCCCGGGTGGGATTTGCGCTCGTCGCGCAACAAACGGGTTGCACGCGCGAACAGCTCCAGCGGGCCGGACAGGTCCAGCGCCTGGATGCCCGGGTAGACGAAGAAGGCGACTCGCAGCGGTTTCGAAGCCTGCATGGTGCCCATGCTGCTCGCGGGAGTCGATGTCCGCAAGGACATTGATCCAACGATTCGGGACATTCAGGCGCGAGCGCCGTTGGTGGGTGCCGTCGCAGCCGTCTTCCGATCCTTGCGGCGGATGCTGAGCACCTTCGTGACGCGGGCGATGGCCAGGCCGTCCTGGTCGAAGACCGTCGCCTCGAGCTTCGGATTGATCTTCCCCGCCGCGTCGATTTCGCGCTTGAACTGGGCCAGGAGCGCGGGAGGCACTTCGAAACGCGCGCGCACCCGGCCTCGGCCGGGCTTGAGGAACTCGATGGTCGCGCTCTTGTCCCAGACCACGTACTCGTCGCCGAGCTGCATCATGATCATCAGCATGAAGAAGGGGTCGCACATCGAATAAAGCGACCCGCCGAACTGCGTGCCGACGAAGTTCCGGTTCCAGGGCGACAGCTTCATCTCTACTTCGAGGACGCTGAGGTCCTTCGCGACGTGCACGACGGAGATCCCGGCGCCGAGGTACGGCGGCCAGAACCGCAGGAGTCTCAGGAACCTGTCGTATCCGAGGGCGTTGGCGGCGCGCTGGAGGAAGGGGAGCATGTTCCGAAGGATGCCAGCCGCGAGGAAGCGTCGCGACCGCTCACGCCTCCGGCGGAACCGTCATCTCCGCCGGCTGCCCCATCTCGCCGCTCGCCGATCCCGTACTGGTCACCGGAATGTTGGGGAACACCAGACTGATCGCCGCCGACGCGAGCGCGATGCCCGCGATGGCCCAGAAGATGATCCCCAGGCCGGACTGCAAGGAGGCCGACAGCGCGTTCAGCACCGAGGAGGTGAGCCCTGCGCCATGCCCGGGTCCGAGCAGCTGATCGGCGGCGCCGTCCGGAATCGACTCGTCGCGCCGCAGCGCCGCCCCGAGGATGCCGCCGAGGACGCCGACCGCCAGCGTGCCGCCGATGGTCCGCGCGAACATCGTGCTCGCCGTGGCGACTCCCCGCTGGCGCCACTCGACCGTCGTCTGCACGGCGATGAGCAGCGCGGTGTTGGCGAGTCCCAGCCCCACCCCGAAGAGCGCGCTTGCGGCCTGCGGCGTGTGGATGCTCGCACCGGGTCGCAAGAAGAGGGCGAGCGCGATCGCCGCGACGGCGGAGATGGCAAGCCCGCTCCGCACCAGGATCCGGAACCCCACGCGCGGGAGCAATCGGCCGCTGATCGCGCTGGCGATGGGCCAGCCGATGACCATGGGCGTGATGGCGCTGCCGGCTTCGGTCGGCGTGCCGCCGAGGACCCCCTGCACGTAGAGCGGCACGTAGGTGACCATCGAGATCATGCCCGCGCCCACCAGAGCGCCTGTGGCGGTTGCGACGGACATCACGCGTTCGCGGAAGAGGTCCAGCGGCACGACCGGTTCGGGGGCCCGCTTCTCGATGGCGAAGAAGGCGAAGAGCGACACCGCGGCGAGCGGCAATCCGATCGCGCTCGCAACGCCGCCGTGAGTGCCGAAAAGGAGCGCCGCAAGCCCGAGCGTGAGCACGCCCGCGCCGGCGAGGTCGAGCGAGTGCCGGCGATGCTCGACGTCCTCGTGCAGGGCGACGACGAGGAGCGCCGCGGCCGCGATCCCTGCCGGGACGTTGATGAAGAAGACCCACCGCCAGGAGAGGTACTTGACGATGATCCCGCCGAGGAGCGGACCGATGAGCCCGGCGACGCCCCACACCGCGCCGAAGACGCCCTGCATCCGGCTGCGCTCTTCCAGGTTGTAGATGTCGCCGACGATGGTGAGGGTCGTCGGCTGCATCGCTCCGGCCCCGAGCCCCTGCACGGCGCGGAAGGCGATGAGCGCGCCGATCGCCATCGAGCCGACGAGGAAGACGGCGATGCCGGCGAGGAGCACCGGCTTGCGCCCGTAGAGATCGGCGAGCTTGCCGTAGATGGGGACCGTCACCGTCGAGGTGAGCAGGTACGCGGTGAAGACCCAGGAGTAGTAGTGGATGCCGCCGAGATCGCCGACTACGGTCGGCATGGCCGTGGAGACAACCGTCATCTCCATCGCAGCCATCGACAGGCTGAGGAGGAGCGAGACGACGGTGAGCGGGCGATTCGTCTTCATCGACCATGGTAGATGCCGCGCCCGCGCCGGAGAAGCAACCGCGCTCTACCGTTGCGAGAAGGTATCGCAGGCGTCGGCGGTGCCGCGGTCGAAACCGGTACGGAACCAGCGTGAGCGGTCCGCTGCCGACCCGTGGGTGAACGACTCGGGCGCCACGCGGCGCCCGGCCATTTGCTGGAGCCTGTCGTCACCCACGGCCGCGGCGGCGCGGAGGCCTTCCTCGACGTCGCCCGGTTCGAGCATCTTCCGCTGGGCCGCGGAATGCCCCCACACGCCGGCGTAGCAGTCCGCCTGCAACTCCAGCCGGACCGAAAGCGCGTTCCGCTGCGACGGATCGCGCTGCGAGAGCCGCTGCACGCGCTCGCTCAAACCGAGCAGGTTCTGCACATGATGGCCGACCTCGTGCGCGATGACGTAGGCTTGCGCAAAGTCCCCGGGAGCGCCGAAGCGACGGGACAGCTCACGATAAAACCCGAGGTCGATGTACACCCGCTCGTCGGCGGGACAGTAGAACGGTCCGGTCTGCGAGCTCGCCTCGCCGCACCCTGAGCGCGTCTCGTCCCAGAAGAGCACCAGCTTCGCGTCCCGATGACGCCCCTGCATGGTGGTGCCCCAGAACTTCTGCGCGTCGTTGAAGGTACCGACCGCGACCCGTTCGAGTGGCTTCTCGGCCGCCTGCCGCTCGGCGACCTGCTCGCTGGGCGCCTGCGTCGTGGTGGTGCCCGGGTTCCCCTGCACCACGTCGAACAGGTTCTGTTTGAAGACCAGGCTGAGGATGCCGAGGACGATGATGCCGCCGAGCCCGAGCCTGCCGCCGGTGCCGGAGAGGATGGAGCCGCGGCGGTCCTCCACGTTCGAGCGATCCTGGTCCGAGTTGCCGAATTGCATCCGCTCAATCTGATAAGTTTGCCGCCCCATGCAAGTCATCGTCACCGGAGGCGCTGGATTCATCGGTGCGCATACCTGCCGGGCGCTGCTCGCCAAGGGACACCGCGTGACCGCGGTCGACGATCTCAGCCACGGAAAGCGCGAAGCCGTTCCGGACGGCGTCGAGCTCGTCGTCCTCGACGTCCGCGATCCGAAGCTGATGACCGAGATGGAGAAGCGTCGGCCCGACGCCGTGGTGCATCTCGCGGCGCAGATGGACGTGCGCAAGTCGGTCGCCGATCCGCTCTTCGATGCCTCCGTGAACGTGCTCGGGACGCTCTCTGCCCTGGAATCGGCCCGGCGCGCCGTCGTGCGGCGGTTCGTCTTCGCTTCCTCGGGTGGCGCTGTGTACGGGGAGCAGGACGTCTTTCCCGCCAGCGAAGCCCATGCGCGGCGGCCGGCGAGCCCGTACGGAGCTTCCAAGCTGTGCGGAGAGGAATACGTCGAGCTTTACCGGCGCGCCCACGGCATGTCGACGCTCTGCCTGCGCTACGCCAACGTCTACGGGCCCGGCCAGGATCCGCTCGGCGAAGCGGGGGTGGTGGCGATCTTCCTCCACCAGCTCCTCGAGGGGCGCACGCCGCGCATCAACGGCGACGGACTCCAGACGCGCGACTTCGTCTATGTAGAGGACGTGGCGCGGGCGAACCTGCTCGGCGTGGAGTCGGCCGCTTCCGGCGCCTTGAACATCGGCACTGCGCGGGAAGCCAACATCGTGCAGCTCGCGGAGAAGCTGGTGAAGGCCACGGGCGGTCCCAAGCCCACGCACGGGCCTCCGGCGCCGGGCGAACAGCGGCGGAGCGTCATCGATCCGGCGGCGGCGAAGAAGGCGCTCGGGTGGGAGCCGCGGGTGGGATTCGAGGAGGGGCTCGAGCGCACCGCGGAGTGGTTCAAGTCCCGGCGCAAAGCCTGATGGGAATCGCTTGCGGCCCTCGCTGAATCGAGATATGCAAATGCGCGAATATGGAAGCGCTTTCGCAGGCCTACCGCGCACTCGGTGACGCGACCCGGCTGCGCATCCTGCGCCTCGTCGCCCAGACCCCGCTGAACGTGAGCGAGATCGTCTCGCTCGTCGGCATCGCCCAGCCTACCGTCTCCCACCACCTCGGCAAGCTCAAGGCGATGAGGCTGCTCCTCGAGGAGCGGCAGGGCGTCTTCACCTACTACTCGCTCGACCTCCATCCGGACGACCCGCGCTGGCCGCTCATCCGC
>Ga0209156_10003767_pt1 | contig 11267 bp, 10 predicted proteins | sample GraSoiAngelo_124_FD_185881 | JGI IMG/M metagenome (GOLD analysis project Ga0209156, IMG submission 185881) | Grasslands soil microbial communities from the Angelo Coastal Reserve, California, USA - 14_0927_05_20cm (SPAdes) (version 2) | ecosystem: Environmental > Terrestrial > Soil > Grasslands...
AATATATTCCGTTTCTCGCAGGCAGGCTCTGAAGTCTCCGCGCTTCTCGGTCGCACTCCATCCGCAGTGGGTTATCAACCGACGCTCGCCGCCGAAATGGGCGACTTACAGGAGCGCATTACTTCGACCAACAAAGGATCGATCACTTCCTTCCAGGCGGTTTACGTTCCCGCAGACGATCTGACTGATCCGGCGCCGGCAAACACGTTCGCGCACTTGGATTCGACGATCGTCCTCGAGCGCGCGCTCACTGAGCTTGGCATTTATCCGGCAGTCGATCCTCTGGCATCAACATCAAAATCTCTCGCGCCTGAGATCGTGGGCGAAGAACATTACAATGTCGCACGCGGCGTGCAGCGAGTATTGCAGCGATATAAAGACCTCCAGGACATCATTGCGATTCTTGGAATGGACGAGTTAAGTCCGGAAGACAAACTAACCGTTTACCGGGCACGAAAGATTCAACGTTTCCTCAGCCAGCCATTTCATGTGGCGGAAGTTTTCACCGGTCATAAAGGACAATACGTCTCGATCGAAGAGACGGTCCGCGGTTTTAAGGAAATTCTCGAGGGCAAACACGACGATGTGCCCGAGCAAAATTTCTACATGAAGGGCAACATCGACATGATCAAAGAAGCCTAGCCATGGCCACGCTGAAGCTTGAGATCGTAACGCCAGAGGAAAAGATTTATTCCGAAGACGTGGACATGGTCACGTTGCCCGGTTCGGAAGGTGAGCTCGGCGTTTACCCCAAACACGTCCCGCTGCTCACTACATTGAAGCCGGGGGAACTTCGCGTGTTAAAGAATGGCCGCGAAAGTGCATTAGCGATCGGTGAAGGCTTTGTGGAAATCAAGGCAGATGGCGTTTCAGTGTTGACCGACATGGCGCTCGAATCGGAGAAGATCGATATCGCTGCGGCCGAGGCAGCGGTTGAGCGCGCCAAGGCGGCGATGAAGGAAGATCATAGTGCTGAAGAGGTGGCCGCCATTCAGGCATCGCTGCAGAAAGCGCTTGCCCAGTTGCACGTCAAACGCCGTCGCCATCACGGGTAGCAATTTGTAGAGGCGCTTGTGTCAAGCGTCTGTCTATTTCAAATTCGGTGCTTGCCGCAAGCACCTCCACAAACGTTGGGAATCATCGCCGGAAACGGCGTGTATCCTCGATTGCTCGCCATCGCAGCACGAAAAGCTGGCGTAAAAAAAATAATTGCCGCCGCATTCACTGGCGAGACCGATCCAGTGCTCGCACAGCATGTCGATCTGCTCGAATGGATGCGCGTCGGACAGTTGAATCGACTTCTAAGGTTTTTTCGCACGCAACACATTCATCATGCGATCATGGCTGGACAAATCGCGCCGAAAAATCTTTTCGATCTGCGTCCGGATTTGAAGGCGTTGCTTTTACTGGGAAAACTGAAACAGCGCAACGCGGAGTCCATCTTTGCCGCAATCGCAGACGAACTGGCTAGGATAGATGTCGATCTCTTGCCGGCAACAAGATTTCTGGAGGACTGTCTTGCATCTGTGGGATTGATTGCGGGAGTAAAGCTTAGTCGGCGTGAGGAAGAAGACGTCGATTTGGGCTGGAAAATCGCCAAAGAAATCGCGCGACTCGACATTGGGCAGACGGTCATCGTTAAGAATGGCACTGTCGTTGCGGTTGAAGCTATTGAAGGAACAAACGATGCGATCAGGCGCGGCGGCGCGCTCGCGCGCGAAGGCGCGGTCATGGTCAAAGTCGCGAAGCCAAGCCAAGACATGCGGTTCGATGTGCCGGTAATTGGTCTCGAAACAATTCGCATCTGTGCCGAAGCACGATTGCGCATGATTGCCGTCGAAGCGGGAAAAACTTTGCTGCTCGAACGCGATGCGATCGTCGATCTCGCCAATCGCTCGGGGATTTCAATTGTTGCTCGAGTTTCTTAGGCTGTAATGCATCGGTCATTCGGCTGATGAATCGAAGCCGATTCGCAGAACCGCGAAGTATTCCTTTCTTGACCAGCCTTGTGGCCTGGGAATACACAGCGTGACGCAAAGCATTATGTGCAAACGAATATTTTTTATTGCGATCGCATTTGCGGCCGGAACTCAAATACCTCGATCGCTCGCTGCGGATGCGGAGTGGGACCGAACGGTGCTGCCGCGTCCAGCCCAGCCATTCCAAGGCGTCGCGGATCGTACGCTGGAGGGATCCAAAGCGGCTTTTATCCAACCAGTGAAAGCTCCACCGGATGCTCCGAACATTCTGCTCGTGCTGATTGATGACGCAGGATTCGGTAATCCATCGACATTCGGCGGTCCCGTCGCTACGCCGACGCTCGATAAACTCGCGGCGGAGGGACTGCGTTACAATCGATTTCACGTCACGGCGCTTTGTTCTCCCACGCGCGCGGCCTTGCTATCAGGACGGAACCATCATGCGGTGGGATTTGGCTCGATCTCTGAATTGATCGGTGGTTGGCCAGGCTACAGTACGAATTGGCCGACTAGCGCCGCGTCCATCGCGCAAATTCTTCGGGCCAATGGTTACAACACTGCTGCGATCGGCAAGTGGCATCTCACACCCGACTCGCAGCAAGGGCCCGCAGGTCCTTTTGATCGCTGGCCGAACGCCCTCGGCTTTGACTACTTCTGGGGATTTCTTGGAGGAGAAGACAGTCAGTTCGATCCGATGCTTGCCGAGAACAACAACATCATCGGCGTGCCAAGGGACAAAAACTTTTATCTCAATGATGCGATGGTGGAACACTCAGTCACCTGGATTCGTGATCAGAAAGCGCAGGCACCGAACAAACCTTTCTTTCTCTATTTCTCAACGGGTGCAAGCCATGCCCCGCACCAGGTGCCGAAGGAATGGAGCGACAAATACAAAGGCAAGTTCGATCAGGGCTGGGACAAGTTGCGCGAGGACACGTTCGCAAGACAGAAGCAGCTCGGTGTGATTCCCGCCAACGCCAAGCTTACGCCCCGTGATCCGGTGTTCCCAGCTTGGGACAGCGTACCACCGGACGTGAAGAAAGTGTATGCGCGTCAGATGGAAGTTTACGCCGGTTTCCAGGAAAACACCGACCACGCTGTCGGCCGCGTCGTGCAAGCGATCGAGGACATGGGCCTCGCCGACAACACCCTCATTATTTACATCTTCGGTGACAACGGCGCGAGCATGGAAGGAACGGAGAACGGGACGTTCAATGAAATGACTACCCTCAACGGCGTCCCGCTTACGAGCGATCAGCAATTGAAAGCAATCAAAGCGTACGGCGGCTTGGACAAGTGGGGTGGCCCTCGCATGGCTCCGCATTACGCAGCGGCGTGGGCGTGGGCTGGCAATACGCCATTCAAATGGGGTAAGCAGGTCGCCTCACATCTAGGCGGTATTCGTAACCCTATGGTCATTGCCTGGCCAAAACGGATCAAGAACAAAGGCGGCCTGCGCAGTCAATTCACTCACTGCACCGATATTGCACCAACCATCTTGGAAGCCGCTGGCCTGTCGGAGCCAAAGCAAGTGAACGGCGTCGCACAGATGCCGATGCAGGGCGTAAGTTTTCTGTCCACGTTCGACGATGCCAAGGCGCCGTCGCGACACACGCAACAGTATTTCGAGATTTTGGGAAATCGCGCCATGTACAAGGACGGCTGGATTGCATGCTGGCGACCAGACCGGATTCCGTGGAAGTTTGATCCCGCAGCACTCGGGCGATTTGCACCAGGCAAATGGAATCCAGACCAGGATAAGTGCGAGTTGTATAATCTCGATGAAGACTTCTCGCAGGCTGAAGATGTCGCGGACAAGAATCCGGATAAGATGCGCGAACTAACGGCCTTGTTTTGGGCTGAGGCTGAGAAAAATCAGGTGCTGCCGCTATTTGCCGAAGTCGCGTTTTTGTGGGGTTTTCCCAAAGACTCGACCGATCAGATGAAATTCATCTATTACAACGGAACCGAGAACATCTCTTCCGGCATGATTCCGCCGATTTACAATCGCTCGTATAGCATCAGCGCAGATCTGGATAATCCAGGCCGAACAGGACTTGGGCTGCGTCCCGGTATAGCAGGGGTAATCGTCGCGGAGGGCAGTTTCCTTGGCGGCTTCTCCCTTTATGTCGAGGAAGGCCGACTGAAACACACCTATAGTTTCCTTGGTTTAAAATTGGACACCATTACCTCGCGTGATGAGTTGCCCAAGGGCAAAGCGAACGTCCGCTATGAGTTTACCGCCGACAACCCCGGTGAGTTCGCGACGAGCGGCACAAGTCGGCTTTTCATCAATGGTAAACAGCAAGCCGAAGGTAAGATCGAGCACACTGTGCCGCTTCGGTTTACCGCTTACGAGGGCATGGACATTGGGACCGACAATGGTCTTCCGGTGGTCCCTACGCTCGTCTACGCTAAAATATTACCGACGAATTTCAGAGGCAACATCCAGAAGGTTGAATTCGATGTTGGACCGGCCAAGGTTAGCGCCGAGGATCTGCAGCGCAGATATCTAGAGCGCTTCGCGAGTGCCGTGCGGAATTAAGCCGTAGTTTTGGAAGCCGACTTCGGCTGGGCTCTCCTCAGACCAAGTAATCAGGCAATCAGCGATCGCGCGCCCGCGTAGCTGAACTTAAACGGAGCGGTCAGAATCGCCCCTGCACAGCGTCCCGAATTGCCTGTTGCCGAATCGCCTGTAATTTTTGGTACTGTGCAGGTGAAAGAATCGCCTTCATCTGAGGATCGGTCTGCTGATGGATGGCTTTAATCTGTTGCATTTTTTGCAATCTCGTGAGCGAATTGTCGTTCTTGATTTTCTGTACTTTTGGCCCTTCGTCGGCGAGAATCGGCAGAACCTTGGCCTTTTGTTGCGGCGTCAGATTAAGCTGTTGTGATATCGCCTCAAGCTTCGCAGCTTTTCCTTGAGCAGACGACGGTTGTGCCAGCAGCACAGGCATGCCAAAGCATAGAGCCGCCGCGATTATCCGGGTGTAGTTGTTCATTTGTTTTTCCTCGTTTTGTTCGGCGGCATCGTGGTTAGAAGGCGATGGCAAGTCAAGTGGAATTGGGCAGAGCAGATTCAGGAGCGACGGTGAAACTATTGTTTTGTAGTGGGCTTCAATTTTTTCGTAGAAATAAAGCTTGATCTGCTGATTTCTGAATATTTGTTAGGATCGATTTTGGTTCGACTTGTCGCGGTGGCGAAAGGATCGCCGAAGTTAAATGAATTCTGCGTTTACCTCTACAAAGTAGCTGCGACGTAAGGCCAATTTCCACTTAAGGGACTCGGTAAGGACGTATCCGAAAAATGCCACAATGATTGTATCTGGTATTGCGCTGAGTTTGTTCATCGGCCTCGTCGGCGTCACATTACTGGGTGGACGTCTACGTCGGTTCGTTCCCTCGGAGCAGCTGAGTGCTGAGTCGAAAGACGCGGTGAAGCTCGCCTTGGGCCTTGTCGCTACCATGACCGCCATACTCCTGGGGCTGCTGATCAGTTCGTCCAAAGGCGCCTTCGACACCGCGCGAACCGAAGTTATGCAGATGGCGGCGAAGGTCGCCTTGCTCGATCGAGTGTTAAAGCTTTACGGACCGGAGGCAATGGACGCGCGCCATGCCCTTCGCGACGCCACCGCTGATGGAGTGCGGCGGACCTGGCCAGAGGGACGAAGTTACCCGGCTCGATTAGATCCAAACGAGCAGGCTGGTGACGCCGTGTATGCGGCCATTAGTCATCTCGCCCCGCGCGATGAAGCGCAGCGAGCGCTCAAGACGGAGGCGATGACTCTTATGGTGCAACTCGCCGAGGTTCGCGCGTTGGTGCAAGCGCAGGCGGTCTCGTCAGTTTCGAAGCCGCTGCTGATCGCCTTAGCAATATGGCTTGTAGTGATCTTCTTTGGCTTCAGCCTGCTCGCACCGGCAAACGCTACGAACACTCTGGCCCTCGTCGCCGGCGCGTTCTCGGTGGCCTGCGCAGTTTTGATAATCCTGGAGCTCGACTACCCATTTGCCGGCATTATCCGAATTCCGAGCGACCCGATGGAAAACACGTTGGCACATCTAGCCAAAGACACCTAAACGCGGGCTGCGTCCAACTTCTGATCCTGGTCATAGCTCGTGGCTGTTAACCACCTTCGTTGGATGCTCGAGTGCTCTTTTGCTGCATTCTCGAAATGCTTTGGGCCGTTTCTGCTTGTTACGCTGATGTTACTTGTATCCGATAACTCACAGGCAGTTGAACCGACAATCGATTCGACATCGGCAGAGCAACTGAAACAGCTAAACGATCAGACTATCATCGGTAATCGAATCTCGTTGGGTTTCGACTGGGACCAATTCAAACATGGCGCGGAAAAGGCAACGTGGACGCCAGCGGCATTGTGGGGCTGGCGTGTCAGTGACTCGCAGGACTGGGGCATACGTTTCAAGTTGCCCTTTGCTTATTACCGAAGTGATGAAGCATCAGGTCACGCGGAGGTAGGCGGCCTGGGAGATATTGAGATAGGGACGGGTCCGGCGTTTCGTTTGACCGACACGTGGCGCACTGGTGGCGGCATCGAGTTGCACGCCGATACGGCCTCGGATCGCGCTCTTGCGGAAAGCGTGTGGCGTTTAAAGCCGGGTTGGGGAGTCTCGCATGACGTCACTGACTGGCTCACGTTAACGTTCAATGCTGACTACAATCATTCCATCGCCGAAACAAATGATGTTCGGCCGCAGAGGTATTTTGAGCTATCGCTACCGAGCACACTGATTCTTCCAGACAAGTGGTCAATGGGCACCAGATACAAAGCGACAGTCGATTTTCAAAATGGCGGGCGCTGGGGCCACACCGTAAGCGCAGGCGTTGCCAAACGTCTCTCAAAGGTTCCAGTTGTCCTCAGCGCTAGCCTGGAAAAGCCGCTCAGCAATACCGGAAAGAAGTTTCAAGTCAGTATAACTATCGTTTATTACTTCCAGCGCTACCACTTGGCGAAATAGCACGGAAACCGGATTGATAGATCGTAGCTCTAATTCTGCAGTTTCGGGTCAACATCAAAGATTTGAATGAAACGGTTCTTGATTTCTTTAGCGGCAAAAAAGATTGACTAACCGGAGCCCAGATCGAATCATCGCGCGGACTGGCTAATTAAATTTAGTGTGATGAGGGCTTTGTTTCGCGGATTTGTAACGTTGGCTGCCGGTCTCGTATCTCTCGAATACCTGCTTCTTTCTGCGGAGACATTTACCGAGGGCGTTCGCGTTTCTCCGGATACCAACACGCTAAACCCCGGCGAATACGTCTGGGAACCAGAGCGTGCGCCAGAAGGACCTCTACTCATTATCGCGAGTATTACTGAGCAGGTGGCATACGTCTATCGCAACGGTATCCGAATCGCGCGGTCTAGTGTCAGCACAGGAAGACCAGGTCATCCGACCCCGACGGGTGTCTTCACCATCTTGGAAAAGGAAGTTCATCATACTTCGAGCATCTACAAAGGCGCCGAGATGCCTTACATGGAGCGTGTGACTTGGGGTGGAATCGCACTGCACGCAGGTGATCTGCCGGGTTATCCCGACTCACATGGGTGCGTCCGCTTGCCATTGGAATTTTCCAAACTGCTCTTCGGCGTCACGATGAAAGGCGCGACAGTAATCATTGCCGACACGCATTCAGCGCCGGCTGAAACCGTGCATCCGGGCCTCTTCTTCGCACGAAGCGGCGAGGAGAGCGAACCGGAGGCTGCGGGCCAATTTGAATGGAATCCTGATAAATCTCCCAGTGGCCCAGTCGCTCTGATCGCCAGCAGCGCAGACAAAACCGTTTATGTCTACCGTAATGGTGTGGAGATCGGCCGCGCGGGGATTCCGAATTCCGACGTCGTTGCGCCGTTGAACGATCGTGTTTTCAGCGCTCTCCAAGGGACGGATGCAGACGGACATCTTCGCTGGGTGCAAGTAACGGCTGCGGCAAAGGACAGCTCGAATGAAAGCCTCTTCCTGGCGGCGCAGAAAAGCGGGCTGCCGACCCAGCTTTTGGCCAAGGCGAGGGAAGTCATAACGCCGGGCACGACAATCATCTTTACTGATAAACCAGTGGATCCAACCACGCAGAGTCACACCAACTTCCAGATTGTCGTCGCGCAAAAAGACAAACCCTCGAGAACAGTTGAATAGTTCCTGCAGCTGTTGTTACGAAAGCTGATTCTAACCGCTATCGGACGGCAGAAAATGGCATTAGAACTGAAAACAAGCTGCGAAAAATGCGGGCGGACGCTGATACCAAGCGGAGTAGCTTACATTTGTAGTTACGAATGCACCTTTTGCGCTGGTTGCGCCGAGCAGATGAAGTTCGTTTGTCCAAACTGCGAAGGTGAACTTGTGCTACGGCCGCGCCGCAGAGAGCCGCCTAATTCCGGCGGCGCCGTGGATGCCTGATTCGATAACTGAGAAAACACTCGTCACCGATCGTGCGCATGTCGACTAACGAGCAATGCACACTTGCTGGCAGGAATTCCTTGCTGAGCCCCGTCAACGTAGGGGCTTTGCCTCCGCCGAACATGTACGGCGCGATCGTCAGATTGAGCTGATCGACGAAGCCTCGTTCCAATAACGCGCGAAAAAGCGTTGGTCCGCCTTCGCATGCAAGCCTGCGGACATTGTATTTACTGCGCAATGCTTCCAGCATGGCCGCAAGGTCGATCTCGCCAGATTTAGTGAGATGCAACGTGGCCTTCGTTTTGAGCGCGGCTTGAGTTTTCTTTGGCATGCGCTTCGTGGAAAAAATGAGGATCGGCGAAATCCTGGATTGGAAAATATTCAATCGGCTGGCGATCCTGCCTTTGTTGGAGATGATTACGCGCAGTGGGGCTGGGGGTTTCTTTCGGTTGATTCTCGCTTGCTGTAAGTCACTCGGTATGCCGAGCCGGACGTTGTCGCGTTTCAAACTGGTATGCCCAAGCAGAACCGCATCAGCCAGAGCGCGCTGGCGAAATAAATGCAGCTTGTCTTCACGTGAGGTGAAATCAACCGGCGCCAAAGTTCGCGTCGTCACCTTGCCGTCGGCAGTCATGGCAAAGGTGGCGACGACGAAGGGACGTCTCAGAACGTGGGAGCGGCCCTTGCGCCGCGATGTTGTGCCGGATCGGGACACTAAGGTCCCTCCCGCATTTTACTCTGTTTCGCCGATCTCGTGTTCAAGAGTCACCACTTCCTGTTCCATCTCACGCAATCTCACGCGTGCTGCGGCACCACTCGGTCTGTAAAACAGATAGACCAGAGCGCCGGGAAGGCAGCAAACCAAAATAATGAGAAAACTCAGCGACCCGATTAGGATAGCTTTTGCTTCCGGCACGCCGCACAGGCCGTTCAGCATGATCTGCAAAACTTTTTCCCGAAGTCCAATTCCGGCAAAACTGATCGGCAACGCCGAGATTGTGCGTTCGACTGGCATCACAGCAAAGAAATTCACCAGGGGCACCGGTGCACCCAACGCATACGCCGCAAATAGAAAAGTGGTGAACGTGGCAAGATGCGCTACGACTGATGCAACAAAAGCCACGAGCGTGGCGCGCCAATGATGCGCATACAGATGATACGCTGCGGAGATCTCGATCAACCTGTCGCGGCCCGGAAACCGTGCCGGTAAAGAATGCAACAGCTTGAATCCACTGATGACAAAGGTCGCAAGTAAGAAAGCAACCGACGCGCCAAGAAGCACGAGTAAGAGCCAAAGTAAGTTTCGTGTCTCGGGTTTTTGCGAAAGGAAATCGTAACGCAAGGCGATTAGCGTCGCAGTAATGGCCACCAACGCGACAAGGCCGATGAAGCGGTCGAAGACTACTGCGAGCAGCGCACCCGCTTTCTTATCCGGCGTTTCCTTCAGCAGGTAATAGCTTTTCATGATATCGCCTCCTGTGCCGCCGGGCAGAAATTGGTTGTAAAACATTCCGATAAAAAACAGGCCGGACAGGCGCGGGAGACTTAGATGAATTTTTTGGACCTTCAGCAAAACATGCCAGCGAAATGCAGCGGCGATTTCCACAACCAGGTAGGCCAAAATGCCCATGGCAACCCAGCGATACTCGGCGTTCCGGATCGCCTCAACCATCTGAGCGCGTCGGGTGGGATCGTGATAAACCCAGTAAAGCACCCCGACGGTGACGCTTAGCTGAAAAGCTGTGACGAGAATTTTTTTCATTCGCCAAAGCGTTCCTTCCAAGTTTGGACCGATTGGCGAATTGCAGCGGCCGTTTTGTTTGGGCTCATCTCCCAGACAAATAAGCAGTTTGTCGGAAGAAGCGGAACAAGTTTCTCGAAATTCATGGCGCCGGTAAAGGGCGCTTCATGATCTTTCGCAGGCCAGACACAGTCCTGCACGTGCGAGCCAAACGCGCGCGGGCCAATTACACGCAGCCATTCGGCGTGATCAATGAACCCCAAATTCTCTTTGATTTGTGAGTGACCGAAATCGTGCCAGTAACCGAGTTCCGCGCAGTGCATCTCGTCAAGCAACGCTGGTAATTCCCGCTCAGTTGGGATTTCTTCGTAACCGCGTCGGCTTTCCAAAGCGATCCTGACGTGTTTTAAAGCGGCGTAATCAATGATGCGGCGCAGACAATCTTTTACGCGCTCCAAATAAGGCGGCGCGATTTTTTCCCGTTTCTCCACTGCTCTTATCTTTAATTTTACGTATTTGCGCGACAGGTATCGCCCGGTCTTGGCCAGCTCGATCAACCGATCGGTGATCGGTGGCATGTTCACCTCGCCCAGGTGCAATACGATAAACGGCGCGTTCAATCGCGCCGCGAAATCAATGGTCTGGAACGTTTGCTTGACCGCACGCTCTCGTTCTTCGGAAGAGACAGCAGAAAATTTGTAACAGTCCGGCGAAGCCATCATCACTTCGACGGGCAAAGGACAAAAATTATGCAAACTGCTGAATCGGACTTCCCCCGCGTCAAACATTTTCTGAATTCCGGGCATCAACGATAGGCGAATGCCATGTCCCAGCTCGATCAAGTCGAACCCTAGTTTGGTTTTAATTTCGCGCAGCATTTCCTCTCCGTCAGTATGGCGTCCGGAGTTCCAGCAGGTGGAAAACGCGATCACGCTAAACAGCAGCGGCGACGGGCGGTGCCGGCGTTTCGGCACTAGGGGTTTCTGTGACTGCAGGCTCCGCACATTTTCGCCGCACGCGAGCAAGCACAGTTAACGCGATCGCAGCGTAGCAAACCGCCGCGATGGCAAGTGCTGTGCGCATTCCTATGAGATCGGACAGTCCGGTGATCCCCAAGCCCGCGACCGGCA
>Ga0209156_10003769_pt1 | contig 11262 bp, 10 predicted proteins | sample GraSoiAngelo_124_FD_185881 | JGI IMG/M metagenome (GOLD analysis project Ga0209156, IMG submission 185881) | Grasslands soil microbial communities from the Angelo Coastal Reserve, California, USA - 14_0927_05_20cm (SPAdes) (version 2) | ecosystem: Environmental > Terrestrial > Soil > Grasslands...
GGCCGGCCCGCGCGTGCCGTGCTCACCGCTGGACCATGACCTGTCGGGACGGGTTGCGCCCCAACGCCTCTGCGGCCGTGGCGCCGAGCTCCGCCGGGCTCCGCGCGACGATGAGCCCCGCCGAGCGCATGATCTCCGCTTTCTCGGCGGCGGTGTCGCCGAAAGCCGAGATGATGGCGCCCGCGTGCCCCATGCGGCGGCCCTTGGGCGCCGTGAGACCGGCGACGTATCCGATCACCGGTTTCGTCATGTGCTGCTTCACGAATACGGCGCCCTCGGCTTCCTGTGGGCCGCCGATCTCGCCGATCATCATGACCGCCTCGGTCTCGGGATCCTCCTCGAACAACGCGAGCATGTCGACGAAGGAGCTGCCGTTGATGGGATCGCCGCCGATGCCGACGCTCGTGCTGACGCCCACGCCGAGCGCCTTCATTTGGGAGGCCGCCTCGTAGCCGAGCGTGCCCGACCTGGTCACCACGCCGACCGCGCCGCGCGCATAGATGTGACCGGGCATGATGCCCATCATCGCCTTGCCGGCGCTGATCAGCCCGGCGCAGTTCGGCCCGATCAGGCGCGTGCGCCGCTCCTTCGGGTAGCGCCACAGGTACCGCTTGACGGTCATCATGTCCTGCGCCGGCACGCCGTCGGTGATGGTGACGACGAGCCGGATACTCGCGTCGGCGGCTTCCATGATGGCGTCGGCGCAGAACGGTGCGGGCACGAGGATGAGGCTCGCGACCGCTCCCGTGTTCGCCACCGCTTCCTTCACCGTGTTGAAGACTGGCCGGCCGAGATGCGTGGTGCCGCCCTTGCCCGGCGTGACGCCGCCAACGACGTTGGTGCCGTAGGCGATCATCGCGTTCGCGTGAAACGTTCCCTTGTCGCCGGTAAAGCCCTGCACCACGACGCGCGTCGTTTCGTCGAGCAGGATGCTCATGCGGCCGCTCCGGCGTTGCGCGCCGCCACCACGCGCTCGGCTGCCTCGGACAGGGTGGCGGCGGTGAGAATGGGCAGCCCACTCTGCTGCAGGATGCGGCGGCCCTCGTCCACGTTCGTGCCCGCGAGACGGACCACCAGGGGCACCGGGACCCGGACCTCGCGGATGGCCTGGACGACGCCCTCGGCCACCCAATCGCAGCGGTTGATGCCCGCGAACACGTTCACCAGGATCGCCTTCACGTTGCGGTCCGACAGCACCAGCCGGAACGCCGCCGCCACCCGGTCGGGACTCGCCCCGCCGCCGATGTCGAGAAAATTGGCGGGCTCGCCGCCCGAGTGCTGGATCATGTCCATGGTCGCCATGGCCAGGCCCGCCCCGTTGATGATGCACCCGATGTCGCCGTCCAGGGCGACGTAGTTCAGCCCGTGCTCCGCCGCGTCGGCCTCCCGCGGGTCCTCCTGCGCGTAGTCCCGCAGCTCGGCCACATTGGGCCGGCGGAACATCGCATTGTCGTCGAAACTCATCTTTACGTCGAGGGCGAAGACATGGCCGTCCTCGACGACGACGAGCGGATTGAACTCCACCATCGTGGCGTCCAAGTCGCGGAACGCCCGGTAGGCGCCCAGGACGGCCGCCATCGCCTCGTTCACCTGCTGGGTTCCGAGGCCGAGACCGAACGCGAGCTCACGAGCCTGGAACGAGCGCATGCCCACCGCCGGCTCGACCACCTCCCGCAGGATCGCGGCAGGCTCCCGCTGCGCGATCTCCTCGATCTCCATGCCACCGTGCGGATGGGCCACCACGACGATCCGCTCATGCTTGCGGTCCAGCACGAGGCCGACGTACAGCTCGCGCTCGATGGGGAGCGCCTGCTCCACGAGCACGCGATGCACCGGCAGTCCCTCGGGGCCGGTCTGACGGGTCACCAGGACCTTGCCGAGCAGATCCTTGGCGGCCTGCCGCACGTCGGCATCGGTGGCGCACAGCCGCACGCCCCCTGCTTTGCCGCGAGCGCCCGAGTGGATCTGGGCCTTCACGACCCAGCGGCTGCCACCGATTTCCGTCGTGCGATACACCGCCTGCTCCGCGCTGTACGCGACGCCGCCCTTGGGCACCGGCACGCCGAAGCCAGAGAGCAGCTCTTTCGCCTGGTACTCGTGGATGTCCACGGTCAGGCCCGCGTGGCGGCCAGGGAGGGCGCGACCGCCTTGCGGGCGGCGATTGCGGCTGCGATCTCCACGATGTTCCGTGCCATGCGGGCGGATGCGGCGTCGATCATCCGGCCGTCGAGCTGGGCGGCACCCCGGCCCGCCCGCGCCGCGTCGTCGAGGGCGCTCAAGATCCGGCGGGCGCGCTCGACCTCGGGCGGCGGCGGCGTGAACACTTCGTTCGCGAGCGCGAGTTGCGACGGGTGAATCGCCCACTTTCCCTCGTAGCCGAGCGCCGCCGCACGGCGAGCCGCCGCGAGGTATCCCACGGCGTCTTGGAAATCGCCATACGGTCCGTCGATCGCGCGCAGCCCATAGGCGCGGCACGCGGTCACCATGCGCGCCAGCGCCGCGTGCCATTGATCGCCGGGGTAATCGGGGTTCAGGCCGCCGATGCTCACGGTGCGGGCGCGCAGGCTCGCGGCGAGGTCCGCGACGCCGAAGTGCATCGCCTCGAGCCGGCGGCTGGCCTGCGCGATCGCTTCCACGTTGGCGAGGCCCAGCGCCGTCTCGATCAGGACCTCGATCCCGATGCGGTGCGGGATGTTGCGGGCCGCCTCGATCTGCGTGAGCAAGGCGTCCACCAGATAGACGTCGGCGGCTACGCCGACCTTGGGGACGAGCAGCACGTCGAGCCGGTGCCCCGCCTGCTCCACGACGTCCACCACGTCGCGGTACATGTAGTGCGTGTCGATGCCGTTGATGCGGACGGACACGGTCTTGCCCCGTCCTTTCCAGTCGTGCTGGAGCAGTCCGGCGACCACGTGCTTCCGGGCCTGCTCCTTGTCGGCTGGAGCGACCGCGTCCTCGAGGTCGAGAAACACGCAGTCCGCCTCGCCGTCGAGCGCCTTCTGGAACAGCGCGGGTTGCGAGCCGGGGACGGCGAGCTCGCTGCGTTGCAGCCGGGGGTTGGCCGGCTCGTGCCGGGTGAGACTCATGCCCTCACGGCGGTCCGGGGCGACGCCCTCGAGGCCACCGGGACGGCATCGGATGCCGCCGGGGCGGCGGCGGCGCGCTCCGCCAGCGGAGCGACCGTGCTGCGGTAGTACTCGGCGGCCGCCGCGACGCCCGACCCCGGCGCGACCTGCATCCCGACGTCGCGCATGGCCATCTCCGCACCGGCGATGGCGCCCAGCAGCATCAGCTCGTTCAGGTCGCCCAGGTGGCCGATGCGGAACAGCTTCCCCCCCAGGCGAGCGAGCCCGGCCCCCAGGGCCAGGTTGTAGCGGCGGAACGCCACGTCGATCACCGCCGCAGCATTTTTGCCCTCGGGCAGCATGATGGCACTCACGGTGTCGGAGTACCACTTCGGCGCCTTGGCACAGAGCTTCAGCCCCCAGGCGCGCACCGCCGCGCGCACGCCCTCGGCCAGCCGGCGATGGCGCGCGAAGATCGCGTCGAGACCCTCGTCCAAGATGATGCCGAGGGATTCACGCAGGCCGTACAGCATCGGGATGGACGGCGTGTACGGGAAGTATCCGGTTGCGTTCGCCTTGATCATGTCACCGAAATCGAAGAACACGCGCGGGCACCTGGCCTGCTCTCGGGCGGCGAGCGCCTTGGGGCTCGCACACACGATTCCCAGACCGGCCGGCAGCATCAGGCCCTTCTGCGAGCCGGTGATTGCGAGGTCGACCTTCCACTCGTCCATGCGGAAATCGATCGACCCGACCGAGCTGACCCCGTCGACGTACAGCAGCGCCGGATGCTGCGCGGCGTCGATGGCGCGGCGGACCGCACCGAGGTCGCTCGTCACGCCGGTCGCCGTCTCGTTATGGACGATCAACACGCCCTTGATCTCGTGCTGCCGGTCCTGCGTCAGGATCGCCTCGATGCGGTCGACCGGCGCACCCTCGCCCCACTCCACGTCGATGATGTCCACCCGCATCCCGTGCCGCTGCGCCAAGTCGATCCACAAGTGGCTGAATTGTCCGTAGCGGGGCGCGAGCAGGCGGTCGCCGGGCGACAGTGTGTTGACGAGGGCCGCTTCCCACCCGCCGGTGCCGGTCGCCGGAAAAATGAATGGCTGGCCAGTGGTCGTCTGGAACACCTGCTTCAGGTCGCGGAACAGTCCGGTCGCCAGGTCGGGGAACGCCGACGAGCGGTGATCCTCCATCGCACGATCCATCGCGCGCAGGATGCGCTCGGGAACGTTGGTCGGCCCTGGGACGAAGAGGAAGTTACGGCCGGGCATAAAGTCGTCCTCGACGAGAGGGGAAAAACAAAGCGAGAACCGTCGGCTCTCGCTTCACGTATCCGGCTAAGCTACGCGGCGACGCTCGCGCCGCAACCACACGGATGGGTAGGGGCCGGACCCCCTATGGTGAGGGGCCGTAAGCTCCTACGCCGCAGATGTCGCAGCCGGAGCAGGCCACCGCGCGCTCTCCGAAATACGCGAGCAGCGCGCCGCGGCGGCAGCGAGACGCCGCCACGTACCGCCGCACCGCCGCGGCGGCGTCGCTCCGCTCCCAGTCGGACGGATGCCACACCAGCACGCACTCGGAGGGGCGCCCATCCCGGCCGGCACGCCCCGCTTCCTGGTAGTAGCCCTCCAGTGTGCGGGGCGGCCCCCAATGAACGACGCGCCGTACGTCCGGCTTGTCGATGCCCATCCCGAAGGCGCTCGTCGCGACCACGATCGGTGCCTGACCGCTCAGAAACGCGAGCAGCACACGGCGGCGCATGCCCGCGGTGAGGCCCGCGTGATACGGGGCCGCGCGGACTCCCATGCGCAACAGCGCCCGCGTCACCAGCTCCGTGAGCCGGCGCGTCGGGGTGTAGACGATGCTCGAGCCGTCGGCGCTGCGCACCAGGTCGCGCACCCGGGCGAACCGCTCGCGATCGTCTCGCACGCGCTCGACCCGGAACGCGAGATTGGGCCGGTCGAACGAGGTGAGCACGGTCTCGGCCCGCGGGATGCGCAGCACCCGGAGGATCTCCGCGCGCGTGCCCGGCGTGGCGCTGCCGGTGAGCGCGATCGTCACGGGGTCGCCGAGCAGGTAACGGAAGCGATCGAGGCGACGGTATACCGGCCGAAACTCATTGCCCCATTCGACGATGCAATGAGCCTCATCGACGGCCAGGAGCGACACCGCCCGGCTGGCGCGCGACAGCGGCCGCACCAGAGCCGCGAGGCGCTCGGGTGCACAATAAAGGATCCGCAAGCGGCCGGCCACGGCACAGTCCAGGATCAGACGCCGCTGATCGGCCGTGAGCAGGCTGTTCAGGTAGGCCGCGGGGATGCCGCGGCGCCGCAGGGCCCCGACCTGGTCCTGCATCAACGAGATGAGCGGCGACACGACGAGCGTCAGCCCGGCAGTCATGAGCGCGGGGAGCTGGAAGCAGAGCGACTTCCCCGCCCCCGTGGGGAGCACGGCCAGGACGCTTCGCCCCGCGAGCAGGGGCCCTAGCACTTTCAGCTGGTGGATCCGGAACGCCGGATGGCCGAACCGCTCGCGCAGCAGCAGTCGGGCCGTGGCCAGCCCGCCCCAAAACGGAGACGACGCCGGGGACATGGGCCATCAAGTAAAGCGGGTCCCGGTCGATGTGCGGGGCCCGAAGCATGCGAGCGGTGGCGAAGCTACGCGGGGGGCGCGGCGCTCAGGCCTTGTCGCTCCAATCCACGCTGTAATTCCGGCCGCACTCTTGGCACGTCACTTCCCCGGGACGTCCCGATACGTGCTGGCGCTTGTGGCACCCCGGGCACACGAGATGGGGCTCGTGCACCACGCTCCATGCCTTGGGACGGTCGCCCCGGATTTCCAGGGTATCCTTCGGCACGCGGATCTCGACCCGGTTGACGTCGAGCACTACCCAGGGCTGGCCGGGCTCTTCCACGACCCGATACCACGCCCCGCGCCGCAGGCCTTCCTTTTCGGCACGATCACCCCGGCTCCGAGCCCACCCGTTGTCGCCCATGCCTGTCACTCCAGTTCCTCGGTCGTCCGGTCCCGCACGAGCACGAGGATTGCCGCCTGCGGGACGACCAGATACTTGGATCCCTCGAACGTGATTTCGACCGCCGCCTTCCGGAAGAACAGCGCGTAGTCGCCCACCCCGGCCTGCATCGGCAGGTACTTCACGTCGGGCCCGTGAATCTTCCACGGCTCGTCGTCCATGCTCGCCGGCTCGGTCATGGGTGTGCCGGGCCCGGTGGCGAGGATGCGGCCCCCCTGCACCTGGCGGGACTCGACCGCCGTGGGCGGCAGATACAGGCCGACGTTGGTGCGCTCCTCCCCCTCCTCGGGGGCGATGAGGACACGGTCCCCGACGACGATCAAGCGCTTCGGCGCCTTGTCCGGCATGGGGCTGAGTATACCACTTCCCCCGGCGGCCCGGGGACCCCCGGCGCCGGCGCTCCCGGGGCCATGTGGGGGAAACGTGATGTGGATCACGCGCACCGCTTGACAGGACAGGGCGCCGCACTATTAATGCGCGCCTGCCGCGGCGTCGCCGCGGCTCCACACCCACCGCGGCGTCGCTCATCGGCGGCCGCACTTCCCGCATCCCGGCGAGGGGGCACAGCCATGCAAGGCCCACTAGGCAGCGGCCAGACCGAGCAATGGAGCTGGATTCTCCAGACTGTCTGGGGTTGGGTCTGGGGCGGCCTGTCGTGGATCGTCGACTGGCAGGCACAGGTGTTCCGGCTGGTAGTGACCGGTTCCTCCTTCTGGGAGGCGCTCGGCAAGTTTCTGCTGCTGTTCTTCCCGGCGACGGTGCTGGTGGCGGGCGTGTGGGGCACCATGGTGTCGCTCTACACCATTCCGTTCCGCTCCGGCCGCGGCCGCTTTCTGGCGGCGCTGCTCATGTCGTGGTGGGACGCGGTCCGCATGGCGTGGTTCTATTGGTTCGGCCTGGCGCGCTTCCTCCTGGTATTCGTGGGCTGGATCTGGGGACTGATGCGGCTCGCGGTCGGGCTGTTGTGGCGAACCCTGAAGAACCTGGTCACGTCGCCCTTCGCCATGCTCGATTCGAGCTCGCGCGAGCCGGGGGTGCCGTGGATCGCGTTCCTGCTGCTGCTGTTCTGGTCCGCCATCGAGGCCACGATCTTCACGTTCACGCTGCGTCCGACGATGAGCGAGCTGCTCTCGGACTTGACGGGCTATCAGGTGAACGCGCTGGCCCTCATCGTGCTGCTGTGGTTCTTTCTGTACATCATCATCGGGGGCAGCTTCGCCTGCATCCAGGTGTTGAACGATGCGATCAAGACGCGGGCGATCGGGCAGATCGTCTCGATGGTGCTGGTCGAGTTGGCCGTTGCCCTGTTCGAGGTGCTCTTCTTGTACCGCGAGCTGATCGACGCCATCACGCCATGGCTGGCCCAGCAGGGGTTCCAGTTGGGGATCGTCGGGACCCTGGGGCTGGCCCTGCTGGGGTGGGTGGGCGTGCGCGGCATGACATGGTTCCTGTTCGGCCGGTTCGGGACGCCGGCGCTGCTCGCCATCCTGGGCCGGAAGGCGATGGAAGGCGTGGGCGCCGTGCGGGCGGCCGCGACCGCGGACGTGGAGTTCTGGCGCGGGCCGATCAACGCGCTCAAGGCGGAGCACGAGTGGTTCAAGAAGGAGGCGCAGCACCTCATGGAGCTGCTCACCCTACCGGTGCTCCAGTTGGTCGCCGCCGGATTCAACTTCGGGACCGTGGTCATCATGGGCAAGCCGCACTTTGGGCTGCCGTTCCGATCGCTGGATCAGGTGCTCCACAGCACGCCGATCTTCCAGACCGGCAAGACCCACACGGTCGAGGGAGGTGCGGCATGACGCGTCGCCTCGCCGCACTGGTCCTGGCGCTGGGCGTCGCGGCATGCTCGCCGTCGCAACGGGCCGAGACGCCCAGGTCGACGCTGGTGATCGGCCTCGATATCAGCGGTTCGTTCCGCCGCAACCCCAGTTTCAACGGGGCGATCGAGTTCGCGTCGATCTACATCTACGGCCATCTGAACGGGGTCGGCGGACTGCAGCCGAACACGGCGATCTTCGTCGGGGAGCTGGGCGGGGAGCGTACCGGCCAGGCCAAGGTGTTCCACCCGATCCAGGATCTTTCGGGGAAGTCGCCCGCGCAGATCGCGTCGGACCTGCGGGCGTGGTTCCCGCAAGAAGACCCGATCACCGACTTCAACGCGTTCTTCCAGCGCGCCGCCCTGCATGTGAAGCGCAACAATCTGGTGCTGGCGCCCCTCAACGTCGTGCTGTTCTCCGACGGCGAGCCGGACTATCCGGGGGCAGGCCGGCTGTCCATGGACGATAAATACAAACGGGTGGACCTGAGCCCGCTCGAGTACTTGTCGCGCAATGTGACCGTGCGCTTGCTGTACGCCGACCCGCCCATCGCCCAGTTGTGGGAGAACAAGGTGGCGCGAAAGCGGGTGCGCCTGTGGACGCAGGACTCGGAAGTGATGAAAGGCTGGCGCCGCCACATGGTCGAGGGCGCGTCGATGGAGCGGCAGGACTCCCTCTGGTCCTGGGTACAGAACGTGGTGGACGTGCGGGTGCGGCGGGAGAGAGTGCTCTAAAAAAACGGGGGAGGTTGGGGAGGTTCGGGAGGTTGGGGGAGGTTGGGACGGTCCTCCACCAACCTCCCAAACCTCCCCCAACCTCCACAACCTTCCGCGCTAGCGGCAATAGCTGTCGAACGCCGCCGTCAGATCCGCGGCGATGTCGGGCGCCGGCCGTCCCTCGATGTTCTTCCGCTCGAGCATGAAGACGAGCTTGCCATCCTTGAACAGCGCCATCTGCGGCGACGACGGGGGATAGCCCGTGAAATAGCTCCGCGCTCGCGCCGTGGCGTCGGCGTCCTGGCCGGCGAAGACGGTCAAGAGCCGCTGGGGATGGTTCGCGTGCCGGATGGCCAGCGTCGCGGCGGGGCGCGCGTTCCGGGCGGCGCAGCCGCACACCGAGTTCACGACGACGAGGGTGGTCTCCTTCCCCGTGGCGAGTGCCGCGTCCACCTCGCCGGGCGTGCGCAGCTCCTGAAACCCGATCCGCGTCAGCTCTTCGCGCATCGGCTGCACCAAGCGGGGGTCGTACAGGGGGACGTTCAAGCCAGCCATACCTCAATAATAAATAGCGCGGCCCCCTTTGGGCCACCGTTTCTACGGCAGCGACGCTACAATTTGCACATCGGGTCCCCTGGCCGCGCCGCGCGTCGTACTCTATGATCAACCCTTGGCCGACCTTCTCACCCGCCTCCGGACGGCCCTCGCCGACCGTTACACGCCCGAGCGCGAGCTCGGCCGCGGCGGGATGGCCACCGTCTATCTTGCGTTTGACCCGAAGCATCGTCGTCGCGTCGCGATCAAGGTCCTGAAGCCCGAGGTCGCCGGCGCCCTCGGCCCCGAGCGGTTTCTCCGCGAGATCGAAATCGCCGCCGGGCTCACGCATCCCCACATCCTGCCGCTCCACGACTCCGGCGAGGCCGATGGCTTTGTCTACTACGTGATGCCGTTCGTCGAGGGTGAGACGCTGCGGGACCGCTTGGAGCACGAGCGGCAGCTCCCGTCGGAGGAGGCACTGGCGATCACGCGGGACGTGGCCGAGGCGCTGGACCACGCTCACGCTCACGGAGTCGTGCACCGCGACATCAAGCCCGAGAACATTCTGTTCGAAGCCGGCCACGCGGTGGTGAGCGATTTCGGGATCGCGCGGGCGATCACGGCCGCCGCCGGCGGCAAGCTGACGGAAACCGGGATAGCGATCGGTACGCCGGGCTACATGAGTCCTGAGCAGGCGATGGGGAGCGAGCGGGTGGATGGTCGCAGCGACCTGTACAGCCTCGCCTGTGTGCTCTACGAGATGCTGGCGGGGGAGCCGCCGTTCACCGGGCCGAGCGCCGAGAGCGTCGCGCGCCAGCACGTGGCGGCGCCTGCGCCGCACGTCAGCGTGATGCGCCCGGCGGTCACGCCCGCGGTCGATCGGGCGATCGCCCGGGCACTCGCCAAGACCCCGGCTGACCGGTTCGCGACAGCGGCCGAATTCGTCCGGGCGCTGCATGGGTCCCCCGATGCCGCGGCGAAGCGCTCCCGCCCGCGGGGGGCGTCTCGGGTCACGCGGGTGCGCGCTGCCATTGCGGCGCTGGTGACTGTCGGCACGGTCGCCTACGTGCTCTGGGCACGCTACAGCGGCACGGTGGGGGTAGAGCCGATCGAGAAGCGCAAGATGCTCGCTGTCCTCCCCCTAGAGAATCTCGGCGCCCCCGAGGACGAGTACTTCGCCGACGGATTGTCGGAGGCGATCAACACGCAGCTCGGCGGCATCCACGGTCTTGGCGTGATCGCGCGGCAGAGCACTATCGGGTTCCGAAAGACCACGAAAAGCCCCCAGCGCATCGGACGGGAATTGGGCGTGGACTACATCCTGGGCGGGACAGTGCGCTGGGAAAAGTCCGCTGCTGCAGCCAGTCGGGTGCGCGTCAGTACGGCCCTGGTGCGGGCGTCGGACGCCACGCAGCTGTGGGCGACACAATACGACACGGTTGTGGCGGGTGTCTTCGGCGTGGAGTCGAATTTGGCAGAGAAGGTCGCCGGCGCACTCGACGTGGCGCTCGCCGACCCCGAGCGCCGCGCTCTGGCCACTACACCGACCGAGAGCCAAGAGGCTCACGAGCTGTACCTCCGGGGGCGGTTCATGGTCAACAAGGGCTCCGCTCCTGACGTCCGCCGCGGCCTTGAGCTGTATCGTGCGGCTGTGGCGAAGGACTCGCACTATGCGGCGGCTTGGGCGGGGATCGCGCAAGCGTGGTTGTCACTGGGCGGAGATGTCGCGCCGCGGCAGGGTTACCCGCAGGTCAGAACGGCGGCACTCGTAGCGCTGAAGATCGATTCGACGCTCGCGGCGGCGCACACCGCGTTGGGCGCGGCCGCGTTGTACTACGAATGGGACTTTGCGGCGGCGCGGCGTGAGCTGCTGCGAGCGATCGCCCTGAATGCGAGTGATGTGACTGCGTACAGCGTTTACGCCGACCTCGTTGGTGTCCAGGGTCATGTCGATTCTGCGCTCGCCCTGCTCCGGCAAGCGCGCGCTCTTGATCCGCTGTCCCCCGATGCGAGACTCACATTCGCGCGATGGCTGGTCTTCGCCGGGCAATACGACAAGGCGCTCCAAGAGGCGACGAGCTTTATCG
>Ga0209156_10003772_pt1 | contig 11253 bp, 9 predicted proteins | sample GraSoiAngelo_124_FD_185881 | JGI IMG/M metagenome (GOLD analysis project Ga0209156, IMG submission 185881) | Grasslands soil microbial communities from the Angelo Coastal Reserve, California, USA - 14_0927_05_20cm (SPAdes) (version 2) | ecosystem: Environmental > Terrestrial > Soil > Grasslands ...
TTACCAAAGCCCTGGTGTAGCCATTTTATTAGGAACTACGACGAAGGGCGAAGGGAAGAAAAAATGGCGAAGCAGGTAAACTGCGACTGCGGCTTCATGGTAAGAGCCCAGTCAGACGACGAGCTAGTCCAGCACGTTCAACTCCACGCGAGGGACATCCATCAGATGGAAGTCCCGCGAGAGAAGGCCCTCGAAATGGCCAGGCCTGTAGAAGCGACAGTAACAGTCTAGCACGTTTCGAAATATCTTCACTGCTACTTCCTCACGGAAAGGGACCGGAACCGTAGAATTGAGCATTTACGATGCAGGGATACTTATTCGGCCGCATTCAGAAAAGAACTAAATTCTATACTGAGAGTTGGCGACTATGGTCCTTTCCGCCTTTTCGACAGGACCATAATAACTAGGCTTATGGCAATAAGTGAAGTGATTATTCCTCCAACCAATAGCTCCTCTTGATTCAAAGATGGACCAATGACTCTTGCTGGTAGCACAGTGATACTCAACGAGGAAGTCGCATTCTTGCCAGCGTGGTCAGTCACTGTCGCCTTGACAAGATATGTTCCGCTGGTTGAAGGCGTGCAGGATAGGGGAATCGGCTGATAAACAACCCATAGGCAGATCTGAATAGGAGTAAGTCAACGGGCCAGCTCCACCGGTTGTTGAGACGGTTAAGGTAACTTCTTCGCCTGAGTCGACGCTTTTCAGAGATGTAGTGAAGATAGATATTCGAATGACTGAGTTGACTGTCACACTAAGATAGCCGATCGATGTTTGTCCTGTCGCGTCAGTGACGAACCCCTCGACTGTGTAATTCCCGAGTGCTGATGGCGTGCATGAGAGTTCTGGGGAGTTTGATGTTCCGCAACCGGGAGGAAGCATTGTGAAAGAGTAGGAGAAGGGTCCCGTACCTCCGTGAACCAAAAGGGTGATTGCAAGTGTCTGGCCAAGGTCGATGGAAGGGGGAGAAGCGATGATGTTCGCGGTTGGGTCAGGATTAACAGTGATCATCACCGGACTGCTGCTAATAGTGAATCCATTGGAATCGGTTACAGTCACAGTCACCTGATAGGTTCCAACGGCAGCCGAACTGCAGGCGAGGTTCGTGGAGTTGGCTGACTCACAGCCCGTGGGAAGGTTGTGATACGCGAATGACAGATCTCCAACGCCTCCGGACGGCGAAGCTGCAAATTCGATCGTCTGACCTTCATCTAGGCTGCTGGGGGACGCGGTGAAAGAGGCCAATGACGGGTCTGGGGACACGTTAACTGTTAGATTACTACTGATAAGAGAGAATCCGTTCGAGTCGGTGATGTTGACAGCTACTTCGAATGTTCCTGTTGCTGTTGGCTGGCACGAGATGGAAAGCGTGTTTCTTGGGTTACAGCCTGTTGGAAGATTCATCCACTCATAGGTGTAATCGGTTGAGCCTCCAGTGGCCTCGACAGCGAGAGTAACCGTTTGTCCTAGGTCAACGGAAGTCGGGTTAACCGTGAAGAGATGGATCGAAGGGTCCGACAGGACCACGATAGACGTGGCATTTTGCGAAGTAGTCTGCAAACTGTCGATGACGGTGCATTGGACATCGACAGTCCCAGGCGAACTGAATGTGTGAGTGACATTTTGCCCGGTGGCGACAGAACCGTCGCCGAAGGTCCACGAGTAGGTCAGTGGGGGGACGCCTCCCGTTGCATTGCAGGTGAATGATGCAAGTTGGCCCACATCGACTGATACTGTTCTTAGAATCGGCCTTGACACTTGAACAGGAGGAGGCTGCAAGCCTGTTACAAATTCGTAGGCGTCAACGGCCTCGTAGGCTCCATGCGAATTGAAGGGTTGAAGCTGGTTCGGACTAGAGGAGAATGCTAGAGGCATCTGGGTTGCATTGGAGAATAATAATTGCCTTGTGGCAACGTTGAACTCATCCATCCACAACCAAGCTGAAGACAGGCTGTAGCTGTAATTGGAAAAGGTCGACTCTTCCTCATTACTGTAATACGGGTCCACATGGTACCATTCCGTCATCAATCCCGTGAAGAAACCGTTCTGATTAGCGAAAGCGCTCGTTAGGCCCAGGAAAGAAGTTGCTCTCGCCGAACTGAACGTCTGAGATGCACTCGATCCCGTGTTCCAGTCCCTTGCCAACATGACAACGTTTCGGCCCGAGAAATAGAGGTTCAACAGAACAATATCGCCAGGATTTACTTGAATGCTGGACAGTCCGCCCCCTGACGAAGGAAACACAGACGCGCCTTGCGAATCAAACACCTCATAATTCATCCCGAATCCCGGATTGTAACCGCCCGCTGTAAACGGCCAATCATAAGATATTCCGACCTGGTACCAGTACCCAGTAGATCCTAGGCCATTCAGGAGGTACGCAGGGCCATAGCCGTAAGTGTCTGATTGCGCAACTGCCGTAACATTGTAGGCAATGCTCACGAAGTTCTTGGTGAAGGTCGTCCCGAGCTGTTCATCATAATTCGCAGGAGGAATTGAAGAGGATACTTGAGAAGTCGTGGAAATTGGAAGTAGATCAATCTGCGGATGCCTCAATCCTTCGGCACCCTGCATCGGTAGAGAACCAGAGAGAATCGCTGCCTGGTTGGGAAGAGATGTGGACGATGATGTAGACGAGGTAGCTGAATTCACGCCCTTTTCGTGGTCGCCAAGAGTATGAGCATAAGACGGGATGGAAATGAGAATCACAATTAGGGCGATGGCTGCTACCGCATGACTCGCGGCATACAGCATACTGTAAGAGCGCACGGGACTCCTGTCTAGAATTTTCACGGGTTGTTTGCTTTATACCCACCGGATAGCTGGGTCCATGCGTCGAACCAGAAAGCTTTACTTGTCTCACGGGGCGTGCTGAACCGTAGCCCTGGGTTTTTTCCGTCTCGCGTAGACCCAGATTAGGATCCCCAGACCCCCTAGGGCCAAGGGGATGCCGACGAGGCTAACTCCCGATGAGAGGAAGAAGAAGAATACGGAGAACCCTGTCAGGTATACGCCTACCATGGCTACTCGTTCCCGAAGGCTTAGCTTGAGAAGTTCTTCCTGCAACTGAGCCCGGTATCGGAGGAACAGTGTTGCGATTATTACGAAAGAAATCGCCGCGATAAAGAACAGGTATGTGAGCTCGGACTCATAGTTGTTGAAGGTCAACAGCAAACCGACCTCGTCGCCGACAAATCCTGCTCCCAGTCCGTAGAGGACCGCATAGAGCCGGTAGAGCCTCTCATTCCTCCAAGCGATACCCATCCAGCCAGCAACGCTGATCAGGGCAATACCATACCAGAAATGATGAAGGTGGATCCCGCCCTGCATCACAACCGTATTGGGAAACAGGGTTGCGAACAGTCTAGAGCCAAAGAAACTGACTACGAAGGTGAGGGTTGCGATGAAGGTGAGTCCGTGCCTGAATGGACCAGTAGGGGGTTCACGGGACATGATTTGCTAGGCTCTTGGTTCGCATATTTCCAAATTGTGCGAATTTAGGAGTAACCGGGTCTCCTAGATTCAGGTTCAGTATTCTCTACACTTGAATAATGCTCATAAGCCCGTCTTACAACGAACGAGATCGAACAAATTTGGCGCAGCAAACCACCCCTACGGGAGCCTCTTTCACGTCGAAGCTCAAAAAACCAAAATACATTGCCGCGATCGTCATAATTGCAATAATACTTGTGGGCGTCGGAGCTGCTGCGTACTACTATAGTCTGCCGAAATCGTCTTCTACGTACAAGATAGTCACAAGCACTAGTCCCCGGATACGATACCTAGGCTTTAACGTTCAAAACGTTACAGATGTGCGAGTTCGACAGGCGATAGCCTACGCAGTAGATCGTAGTGCCATCAATTCCAACGTTTTCAACAATCTGACACAGCCGCTCTATAGTATGGTGCCTTCTGCAATGCCCTACTCTCAGCCAGTCTTTCAGACAAAGTACGGATCGTCCCCGAACTTATTGAAAGCTGAATCCCTCCTCACGCAAGCTGGCTACTACAATACAACAAATGGCTGTTCAGATAAGAATGCGAAATGTCTCTCCATAAAATTGTGGTTTAACAGTGATGGTCACTATGGCGACACGGAGCCCACAGTTGCGTTGCAGATCAAGACCTCTCTGGAGAAAACAGGGCTAATCACCGTGAATCTGTACTCAGAACCGTGGGCCACGTACAAGACCGATGTATCTGCTGGGAAGCTTCCCTTCTATCTGCTCGGCTGGTACCCCGACTACTTCGATTCGGACGACTATGTGTCACCATTCCTGCAGACTGACGGAGCAAAGGTTGAGGGCTCATACTACAGCAACGCTACAATGGACCAGTGGATCACGCAGGAAGAAAATACAACTGACAATACTCAACGAGCCAACCTGTTTGGCCAGATTCAGAGCCAACTTGCTACGGACGTGCCCTACATTCCCCTCTGGCAGAACGGCGCTGACATAGAATACAAGTCAGGGATTACAGGAGTCTACCTGCACCCTGTAACGTTCAAGTATTTCCCGATGGAATGGTCAGGAGTCAGCCAACTCAATGTGGGTACAACAGACAAGATTGTCTGTCTAGACCCGGCCTGCGCGTACGACTACTTCTCCATTGAGATCATCAACCAAGTATTCGACACTCTACTCGTCTACGCCCCTAATGACACCACTCTATTACCAGGATTGGCCACCCAGGTACCATCCCTAGCGAATGGAGGCATATCGTCTGACGGGATGAACTACACTTACCACCTTCGCCAAGGAGTAAAGTTCACGGACGGAACACCATTCAACGCGACGGTCATGAAATGGTCCATCGAACGAGTCATCGCGCTTGGAGACCCAGGAGGAGACCCGCCCACGAACCCCAACTACGACGCAGCCCAATACGGTGGAAGCGCGGCGTTCCTACTCTACCAGGTCGGAGGACTCGGAAACAATACCTTCTCAACACAGACTAACGACCGGATAATAGTTCTTGACCCTTACACAATCAGGTTCCACCTGAGCAAGCCGCTCTCCTTCTTCAACGAACTCATGGCGTTCTCTGTTTCAGCTCCAGTCTCAATGTCGGCATATAGCAAGACGCAAGGGCAGGCAGACACGCCCGTCAGCAAGATAGTTGGCACCGGCCCATACATGGTAACAGACTACACTCCCAGTACGGGACCGATAGTTCTTCAGAAGAATCCGAACTACTACAACCCCGGCATCTACAGCAGCTATGGAATCCCCTCGATTCCAGGCATTTCCAAGATCAACATCTCACTGTTCAGCACAGCTACAGGAATGAAGAACGCCCTATTGAGCGGGCAAATAGACATGGCATACCGCCAACTCAACCCACAGGACATTACCTCTCTTCAAAGCAAATACGGCTCGTGAGCAATAGAACACGCATCGGCATCGAGGCGCAATAGGACCGCTCCAACGAAGGAGCGGCCTTCACCCTTTTTAGTCCGGTCTCATAGGCCAACCTGATAATTGCCAAAGTCTAGCTCTCTCCTATCTTACGTAATCACCCGGGTTTTTCTCTCCCTGCCAATGCTGCTCATACTGCTGACCGTCGTCTTTTTCGTTCTCAGAGTAATCCCCGGGGACCCTATTACCGCTCTTTTCGAAGGCCGAGCATCTCCTGATGTCATTGCAGCTACACGACACGCTTTGGGGCTGGATAAGCCCTACTGGGAACAATACCTCATCTATCTCGGTCAAGTTTTCACTGGAAATCTCGGCACGTCCATTGGGGAATACTACAGGGGCCAGAGTGTACTGGCCGTGGTCCTCCAAAGACTCCCGGCCACCGTTGAACTCGCTGTCGGCGGAATGATCATAGCCAGTCTCGTCGGTGTGACTGCGGGCGTCATTGGGGGAATCAACCGTGACAAGCCTGCGGATGTCGCCGTTCGTCTGTATGGCACAATCATCTTTGTCGTGCCAATCTTTTGGCTAGGCCAGATCCTTCAGCTGGTCTTCGCAGTATGGCTCGGGTGGCTGCCTGCCCAAAGTAGATTCTCAGGACTGGATCTCCCTACGCATATTACTGGACTCTATACTTTCGACTCTCTTCTACAAGGTCGGATCGACAAATTCTTCGTAGCAATCCAACACTTAATCCTACCATCGCTAACTCTGGGACTTGTTCTCAGCGGCTTCTTCACCAAAACTGTGAGAGCAAATCTTCTTCGCACTATCAACTCGGATTATGTCGAAGCAGCGAAGGCGCGGGGAATCTCAACCGGCAGGATCATCACACGCTACGCCCTAAAGAATGCCCTCATACCAGTCGTGACTGTTCTAGGGCTACAGTTTGCCATACTTTTCGCAGGCGCGGTTCTTACGGAACAAACATTTTCCTGGAATGGAATGGGATCCCTCCTACTTCTGGCCATCAACTCGCAAGACTATCCTGTGATCCAAGGGGCAATCATAGTCTACGCGTTCATCATCGTGATAATATCAGTCATCATAGACCTGATTAATGGTCTGATAGACCCGAGGGTCAGATACTGACAGAGAGAATCTCTCGTCGAAAATCTACCCCGTCATACCTCTTGCTACCACGCTCTGTGCTCGTACGGCTTCTACACCCGCTTATCGCTGAGCGCAGAACCCTAGCAGGCATTTTAGCATGGATCGGACTCGGAATAACAGTCGGGTTCGTCCTCATCGCAATCTTAGCACCAATAATAGCGCCTGTCGGCCAAATAGCCGCCTTCACCTATCCAGTAAATCAGCCACCCAGCCCACAGCATCTGATGGGAACCGATAGCGCAGGCAGAGACGTACTCAGTCGAGCAGTATGGGGCGCACGTACGTCGCTGGAGATCATGGCTATCGGAGTCATAATCGCCCTCAGTGTCGGATTTCCCATCGGCCTGGTTTCAGGATATCTCGGGGGGTGGATTGATCGCATAATGGTATTAATAATGGACTCAGTGTACGCCTTCCCGGGTCTTCTACTGGCCGCAATAATAGCGGCTTTTATCGGGAAGGGAGTGTTCAACATAGGGGTCGCCATCACCGTCATCTACGTACCCCTCTACTTTCGCGTCACTAGAAATCAGACCCTCTCCGTCAAAGAGGAGCCATACGTCGAGGCCGCGCGCAGCCTCGGCGCTAAGCCATCCACCATCATGCTGCGCTACATAGCCCACAGCGTCGTAATCGCTATCCCAGCCATCTTCTCGCTGAGCGCGGCGGACGCCATCCTCACCGCGGCAGGTCTCAGCTACCTCGGGCTCGGATTGGAGATAAGCACTCCAGGAGATTGGGGACGAGATCTAGCAGATGCGCAGAGTTTCTTGGGTGACGGGATTTGGTGGACTTCCCTGTTCCCAGGCCTTATGATAATCCTTCTCACTGTCGGCTTGAGTTTCCTCGGGGAAGGGCTCAATGACATGATCAACCCGTTGTTGAAAAAGGAGAGAGCCTGAACGGAGCCTCTGCTGAAGGCTGAGAATCTCTCGGTACGTTACCGGACAAGGCGAGGCTACATCGGCGCCTTAAACGAAATTGATCTTGACGTGATCAACGGAGAAACACTTGGCATAGTGGGAGAGACAGGCTGTGGAAAGTCGACATTCGGCAAATCAATACTCGGAGTTCTCCCACCAAAGACGCAAGTCGAAGGAAGGATCCTCTTCAAAGGGAGGAACCTGGCGCGCTTAACCGAACCAGAGATCCGCGCAATCAGGGGAAAAGAGATCGCCCTGATCTTCCAAGACCCTATGACCCGGCTCAACCCTTTGATGAGGGTTGAGGATCACTTCGTCGAAGAGATAAGCGCCCATAAGTCCTCGTCCAGATCCGAGGCTCGAAAGAAGGCAGCCGACGCTCTGGGGTCCATGGGGATACCGGAGTCCAGGTTCAGAAACTACCCTCACGAGTTTTCAGGGGGCATGCGCCAGCGCATCATGATAGCTATGGCCATCGTCTTACAACCGTCCCTACTGATAGCCGATGAGCCTACGACGTCTCTAGATGTGATAACAGAGGCACAAATTCTACAGATTCTAGAGGATCTCAAACGGACTTATAGCATGAGCCTATTACTCATCACTCATAATCTTGGAATCATTGCGGAGGTATGCGACCGCGTCGCAGTGTTCTACGCGGGAAAGGTCGTAGAGCTTGGCTCGGTAGAGGATATCTTTGCGCATCCGATCCATCCTTACACTCAAGGTCTATTGGCGTCGGTAATCTACCTCGACTCTCGCGAACTTAGGTCGATCGAAGGTTTTCCTCCAGACCTACTTTCGCCACCTCCCGGATGCAGATTTCACCCAAGATGTCCTTATGCGCAACAAGTCTGTAAAGAGACTGTTCCACCCTTGGTTGAATTCAAACCCGGACACTTCGCCGCATGCTTGTTCGGGGAGAAATTCCTCTGACGACCGCAGTTACCAAGTCTCTTTCCGGACCGTCCGAGTTCGAGCTGACGGTTGATAATCTCCAGGTCTATTTTCGAGTAAAGAGGCCACTCATCCAGAACCTATTCTCTCGTGAGAAGCCGTTCGTCCATGCAGTAGACGGCGTCTCTTTCAACATTCAGCAGGGAGAGATATTCGGACTAGTCGGAGAGAGCGGTAGTGGAAAGACGACACTAGGGAGGGCGGTAGTTAGGCTACTTGAGCCTACTGCTGGACATTTGGTGCTGAACGGGAGAGACATCACCCACCTCAGCGAATCGCAGATTCGCCCTTTGCGGAGGCAGATGCAGGTCATATTCCAGGATCCTCACGCGTCTCTGAACCCTGCGATGACCATCGGACAAGCCATAACTCACCCTCTCAAGATACATGGAATTGCAAAGACCAAGACTCCGGATGAAGTCAAGTCAACGGTTCTACAGGTCATGAGGGAAGTAGGTCTCTCTCCCGAAGATCAGATCTATTCGAAATATCCAGGCGATCTCAGCGGCGGGCAGAAACAGCGAGCCGCGATAGCCCGGGCTTTGATCTTGAGGCCCAGGCTCATAGTAGCAGATGAGCCCGTGGCAATGCTGGACATGTCAATCAGAGCAAAAGTCTTGCAACTTATGCTGGACCTCAGATCCAAATACAATCTCGCCTACATTTTCATAACACACGATCTGGCAACAGCAAAATTCCTCTGCGACCGAATCGCAATAATGTACATAGGTAGAATCGTCGAGATCGGACCAAGCAAGAATATCTTCGCAGACCCAAAACATCCATACACGAAGGCTCTGCTCCAAGCCATCCCTGCACCCGACCCCAGAAAGCGAGCGACCAAGATTCTGCCTAAAGGGGAGGTGCCTGACGCTGTGAACCCACCGGCTGGATGCCGGTTTCATCCTCGTTGCCCCGCAGTCCTCACGACTTGCGGCTGGGAGGGTCGAGATTTCATAGATTACCTAGAAGAAAGGAGACTGAACCCGGAGAAAGTTCAGCGGGATGAGGAAATTCTGGGACCTCTAGATGAATGGTGGGCTAGAGGTTTTCAGGCGGGAAGAAAGGTCGGGAAAGAGAATCCTACGCAGCTCATCGAGCACGTCAGAAGCATCCTAACTGAAGCTCAGCCACAGATGAACCAAGCCGTTCAAGACGTCTCTGTTCGAGACCGGCAAATCATAGTCGAGTTCCATCATCCTGACCTGCTTGGTCCGAAGGAAGTTGAAGGACGACTAGTTGAATGTCTGCTCTACTAGGAATAAAATGATTGCACGGCCCAGCTGTTCTCCCAAGTGTGCGCTCGAGTCCAGCAACCGGTTTCTATCGGCCGCAACAATCTGCTAAGACTCATATCGGCACTGACAAAATTTCCCGTTCATGCCAAAGTTCATCGATGTTCACAAGGTGACCCCTCTGATTGAGCAAATCAAGCAGGCTCAGAGCGCGGCAAAGGACGAGTTCGGAGTCACTCATGAGAACATAATCTACAGTGAAGCGGAGAACAAGGTCTTCTGCGTTCTAAACGCTCCCAACAAGGAAGCCGTGGAGAAACACCACCGAAAGATCGGCCTCAAGCCAGACTGGATACACGAAGTCAAGACCACAAAGTAACCGTCCAGTTCCAAACTCACCCAGTTTTCTTTTGCAGCTGCCTATTCGCGGGGCAAACTAAGCACTAAATATTTGAGACAGACTAAATCTTCAGCGGGAACCTGAGGCTAGATCTTCCAGAAATCTCCCGTTAATCCGAGGGATTGGAAGTGGGCAATGGTCTGTTCTCTTGAGGGTCTTGCGTAGTCAAGGGTCATCTTGTTCTTGTAGATCGGAACGCTAAGTTTCAGTGTCTGCTCAATCGTCAGTGCCTCGCCTCTTGTTGGAGAGCTTGAGTTGGTCCATTCTGTCAAGTGGTTCTTCGAGCTGAAGAACACCATGTTGTTTGAGCATGTCAACACGATGTTTTCCCACCATTTCGACGCGGGTAGCGCCAGATAGATCAGTGCCTGGCTATGGGACCCTTCAGAAACCATCATTTGGTCTTTGAGATGAATCGTGATGTCTTCCGCGCAATGGTGACAGTAGGAATCGATCCACTGCTCCTTCCCCACCGCTACGTGAATGGCCACAGCGTCCCACGCACAATTCGCAAAGTAATCCTTGTCCTTCCTGGCTATTCTAACTTTGAAAGGTGTCACTATGCTTGAGAAGGGAAAGGCCATCAGGATTCTCTGCGTACCGGGCAGCAGCGCGATGTGTCGGGCAGACTGGAGATCGACGAGTGCATTGAACGCAGATGTTCTGTCTAACTCAAACTTTTGCATGATCTGCTCCAGCACTGGAGCGATCGCGTGTTCCTCGAAGTGTTCGAAGATGTACTTTCTAACGTTGTTCTGGAGATTCATCGCGTTATCTGGTCTGGACATGATGGGGTCGCCTAGGCTACAATTCGCTTGGGTAGACTAACGGGAGGCAGGTTCTTTTCAATTTCCGCTCTGGATTGTTCGAGCCAGGGCGGGAGTGTGAGGCTTGTTCCCAGCTGCTCTGGAGATTCGTCGATAGCGAATCCGGGCTGATCCGTGGCCACCTCGAAGAGAACTCCACCGTGCTCTCGGAAGTAGATGGAGTGGAAGTAGTTCCGATCGATCGCCGGGGTCACGTTTAGGTCTGCCTTTACGATCTCCTGACGCAGAACCTTCTGGTGTTCGTCGTCTGCTGCGCGGAACGCAACATGATGGACTGTTCCGACACTCACAAATCCACGCTGAGCATTCGGCCTAGAAACAACATCTACAATCGTACCCGCGGCCCCCTTTCCTGCCTCATACCTGAAACGGTTCTCC
>Ga0209156_10003774_pt1 | contig 11251 bp, 10 predicted proteins | sample GraSoiAngelo_124_FD_185881 | JGI IMG/M metagenome (GOLD analysis project Ga0209156, IMG submission 185881) | Grasslands soil microbial communities from the Angelo Coastal Reserve, California, USA - 14_0927_05_20cm (SPAdes) (version 2) | ecosystem: Environmental > Terrestrial > Soil > Grasslands...
CCAAGCGATACCCGGTTGACGCCAGCACGGCGCCAGCTTGTTGCCGCCTCTGGCGTCACGTCCTCGGGGTTTGCCTCCAATGTCACCTCAACATCGTCACGCAGAGACGTCGCGCGAAAAACGTCGCGCAACGTCGTGAGCAGGGCCGCGATCGCGTCGGGAGGGAGCAGCGACGGTGTGCCGCCGCCGAAATAGATGGTCTGCAAGCCATGCTCGGAGTCCCCGGGTTCGCGCCCGGGGTCAGTCGCCCCGAGGAGCTTCACCTCCCGCAGAACGGCATCGACGTACTCCCGCGCTGGGATGCGCTTGCGGACCGCGATGGAGAAGTCGCAATAGGAGCAGCGCCGGGTGCAGAAGGGGACGTGGAGATAGAGGTGGCGCATATCGGGAAAGTAATTGTTGATTGCGGATTTCGGATTGCGGATTGGAAGGGCCGGCGTCGAAGTCCGCAATCGCCAATCCGCAATCCGCAATTAGGCGAGCCCGAACACCATCCCCGGCTGCTGGCGCACCAGGCCCCGCATCTCGAGCTCCGTGAGCGCGGTCAACACCGGGCCGGTGTCGCCGCCGGCCGCGGCGACGAGCGCGTCCACGTGCTTCGGCTCGGCGACGAGCGCGTCCCACAACGAGCGCTGCAGGTCACTGAGATCGGACGGCTGACTCCGGGGCACTGTCTCACGCCGAGCCGCCGGCCCGGGGTCAGCCGCTCCCGGCAGCCCCAGCTCTTCCAGGATATCGGCCGCCGAGAGCGCGGGCTTCGCTCCCTGTTGAATGAGCCGGTTGCAGCCGAGGGAGGTGGGGCTCGTGATGGGACCGGGGACGGCGAGCACGCTGCGACCCTGATCGAGCGCGCAGTCGCTCGTGATCAACGCGCCCGAGCCGGGCGCGGCTTCGACCACCACGGTCACGCCCGCCAACCCCGAGATCAAGCGATTGCGTTGGGGGAAAGCGCCGGCGTGCGGGCGCTCTCCGGGCGGCAGCTCCGAGACGAGGCACCCCGACGCGACCATGCGCTCGTACAGCGTGCGGTTCGCCGCGGGATAAATCACGCCGAACCCGTTGCCGAGCACTCCCACCGACGCCCCTCCGGCGTCGAGCGCGGCGCCGTGGGCGACAGCATCGACGCCCCGCGCCATCCCGCTCGTGACCACGACACCCGCCCGCGCCACGCCCGCGGCGAGGAGGCGCGCGGCGTCGGCTCCGTAAGGAGTATGGTCCCGACTGCCCACGATGCCGACCGCCGGGCGCTTGAGACACGTGACGTCGCCCCAGACGTAGAGCAGCGCCGGCGGCTCGGGAATTTCGGACAGGAGGGGCGGGAACGCCGGATCGTCGGGAAGCAGCACCACCGCGCCGAGCCGATCGAGCTGATTCAGGATTTCGTGGCCGGCGCCCGGAGAGACGGCGCGGATCGCGCCCGCCGCGGCGCGGCTGAACCCGGGCAGCGCAGCGATGGCGCCGGCGGGAGCGTGCAAGGCGGCGCCGGCGCCCTCGAAGGCGGCCACGAGCGTGGTGAGACGCGCGGCGCCGATCCCGGGCACCTGCGCGAGCGCCAGATACGCCGCTACTTCGTCGCGACCGCCGCGGGGAGCGCCTGCCATAGAGTCTCCAACAGCTTCGGTATCCCTTGACCGGTGACGGCTGAAATGCCAACGACCGGGGCGCTGCCCTGCGTACGGATCGCCGGGATCCGGGATCCGGGAGGCGAGAGATCGAGCTTGGTCAGCACCACCACGTGCGGCTTGGCAGCCAGGTCCGGCGAGTACGACGCCGCTTCCCGCAACAGCAGCTCGTAGCTCGCCTGCAGATCGGGACTGTCCACGGGCACGAGCACCGCCACCAGGCGGGTGCGCTCCACGTGCTGCAGGAACTTGAGGCCGAGGCCCTTCCCGACGTGGGCGCCCGCGATGATGCCCGGGATGTCGGCCACGACGAAAGACCGGCTGTCGGACAGGCCGACCACGCCGAGCTGCGGCTCGAGGGTCGTGAACGGATAGTCGGCGATTTTCGGCCGGGCGGCCGAGACCACGGAGAGCAGCGTGCTCTTGCCCGCGTTGGGTTCACCCAGGAGGCCCACGTCGGCGATCAGCTTGAGGACGAGCTCGAGCTCGCGCTCCTCGCCGTACTCGCCCGGCTCCCACTCGCGCGGGCTCTGGTGCGTGGCCGTGGCGAACCGGGCGTTACCGCGGCCGCCGCGCCCGCCCTGTGCGACGAGCAGGGTGTCGCCAGCGCCCACGACCTCCCCGAGGCGGGCGCCGCTCCCGGCATCGCGGATTTCGGTGCCGGCCGGAACGGGGAGATACAGGTCCGCGCCCGACTTCCCGGTCATGTTCTTCCCCTTGCCGTGCTGGCCACGCTCGGCGCGCCAGTGCGTGCGATAACGGTAGTCGAGCAGCGTCGCGAGGTTGGAATCGGCGCGCACGTACACGCTGCCGCCGGAACCGCCGTCGCCGCCGTCGGGGCCGCCTTTGGGGACGAACTTCTCGCGGCGAAAGGAGCTGGCACCGGCGCCGCCCGCACCGGCGACCACGTGGACGACCGCCCGATCTATGAACATTGCGGATTGCGGATTGCGGATTGCGGAGCGCTTGAATGCGGAATGCGGAATGCGGAATGCGGAATTGCACGGGAAGCTCTGCGCGCAGTCCTGATCGACGAGACCACGATTGCCACGAGTTGACGCGCCTCGTCCCTCAAGGAAGCCACGCGCACGGCGTCGCTCAACCCGCGCTCGATAACCAGATCGAGCCAGAACTGCGCCTCGTCCGCCTCCTCCTCAACGATCCCCAACCTTGCCACGAACTCCTTGCGAGACCTCGCGCGACAGGCAGCCCGATAGTTCGCCCCCACGGACGTACCGGCCCGCAGGAGTTGATTTCCGATCACGTCGGCAGAACGGCCTCGCGGCAGGGCTTCAACCAAGCTGATGATCGCCAATGCAAAAGCCCGTGTACGATCCTTCAGGTCAACATTCCGCATTCCGAATTCCACATTCCGCATTCAGAGGTTTCTCCCCCTCACATCCTCCCACTGCTCCCACGCGCGCCGACGCAGCTCCGGGTCCAGATCGCCCGCCACCAGCTCCAACACGGCGTCCACCTCCTCGGGCGACGCCCCGGTGTTGAGCGCGCCGCGCAGGTGCGAGTGCAGCTGCTGGGCGGCACCCAGCACGGCAATCGCCGCCACGGTCGCCAGCTCCCGCCGCTTCAGGTCGAGCCCCGGTCGACCGATCACCTTGCCGTACGCGTCCACCAGCACCAGGTCCTCGAGCGCGGGGTGCAGCGCGCGCAGGTTGACGAGCAGCTTGTGGTAGGCCCGCCCGTACACGTCGCGGCACACCGCCGCCCCCCGATCCGCCCACGCTTGCCAGTCCTCGTGCGCCAACGGCTCCGCCGCGTGCCGCCCCCCCTCCCCCTCGGCTGGTCCCGCCACTTCACGCCACACGCCGAAGGCCACCAGCGCCAACGGGTAGCCGACCACGAGCATGCTCTGCAGCAGCAGCTCGTCGATCCACAGGGGCGGCACACCTGCCTGCCGGGCCGCGGCGAAGCGCTCGTAGAGCTCGGGCACGTCGCCTGCGGCGACGGCGGCGGCCAACCGCACCAGCGCCGCCGTCGCCGGATCGAGGGGCTCGGTCATATTACTCCTCCCCCGTGCGGGGCCCTCCATCCTTTTGTTGCTCGAGTCCCCCATTTACGCGCAGCTCGCCGACGGCCTCGCCGCGCGTGTTCACCATGGGCCGGGCGCCGAGCGACACCGGTCGTGGCCGGAGCCCGAGCTGCTCCAACACGGCGGCCATCGCGAGCGCCGACGCCACGGCATGGCCGTCGGCGACCTTGATGGCCACCCCCAATCCGTCCCGCGGCAGCACCGCGCAGTAGACGCCCTCCGCACCGACCTTGACGATCAGCCGAGCGGGATGCGCGCGCATCATGTCGGTACAGGGGCGACCGTCGCCGGCGATGAGCTCGGGGTGGCGCAACATGGATTGCACGATTGCGGATTGCGGATTGCGGATTGGACCCGCGCCCTTCGAATCCGCAATCCGCAATCCGAAATCCGCAATCGCCAGCCTCGCGTACCCGAGCGCCATGGCTCTCAGCGGGATCCCGAAGCACACCACCCCGCAGCCATCGGTCGCCGTGCGAATCTCTGCCGCCGGGACGTCCGTCCAGCGGGCGACTTCCCGCAGGCAGCGCTGCTGCACGGGATGCTCGGGGCGGGTGTAGAACTCCGTGGGCCACCCGTGGTGGCGGGCGAGCGCGAGCATGCCGGCGTGCTTCCCCGAGCAATTCGAATACACAGCCGTAAGCCGCAAGCCGCGAGTCGCGTAGTCTTGCGCGACGCGCTCCGAGAGCGGCGCGTGGGGCCCGCACAGCAGGTCGCGCTCGCCGCAGCCGATCTTACCGAGCAGCTCGCGCACGCGCGCCACTTGGCCCGCCTCGCTCGAGTGCGACGCGCACACCAGCGCCAGCTCCTCGCTCGTGAAGCCGAACCGATCGGTGACTCCGTCTTCTACGAGCGGCAGCGCCTGGAACGGTTTCGCCGCCGAGCGCCAGAAGGTCACGAGGTCGGGGTCGCCGGTGCGCGCGACCAGGCGCCCGCGCGCGTCCACCACCGCCGCGTGGACCTCGTGCACCGCTTCCACCACGCCGCCGCGCACCTGTTCAACGCGCATCGCGACTTCGCCGCTCCTCACCCCGCCCGGGAAACGGGAAAGGGGAAACGGGAAACGTGGAGTGCCGATCCGTACCAACGTTTCCCGTTTCCCGTGTCCCGTTTCCCACTCCCAGAGACAAGCCGATTCCGATGAGCACGAGCACCCCGCCCACCACCGCGGTCACCCGCGGGGGCTCGTGAATGGCGGGGATGAGCCACGCGAGCAGCGTCGCCCCCACCGGCTCGCCCAGCGCCGCCACGTTCACGGTCGTCGCGCGGAAGTGTCGCAGCGCGTAGTTCATTCCCGTGTGCCCGATCAGCATGGGCCCCGCCGCCATGGCGCCGAACACCGCCCAGTCGCGGCGCGTGAATCCCACCAGCGGGACGGCGGCCGCGAGGGCGAGCAGCGCGAGCGCCGCGGCCGCGACGGCATAGACGCCGGTGGCATAGCGCCAGATCCCGACCGTCCGACGCACGCGCCGGCCGATCACGTAGTAGCCCGCTCCCGTCGCCGCGCCCAGCAGCGCGAGGCCGTCGCCGCCCAGGGCGCCGAGCGAGAGGCGGGCGTCGCCCACGCCGATGAGGCTCGCCCCGCTCACCGCGAGCGCGATGCCCCACGCTTCCGCGCGGGTCGGGTGCTCGCGCAGCCACAGCGCCGCGATCGCCCAGGCGAACACCGACTTGAGCGACACGAGGACGACGGAGCTGGCGACGGCGGTGTAGTGGAGCGAGGCGATCCACGACCAGAAGTGCACGGACAAGAGGAGGCCGGCGAGCACCATCAGCGGGAGCGGGGAGCGGGGAGCGGTACCCACCGATGCACCAGACGGTACCGCTCCCCGCTCCCCGCTCCTCTCCCACACCGCCAATCCGCCGGCCACCGGCAGCACCAGCGCCAACCTCCAGAACGCGATCGCCAATGCGGGCGCCGTGGCGAAACGCACGATCGGGCCGGCGTACGTCGTGGCGAGGACCGCCACGATGAGCACCAGGAGGGGAGACATGGGCGCGAAACCTCACCCCCCTGCCCACTCTCCGCAATGCGGTTGCCCTCCCTCCCCTGCAGCCCCAAATTGCGCGCTCGATGCGCCCTCGCCTATGGCTCGCTGCGGTTGGCACGACGTGCCTGTTGTTGAACCCCGCCCTGACGGGCGGGGCCATGCTCGAGGCTCAGCAGGCCTCCGCCTACGTGCCGCTCGACGATTGGACGATGCCGTACGTCGAGCATCTCATCGCCACCGGCGCCATCGCGGATCCCGCGCCGCTCACGCGCCCGCTGCGCCGGGCCGACGTGGTGCGCGCCCTCGAGGCGGCGGATACCGCGCGTCTGAGCCCCGCCGCAACCGCGACGGTGCGCCGGCTGCGGGCCGCGCTCGGGAGCGAGCCGCGCCAGCCTCATTTCCGGGTGGCGGGGGGCGTCGGCGCGGCCGTGGCCAACTACGCACGGCGCGATCCGCTCGCCGCGATCGACTCGACCGGCCCCCGCCAGGCCGGCCGCGGCCATGGCACCGGGAACGCCGACCTGGCGTTCGAGCTGGCGACGGGCCATGTCGTCGCCACGACGCACCTGCAGTTCGACACCCGCCTCAAGTACGACCCGGACTGGTTCGGCAAGAAAAACCGCGCCATCGCCGGCCGCACGGCCGAAGGGTACGTCGACGCCCAATGGCGGCTCGGGGAGGTCTTCTTCGGAAGGCTGGACCGCAACTGGGGTCCCGTCGGCATCCAGGGCTTGCTCCTCTCCGCCAACCCCTATGGCCTCGACCACTTCGCCGTGTCGGTCGGCAGTGCGCGCCTGCACCTCGAGGCCATCGCGACCCAACTGGACGATCGCGACTCGAGCGGCAGCGTGGTGCATCGCTTCATGATGCAGCACCGCGTGCTCTTCGTCCCCGGCCGGTGGAGCGTCGCGCTGTGGGAGGGCTCCGTCCTCTCGGGCCGCGAACGGTCGTTCGAGCCGTGGTACCTGAACGCGCTCACGCTCGGCATCCTGGAGCAATGGAACAACGGCGGCAACGTGAATTCGTTCGTCGGGGTCGACTTCGAGCACCGCGCCCCGGTGAGCGTATTCGGTCAGCTGATGCTCGACGACATCCAGGTCGACCGCGGCGGCGCGACCGACACCAAGCCGGTGAGCTACGCGCTCACCGCGGGCGCACAGGGCGCCATCCGCGGCGCGGCGGCGGCGTGGCGCATCTCCTACACGCGCGTCACGAACCTCACCTACCGGAACGAAGACAACTTGCAGGTACCGCTGTACCACTCGCTCGGCACGGGCAGGAACTTCGACGACTACGACCAGCTGACCGGGACGCTCGGCCTCCTGCCCCGCGTGGGGCTGCTGCTCACCCCGGAGGTCACGTATCTCCGTCAGGGAGAGGGTGACCCGCGCCTGCCGCATCCCGTCGTGTCGGCGTACCCCACCACGCCGACGATCTTTCAAGGGGTCGTGGAACGGACAGTGCGTTTCGCCGTGACGGGCGCATATGCGCCGTCCGGACGCGTAGGGCTGAGCGTCGATGCGGGCGTGCACCGCATCTCCAATTTCGAGCATGTGAGCGGCGACACACGCACACGGTTGCTCGGAAGCGTGAGACTGAGTTACCGACTCCAGGGCGGAGGGGCATTGCCGTGACCACGTCCGCCACCGACGCCCGCCTCACGCGCGACCATCTGGAGCGACTGTTCACTCAGATGAAAGCGCGACGCATCGTGGTGGTGGGCGACGCGATGCTGGACATCTATCTCGCGGGTGACGCGGAGCGGATCTCTCCCGAAGCGCCGGTGCCCGTGGTCAGCGTGCACACGCGGCGCCACGCCCTTGGCGGCGCCGCCAACGTCGCCGCCAACGTCGCCGCGATCGGCGCCGAGTGCCTGCTCGTCGCCGCGATCGGAGACGACGACCGCGGGGACTCGTTCCGGGCCGAGCTGGCGCAGCACCGGCTCGCCGACCGTCACATCGTGGTCGTGGCGGCGCGCCCCACTACGTCCAAGACGCGCGTCACTGCGCGGGGCCAGCAGCTGGTGCGCATCGACGAAGAGGTGGAAGACCTGATCCCGGCGCGCACCGAGAATCAGCTGCTCGACCAGCTCGACGCCGTCATGGCGGATGCCGACGCGATCCTGATCGAGGATTACAACAAGGGCACGCTGACCCCGGCGGTGATCGAGCGCTCGATGACGCTGGCCCGCAGGCGCGGGATCCCGGTCGTCGTGGATCCCAAGTTCAAGCACTTCTTTGCCTACCGTGGGGCGACGCTGTTCAAGCCCAACCGACGCGAGCTCGAGCAGGCGATGGGCGCGACCCTCGACCTAGCGCATCCCGACGCGCTGCCCACCTCGCTCGACAAGCTGGGCGTCGACAACCTGCTCCTCACCCTCGGCGCCGAGGGCATGGTGCTCGTCACCAAAGACAAGCAGATCGGGCGGATCCCGACGATGGCGCGCGAGGTGTTCGACGTGTCGGGCGCGGGCGACACCGTGACGGCGTGGGTCGGGACAGCGCTGGCCGCGGGGGCGTCGGTGCGCGAGGCCGCGCAGGTCGCCAACTACGCCGCCGGCGTCGAGGTCGGAAAGTCGGGCGTGGCCACGGTCTCGCCGGCCGAGGTGCTGGCGATGCACGAGGCGCATTACGACCAGCTGGGGAAGCTGAGGCGGGGAGGACTGCTCTAGCGACCCGACAATCCGACGCCGATCACAACCCCGTCGACCGTTTCGAGCCGCGTCCCACCGCCCAGCACCGCGTGATCGATGCGGTATCCCAGCCGCAGCTCGAGCGGCGCGCGCGCCAGATGCACGACCATCCCGGCCTCGCCCCCCTGCGCGTGGTCGAACGACTCCGGCGCGTTCACGCTGGCGGACAGGGCGCGCCACAGCTCCACGTAGCCGCGTCCCGCCGAGCCGACGAACGCACCCGAGGCGCGCGCGCGCAGCTCCCAGAACACCCAGCGCAGCTGCGTCCCCCCGGTGAGCGTGTACGAGCGGGCGTGCGGGCCCACCGCGAGCCTGAGCCAGCGCGCGGGCCGGACACCGAGCAACGCGACGCCCTCCACGAGGTCCTGGCCCGGCGCGCCCCCCCCGTCCGGGCCGATCTTTCCTTGCACGTAGCTCAGCGCGAACTCGACCCGCCCCAGCGCCAGTGCCCCCTGCCCGCCCAGCGCGGTGCCGGTCAACAGGTCGGTGCCGCGGACGCGGGTACTCACGACGGAGAGTCCCCCGGCCGGGGTGAGCCCCTGAGCGCGTGCCAGCGTCGTGCCGGCGCCCAGGGCCACGAGTGCCGCCGCCAGGGCCGGGACTCTCATCGCGCGCTCGGCTTGATGGCCGTGGGCTCACCGGCGTGGACGGCGAGGTGGACGTCGTCGCGCCGCCGCACGTTCTCGGCCTTGACGGCCGCGACGCCCTGCTGCCACCGCGCTCGCAAGGCCTGATTCGCCTGAATGTTGACCGTGAGCGCCCGGCCGGGGCGGTGCAGCACGTACCCCAGCGCGCCGGCCAAGCCCACCGCTCCCGCCACGACCAGGCGCGACCCGCTCGGGTGATCGCTGCCCACGATCGAGGGCAATGTGGCCACCGTAGTCGCGAGCAGCGCGCCGCCCAACAGCGCGCGGAGCGCCGGCCGACTTCCGGAGCGCTCCGGCAACAACAGCGAATCGGCCGGGGGCTTGGGCCAGGGCAGCGTATCGACGTGCACGACGCGCAGGTCGAGCGGCAGCTGGACGATGCCCGCGAGCTCGCCCGTGGGCGCCCGCGACGCGACGCGTAACAGGACGCGGGCGACCGGAGGCATCTGGCCCGCCGCGTCGAGGCCGTCCCATTGCACGCGCAGGCTGTCCCCCATGGGTCCGGCGTACAACGCCCGGAACGGCGCGCCGTCCTGATAGCGCAGCGTAACCTCCACGGTCTGGAACGCGCTCGCCACTACCCAGAAGGTGAAGGCACCCGTCCCGGCGGACACTTCCGTGTCGGGCGGCGCCACGAGCACCACCGCGCGCGTCTCCACGCGCACGTTGTCGAACACGCTGGTCACCTCGGGTGGGAACACCAGGCGATCCGGCCGATAGCGCGGGTCGAGCTGCACGAGGCGGCGGAACACGGCGACCGCGGAGTCGCGCCGTCCCCGGAACAAGTCGGCCGCGCCGAGATACACGAGGCCCTGGGCGCGCTCGCTCGCGGACGCGGTGGCGCCGGTGGCGCGGGCGAGGTCGCGCCGCAGCAGCGCCGCCGCCTGATCGAAGTCGAGGTTCTGGTAGGCGCGGATGCCCTCGGCGAACGGACTACCGGCCGCCTGCGCGGCTCCCTGCGCCGCGGCGGCGCTCCAGCCGCAGACGAGCAGGCAGATCCAGGTGAGATGGCGTCTCACGGCGGCACCGCGTTGTCTCATCGACTCGACGTCGGCCCTGGAGGGACGTTCACGGTATGATGAACAGGGGCCGAGTCGCTCGTAAGGAAGTTGGCGTCTCCGCTATAAGTCGCAACCAGCACCTCGTCCCCCGCCGCGAGCGGGATAAAGCTGCAACTCCCGTCCGTCACTGCGGCTGTGCAGCCCACCGCTCCATCCGTGACCGACACACTCCCCGTGGGCACGCCGCCTAGCGAAGTCACGCTGAACGCCACCGTAATCGCCTGGCCGACCGTCGAGGGCTCGGGGGTGACGCTTGTAATGGTCGTGGTGGTGGCAGCCTGGTTCACGGTGTGCCCGACGCCCGCCGAGGTGCTGACCGCGAAGTTGGCGTCGCCTGCGTACGTCGCGGTGAGCGTCCGCGCCCCCGCCGTGGAGAGTGTCAAGTCGCAGGTCCCCGCCGCCACGGTGCCGACGCAGCTGTCCGTTCCGTCGGTCACGGTGACGTTACCCGTGGGCGTGCCGGCATTCGAAGTCACGCTGAAGTTCACGCTGATCGCTTGGCCCACAGTCGAGGGGTCCGGAGTGTGGGCGGTGATCGTCGTGGTCGTGCTCGCCGCGCTCAGCGCGATCGTCTCCGAGGTCGCCGCTGTGAGGGTGCCGCTCTCGAAGCGCAGCGTGTAACTCCCTACCGGCCCGCTGATCGCCAACCCGCTGAATGACGCCGCCCCGGTTCCCCCCGTCGTCGCCGTGGCATTGGCCAGCGTGGCCCCGGCCGGCCCCGTGGCGATCACCGCCGTCACCACCGGGCCACTCTCGCTCGCCGCGTTGCCATTCGCGTCCTCGAGCTGGACCACCGGTTGTTGAGTGAACGCCTCCCCGCTCTGCGCCGTGCTCGAGGGCTGGGTGGTGATGCTGAGCTGGGTCGGCGCCCCCGCCGTCCCCGTCGCGGTGAACGTCACCGGGCTCCCGGAGAGCGACCCCGACGTCGCGGTCAGCGTGTTGCTGCCCGCCGTCCCGCTCAGCGTCCAGCTCCCGACCGTGGCGATGCCGTCGCCGGTGGTCGTCTGGCTCCCGCCCGTGATGGTCCCATTGCCCGGGGCTACACCGAACGTCACCGTCACCGCCGCCACCGGGTTCCCGTTCGCATCCTTCACGATCACCGACGGTGGCGCACTGACCGCCGTGCCCGCCGTGGCCGACTGGCTCGTGGGACTATTCGCGGCGATCGTCGCTGCCGCCCCCGTCGTCCCC
>Ga0209156_10003776_pt1 | contig 11246 bp, 8 predicted proteins | sample GraSoiAngelo_124_FD_185881 | JGI IMG/M metagenome (GOLD analysis project Ga0209156, IMG submission 185881) | Grasslands soil microbial communities from the Angelo Coastal Reserve, California, USA - 14_0927_05_20cm (SPAdes) (version 2) | ecosystem: Environmental > Terrestrial > Soil > Grasslands ...
CTGTGCGCTGCGAGTCCCTCGTACAGCTCGACCTGGGTGGCGCGCAGGTTGGGCGTGTAGCGCGCGGCGTCGCGGCGCACTGCCACCAGCGCGTTGGGCTCTTCGGCGCCGCAGGCGAGCACACCACGCGGGCGGTGGTACTTGAACGAGCGGCCCATGAGGTGCACACCGTTGGCGAGCAGCGCCGAGGCGAGCGTGTCCCCGGCAACACCAGTGTAGGCGCGCCCATCGAAGCTGAAATGCAGCCCGCGCGAGCGGTCGATCCGCCCCCCCTCACGAGTACGCAGGCCCTCGTTCACCGCGGCACCGGGGCCGCAGCGCTGGGGGGCGGCTCGCCCACTTTGTAGGTGGCGCGGAAGTGATCGGTAGTGGTGTCGCGTAGCGCGTTGAAGAAGCGGCCGCAGCCGTGCGTGTGACGCCAGCGCTCGGCGTGCACGCCGCGGGTGTTGTCACGGCGGTAGAGATAGTCCGCCCACTGCTGCGCGGATACTTGCGCCGGCTGCGCGGGCCGGGCGACGTGCGCCTGCCCGCCGTACACGAACTCCAGCTCGGGACGCTCGCCGCAATAGGGGCAGTCGATCAGCAGCACGGCGATGTCACAGGCGCGGCGATGTCATCAGTGCGCCACGGCGGCCGCGGCCGCCTCGTCGATGAGCTGACCGTCACGGAAGCGCTCCAGGGTGAACGGCGCGTTGAGCGGGTGCGGCTCATCGCGCGCGATGGTCCAGGCAAACACATGGGCCGAGCCCGGCGTGGCCTTGAACCCGCCGGTGCCCCAGCCGCAGTTCACGTACAACCCCGGCACCGGTGTCCTGGCAATGATGGGCGAGCGATCGGGCGTCACGTCGACGATCCCGCCCCAGTTGCGCAGCATCCGCAGGCGGCGAAACATGGGAAACAGCTCGCAGATCGCCTCCAGCGCATGACTGGTGATATGCAGGCCGCCGCGCTGCGTGTACGAGGTGTAGGCGTCGGTGCCCGCGCCGATGACCAGTTCCCCCTTGTCCGACTGGCTGATGTACGCGTGGATGGTGTTGGACATGACCACGCACGGGAACACCGGCTTCACCGGTTCGGACACCAGCGCCTGCAACGGGTAACTCTCGAGCGGCAACTCGATACCGACCATTTTCATGATGACGCTGGTGTGGCCGGCCGCGGCCACGCCGATGCGCGGGGCGCGGATCGTGCCGCGCGTGGTCTCCACACCCTCGACCGCGCCGCTGGCGTTGCGGCGGATGCCGGTCACTTCGCAATTCTCGATGATGTCGACCCCGAGTGCATCCGCGGCGCGCGCGTATCCCCACGCCACCGCGTCGTGGCGCGCGGTGCCGCCGCGGCGCTGCAGCGCGGCGCCGAGTACCGGGTAGCGGATGTTGCCTGTGTTCAGCAGCGGACAGAAGGCCTTCGCCTGTTCGGGCGTCAGCCACTCGTTGTCGACCCCGTTGACGCGGTTCGCGTGCACATGGCGCTTGAAAACCTGCGCGTCGTGCACCGTATGCGCCAGCATCATCACGCCGCGCTGCGAGAACATGACGTTGTAGTTGAGAACCTGTGACAGGCGCTCCCACAGCCTGACCGCATGGTCGTAGAGTGCGGCGCTCTCGTCGAACAGGTAGTTGGAGCGGATGATGGTGGTGTTGCGGCCGGTGTTGCCGCCGCCGATCCAGCCTTTCTCGAGCACCGCGATGTTGGTGAGGTGGTGCTCGCTGGCGAGGTAGTAGGCCGCTCCGAGCCCGTGACCCCCGCCGCCGACGATCAGGGCGTCATAGGCGGCCTTGGGCGGCGGGCTGCGCCACTGCGTCGTCCAGCCGCGCTGGCCGGACAGGCCCCGCCTCAGCAGCGCCAGGCCGGAGAAGGGTTGCATCGTCCGCGCATCATGCTACCTGCGCGCTGCTGCGACGAGCACCCGCGCGCCCACCGGCTTGAACGGGCGCGACAGCACGGCCGCGAGCACGCCCTGCGAGCGATGCGCCCAGGCAACGCCGGCGGGCGCGTGCTGGTGCGCTGCAGCAAGTCGGGGGCATGACGGGTGCATCGTTTGTCTGGCTGTCTCGGGCGAGCTAACATAGACAAAGTAGGGTTTTCACCCCCAAATGCAGGACCTCCCGCAAGGCATAGTCCTACCCGGCGCTTGAAAAGCCGCGGACAAAGTCGATACGCCAGCAAAATAGCAACAAGGGATGCAGTGATGCACGCCATTCAGCTCACTGATGAATGCAAGCGGATCATTCAAGACCACTACGGGCTCAACCGTCCGCTCACGCGTTCTGAGCTGGTGGCCGAGGTAAGAAGACTTGCACGCAAGTGGCGCGACGGCTCAATCGACTACCGGGCCGAGCATCTGTATTTTCGCCTTGATTTGGCCGGCGCGTTCTCTGCGGCTACGCCGAAGTCAACGCGCTAGACGCCCTTGATGGCGGTGCGCGGATTCACATGGCGCACGAACTCAGCGACATAGTCGTCGGCCGGCCGTTCGACGATGTCCCGACCGGTGCCGGTCTGCACGATCTGGCCGCCCTCGAGGATCGTCACCTTGTCGCCGAGCTTCAGAGCCTCGTCCAGATCGTGACTCACGAATAGAATCGTTTTTTTGACACGCTCCTGGAGCGCGAGCAGTTCGTCCTGGAGCTTCCTGCGGATCAGGGGATCGAGCGCCGAGAACGGCTCATCCATCAGCAGGATATCCGCCTCGGTGGCTAAGGCGCGTGCCAGTCCCACGCGCTGCTGCATGCCGCCGGAGAGCTCGCTGCAGTAGCGCTCACCCCATTGCGAGAGGCCGACCAGCTCGAGGTGCTGGTCGATGATGCGGCGGCGCTCATCGGGGGAGTCACCGCGCAACTCGAGGCCCAAGCCGACGTTGTCGCGCACCGTCCTCCACGGCAGCAGCCCGAACTGCTGAAACACCATGGCGATGCGCAGCCGGCGGATGCGCCGCAGCGTGGCCGGATCGCAGTTGACCCCGATGTCGACGATGGTATCGCCGTCACCCACCAGGACCTGGCCGCGCGTGACGCGATTCAGGCCGTTGGCCGCGCGCAGCAGCGTCGACTTCCCCGATCCCGACAATCCCATGAGCACCGAGATCTCGCCGCGCTCGACGCTCAGGGAGGCGTTCGCCACTCCCACCACCACGCCGGTCTTCGCGGCGATCTCGGCACGTGTGCCGCCGGCATCCAGCGCCGCGAGCGCCTGCTGGATGGCGGCGCTGCTAGCGCGGCGCCCCGCCTTAGCGCAGAAGAGGATGTCGACCGAGCGGAATTCGAGCGCCGCGCTCACGGCGCGCTGCTCCTGTCGGAAGGGCGGCTGATGCGATCGAGCACGATCGCAAGCAGCACGATGACGAACCCTGCCTCAAAACCCATCCCGACCTGCACGGTACCGAGCGCGCGCACCACCGGCACTCCCAGGCCCCCGGCTCCCACCAGCGCTGCGATCACCACCATGGAGAGGCTCAGCATGATGCACTGGGTGATGCCGGCGAGAATCGTCGGAGCGGCGCTCGGCAACTCCACTTTCCACAGCAGTTGCATGGGCGTCGCACCAAACGCCTGGCCCGCCTCCAGGAGCGGCTTGGGCACTGAGCTGACACCGAGCTGCGTCAGTCGGATGGGGGCAGGCAGGGCGAAGATCACGGTGGAGATGAGCCCCGGCACCACCCCCAGGCCGAACAGTACCAGTGTCGGAATGAGGTACACGAAGGTCGGCAGTGTCTGCATCAGATCGAGCACCGGCCGCAGTGCAGCGTAGAGCCGCGGCCGGTGCGCCGCGGCGATGCCGACGGGCACACCGATGGCGGTGCAAACCAGCGCGGCCATGATCACGAGCGACAGGGTCTCGAGCGTCGGCTCCCAGTAGCCCTGATTCATGATGAACAGGAGCGCGGCGACGACGAACACGGCGAGCGGCAGCGAGCGGCGCAGGGCGAAGCTCAGGACGCCGGCGCCCAGGATCAGGAGCGGCGAGGGAATGGCGCGCAGCAGCGCCGTGAATCCGTCGACGCTGCCGCGGATGAGGGCGGAGACGCCATCGAACAGGACCCGCCCATGGGTCTTCACGTACTCGATCATCACCGTGACGCTGTCGCCGACGGGAATCTTGTGATCACTGAGCCAGCGCTCCAGGCTGAAGGTGCGGCTGAGCGTCCCGGCACCGCGCATGGCGGTGAGCGCCGGCCGTCCTTCGAAGGTGGTCACGCCGTTCAGCCAGCCAGCGACCACAGCGGGGTTCGCCTTGAGCCAGGCTTCGGCGGCGACCGCCGCGGGCTGGTGACGCAGGAGAATGTCGGCCATCACCCGGCTCTCCTGTTGCGTGGTGAACGAGAGGTTGCGGAGCAGCCGGCCGATGTTAGGGCACTGTGCGGAGTAACCGGCGCGGGTGTTGGTGTAGACCCGCGCTTCGCCGTAGTTGGCCCCGAAGACCGCGTCCCCACCGGAGAGGTAGCGCAGATCGAAGCGCATGTTCATCGGGTGCGGATCCCAGGCGAGAAACACGATGGGCGCGCGGACGCGGAAGGCGCGCTCGACTTCTGCCAGCATGCCCTGCTCGCTCGATTCGATCAGTTTGAAGTTGCCCAGACCGAACAGGTTCTGCCGCAACATGCCCAGCACCAGGCGATTGCCATCGTTGCCGGGCTCGATGCCGTAAATCGAGTTGTGGAGCTGCACCGCGTATCGCTCGATGTCGGCAAAGCTGCGCAGGCCGGCGTCATAGGTGTAGGCGGGCACGGCGAGGGTGTACTTGGCCCCGGTCAGGTTGGCGCGTATGACTTCCACCGACCCATCCGCCACGTAGCTCTTGCGATCGCCCTCCTGCGAGGGCATCCAGTTGCCGAGGAACACGTCGATGTCCTTGTTCTTCATCGATGCGTACGTGACCGGCACCGACAGCACGGTGATCTCGGGCCGGTATCCCAGGTGCCGCAGCAGGGCGCTGAATACCGCCGTCGTGGTCGTCACGTCGGTCCAGCCAATATCCGACAGCCGCACGATCCGGCACTGCGCAGGGTCCGCGAGCAGCGCCGTCGCGGCCGGGGCTTGCGGCGACGCGACCGTTCCCGAGGAGGCGAGCGCGGCCAGCGCCGCGAGCGCCTCCGCCCGCACCCTCATGCCCCTCGACCCAAGTCGCGCCATACGTGCTCCCCTTGACCCGTGAGGCCGCCGACTCCATCATTTCCGTTTCGGCCTGAATAGCCGTTTAACAGACGGTCTGTCAAGTGCCTGTAGATCAGGCAAGTCACTGAGTAATAAAGCAGTATCGACTCGGCAAATGGGGCGCTGCGAGGCGCAGCGAGGCGCCACGCAGCCGCCCGCAGACGAGTCTCTGGAGCACGCCGTTGAACAGCCAATCAACCACACCCAAAGACCTCGTGCATCACAGCGGCTCCTCCCCCCGGGATGAAGGCGAGGAAGCGCGGCGGGTGCAGCTGGTCGAGGTCACGATCGACAGTCTCGCCGAAGTCGGCTACGTCGGCACGACTCTCGCGGAGATCGCGCGGCGCGCCAGGGTCTCGCCGGGACTCGTGGCGCACTACTTCGACGACAAGGACGGACTGCTCGAGGCCGCCTTTCGCACACTGGCGCGCACGCTCGCGGCGCGGATGCGGGCGCGGCTGGCGCTGGCGCGCACGCCGCGCGGCAGAGTGCAGGCGGTCATCGACATCAATCTGGCGCCCGAGGAATTCGACCAGCGTACCGGAACCGCATGGCTGGCATTCTGGGGCCAGGTGTTGCACGTGCGGGGTCTGAAGCGGGTGCAGACCGCCTACCAGCGCCGCATGTTGTCGAACCTGCGCAGCGATCTGCGCCGTTTGATACCGGGCGAGGAGGCGCGCAGCCTTGCCTCGATGATCGCCGCCATGATCGACGGCGTGTGGTTGCGCGCCGCGCTCTCGGAATGGCAGGAGGCCGACAGCGAGAGCGCGCGGGCGCTGCTCACGGCATTCGTCGATGGAAGGCTCAAGGAGCTGGCGCAGGCGGCGACGCTGCGCGTGACGGGTGAGTCGGCGGTGCGCGCCGTGAGCGCCGGCGGCCGCCTGCGGGTGATCAACCCCGCCAATGGTGCGGTGCTTGCGGAGTTGAGCGCCGACGGTGCGGCGCAGATCGATGCCGCAGTCCGCAAGGCGCAGGCGGCGCAAAAGACGTGGGCCGCCCTGAGTGGTGCGGAGCGCGGGCGCGTGCTGCAGCGCGCAGCGCGCATGCTGCGCGAGCGCAACGAGGAACTCGCCGTGCTCGAGACCCGCAACACCGGCAAGCCGATCCAGGAGACGCGCGCGGTGGATGTGCTCTCGGGTGCGCAGTGCCTGGAATATTACGCCGGGCTGGCCGGGGCAATCGCCGGCGAGCACATCGATCTGGGGCCACAGGCCTTCGGCTACACGCGCCGCGAGCCGCTCGGGGTAGTCGCCGGCATCGGCGCCTGGAACTACCCGCTGCAGATCGCCTGCTGGAAATGCGCTCCGGCGCTCGCGTGCGGCAACGCCATGATCTTCAAGCCCGCCGAACTCACCCCGCTCACGGCCATGAAACTTCAGGAGCTATTTGCGGCGGCGGGACTGCCCGCGGGGGTATTCCAGGTCGTGCAGGGACACGCGGAGACCGGGCGGCTCCTCTCGCGTCATCCCGACATCCGCAAGATCTCGCTCACCGGCGAGGTCGGTACCGGCAAGGCCGTCATGGCCGATGCCGCCGCGTCCCTGAAGCAGGTGACCCTCGAGCTCGGCGGCAAGTCGCCGCTCATCGTGTTTGACGATGCGAAACTGGATAACGCCGTGGCGGGCGCGCTGCTCGGAAATTTCTACTCGGCGGGCGAGGTGTGCTCGAACGGCACGCGTGTGTTCGTGCACCGGAGCGTGCACGCCGCGTTCGTCGAGCGCCTGCGGACGCGCGCCGCCGCGATGCGTGTCGGAGATCCGCTGGACCCGGCCACCCAGGTGGGAGCGCTGATTTCCGCCGAGCACATGGAGAAGGTGCTCGCGTTCATCGCCCGCGGCCGGGCGCAGGGCGCGCGGCTGCTCGCGGGCGGCGTGCGGGTGACGAGCGGGGATCTGGCGAATGGCTGCTTCGTCGCGCCCACGGTATTCGACGGCTGCCATGACGACATGGACATCGTGCGCCAGGAGATCTTCGGCCCGGTGATGTCGGTGCTGGAGTTCGCAGACGAGGACGAGGTGATCGCGCGCGCCAACGCCACCGAGTTCGGCCTGGCCGCCGGCGTGTTCACCAACGATCTGACGCGTGCGCACCGCGTGATCGCGCAGCTGCAGGCCGGCACCTGCTGGATCAATCACTACAACATCACCCCGGTCGAGTTGCCGTTCGGCGGCGTCAAGATGTCGGGTCTCGGGCGCGAGAACGGCCGCGCCGCCATCGAGCATTACACGCAACTGAAGAGCGTGTATGTCGCCATGGGCGACGTCGACGCGCCCTACTAGGGCCGTGGAGACCGTCGACTACCTGATCGTCGGCGCCGGCTCCGCGGGCTGCGTGCTGGCGGATCGTCTCACCGAGGACGGCAAGCACAGCGTACTGGTGCTCGAGTACGGCGGCTCGGACCGCTCGCCGTGGATCCAGATGCCCAGCGCGCTGTCGATTCCGATGAACATGGCGCGCTACGACTGGCGCTACTACACCGAGCCGGAGCCGCACCTGAATGGCCGCCGCCTGCACACCCCGCGCGGCAAGGTGCTCGGCGGGTCCTCCTCGATCAACGGGCTGGTGTACGTGCGCGGCAACCCGCTCGACTTCGAGCGCTGGGAGGCCGAAGGCGCGGGCGGCTGGAGCTATCAGGATGTATTGCCGTACTTCAAGCGCGCGGAGCGCCGTGCCGAGGGAGGCGATGAGTACCGCGGCGGCGATGGTCCGCTCGAGACGCGCCGCGGACTTCTCAGCAACCCGCTGCACGCGGCCTGGCTGGAGGCGGGGCGGAGGCCGGCTACCCGCTGACCCCCGACATGAACGGCTTTCAGCAGGAAGGATTCGGGCACCTGGACATGACCGTGGGCGGCGGCCGGCGCTGCAGCGCCGCGAATGCCTACCTGCGTCCGGCGATGCGCCGGGGCAATCTGACGGTGCGCACGCACGCGCTCGCCACGCGCGTACTGTTCGAGGGGCGTCGGGCGGTCGGTGTCCGTTATCGGCGCGGCGGTCTCTTTCACGAGGTGCGGGTACGGCGCGAGGTCATTCTGTGCGCCGGTCCGATCAATTCGCCCCAGCTGCTGATGCTGTCGGGCATCGGCCCGCGACACGAGCTCGCCGCCCACGGCATCGAGGTGGTGCGCGAGTTGCCGGGCGTGGGCGAAAACCTGCAGGATCACCTGGAGTTCTACTTTCAGGTCGCCTGCCGCGAGCCGATCACGCTTTACTCGCAAGTTTCGCTGGTGCGCCGCGCGCTCATCGGCGCGCGCTGGCTCCTCACCCGGGACGGCCTCGGCGCCAGCAATCACTTCGAGAGCGGCGGCTTCATCCGCAGCCGCGCCGGCGTGCGCTACCCGGACATACAGTTCCATTTCCTGCCGCTGGCGGTGAACTACGACGGCTCGGCGCTGGCGCGCGAGCACGGCTTTCAGGCGCACGTAGGGCCGATGCGCTCGCAAAGCCAGGGGTGGGTGCGCTTGCGGTCGGCCGTGGCGCTCGACAAGCCCCGGATCTGCTTCAACTACATGTCCCGAGCCGAGGACTGGGAGGAGATGCGCGCCGGCGTGCGGCTCACGCGTGAGATCTTCGCGCAGCCGGCGTTCGATCGCTTTCGTGGCCGCGAGATCCAGCCGGGGGCGGGCGTTGAGACCGACGAGCAGATCGACGCCTTCATCCGCGACAAGGCCGAGAGCGCCTTCCACCCCTCGTGCACCTGCAGGATGGGTAGCGTCACCGACCCGCGGGCGGTGGTCGATCCGCAGACGCGCGTCATCGGCGTCGAGGCGCTACGGGTGGTCGACTCTTCGATCATGCCGTCCATCACCACCGGAAATCTCAACGCGCCCACCATCATGCTGGCGGAGAAGGCGGCCGATCACATTCGCGGCGCCGCGCTGCTGCCCAGGGCGGCGGTTCCGTACTACAGCGCTCCGCGCTGGCAGAGTGCCCAGCGATGATCGGGTGGCTGAAGCCCGCCGCGTTTGCCGCCCCCCTGCCTCTCGCAGAGGTGGACCCGACCTATCGGCGGCTGCGCCGGCGGGTGTTCGCCGGGATCTTCATCGGCTACGCGGGCTATTACCTCGTCCGCAACAACCTCGCCCTCGCTATTCCCGACATCCTCCGCGAGCACCCGGAGTACAACAAGGCGGCGCTCGGCAGTGCGCTCACCGGACTGTCCATCGCCTACGGTCTGTCGAAGTTCCTGATGGGGTCGGTCTCCGACCGCAGCAACCCGCGCTACTTCATGCCGCTCGGCCTGCTGCTGTCGAGCACGATCATGGCCGCGTTCGGCCTCGTCCCGGAGCTGTACGGCTCGCTGTTGGCCATCGCCGCCATCCAGGTGCTGAACGGCTGGGTACAGGGCATGGGATGGCCGCCGTGCGGCAAGACCATGGTGCACTGGTTCAGCACCCGCGAGCGCGGGCTCACGGTGTCGGTATGGAATACCGCACACAACATCGGCGGAGCGCTGGTGGCGAGTCTGGCGTTCGTGGGCGTGCTGCTGTTCCATGACTGGCACGCCAAGTTCTACTTCAATGCATTCATCGCGGCGGCGGTGGCGCTGGGGGTGTACTTCCTGCTGCAGGACACGCCGCAGTCGCGCGGTTTACCGCCGGTGGAGCAGTACCGCAACGACTACCCGCCCGGCTACAGCGACGCGGACGAGCGCACGCTAGGCTTCCGCGAGATCCTGTTCGGCTGCGTGCTGCGCAACCGCTACCTGTGGGCGATCGCGGCGGCCAACGCGTTCTGCTACTTCGTGCGCTACGGCGTCGAGAACTGGATTCCGACCTATCTCGAGACCGCCAAGGGCTTCTCCTTCAAGGAGTCGAGCATCGGCTGGTCGCTGTATGAGTGGGCGGCAATTCCCGGAACCATCGCCTGCGGCTGGATCTCGGACAAGTGGTTCAGGGGCAAGCGTGCGCCGGCGACCATGCTGTTCATGGCGCTGACGCTGGCGGCCGTCGTGGTCTACTGGCTCAACGGCAAGGGTCCGTTATGGATCGATTATGCCTCGCTCATTGCGATCGGCTTCCTCATCTACGGTCCTATCATGATCATCGGCCTGCACTCGCTGGATCTGGTGCCGAAGAAAGCCGCCGGCACCGCGGCGGGCTTCACCGGTTTCTTCGGCTACGTGTTCGGCTCGGCCATCTCGGGGACCGGCGTCGGCTGGATCGCCGACCATTGGGGATGGGGTGGGGTGTTCACGACCATGGTCGGATGCTGCGTGCTGACCATCTGCTTCAGTGCGCTCACCCTCGGCCACCAGGCCGAGAGCGAGAGGCGGGTCCTCGCGGCGCCGCCTTAGCGCGATGGCGGCGCGCGCGCGGTCCTCAGAATCTGTAGCCGAACGCGGCTCCCAGCACCCGGGGTCGCAGCGGCGTCTGCTCGATGATGAATTGATCCGTGCTGACGAACACGCTGGCGTTCGAATTGCTCAGGTTCTCGGCGTACACGTTCAGATACCACGCATCCTTGGCGACTCCGACGGAGGCGTCATAGACCGTGTAGGCGGGGTTCTCGAAGCGCCCCCTGGAGTTGGTGACGGTCCCGCCCTGGAAGAAGGTCGGATTCGCACCCGCCTGCGTGAATGAGTGGCCGCTGTGGGTCGCGCCGAACTGAACGTAGGGGGAGTACCCGCCGGCGCTCCACTCGTAGCGGGCGCGCAGGCTGAACTGGATCGGCGGTGCATCGGCGCTCGGGGACCCGATCGGGCCGTAGGGGTTCACGATCGGCGTGCAGTTCGCGCCGCTGGGGTCGCACACCTGCGTGATCGGCTTGCCGAAGTTCATGCTCGCCGGATTCTCATCGATCAGCGCCGGGGAATTCGTCTGCCGGCTCTGGTTCCAGGATGCGGCCCCCTGGAGCGTGAGGCCCTTCACGAGGCGGGCGATGAGCGAAGTCTCGACACCCTTGATGAGGAAATTCTGACCGTTGGTGTCGAAGAAGATGTTCCCCGTCACGCCGGGGTCGAAAAAGGCGACCTGCACGTTGTCCCAGTTCTCCCGATACAGGGCTCCGTTCCACTGCAGCCGGTGGTCGAGGAACTCCGTCTTCCACCCGATCTCGTTGTTGGTCAGCTTGTCCGAGGAGTAGGACTTGGGGACC
>Ga0209156_10003777_pt1 | contig 11244 bp, 11 predicted proteins | sample GraSoiAngelo_124_FD_185881 | JGI IMG/M metagenome (GOLD analysis project Ga0209156, IMG submission 185881) | Grasslands soil microbial communities from the Angelo Coastal Reserve, California, USA - 14_0927_05_20cm (SPAdes) (version 2) | ecosystem: Environmental > Terrestrial > Soil > Grasslands...
ACCTTGTGACCCTTGTCCGTGAGATTCTCGTGCACCAGGCTGACGAACGTCGACGCTGTCCATTTTTGGGTTTTCGCCATCGTGTCCTCCGTTTCGTAAATTCGCTGGGCCAGGGCCCTGTCGAGGATTGCAAACGGGCGGAAGCCCCAAAACGTGCGGTATTTCCGCGAATTTGCCAGAAAATGAGCGGGATGCCCGAGCTGCACTTTGAAAGCCACCTCGAAGCCGACCAGGGAGCGTGCTTCATCCGGGTCCCGCCCGAGACGCTGACCGCGCTGGGTCAGCGAAAACGCGCGCCGGTCAAGGTGACCATCAACGGCTATACGTACCGAACGACCATCGCCGTCTACGGCGGGAAGTCGTACCTGGGTGTGCGCCGCGAGGTCCGGGAAGCGGCCGGCGTTAAGGCCGGCGACCCGCTGACGGTCGGGCTGGAGTACGACGCCGAACTTCGCACCGTGGATCTGCCGGAAGAGTTGCAGGCGGCGCTCAAAGCGGATGTCTCGGCCGCGCGCCACTTCGACGCGCTGTCATATACCCACAAGAGAGAGCTGGTCTCCTGGGTGACGTCGGCGAAGCGGGCGGAGACCCGCCGGCGAAGATTGGTCCAGGCGCTGGAGATGCTGCGCCGGCGGCGCGGCTGACGGGCCGGGCTCAGGCGGCTTTAAGGTGCCGGAGGGAGTAGGCGATCCGGTCGTCGAGGAGCCACTCTTCCTCGAGTGCCAGGATAGTCAGGAGCAGCTCTTCGTGGACATCCTCCAGGTTCTGCCGCAGCCGGACGCCCTCCGCATCGAGCGGCTTCGGGACGATGGCTTCGAGGTGCTCGGAGGCGTCCATTCCTGCGTCACATCCTGTTCGCCTCTGTTGTAGCGCAACAGCATTAAGGCGGCGTTATAGGTGCGCCATGCTTGCGTTCCGGCGCCGCACTGTGCCGCGGCCGTTACGCGCCCGTCTTATTCGGAGGGTCGAACGATCGCCGGGGTCTGGCGGGCCTGCTCGCGGATCACCTTCTTGTCGAACTTCCCCACACTCGTTTTCGGGATCTCCTCGATGAAGCGCACCTCATCGGGGAGCCACCACTTCGCCACCAGCGGCCTGAGGTATTCGATGATCTCGTCCTGGGTGAGAGTGCTCTTGAATTCGGGCTTGGCGACGACGTATGCAACCGGGCGCTCTTGCCACTTGGGGTGGGGCACGCCGATCACCGCCGCCTCGAGCACTTTGGGGTGGCCCATGATGGCCGATTCGAGCTCGACCGATGAGATCCACTCACCACCGGACTTGACGAGGTCCTTGGTGCGGTCCACGATCTGGGCGTACCCTTCCGGGTCCACGTTCGCCACGTCGCCGGTTCGAAGCCAACCGTCGGCGGTGAAGCGATCGGCGTCGACGCCGCGGTAATAGCCGGCCGTCACCCATGGCCCGCGCACCTGGATCTCACCGACACTCTTACCGTCCCAGGGCACTGGCGACCCACTGTCAACATCGGCCAGACGCAGCTCGACGCCCGCCAGCGGAAGACCTTGCTTGAGTCGAATCGCCTTCAGGTCGCCGCCCTTCAGGGCACTCTTTAGTGTGGCGACTGCGGCCACGGGCGAGGTTTCGGTCATGCCCCATCCCTGGTTGGTATCGATGCCGTGCCGGGTCAGTCCGTCGTACAGTCCCGCGGAAAGCGCCGAACCGCCGACGAACATGCGCAGTCCGTCCAGGTCGGTCCCGGTCTTGTCGAGGTGCTGTAGCAAGGGGATCCAGACGCTCGGTACGCCGGCGCTAAACGTCACCCCCTCTTCCCGGATGAGCTCGGTGAGGCTGACGGGATCGAGGAACCGGTCGGCAAAGACTTGCTTGGCTCCCAGCATAGTCGCGGCATAAGGAAGGCCCCAGGCATTCGCGTGGAACATCGGCACGATGGGGAGGATGCTGTCCGACTCCTGCAGGCCAATCCCGCCTCCGATTGCGATCCCGAACGAGTGGAGTACCGATGAGCGATGGCTGTAGACGACGCCCTTCGGTTTGCCGGTGGTACCCGACGTGTAGCACATGGCCGCCGCATCGCGTTCATCGATCTGAGGCCAGGGATAGCTTGTCGGTCGGCCGCTGAGGAGCTCCTCGTAGGAGAGCATCGGCTTGAGCTGGCCATCGGGTGAGGGGCCATCCGTCATGATGACGAACTGCTTGACACCTTTGAGGTCGTCGGCGATGCGCTGCAGGACAGGCAGAATCGAGGCGTCGACGAAGATGACCCTGTCCTCGGCGTCGTTGATCACGTACTGCAAGTGCTCCGGAAAGAGCCGGGGATTCAACGTATGCAGGACGGCGCCCGCGCCGGGGACCGCGAAATACAGCTCGAGATGCCGGTAGTTGTTCCACGCCAGGGTGCCGACCCGGTCGCCCGGACTCACGCCGAGCTCCTTGAGGGCATGGGCCAGCTGCGCCACCCGCTGGCCGAATTCGGTGTAGGTGTAGCGATGCCGGCCGGATTCGCGACGCGTCACGATCTCCTTGGACGGGAACAGCGTCGTGGAGCGCCACAGAAAGTGCTGCAGCGTCAGCGGGAAGTCGGGCATTGTGCTGCGCATCGCGTGAACCCTCCCTCAGCCGGCCGGCCCGGCCGCCCCTATTTTGGCCGTCGCAATACCACCATGATATGCTTGACGCCGGGCGGGGTCAGCCCGGTCATGGCACGCCCTAAAACGCAAGTCGACCGGGGATAACTTTGCGAAGGAGCTAGCGACAGACGTGGCGCAGAACGGTACGATCAAGCGACTGGTGATGGATCGCGGATTCGGATTCTTGAGCGGCGAGGACGGCAAGGAGTATTTCTTCCACCGGTCGTCCGTCGAGGGCTCGTTCGAGGGGTTGCAAGAGGGGCAGAAGGTCAGCTTCGACGTTGAAGCATCAGCTCCCAAGGGGCCGCGGGCCTCGCGGGTGCGCGTCGCCTAACGACTCACAAACCCAGAATCCGAAAGGCCCGGTGCGTTTCCCCGGGCCTTTTTGTTTGATCGTCTAGGGTTTTGCGGCGCGGACGTAGGCGCTGGCGATTTTTCCGGAGCCCGGCGGCAGCCCGGCCTCACCGGGCCCAAAGGTGTGTGTGACTTCGACGTCGACACCGGTGAAGCCCGCCTCGAGCACCGCGGCGCGATAGGCCTCGACCGGGATGGTGCCGGCGACGCAGCCGGCCCAGGCATCGAGGGCCGACTTCACCTCCATCGGGAGCGGCTCGATTTCGATCATGTCGGAGACCGCGAGCCGACCGCCCGGCTTGAGCACTCGGAATGCTTCTTTGAGTACCGCGGCCTTGTCGGCCGCCAGGTTGATGACGCAATTCGAAATGACCACATCCACGGTTGCGGGCGGAAGGGGAATAGCCTCGATGGTGCCCTTGAGAAAGGTGGCATTCTGCACGCCGGCTCTGGCCTTGTTCTCGTTGGCGAGGGCGAGCATCTCGTCGGTCATATCAATGCCGTACGCGTGGCCCCCTGGGGAAACCCGGTTGGCCGACAGAAGCACGTCCAGGCCCGCTCCGCTGCCCAGGTCGAGGACCACCTCGCCTGGATGCAACTGGGCCAGCACGGTCGGGTTTCCACAGCCCAGGCTGGCTCCCAACGATAGCCCGAGCCCGGCAATCTCGGCTTCCGAATACGCTTCCTCGCCAATTGGCCCGCTCACCGCGTCGGATCCACCACAGCAGCTGGCATCGCAACAAGCGCCGCTCTGGCTCAACCGGGTCGCCGTTTCCGCGTACTTCGCCCGAACCGATTCGCGAATCGTGTCCATGGTCACCTCTTCAACGAATTGACGGTTGTCGATGGAATGGTAGCAAACCCATAGACAAGTGTCAATGGAATGAGTAGACTATCCACGATGAAGGCAACGCTCCCTGAGCGCATCAAGGGCGTCTGCTGCCCGCCCTCGATCACGGTTCCGCCGGCACGGGTCGACGCATCGGTCGAGGTGCTGAAAGCGCTCGCCGATCCAACGCGGCTGCAGATGGTCGCCGTCCTCAAGCGCTCGACGCGGCCGGTATGTATCTGCGACTTCACCGCCGCCTTCGGGCTGAGCCAGCCCACGATCTCTCACCACATGGCCAAGCTACGCGATGCCGGCCTGGTTGAGGTGACGAAGCTCGGTATCTGGGCGTATTACCGGTTGGCCGGCCACCTCGAGCCCAAGACTCGAGCTCTGCTCGACGTGCTCGTCTAGCCCGCCATGGCACGGGTGCTGTTCCTCTGTCATCAGAACGCGGGGCGATCGCAAATGAGCGAAGCGCTCTTTCAGCGGGCGGCGGACCGCCGGCATGAATCAAGGTCGGCCGGCACCCGCCCAGCCGACCAGGTGCATCCGGCGGTGGTCGAGGCGATGCGGGAAGTTGGGATCGATCTCTCCCGCAAACGGCCCCAGCCGCTTACCGATGACCTGGCCCGCTGGGCCGACGTGGTCGTGACGATGGGATGCGGGGACGAATGTCCGTACATCGCTGGGAAGACATATATCGACTGGGAGCTCATCGATCCCGCGGGTCAGCCACTGGCGCAGGTGCGGATGATTCGTGACGATATTCGCGCGCGAGTTGAAGGACTTGCCCGCGACCTCGCCGACTAGGTCTGTCCGACCTCGGGGAATTCGCGTCCGCAAGATCGGTCGACCCGGCTCATTGCTCCCGGAGGATGGTTTGGCCTGAAGCCCGCCCGGGCGTTGTGGGGCGGGCCGGCCGCCTTCCGTTCCCGCTCGAATGGCCGGTTGCCCTCATCTGGGCGCTGACCGCCACCGGACTGCTCCTGCTCGTCATCTTCGACCTGTCGTCGCGGCTGGCGTTCAACGACGACTGGATGTACGCGTGGTCCGTCGGACAGCTGGTCAGCGGCCATGGTCTGCGCGCCTTCCCGGAGAGCACCGCACTGGCCCTCCCGCAGGTGGTATGGGGAGCCCTCTTCAGCCTCGGACATCCGGATCCACGGCTGCTGCGACTGAGCGTTGTGCCCGTGGTGATGCTGACCGCCTGGATCACCTTCGTGCTAGCGCGGCGACTGGGCGCCGATCGATTCTGGTCAGCGGTGGCGGGGGCCACACTGCTGGCGATGCCGTTGTTCATGGCCAACGCCACCAGCTTCATGACAGACAACGTCTTTGTGGGAGCCGTCATGGGGGTGGCGCTAACCACCGTGACCTGGGTGACGCAGGTGGGCCTCGCCTTGATTCCCGCAGTCAGCGTGGGGCTCGCAATGTCGAGGCGGCACACCTGGATCCGCGCGGACACCGCCGCACTGGTCGCGATCTGGGTTCTGCCAGTCACGGCGGTGGTCGCGGCCGGCCGGCTGGTGATCAGTCAGACGTTGTACGCGCCCGCGGAACTCTTTCACTTGCACGTCGGACACGCGGTGTTTCCGCTGCCTGCCATGCTGGGCCTCGGGCTGATCCCGTACGGCGCCGCTCTGCTATTCCGCCCGCGGATGCCCGGACGGGAGAATAGATGGTCCGTTGCGTGTGCCGCGCTCGGGGTCATCGGTGCGATCGGATGCCTGGTCGACCTCGCACGCTTTGGAATGATCTTTCCCGGCAACGTGTTTTCGCCGCTCGGCTTCGCCGCCATCCTCGAAGGCGCGAAACCGCCCATCTTTCCCGGCCCGCTTTTTCAGGCGATTGAGATGGCCGCCGTCATCACGTTCGTGATGCTGCTGGTCGTTCGTCGACGCTGGTGGAACCCCGCCGCGATACCACGCGATGGGGTTCTTCTCGTCCTGGTCAGCGCCGCGCAGTTTCTTCCGCTCCTGGTGGTGCAGGTGTTCGTCTATGACCGCTACTTCCTGCCGGTGATCGCGCCGCTGGTTCCGCTGGTCGCCGTGATTGCTACCGGAGCCGTCCGTCAGCCGGCAGCCAGGGCCTGGGCGACCGTCGCACTGGCCGGCGGACTGATCCTCTACGCTGCCGGCGAGCAAGACTATCTGGCCTGGCAGGGGGCGCGTGATCGGGCCGCCCGCACCGCCTACCAGCTGGCGCCCGCGGACCAGGTGCAGGCCGGGTTCGAAGCCAATGCGGTCTACGTCGAGCTGCCGAACTACGAGCGGACAGGGCGCGCGGACTTGTTTGCCATCCTGGGTCCCGAGCATCCGCGGATCACGCTCCGCTTTGCGCCCGCATCCGATCCGGCGACCGGTGTGTCCTATTCGTCCCTCAATCCGGGACGAATCGTGCTCGCTCAATAGCGCTCGCCAGGAGCTCCCAGTTTCCATCGTTGAAGCCAGTGGATGCCGAGCCTTTCCGTCATCGTTCCCTGCTACAACGACGAGGGCTCCATCGGGCCGTTCCTCCGTGAGCTCGCCAGTCAGGCTGGATTTTTCTCCCGGTTCGAGATCATCGTGGTCGATGACGCGAGCCGGGACGGATCGCCCAGCATCATCAGATCGCTGGCCGCCGAGCTCCCGCTCCGTGTGGTGACGCATCCACGAAGCCTTGGGCTCGGCGCGGCCGTGCGTACCGGCTTCAATGCGGCCACGCTGGAGTGGGTGACCTACCTTCCCGGGGATGTCCAGGTGCCCGCGGAGGAAGTGGGTAAATTCTTGCCCTACATGGCGGCCTACGACCTGATCATCACGCGGCGAGGCGCGCGCCTGGGGGACACGGACTACCGGCGTCTTGCCTCGGCGGTCTACACCGCCTGTGTCTCAGCGGCCTTTGGCCTGCGCGTTGCGGACTTCGATGGCGTGCAAACATGGCGGCGATCGCTCTGGCTCCGCCAGCCCAGCGCGTCCGACAGCGTCTGCTTCGTTGTCGAGTTCCTGGTCCGAGGCCGGGCGGCGCAGCCACGGATGGTCGAGATCGAGATCGACTACCGACCCCGGCCCGACCGTCGGCCGGCGAAGGGGTCACGGCGGGCCGCGCTCACGGCCGCCTGGCACCTCGTCCGTCTCGTCCTCGAAGAGGGCCGCGCCGGTCGCTGGCACTTTCTGCACCCGATCGCACCCGATCGACCTGAGCCGCTACCGCTGAAACGGGCCGCATAGTCAGCGAGCCCGCAACCTGAGCCGCGCGGATCGGCTAACGAGCTATGGCAGCCAGATCTCGGAGGCGGACTGCACGTCGGTGATCCACCATCGCCCGTCGATGTCGACCAGGGTGTAGTGGTAATAGCCGAGGAAGCGGTGGGTGGTGCGCCGGCCCAGGCCAACGCCTTTCTCGGCATCTGGCACGAGCCGGTAGATCCACTCCTCCTTGGTCGTCACGTTGACGTTTTGCGGGCTGGCCTCCAGGCCGTAGGCCGAGAGCTCGACCTTGCCGATTTGGAGGTACGCCGTGTACGACACATCGAGCACCTCGCAGGTGATGTCCAGTCTGGCGGCGGGGAAGGATTCGAAGTCACCGGATAAGTCATGGGCCACCTGGGAGAGCATCGGCTCCAGATACACCTCGCGCAACACATCGGCGTCGCGGTTGTTGTAGGCCTGCTGGTTGAGCTTGATGGAGCGCAGGACCGTATCCTTGATCGCCGAGACGTTGAACGCCGTTTCCCGCTGCACGTGTAGAGAGTAGCAAAGGGCTGAATCGCATCCCGACGGATTCGGCAGCGCGACGGTCCAGTAAAGCTTTGTAAAGCTCACCCCTAAATCCCCGGTGCGGCGGCGCGTTGTGCGAAGCAATGCCCCCGATCCCCGTCAAATCAATGCGCGCACCGCAGGAGAGAGCACGTCGTGAAAAAATCGCATCCAGTTTCCACTTCCAGCGCCCGGTTCAACTGGCGCCTCTGGTTTGCCCTGGGCGCGCTGACCGAGCTCTTCCTTCTCTATGTGGCGCGCTGGTGGGCGCCATCACCGGTCACCTACTTCCTGGCGGTGCTCTTCTTGCCGGTGATGGTCCTCACCGGGTTCTGGAGCTTCAAATACTTCCGCGTCGTCCAGCTGAACCTCGAGCTCTCGCGGCGGGCGGACCAGAACCTCCAGGAGCTCAGTCACTTCTTCGAGACGGCGACCGCCGTCTCCAACCTCACCAAGCTTGGCGAGGACCTCGGCACCCTGACCACCAAGCTGGCGGAGCTGCTCGACGTCGAGATGTGCGGCCTGTTCCTCTACCAGCAGGGACTCGAGGCGTTGATCGCGCCGGCCGCGCCCTCCGGGATGCGCGAAAGCCGGCTGTTCAACCAGATGCGCCTCAACCAGCTTCGGTTTGGCGCCAACGCCTCGACCCTCATCGGTCGGGTCTTTGTGACCCAGCAGCCCACCATCATCGAGGACTGCCTCCACGACGTCGAAGCCGGCCAGCTACTCCCGCAAACCTTTGGCTATCGGGACCTTCTCCTTGTGCCGTTGGGATCGGGTGGCCGCCCGCTGGGCGTGCTGATGCTGGCCAACAAGCGGCATGGCACCTTCAGCGGCAATTACGACGTCAAGCTCTCCGCCTCGCTGGGAGCGGAGGTTGCGGTTTCCCTCGAGAACACCTTCCTCTTCGAACAAACCCGGCAGCAGGCGCTGCGCCTCGACGCCTCGATGGAAATGCTTCGGCAGGTATCAGAAGCCCTCACCGCCACCACGATCGGCCCAACCGCGTTGTTGCAGGGCGTCGCGCATGCCGTGATCGGGGTGTCGGGCGCGGCCTCCTGCCTGATCACGCTCACCACCGGCGGCGGGCCGGCCGAGCAGGTCATCGAGGTGGGGGAGGGGGTCGATCCGAGCGTCCACGGCAAGCCGCTTACCCATGTCTCACCAGGGCTGGTGACCCAGGTCGTGATCGAGCGGCGGCCGGTGTTCTCGGAAGATATCCAGCTCGACGGCCGCTTCCCGCTGGATCCGCTCGCCCAGCAATACGGCTGGCGAGCCGCCCTCGGGTTGCCGATGTTTCTCGAGCGCGAGTTCGTCGGCACGGTCTCGGTCTACTTCCATGAGCTGCGTGCCTTCGATCCCACCCTGATGCAGGTGCTGCAGATCCTCGCCAACCAGGCCGCGGTGGCGCTCGACAATGCCCGCCGCTTCCAGCGCGAGCGCAAGACCATCGAGATGCTGCAGCGCGCCAACCTCGAATTGCAGGAAGCCGACCGGATGAAGTCCGAGTTCCTGACCAACATGTCGCACGAGCTGCGCACGCCACTCAATGCCATCATCGGTTTCTCGGAGATCATCCGCACCACACCGGAGCTGACCGAGGCCGAACGCGGCGAATTCGCGGAGACCATTCACAACAGCGGGCGCCGGCTCTTGAAGCTGATCAATGACATCCTGGAGTTGACCCATATCCAGGCCGGCCGGCTGGAGCTCCATCCTGCCCCATGTCTTTTAGCCGAGGCCGTGGATGCCGCCCTCTCCGAGAACGCCGCCGCCGCCACCCAGAAAGAGTTGACGGTGACCTCACAGATCGACCGCGCCATGCAGGTGGTCTTCGATCCGCGCAGCCTGCGGCACGTCGTCCATAACCTGGTCAACAATGCGGTCAAATTCACTCCCCACCACGGCAGCGTGGTCATCAGCGCGGTCGATACCGAGCCCGGAACGGTGGTGGAGGTGCGCGACACCGGCATCGGCATCAAGCTCGAGGATCAACCTCGGCTCTTCGAGGAATTCCGCCAGGTCGATGGCTCGACGTCGCGCGGCTATGAAGGCGTCGGCCTCGGGCTGGCGCTCTCGAAGCGGCTGGTCGAGCTGCAAGGCGGACAGATCTGGGTTGAGAGCACACCTGGGAAGGGCAGCGCCTTTCGCTTCTTGATCCGGCGGCTTCCGTTGCTGACCCACACGGTCAACGATCAACCCCTTGTGCGCGGACCGCTTAAGAGGGTGGCATGACCGAGCAGAGTGGCACCCGGCGGATCCTGATCGCCGACGACGATCCCGAACGCCTCAAGGCGCTCGTCGACCGGCTGCAGCGCGAAGGCTTCAGCGTGCTCTCCGCCCAGGATGGGCTCGAGGCGCTCGATCGGGCCCGCGAGGAGCTGCCCGATGCCATCATCCTCAACATCCTGCTCCGGCGGATCGACGGGCTCCGGGTTTGCGAAATCTTGAAAAGTAACCCGGCGACGACGAACATCCCGGTGCTGCTCACCGCCGGCGTCCATGTCGACGCCGACGAGGGTCAGCGCGCCCTGGCAGCCGGTGCCGACCGGTTTCTCAGTGATCTCAGCCCACTGTCAACGGGGACCGGCCGCGAGCTCGGTGCCGGCCAGGACCTGGTCCAGGCGGTGCGGATGCTGCTGGGCGCGGAACCCGAGCTGGAGCTGCGGCCCATCCTGCTGGCCATCGACGACGACCCCGACAACCGCGCCTTCCTGACCAAAGCCGTCACACGGCAGGGCTTCGAGGTGGTCACGGCGCCGAACGCCACCCAGGCCCGTCGGCAGCTGGACGGCCGGCGGCCGGCGCTGATCTTCCTCGACGTCCAGATGCCGGAGGAGAGCGGGCTCACCCTGCTGCCGCAGATGCTGCGCGACTTTCCCGAGGCCGTGGTCGTGATGATGACGGCCTACGGCTCCGAGCAAGTCGCGGCAGAAGCCCTGCGCGGCGGCGCCGATGATTACATCGCCAAGCCGATCGATCTGCAGCGGCTCCGCGAGCTGCTGGAGCGCAACCTCGAGAAGCAGCGGCTGCGCGCGGAACGGCAGAGCCTGGTTGCCCGGCTGAAGGATTCCAACCGGTACCTGATGCGCCAGCACTCGGCCCTGCGCCGGGCGGATGAAGAGATCCTGCAGGTCAACCGGCAGCTCGAGCAGTCGAACCGATACAAGTCCGAATTCCTGGCCAACATGTCGCACGAGCTTCGGACACCCTTGAACGCGATTCTCGGGTTCAGCGAGATCTTGCTCGACGTGACCATGAACCTGACGGCCGGCGAACGCACCGAGTTCCTGCGCAACATCCACAGCAGTGGCCAGCACTTGCTCGGGCTGATCAACGACATCCTCGACCTGGCGAAGATCGAGGCGGGCAAGATGGAGCTGCACGCCGAAGAGATGGCCGTCAAGGACGCGATCCAGGAAGTCACCGGCATCCTCGACCCGATGGCCCGCCAGCAGGGGCTGCAGGTGACGACCGTCGGCGCCGCCGAAGCTGGGGTGATCAAGGCGGACCGCAGCAAGTTCAAGCAGGTGCTCTACAACCTGCTCTCCAACGCGGTGAAATTCACGCCGCCGCCCGGCCGGATCACCCTCACGGTGAAAGACTCGCGTGAGCAGCTGACCGTCTCGGTCCAGGACACCGGCATCGGCATGAAGCCGGAAGACCTGCCCAAGTTATTCCGCGAGTTCGAACAGATCGACGGCTCCTACACGCG
>Ga0209156_10003779_pt1 | contig 11236 bp, 9 predicted proteins | sample GraSoiAngelo_124_FD_185881 | JGI IMG/M metagenome (GOLD analysis project Ga0209156, IMG submission 185881) | Grasslands soil microbial communities from the Angelo Coastal Reserve, California, USA - 14_0927_05_20cm (SPAdes) (version 2) | ecosystem: Environmental > Terrestrial > Soil > Grasslands ...
CGTCCGCTGTCTGCACATGCGTGTGAGTGCCAATTACAGCCGAGACCTTGCCATCGAGAAACCGGCCGAGCGCGATCTTCTCACTCGTGGTCTCGCCATGTGCATCCACAATAATGTTGGTGGTTTCTTCGCGTATCTTCATCACCGTTGCTTCCACGGCGCGAAATGGGTTCTCCAGGATCGGCTGCATGAATGTTCGCCCTTGAACGTTGACCACGCCGATTTTGCCCTTCGCCGTTTCGAGCACGATTGATCCGCTGCCAGGCGCGCCGTCGGGATAATTCAGTGGACGGAGCAGGCGCGGTTCAAGATCGAGAAATTTGATGATCTCTTTTTGGTCCCAAATATGGTCGCCAGTCGTGACGACTGAAACGCCGGCGCGCAAAAGCTCGATTGTGATTTTGCCCGTAATCCCTCGGCCGCCTGCTGCGTTCTCGCCGTTGACGATGATGAAATCCAATGCCTGCTTTTCCTTAAGCTGCGGCAATCGGCCGATCACAGCGTTGCGCCCTGGCTCGCCCACGATGTCGCCGAGAAAAAGAACCGTTAGCATTCTGCGAGCATCGTATTAAAGGAACCGAAATCCAAACGCGGATGTTTCAGTTCAAGCAAGCGCGACCATTCCTCGCGATTATCGCAGTTCATTTGTCGATCTTACCGCCCGCCAGCAACGCTGCGGACAACCTCGGAATTTTGGGTGCTCGTCCCAGGTGGAACGTGCTGGAAAAATATCAGGAAACAATTACCCATGATGAGTTCGCCAGATTGATTAATAACGTTTATTGCACTCACGGTTTCGCGCCGGACTTGATTACGATAGATGAGAAGGGCGCGCGGATTTTGACGAACCGCAATGCGCAAAAGTTCTTCATCTTGCGCTTCGCCCAAGACGAAGCGTCGCGCGAGCCGGTGCCACGTCTCTGGCGTCTCCCTAACTCCCTGGCGCCCGCAAAACCAGAGAAACCGCTCTCCGGTTTGCGCATTGCGCTCGATCCGGGGCATCTCGGAGGGGAATGGGCGAAGATGGAAGAGCGCTGGTTTCAAGTCGGCGGCAGCGCGCCGGTCCAGGAAGGCGATTTGACGTTGCGGGTGGCCCGACTGTTGGCGCCGCGCCTCCGAAAATTGGGTGCAAAAGTCTTCTTTGTTCGAAACAGCAACGAGCCAATTACGCCGAAACGTCCCGACGATTTCAAGGAACTCGCGAGAAGAATTCTGATTAAAAATGGCGTGCCGCAACCGCGAACGGATGTTCTTGATCCAAACGATCGGGAAAAAGAGCAAACGATTCGCTGGCAGAGCGAAATCTTATTCTATCGCTATGGCGAAATCCGTCGTCGCGCCGTACTGGTGAACACTAAATTGCATCCCGATCTCGTGCTTTGTTTGCATTTGAATGCCGAAGGCTGGGGCGATCCGAATCACCCAACGTTGACCGACAAAAATCATCTTCATCTGCTTGTGAATGGTGCGTATTTGAAAGACGAATTGGAACTCGATGATGAGCGCTTTGAAATGATTCGCCGGCTTTTGAGCCGCGCTTACGATGAGGAGCTACCGCTCGCCGACACAATTGCTGGCGCGATGGCTCGCGAAACCGCATTGCCCCCCTACGAATATCCAACTTCAACCACGGTGACGAAGGTTGGATCGACCGGATACGTGTATGCGCGCAATTTGCTCGCGACCCGGCTTTATCGTTGTCCGGTCGTCTATTGTGAACCTTACGTCATGAACAGTAATAACGCTTTCGCGCGTATTCAGGCTGGTGACTACGAAGGAACACGAAGCGTGAACGGCATCGAGCGCAAAAGTATTTTTCGCGAATACGCCGACAGCGTCGGCGATGGTTTAGCGGAATACTATCGCAAGGCGCGAGGCCTGTAGCCGCGGTCTATGACCGTCGTCCGAATAGGTGGATCACGCGCTCCGTCGCGCGATGTTAAAAATGTGACCTTTCGCCCGTAAATCTAGCATCGAGCAAGAGACTGCTCGATCCACCATAAATACTATGACTGCAAAGCGCCGCGTGTGCTGGCGATCGCGCCGCCCACAGCGGCGGCTACAGCCGCGCAATCGCTTCGCGAATATCTTCGAGCGTCACATCGCTCGAGAACTTCGCTGAACCGATTGTCGATGTAACGACGAACCGAATTTTGCCGCTCTCGAATTTTTTGTCGAAGCGGAGTGCCTCGAAAATCCTTTCGCGTGGAAAATCTTTCGGCAATAGCGTCGGCAAATCGAACTGTCGCAGAAGATTGGCAACTGCATCGCGCTGATCGCGCGGCAGCCCGGCTTTTGTCACCGAGACATCGCAGGCTACGATAAGTCCAAGACTGATCGCTTCGCCGTGCAGAAATTTCCTGTAGTCACCAGCGCGCTCGATCGCGTGACCAACGGTGTGACCGAAATTGAGAAGCGCGCGTTCGCCGGTGCGATCACGCTCATCTTTCGCCACGATTTTCGATTTTAACTCGATGTTGTGGCGGATCAGCGGCGCGAGGTTTTCAAGGTCGACATCTTTCAGCGTCGTAAACATTTCCGCATCTGCGATGATGGCGTGTTTGATGATTTCAGCAAAACCCTGATTGAACTCGCGGTGCGGCAACGTTTTTAGAACATCGACATCGTCGATCACGAGCACCGGATGATGAATTGCGCCAAGCAAGTTCTTGCCGTCGCGCGTATTCACCCCGGTCTTCCCGCCGATTGAGCTGTCTACCATCGCGAGAAGCGTCGTTGGGATTTGCACGTGCGGAATTCCACGAAGGAAAATCGCTGCTACGAATCCAGAAATATCGCCAATCACGCCGCCCCCAAGACCGATAACGAACGATTGTCGATCCAAGCCAGCGGCGATCATCTGATCGCAAATCGCATCTGCTTGCGCGAGCGTCTTCGATTGCTCGCCTGCGGGAATTGTAATCAGCGTCGGCTGAAAACCGACCGGCGTTAAACTTTGTTTGACCCGCTCGCCGAAGAGCGGCGCGACATTGCTATCCGAAATAATTGCGCACGTTTTGCCAGGGAGGTATTTGGGCACGCACTCCCCAAGTTGCTCAAGCAAACCCGAGCCAACAAGCGCCGGATAACGATCTGCAGCGCTACGGGAATTCAGAACGGATTCCAACGGAGGTACCCGTCCGGATCGCTTGGTGGGTTCGCTGTGTTGTTTGTGAACGTCACACCCCCACCGCCCCAAGCCATGTTCTCTAAATGCAGATCAGCGAAAAGCGCGTTGATCTTCGTGCGCGAACTATGGGTGCCTCCCGTGGCAGCGGTTCCATCAGGGTTGCTTGTTGCCTGGTCCCCGCCGATGCCGAGAACCCTGACGCCTGGTGCGCCGCTCGTACCGAAACCAAGGAAGGTTACTGTTTGTCCTCGTGTTTGAGCAGGAGCGAACAAAATGAAAACAGTCGGGCTGGCAATTTTGTCCACAGATGTTCCGACAACATTGTTGCCGTTTATTCCGTAACTAACGGGAGCGGTGGCATCCGTTTCGGAGGCCCCTCGTATGTCGAAAGGCGATTGAAAAACATTCCAGCTTGAAAGATATTTCGGATGCAGTTGCGACATCCACGTGACGGTTGCTGAACCGGGGAGCGCGCCATCGTTGTCATTCAGATATAGCTGCGTGGCAATTCCAATCTGACGAAGATTGTTCATGTCCTTTGTTGCCCTGGCGCGTTCCTGGATACCGATGAAGGTCGGGTAGGCGATGGAGGCGAGAACGACGATGACCGCGATCACGAGAAGTAATTCGATCATTGTGAAGCCGCGCGAAAAGTTCCTATTCATTAGTTTTGTTGGTTTAAAGCCACCATAGTGATGTCAGTCTTGCGATGAAAGCGAAAATGCAGTGGCGCGGAAGATTGCTTGACAAAACATTTCCAAGTTTGTGTATGTAGGGCATGCCCGATCCAGTTGATCCGACCCAACCAACGCCTCCGTCAAGTCCGGAGCCTGAACTAAGAACGACATCCACTTCGACGGGTTTGCCTTCGAACGTAGCCGCAGCCATCGCCTGCATTCCACTCATCGGTGGCATCATTTTTTACATTCTGGAAAAGAAGGACAGCTTCGTCCGTTTTTACGCGATGCAATCAATCATCTTTGGCTGTGCATGGTTTCTCTTTAATATTGTATCAGCCGTGGTGCACGCGGTCTTCGGGGCGATTCCAGGTATCGGCGGCATCCTGGTATTTTTTTGGGCGATCATCGCAGCGCTCGTTCATTTGGCATTTTTGGTCGTGATGATCATCGCCATCGTGAAAGCATTCACCGGCGTCCGCTGGGATATCCCGTACGTAGGGCCAATTGCCCGCAGACAGGTCGAAGGCGCTGGCGGGTAATCCTGTAGCCGCTTCGCTGTGCGAAGCGCAACGTCGACGTTGCTTTGTCTAGGAATCGCGCGCCTCAGACAGGCGCGGCTACAGCATTTTGTCCAAGTAATTTTACCACGATCTCGGTTAGAACGAGCTCGTGATCGAGCTGCGTGGTCACAAGCTGAAGATTCGCTCTGAGACATGCTTGCATTCCCTCAATCAATTGTTTCGTCTCGAATCGATGCGCGTGCTGCGCAGCGATTCCCAGCGCGTAGGCATTAATCGACCCGTCTTTTTTTCGCGGCAGATGTTCGGTCGCATCGGCAGGCAAACGATTAATCGCCGAAATGAATTGAAATGGTGCATGCGGCCGCGCGAGGCCATGACGCTCCATCAAATCTTTGGCGAGCAATAAATTGCGAATTGTTGGCAAGACGGCGACCAGTAAGATGCCGATCGCGCTTTCTCCTTGATCCAGCAATCGGCGCACGAGCGTAAGCGCGCGCTCAAGATCGCGGGCCGCGAGAGCACTGCCTAATTCAAAAATGACACCGGCACGCGAAAGCGGGACGAGCTCCCGAACTCGATCGACTTTTACTCGACGCTCCCCGCCAAGGAAGATGTCGATCTTATCCAGTTCATTCTCGATCTGGCGAGTGTCACCGCCCGTCAGCAAAACGAAAAGGCCCAGGGCGTCATCGTCGAATTGAAGTTTGTGCCCTTTCGCCCGCCCCCGGACGATTTCGGTCGCTTCTTCTTCCCATCCGCTCCGACTGGAATCGAGGCGATCGAAAACCTGCAGTTCGGCGCGTTTGGCGAGCGATTTGTAAAACGAGCGCCGTTTATCCACCGCTATGGCACTCAGCAAGAACGTTACGTCCGCTCCGAGGTCACCACCGATCACTTCGGCAAGCTCATCAAGAGTGGCTTGAACGCTGGCCGCGCGGCCAATTACGTTGTCGCCGAGAAAATTCGCATTCTTCAGCCAGACCAATTTTGTGCCGCCAAAAAACGGCAACGTTTGCAGGGCCTCGATTGTTGATCTGATCCGCGCTGTCGCCTGTTCCGCGTTATCGACCGTGCCATCGATGACTTCCTGTCCAAAATCGCCCGCCTCTGGCGGTGTCAGTTTGGTCGCGAGTTCGGAGGCGGCGCGTTTAACTTCCGCTTCGTCCGACCCGACTACTGCGTAGATGCTAGCGTTTACCGCTTTTGTTTTTGCTTTTGGCATCGGTGAAAACGCATTACACGCGTGAGCGACGGCGTCCGGCATTGCGAGAATATTTAACCGGCCTTCGTTTCGGCTCGATCTTGGTGATGCCGGCGCCGCTTTTTACTTCCATGATTTGATCCCGCAAAAGTGCGGCACGCTCGAATTCGAGATTTGCCGAGGCGCGCTGCATCTCGTCTTCGAGTTCACGCAGCAGTTCGGTAACATTGAAATCGCCGCCGGCTTCCTGAATAACGGAGGCGGCAATCTCGCGTCCGCGGAGAATTGTGTGCAAACTCTCCTGCACAGCGCGGCGAACGGTTTGTGGCGTGATTCCGTGCTTCTCGTTGTATTCCATCTGTTTGGTTCGGCGGTATTCGGAGATCGACATGAGCGCTTCCATGCTTTGCGTAATCTGATCGGCAAACAAAACGACTTCGCCGTTTATATGCCGCGCGGCGCGGCCCGCCGTTTGGATGAGTGAAGTCTGGCTGCGCAAGAATCCTTCCTTGTCTGCATCGAGAATGCAGACGAGCGAAACCTCTGGAAGATCGAGACCTTCGCGGAGCAAATTGATGCCGACCAGAATGTCGAAATCGGCGGCGCGCAAGCCGCGCAAAATTTCGACGCGCTCGATCGTATCGATGTCGCTATGCAAATAGCGCACCTTCAGCCCGACATCGCGCAGATAATCAGCGAGATCTTCAGCCGTGCGTTTCGTCAGCGTCGTTACCAGAACGCGCTCACTCTTTTCGACCCGCTCGCGGCAAAGCTCGATTGTGTCATCGATTTGATGTTTGAGCGGCTTGAGCGTGATCTTTGGATCGAGAAGTCCTGTGGGCCGGATTATCTGTTCGATCACGAGGGGCGCGCCTGGTGTGTGTGCGTCGAATTTTTCGGCTGGCTCATCGGTTCGGGAAATTGACGGGACGCGCTCCATCGCGTCCGACGAAGAATGGGACGACACGGAGGTCGTACCTCCATTTTTGCCAGGCAAAATAAATGGAACTAATTCCTCTTCGCCGATGCGCGCGCGCTTGTGCGGCACGTAACCTTTGTTGCCAACGACGCTATTTTGGATTTCAAACTCGGCCGGCGTCGCGCTTACGTAGATAATTTGGTTGGTTATCTTCATGAACTCCGGAAAATTGAGAGGCCGATTGTCGAGTGCGCTGGGCAAACGAAATCCGTAATTCACCAGCACGGTCTTGCGAGACCGATCTCCTTCGTACATCCCACCGATCTGCGGGATGGTGGCGTGCGATTCATCGACAACCACGAGAAAGTCTTTCGGGAAGAAATCGATGATCGTGTAGGGCTTTGAGCCAGGTGGCCGGCCCGATAAATGACGCGAATAATTTTCAATCCCGTTGCAGAACCCCATTTCCTGCAACATTTCGAGGTCGTACTCCGTGCGCATTTTCAGCCGCTGCGCTTCAAGAAGTTTCCCCTGGGCTTCAAGGTCGACAATGCGCGCTTCGAGCTCTTCGCGAATGGAACGAAGTGCTCGATTTAACTTATCGGCTGGGGTGACGAATTGTTTGGCGGGATAAAACGTGATCACGCTTAACGACTCGTGCGCATGCCCTGTAAGGGGATCAAACCGGGTGATTGCGTCTATTTCGTCGCCGAAGAATTCGAGTCGAACCGCCTCCTCATCTGCGGTCGCCGGATAAATTTCGACGACGTCGCCACGCACGCGAAACCTGCCACGGGAAAAATTAATGTCGTTGCGCTCGTATAACATGTCGACAAGACGAGCGAGCGCTGCTTCGCGGCTGATCTGCTGCCCGCGTTTCACCGTTAACAGCATGCGCTCGTAATCTTCAGGCGAGGTGACGCCATAGATGCACGAGACGCTTGCGACGACGATGGTGTCGCGGCGCGAAAGCAACGCACTGGTCGCGGAGAGCCGCAGCCGTTCAATCTCTTCGTTAATCGATGAGTCTTTCTCGATGTAGGTGTCGGAGCGCGGAATATAAGCTTCCGGCTGATAGTAATCGAAGTAGCTGACGAAATATTCGACCGCGTTGCGCGGGAAGAACTGTTTGAACTCGGAGTAAAGTTGGGCCGCGAGCGTTTTGTTGTGCGAGATGACGAGCGTGGGCCGATCGAGGTCGCGAATAACGTTCGCAATCGTGAAAGTCTTGCCCGAGCCGGTAACCCCGAGCAGCGTCTGGTGGCGATTACCTGCCTCGACTGACTTGAGCAGCTTGGCGATCGCCTGCCCCTGATCGCCGCGCGGTTTATAGTTCGATTCGAGCTGAAACGGCATTTATCACTCTAACATCGAGATTCGGAAGTCGAAAGCATGCCACAGTAACGCCAGTTCAGACTCGCGGGCATTTCTTCTGCTGTAGTAATGTGCGCAATCTGCGAAGTTTGCCGATAAAACCTAGTCGTGAATCCGAGAATTTTTTTCGCCGAACTCAAGCGGCGCAATGTTTACAAGGTCGCGATTGCTTACGGGGTCGTTGCTTGGCTGCTTATCCAAGTTGCGACCCAGGTTTTCCCGTTTTTTGAAATTCCGAACTGGGTCGTCAGACTTGTTGTGTTGGTGATCGTCATTGGTTTTCCGGTCGCCTTGATAATTGCGTGGGCGTTCGAGCTCACGCCGGAAGGCTTGAAGCGCACCGAAACGGCCGACGCCGAGCATTCGGCGGGGCGATCTCGGAAGCGGACGTGGATTTATGTCGTGATTATCGCCGGTGCGATTTCGATTGGTCTTTTTTTTCTCGGGCGCTACACAAGCTCGAAACAAAATGCGGGGACGGAGTTGCCTGGAAAATCGATCGCGGTGTTGCCGTTCGATAATCTCAGTCGCGATCCAGACAATGCCTATTTTGCCGAAGGTGTGCAGGACGAAATTCTTACGCGTCTGGCTAAGGTGGCCGATTTGAAAGTGATCTCGCGGACTTCGACACAAAAATACAAAAGCGCGCCGGACAATTTGCGGGACATCGCGAAACAACTTGGAGTTTCCAATATTCTCGAAGGGAGTGTTCAGAGAGCTGCTGATCAGGTGCGCGTGACTGTGCAACTAATCAATGCGACGACCGACGCGCATCTCTGGGCAGAAAGTTACGATCGCGCCCTGACCGACATCTTCACGGTGGAGAGTGAGATTGCGAAGACCATTGCTGACACGTTGCGCGCGAAACTTACCGGATCGGAAGAACGGATGATGTCGAAAAAACCGACGGCAAATCCCGAGGCTTACGAGCTGTATTTGAAAGGTAGATTTTTCTGGAACAAACGAACGGGCGTAGACCTGCGCAAATCGATCGACTACTTCGATCAGGCGGTCGCGAAAGATCCGAGCTATGCGCTCGCCTACGCCGGGCTGGCGGACGCCTACGTCTTGCTCTCTGGTTTCGGAGCGGCTAGTCCAAAGGATAGTTTGCCGGAAGCTAAAGCGGCCGCCGAGAAAGGCCTTGAATTGGACGGCACACTGGGCGAAGCGCATGCTTCGCTCGCACAAGCGCTGCTCGCCTACGACTTCAATTTCGCGGGGGCGAATCGGGAGTTCCGGCGTGCTATTGAATTGAATCCCAACTATGCGACCGCACATCACTGGTATGGTGAAAGTGTGCTAACGCCACTCGGCCAGTTCGAGGATGGCGTCGCAGAGCTGAAGCGTGCGCTGCAGCTCGATCCCTTGTCCGTGATCATCAACGCCGATGTCGGAACTGTCCTAACCAGCGCGCGGCGGTACGACGAAGCGATCGAGCAACTGCGGAAAACTCTCGAGATGGACCCGAGTTTCTATTACGCCCACTACAACCTGGGTGAGGCGTTGGAAATGAAGGGTCTCACCGAGGACGCCGTTGCCGAATACCAGAAAGCAACAGCATTGAATGATGATCCAGTGCCGCAGGCGTTGCTCGGTCATCTCTATGCAAAACTCGGCAGAAAGGATGAAGCCCGCCGGATTTTGCAGCGGCTACGAGACTCGCCAAAGGAACGCTACGTTACGCCATATCTTTTCGCGATGATCCACCTCGGTCTTGGAGAGAAGGATCGCGCCATTGATTTTCTCGAAAAGACATATGAAGACCGCGACGGATACAGCATTGCCTTCATCAAAGTCGATCCGTTCCTCGATCCGCTGCATGGCGATCCGCGATTCGAGGCGCTTGTCCAAAAAGTCTTCGCCGCAAAGCAATGAAGATCGACTTCTTCTCCGAACTAAATGGACATGGGCACCGACGCTGAACCAAATGTCCAATTGGAGATTGGTCACGTCTTGTTCATCGACGTTGTCGGTTATTCGAAACTGCTCCTCGACGAGCAGCGTGAGCTCCAACAACAACTGACTCGAATCGTCTGGAACACCGAGCAAGTGCGCACCGCGGAAGCGGTGGCCAACTGATTCAGCTTCCCGCCAGCAATGGTTCCTTACACATAATTATCGTTGATTCTGTTTTGGCGAAAAACCTCGGGGAAGACGCCGCTTGGAAATCTAGGAAGTCAGCGAAACGTTGTTTTTCTTCTGCGGAATAAACGTAAAACAGGCAGAACGCGATTTCTGTCAGTTCGCACATTCGTTCGTCCTCGATGGACTGACTCGTGGCGCAGACTGGCTATCACTGCGTCGATACTCAGGTTGTCCTACGTGGCTAGCCGCATCAGCAATATGTTTATGTTAATCGAGCGAGCTTTCGTCTGTGGCAGAAAGGTTTCAGGCATTGCCATAACTTCGGAGGAAGTGTTCTGTCTTCATTGTGAACCCACGTAAATTTCTCGCCGAGTTAAAGCGAAGAAGAGTTTACAGCGTCGCGATTACGTACGCGGTCGTCGGCTGGCTCCTCATTCAGGTCGTCACACAGGTTTTTCCGCCGTTCGAAATACCAAACTGGGCTGAGCGTCTCGTCATCGTGGTGATTGTGCTTGGTTTTCCGATAGCTCTCGTCTTTGCGTGGGTGTTCGATTTAACGCGACATGGAATTGTTCGGACAGAAGACATGTCTTCCGCAGCCCGGGTCGACATCTCACCGCCAGCGGACGCGACGACTGAGAAATCGATCGCCGTTTTGCCTTTTAATGATTTGAGCGCGGCAAAAGACCACGCCTACTTCGGTGAAGGTATTGCGGAGGAGCTTCTTGGGGCACTGGCCAAGGTAGATGGCCTGCGGGTAGCTGCACGACGGTCTTCGTTTTGGTTCAAGGATAAGGAAGCCGAGCTCAGGGAAATTGCGGCGAAACTAAACGTCGAGCATGTACTCGAGGGTAGTGTTCGACGCGACGGCAATCGCGTGCGCATCACGGCAGAGCTGATCGATGCGTGCGATGGGTTTACGATTTGGTCGGAAACGTACGAGCGCGAAATGCATGGAATTTTCGCGCTACAAGATGAGATCACGCGCTCCATCGTTGATACTCTCAAACTCAAGCTCGCAATCTCGCCGTCACCGCCGCCTCGCAGCACGGATGCTTATGACGATTATTTGCACGGTCTCTTTTACTCGGACAAAAGCACCGAGGAAGCGCTGCGGCGAAGTCTTGAATTTTTTGAGCGCGCGCTGAAGAAAGACCCGCAGCTTAGTCGGGCTTGGACAGGCATTGCGAAATCATGGTTGTGGTTGGCGGACGCTTACGTGCCGCCACTCGAAGCGTATCCAAAAGTCCGAGAGGCCGCTGTTCGCGCTTTGCAATTGAACGACGAAGAGGCGGAAGCGCACGTATACCTCGCCGAGACAAAACG
>Ga0209156_10003780_pt1 | contig 11230 bp, 9 predicted proteins | sample GraSoiAngelo_124_FD_185881 | JGI IMG/M metagenome (GOLD analysis project Ga0209156, IMG submission 185881) | Grasslands soil microbial communities from the Angelo Coastal Reserve, California, USA - 14_0927_05_20cm (SPAdes) (version 2) | ecosystem: Environmental > Terrestrial > Soil > Grasslands ...
CGGCGTCGCGCCGGTGCTCTCGATCCTCGCACTTTTTCTCGTGCTGCTCCAAGTGGTGAGCGAGCGCGTGTTCCGCGCCTCGGCGGTGGCGCTGTTCACGGGACCCCTGGCGACGGGCCTCGTCGCGCTCGCTCTGCTGATCGGGCTCGGGCCCGAGGCGCGGCCGGTCGTGGGTGGGGGCCGGTGGTCCCTGCTGCACATCACCATTAGCATTCTGGGGCTCGCGCTGCTCGCGCTGGCGTTCATCGCGGCGGCCCTGTACCTGCTCCAGTTCCGGGAGCTCAAGTCCAAGCGGTTCGGGCAGGTCTTCCGGCTGTTCCCGCCGCTTGAGCGGCTGGACCGGCTCAATCACCTTTCCCTGGTGATGGGGTTTCCGACGGTGACCCTGGGAGTGCTGCTGGGATTCGGAGTGCGCTACGCGGGCGGCGTCCCGGTCGACGCCGCGCAGATCGTGTGGGGGATGCTCACGTGGCTGGTGCTCGGCTGGGCCGTCGGCGTGCGGGTGGTGCGGCATTGGGCGGGCCGCCGGGCGGCCTTCGCGAGCATCGCGGGCTTCGTGGCGGTGGTGCTCGTGTACCTCGCCCTCAAGCTCGCCGCGCCCGGGACCGAGCGGTTTCTCTAGAGCGGCACTGACACCATGAGCATCGCGGTCGTGGGAGTGAATCACCGGACGGCGCCCTTGGAGGTGCGTGAGCGTTTCGCGCACGCTCCACGCGAGGTGCCGGCCGCACTCGCGCGGGTGCTCTCGGCGGGCGCCGGCGGCGGGGTCCTGCTGTCTACCTGCAACCGGACCGAGTTCTACCTGGCGGAGCCCGGCGACGCCATACCGGCGACCGTGTGGGCCATGCTCACGGAGCGCCTGAGCGAGGGTCGCAGCGCCAGCGAGTACGGTTACCTGGTGCGGGACCGCGACGCCGTGCGTCATCTGTACCGTGTGTCGGCGGGCCTCGACTCGATGATCTTGGGCGAGTCACAGATCCAGGGTCAGGTGCGGGAAGCATGGGAGACGTCGCGGTCCCAGGCCGGTCCCGTGCTGCATCGTCTGTTCCAGTCGGCCTTGCTCGTCGGGGCCCGGGTGCGGAGCGAGACGGCGCTCGCCGCGGGGGCGGCCTCGGCGCCTTCGGCCGCCGTCGCGCTGGCCGGGAAGATCTTCAACCGCCTGGCCGGCCGCGCCGCGCTGGTCCTGGGCGCCGGCGACATGGCCGAGCTCGCCGCCAATTGCCTCGCGTCCGAAGGCGTACGCGTCACGCTCGTTGCGAACCGCACCTATGAGCGGGCCCGCGCGGTCGCCGAGGAGCTGGGCGCCCGGGCGCTCACCCTGGATGAGGCGTGGGAGCACTTTGCCAGCGCCGACATCGTGCTCACGTCGACGGCGGCCCCGCATGCGGTGGTGACGTGGGAGCGCGTGGCTCCTGCCATCGGACGGCGGGGCGGGCGGCCGCTCTGCATCCTCGATCTGGCCGTGCCGCGCGACGTGGAGCCTGCGGTCGGGCAGCTCGAGAACGTGTTTCTGTACGACATCGACGACTTGCAGGCCGTCGCCGCGAACGCGGCCACGGAGCGGCATCACGAAGTGCCGGCCGCCGAGCGCATCGTGAGCGACGAAGTCGAGCGCTTTTGGGCCTGGTACGGAGGGCTCGCCGCCGTGCCGGTCCTGAAGGAGTTTCGCGGGCGGCTGGATGACATGCGGGCCGCCGAGTTGGAGCGCGCGCTCAAACGTCTGGCGCACCTGTCACCCGAGGATCGCGCCCAGGTGGAGCAGTTCAGTCATGCGCTGCTCAACAAGTTCCTGCACCATCCCACGATTGCGCTCAAGCAGGCCGCGCAGGCCGGCCGGGGATACGGTCTCCTCGAGTCGCTGAAGAAACTGTTCGGTCTCGAGCGGCTCGATGACACGTAGCATCCTCGTCACCGGGGGGGCGGGGTACATCGGCAGCGTGGTCGTCGAGCAGCTGCTGGCGCTGGGCCATGCGGTCGTGGTGCTGGACGACTTGAGCCGGGGTCACCGCGCCGCCGTGGATCCCCGGGCGGAGTTCCTGCAGGGCGGGATCGCCGATCGCCGCGTCCTGGACGAGCTGCTCGCGCGCCGGCCGTGCGACGCGCTCGTGCACCTCGCCGCCTACGCGCTCGTCGCGGAATCGGTCGCGCATCCCGAGATGTACTTCACGAACAACGTGACCGGGGGACGGGTACTGCTCGATGCCGTCGTCGCGGCGGGCGTGCGCCGCGTGATCTTCTCTTCCTCGTGCGCGGTGTACGGCCACCCGCCCGTCATTCCCATTGCGGAGGATGCGCCCCGCGCACCCGTCAATCCCTACGGCGAGACGAAGCTCGCGTTCGAGCAGCTGCTGGCGGACTACGCGGCGCGGCACGGCGTCGGCTCGATCAGTCTCCGCTACTTCAACGCGGCGGGTGCGACGGCGCGATACGGCGAGGACCACGATCCCGAGACGCATCTGATCCCGAACGTGCTGCAGGCGGCGCTCGGCCGGCGTCCGGCCGTGGAGGTGTACGGCACCGATTATCCCACGCCGGACGGCACCGCCGTCCGCGACTACGTGCACATCGCGGACATCGCGGACGCGCACGTCCGGGCATTGGACGCCGCCGTCACGGGCGCCGTGGCGGTGAACCTCGGGACCGGGGCCGGTCATTCCGTGCTGGCGGTGACCGAGGCGGCCCGGCGCATTACCGGCCGGTCGATCCCCACGGTGGCGTGCCCGCGCCGCCCCGGGGACCCGCCCGCCCTGGTCGCGGCCCCGGGCCGCGCCGAGCAGCTGCTGGGGTGGCGCCCGCGCCACTCCCGGCTCGACGAGATCCTCGCCAGCGCGTGGGAGTGGCACCGGACGCACCCGTCCGGGTATCCGAACTGACCTGTTCGCCTGCTTCTCTGGGGGAGGGCTGAACCCGTGCTGCTGCTACAGGTGGGTCGGGCGGTGCCGACGACGCCCTGGGAGCTGGTGCTTACCTCGAGTCGTGAGACGAAGTTCGTGCTCGCGATCCTGGTCGTCTTCTCCGTCGTCTCCTGGTACCTCATCTTTCTGAAGTGGTGGCAGTTCCGCAAAATGCGCCGCCAGGCGGACCGTTTCATGGGAGAGATTGAGCGCGCGGCGCGGCTCGAGGACGCCTACCATGCCGCGATGCGCCTGCCGCCCTCACCGTACAACCGGCTGCTGCGTGAGGGCATGCAGTTTTTCTCCGAGCTCAAGCCGGGCAGCCTGAAAGGCGGCGCGAAAAGCGATGGGCCCGTCGTGGCGGCGGCGGCCACCACCCTGACGACGACCCAGCTCGAAGCGCTGCGGATGGTGCTCGCCAAGGAGGTCGCGGCGGAGCGGGATGCCGCCGCGCGGTTCATCCCGTGGCTCGCCACGTTCGGGTCGGTGAGTCCGCTGCTCGGCCTGCTCGGCACCGTGCTCGGCGTGATGGATGCGTTCATCGGGATTGCCGTGGGTGGGTCCGGCAACATCGCTGCGGTGGCCCCGGGGGTCGCGGAAGCGCTGGTCACCACGGTGGCGGGACTCGCCGTCGCCGTGCCGTCGGTGATGGCCTATAACTTGTTCGTGAATCGTCTCGGGCTGTTCGCCGGGGAGCTGGAAGGCTTCGCCCAGGAGATCATCGGCACCATGGCGCGTGAAGGGAGGCTCTAGTGGCAGGCTTGTTGGGCGGCGGCGGTGGGTTGCGGGGGCACGGCGAGCTGCCCCTCAATGCCGACATCAACGTGACTTCGCTCGTCGATGTGGCCTTCGTGTTGCTCATCATCTTCATGATCACCGCGCCCATCATGCAGGGCGGCGTCGATGTCCGGTTGCCCCGTGCCGAGGCGCGGCCGCTCGAGCCCAAGTCAGGCCTGGTCGTCACCCTCGACCGCGAGGGGCGCATCTACATGGAGCAGGCGCCCCTCTCCTACGAGGACTTCCGTGCCACGTTCCCGGCGTTCGTGCGGACCAAGCGACCGACGGGGGTGTACCTCCGGGCCGATGGACGGGTCCCCTACGCGGACGTGGTCCAGGTGCTGGCCGTGATCCGCGCGTCGGGCGTGAACGACGTAGGCCTCGTCGCCGAGCCGGAGACGGTGGACCGGTGAGACGGCCTCGCGCTCCCGCGAACGTCGGCGTCGGCCTCACCGGCACCGTAGTGGTGCACGCCGTGGCTGGGCTGTTTCTCGTAGCGGGTGCCGCCACCGCGCGGAAGCCGGCGCCGCCCTCCTACCGGGTACACCTCGTGGCGGCTCCCACGCCGACCGAGGACGAGCGCAAGGCACCGGAAGCGGTGGAGCGGCCCGCCGAGGAGAAGCCCGCCCCGGCGCCAAAAGCGAAGTCGCCCAAGAGCACCGTGGCCGCGGCGGCGCCGCCGCCCGTGGCGGACAACACCAAGCGGGAGGCCGCCCCACGCACTACCCCCAAGACGCAACCGCTCCCCGGCGAGCGGCCCTCCACGGGCAGCGATCCGCTGACCGTGTCGACCGAGGGGATCGAGTTTCCATTCCCCGAGTACACGAACAACATCATCTCCCAGATCGCGATGCGGTGGCAGCGACCCCTGCAGAGCACCCCACTCGAAGCGGAGATCGGGTTCCTGATTCACCGCGATGGCTCGACCAGCGACATGCAGTTCATCAAGCGCTCGGGCAACTTCGCGTTCGACCTCGAAGCCCAGGGGGCAGTCGAGGAGGCCGGGCGCCGCCGGGCGTTCGGGCCCCTCCCCGACGGGTGGGGTTCGGACGTGCTGTTCGTGCGGTTCTACTTCTCGGGAACGAGACAATGAGGCGCCGGACAGTCGGTCGGACCGTCGGACCGTCGGACAGTCGGACGGTGGCGTTTGGGGTCCGGGCAGTCAGCGGTGTGGTGATCCTTCTGTCCATCAGTCCGACCGTCCGACCGTCCGTCGCCCAGGATACCTCCGCCGTCGACCGCGGTGTGCGCATCGGAATCATCTATCGGCCGGGCGTTCGTCCCGGCCTCGTCGTGCTGCCGGGGGCGGGGGCGGCGCTCGACTCGGTGCGGACCATCATCGCCCGGGACCTGGACCTGAGCGACCGGTTCGAGTTGATCACCCTCCCGGGTGGGGACTCGATCCGGGTGAGCGCAGCGCCCTCGTTGGCCGGGGCCGGTCGCCCGCCGGCGGGCGCGAGGGGCGGGGCCGCGGCCGGTCTGAACTATCAGCTCTACCAGGCCCTGGGAGCCGACTTCGCCGTCGGGCTCGCGCTGGTGGGGGACACCACCGTGCTGGCGGTCCACGACGTTACCGCGGGCGGCGTGCGGCGCGAGTTTCGCAGCCGGCTGCCGCCGCTCAAGGATCCCGAATTCCGGATGGCGGTGCATCGTCTCACCGATCACATCCTGGAGGCCACGCTGGGGGTCGGCGGCATCGCTGCCACGCGCATCCTGTTCGTAATGGACGGAAAGGTGTATGTGATCGACGAAGACGGCGCCGACAAGCGACTCGTCTCCTCGAGCGATCATCAGGCGATGTCCCCCGCCTGGGCGCCGGACGGACGGCGTTTCTCCTACATGGAGTTTTGGGCGGGACACGGGCAGCTGTTCGTGCAGCCGGTCGGGCCCGGCAAACGGCAGCCGGTGGCCACCACGGGCCAGGCGCTCGACTTTACGCCGGCGTTTTCTCCCGACGGCAAGACGCTGGCGTTCAGCCGCGCGACCGAGGAAGGGACCGACATCTATACCGTTAACATCAAGGACAACTGCTGCTTACAGCGCTTGACCGTGGGGCGCTTTTCTGACAACTTGTCACCGACCTACAGTCCCGACGGCCAGCGGATCGCGTTCGTCTCGACGCGACCGGGGTTGCCTCAGGTCTACGCGATGGCGGCGGACGGGACGGACCAACAACTGTTTGCGCCGTTCGATTACGGCGTCACCGGTTCGTCCAACGCGCCGGACTGGTCGCCCGACGGCCAATCCGTCGCCTTCCACCGCGACGTGGGGGGCACGCTACAGGTTTTCGTGCTCGACGTGCGCACCCGTGCGGTGCGGCAACTCACTTCTTTAGGGCGGAACGAAGATCCGACCTGGGCGCCCGACAGCCGCCATCTGGCGTTCGTGTCCGATCGCTCAGGGTACCGGCAGCTCTGGATCATCGATTTAGAAACCGGCCGCATCCGCCCGCTGCTGCAACAGAGCGGCGCGCGCCTGCCGGCCTGGTCTCCACGGTTACCGGAGACCGCCTCGTCCACCCCTTGAGTTCGGAGAGGGCGCCCACGATGAAACGCCTATCCTTGGTGCTGCTCAGCGCTATCGCTGCGGCGACGTATGCGGCGTGCAGCCACAGTCCGCCACCGGCGGTGACACCGCAGCCAAATTCGGATTCGATTGCGGCGCTCGAGCGGGCGCGGCAGGATTCGATCGACAAGGCGGCGGCTGATGCCCGGGCACGCGAAGAGGCCGACCGGCGCCGCCAGCAACAGATCGCCGATTCGCTGGCGGGGATTGGCAAGACCAGCGAAGCTGTGCGCACCATGCTGGCGACCTTGATTCACTTCGATTACGACAAGGCGAACATCCGGCCGGAAGACGCCAGCGTGCTCGATCAGAAGGCGTCGATTCTACAGGCGAATCCCAACGTGCGAATCCGCATCAGCGGGCACTGCGACGAGCGTGGGTCCGATGAGTACAACCTGGCCCTCGGCAACCGCCGGGCCACCGCCGCGAAGCAGTATCTCGTGAGCCACGGTATCGAGGCGGCGCGCATCGAGACGGTGTCCTACGGCGAGGAGCGTCCCCTCGCGCAGGGACACGATGAGGCGGCGTGGGCCCAGAATCGCCGGGACGAGACCGAGATCATCGCGGGCGGCGACGCCTTGCGGCAGCCGTGAGACGCGGGTAGCGACGCGTGAAACCGACGCTGGTGGTCGCCTTGGGGCTCGCCGCCGGATGCGCCCTGAAAGGGGACGTCCGGAAGGTCGAGCTCCAGGTCGAAGCGTTGCGCGCCGAGCGGGCGCGCGCCGACGCAGAGCGCGCGGCGCACGTCGACTCGCTCCGTTCGCTCGTCGCCGCCGTGCAGCAGGCGCTCGCCGCGCAGCAGGCGTACCTGGTTCAGATGCGCGGCGACGTGCGGACCGACCTCGTCGCCGTGCAGCAGCAGCTCGTCCAGGTGCAGGAGCTCACCGGGCAGAGCCAGCAGCGCCTGAGCGAGCTGCGGGCGCGCATCGAGGAGCGTGCGCAGCAGCCGGTCCCGCCGCTCGATACGACGGGCCGCGCGGCGGGCGGTGCCCCGGCGGGGCCGTCCGCCAACCCGGGGGGCCCCGGGCCGGACCAGATGTACGACCTGTCCTTGCAGCAATTCCGCCGTGGCAGCCTCGCGACCGCCCGGCTCGGTTTTCGCGAGTTTCTGCGCGTCTATCCCACGCACGAGCATGCACCCGACGCGTTGTTCTACCTGGGGGAGACGTGGGGGGGCGAGAGCACCGACTCGGCCGCTGCCGTGTATCAACAGGTGGTGAAGACCTACCCCAACTCGTCGCGGGCGCCCGCCGCCCTCTACAAGCTGGGCCTGCTCGCCGAGCAGCGCTCGGATAAGGCGGCGGCCCGCACGTATTACGCCCGGGTGATCGCCGGCTATCCCCGCTCCGACGAAGCCAACCTCGCGCGCGACAAGCTGCAACGGCTCGGGCGCTAAACCGCGCCGGGCCCGGCGTGCCTGAGTCCCCCGACAACCGCGCCGAGATGCCGTTCCTCGATCACCTCGAGGAGCTGCGTTGGCGTATCCTGTGGAGCCTGCTCGCCATCGTCGTGGCCACCGTGGTGGGCTGGGTCCTGGTCGAGCGCGTCGATGTGATCGGCCTGCTGATCCGGCCCATCAAGCCGCTCCTGCCCGACGGCAAGCTCAAGTTCACGCACCCCACCGAGCCGTTCTTCATCACCCTCAAGTTCGCGTTCGTCCTGGGGCTCGTGCTGTCGTCACCCGTGGTGATCTACCAGGCGTGGGCGTTTCTGGCGCCCGCGCTGTACCCGCGCGAGAAGCGCCTGATCGTGCCGGCCTTGTCGGCGGGCGTCGTGCTGTTCCTCGCCGGGGCCACGGTCGCCTACCTGTGGGTGCTGCCGCGCGCGCTGCGCGTGTTGTTCGGATTCCAACAAGCGGTCTTCGATCCGATCATCACCGCCGAAGGGTATTTCGGATTCGCGGCGCAGATCCTGATCGGGTTCGGGGTGGTGACCGAGCTGCCGCTGGTCATCGTGATCCTCGCCGCCCTCGGCCTCGTCACCCCGCAGCTGTTGGCGCGGAACCGCCGCTACGCGATCGCGCTCTCGGCCGGCGCCGCGGCGTTACTCACGCCGCCCGATGCGGTGTCGATGCTCATCATGATGGTGCCGCTACTGCTGCTGTACGAGGTGAGCATCGTCTGCGCCTGGATCGTCACCAAGCGGCGGGCGCGGCGCGAGCAGGCAGCGAGTGCCGCGGGCCTGGTCCTGCTGCTGCTCGTCGCTGCGACGGGGCGGGTGGAGGCGCAGGGCGTGCGACCACCACGCGATACCACGCGCGTCCAAGCCGACTCGGGGGTGCAGGGCCGCGCGCTCGACTCCGCCACCGCGCGCCGGCTCGGGCTTCCGACCGGACCCACCCGCAGCTTCCCGGCGTCGGACGCCGTGATCGACTCGCTGCTCAAGCTGAAAAACCACCGCGTCACCCGATACGTGGCGGACACGGTGCTGGTGGAGGGCGACAGCGCGATTTCCCTGTGGGGCGAGGCGTTCGTCGATCGCGACGGCACGAAGCTCGAGTCGGACTCGATCCGCTATCGGCAGGCGAGTTGCCGCCTCGATGCCGCGGGCCATCCGCGCCTGTTCGACCAGAGCACGGTGCTGGTGGGGGAAACCATGCGCTACGACACCTGCATCCGGCGCGGGACGGTGAGTCAGGCCCTGACGCGCGTCCAGCAAGGCGGCGCCGCGTGGAACATCCGGGGCGACCTCGCGGTCGACTCGGGCTCCACGCGCCTGTACGGCGCGCGCAGCGAGATCACCTCCGACGACAATCCCGTGCCCGACTACCACTTCGGCACCCATCAGGTCAAGTGGCTGAGCAAGAACGTGATGGTGGGCCGGCCGGCGGTGCTGTACATCCGCGACGTGCCCATCATGTGGCTCCCGTTCATTTTCAACGACATCCGCCCGGGGCGGCGCAGCGGCATCCTCGTCCCCCGCTTCGGCCTGAACGACCTGGTCCGGCCCACGCGCAATTACCAGCGCCACGTCTCCGGTCTCGGCTACTACTTCGTCGTCAACGACTACCTGGATTTTCTCGTGTCGGGCGACTGGTACTCGGGACGCTACATGTCGCTCCGGACCCAGACGCGCTACCGCTGGCTCAACCGCTTCATCACGGGCGACCTCTCGTTCAGCTGGGATGACCAGCTCGACCGGCCGGCGCACTCGATTCGCCTCGGCTGGCACCACCAACAGAGCTTCTCGTCGCGCACCAACTTCAACGCGAGCATCGATTATTCGACCAATCCCAGCATCATCCAGAACAACACGGTGAACCCGTTCGTCGCCACGGCGAGCCTCGTGTCGTCGCTCAACTTCAGCAAGCGGTTCGATTGGGGAACGCTCAACATCGGGGGCAGCCGGTCGCAGGACATCGGGAACGGCCTGGTTTCGCAAACCTTTCCCACGATTGGTCTCACCCCCTCACCGGTGAACATCACGCCGTCGATCACCTGGTCGCCCGGTTTCTCCTTCAATAACCAACAGAGCTTTCACCAGGCGGACACCCAGCTGCTCGTCCCCGGCGACTCGGGGGTGCCGGACACCCTTGCCCTGTTCGCGGACAGCCGGGTGACTCACCTGAGTTTTCAGACGCCGCTGCGGATCGGGCCGTGGAACTGGACCAACAGCTTCGACGTCAACGACCAGATCAGCAGCGCGCGGAGGGAGTTTGTGTACGACTCCACCTCGCCGGGCGGGGCGCGGCGCGTGCTGTACGATCAGACCTTCGAAACGCGGGTCGAGTGGCAGACCGGCATCAACCTGCCGTCGTTCTTCACCGGCACCTGGAAGCTCCAGCCGGGGCTGGCGATCGTGAACACGACGACCGCGGGACCGTTCGCGATCCGCAACCAGTTCACCGGCGGCGAGTGGGTGCACCAGGGGAAGCGGCTCGCCTTCACGGCGAGTATCTCGCCGGCGTTTTTCGGCTTTTTCCCGGGGATTGGGCCGTTGCAGCGCATCCGGCACTCCATTTCGCCGCAGGTCAGCTACTTCTACGCGCCGGGCGCCACCGTCTCGACGACATTCGCGCGCGCCGTCGATCCGACCGGGAGGAACCCGAGCGTGCGGAGCGACCCGCAACAGACGATCAGCCTCGGGCTCTCTCAGAACTTTGAGGCGAAGCTCAAGCCGCCACCCGGCGACACGACGGGACGCGAGCCACGCAAGATCAGGCTGCTGAGCATCAACACGACGTCGATCGGCTACAACTTCGAGCAGGCCAAACAGCCCCACCGCACGGGCTGGACCACGCAGACGCTGGGCAATACCTTCGCCTCCGACCTCCTCCCCGGTTTCAGCCTCGCGGTGACCCATGACCTCTGGAAAGGTGCCGTGGGGAGCGACACCGCGACGTTCTCGCCATTCCTGACGAGCATCACGGCGAATTTCTCGGTCACCCCGGCGACGATCCGAGGGATCGCGGGCCTGCTCGGCCTAGGGCACGGCGGGGCGGCGCCGCCCGCGGCCCCTCCGACGCCCGGTGTCCAGCAGCCACCTGGTCCGCCCACGGGCGGCCCGCTGGGCCAGCCAGGCTTCCCGATCGCGCCGCCCACCGGCGCCGGGATCGGCGGGGGCCAGGGGTTCTCGCTGTCGGTGCAGTACTCCGGCACCCGCATCCGCCCGCAGGCCGACACGCTGGGCAACCTGATCCCGAGCCAGGGAGGCCGCCAGCAGCTCACGCTCGGTCTCGGGTTCAGCCCCACGCCGCACTGGTCGGCCACGTGGCAATCGAGTTACGACGTCGACACCAAACAATTCGGCGCGCACTCGATTCAACTGCAGCGCGACCTGCACCGCTGGCACGCCAGCTTCTCGTTCCAAAAGAGCCCCAACGGCAATTTCGGCTTTTCATTTTATGTCAGCCTGCTGGACGAGCCGGACATCAAGTTCGATTACAGCCAGTCGACGTTCGCGCATTAGCAGGATTTCGCGGCCGGTGTCCTCTGCGGGTGACACGGTTCCCGCTGGGACCAGCTCTAAGGGGCGGCCGAGCGCTCACTTACCTC
>Ga0209156_10003781_pt1 | contig 11229 bp, 10 predicted proteins | sample GraSoiAngelo_124_FD_185881 | JGI IMG/M metagenome (GOLD analysis project Ga0209156, IMG submission 185881) | Grasslands soil microbial communities from the Angelo Coastal Reserve, California, USA - 14_0927_05_20cm (SPAdes) (version 2) | ecosystem: Environmental > Terrestrial > Soil > Grasslands...
CACGCATCACCCGAACACCCAACATCCGGAAACGCCCAGGTCGAGATGAGGACGAGCCCCAATGATACCAGGGTCACGCCCGAGAGCGCAAACCCCGCCATGGCCCAGTGGAGACGCCCGACCAAACGGCCCACCCGTGGCAATGGCGTCCCATCGGCACCATGAGAGTTTCGCTCTGAATCTTCAAGAAAGCATTAAGAGCGAGGCTCGGCGTGGGCCGGCCCGTCATGCTTCTGGTCAAACTCGGAGGGAGTGTCATCACGGAGAAGACACGCCTTCGTACGGCACGAAGCGCCCCGATCCGACGTCTCGCTCGGGAGCTGAAGTCCGTCGGGCAGCCGCTCCTGGTCGTCCATGGTGCCGGCTCCTATGGCCATATCCTCGCGAGCCGCCATCGGCTCAACGAAGGTGATTCGAGTCCGGGAAAACGGTCCGCCGCTGCGCGAGTCCAAGCGGATGTGCGAAACCTGGACGGGCTGGTCGTCGACGCACTCAACAGGGCGGGTCTTGCTGCGGTTTCGATTCCCCCGGCCTCGGTGTTGGTCCTCGATGACGGAAAAGTCTCGACAGCTGATCTGACCGCATTCCTAGAATTCTCCTCGATGGGCTTCACTCCGGTGACCTTCGGCGACGTCGTGCGCGACCTGCGGCGCGGCGTCTCGATTTGTTCTGGCGATCTGATGATGCTCGAGCTCGCACGTGCCTTCCGTCCGAACCGCGCCGTGTTTGCGGCCGACGTGGACGGCCTTTTCACGGCCGACCCGAAGCTTCGACGGAGCGCGCTGCTCCTGGAATCGGTGGGACCGAAGGATTTGGGTCAGATCGAGTTCTCAGATCGGTCTCGGACGGACGTGACGGGGAGCATCGAGGGAAAGGTCCGTCGCATGTTCGAGATCGCGGACCATGTGGGCGAATGCCTCATCGTCAACGGTAACGTAAAGAACCGCGTCCGGGATGCCCTTCGGGGCCGGCGGGTCGTCGGCACCCGGGTCGTCCGAGGTCCCTGAGATGGCCGAGCCCTCCAAGACGGAGCAGCGCAAAGCGGAACATGTGAACATCATTCTCCAGGAGAACGTCTCCGCGGAGTACAACTATTGGAACGATGTTCGGCTCGTCCACACGGCCCTCCCGGAAATCGACCTCGACGACGTCGACGTGAGCGTGAAGTTCTTCGGCAAGCGACTCGAGGCGCCCCTGATCATCTCGTCGATGACCGGCGGCTTCGGCATGGGGAAAGAGATCAACAGCAACCTCGCGAAGGCGGCCGCCGAAGTCGGCGTCGCGATGGGCGTCGGCTCGCAACGAGCCGCGTTGGAGAAACCAGAGCTCGAGCCGACCTACGCGGTCGTCAAGGACTACGGCGTCCCGCTCGTCTTCGCGAACCTCGGGGCGCCCCAGCTCGTGGCACAGGAAGGCAAGCGCGCGTACGGCGTCGCCGACGCGCGGAAGGCGATCAACATGATCAAAGCGGACGCGCTCATCATTCATCTGAACTTTCTCCAAGAAGTCGTCCAGCCGGAAGGCGATCGCCGCGCGAAGGGTTGTCTCGCCGCCATCAAGGCGTTGGCTTCGCAGTTCCCGTTGATGGCGAAGGAGACCGGGGCCGGCATCTCCCGGGAAACGGCGCAGAAGCTCAAGGCCGCCGGCGCGCGGGCGATCGACGTTGGCGGTCTCGGCGGCACGTCGTTCTCTGCGGTCGAACACTACCGCGCACGGAAAGAGGCCGCGAGCCTGAAGGAACGTCTCGGCGCCACCTTTTGGAATTGGGGAATCCCGACCCCGGCATCGATTCTCCTGGCGGACGTCGGCTTGCCACTCGTCGCTACGGGCGGCGTGCGGAGTGGTCTCGACGTCGCCAAAGGAATCGCGCTGGGCGCCACGATGGCGGGGATGGCCAAGCCCATGCTCGAGGCCGCGAGGGCTTCCGCGGACGCCGCGGTCCAGGAACTGCGGGCCGTCATCGAGGAATTGAAGGCGGCGATGTTCCTCACCGGTTCGACCTCGATCGAGGCGTTACAGGAGCGTCCCGTCATCGTGAGTCCTCCGACCGCGAGTTGGCTCGAGGCCGGAGAGGCGTGAACGATGTCGGCCCTCACGTCCTCTTCCGCGGAGGACCGACTCGAATCCCTCCTGAAGCCGTACCGCGAGCGATCGAACGCGCACATCCAGGCGATCTGGGAGGAGTTCGCGGCGGAACATCCGGTCGATGCGTTCCCTTCCAGCCGGACGATGCGGGACAACTCACGACTCTTCACCGCGGGGAAGCGGTACCGGTACGCGCTGGCCCTTGCGGGATATCAACTCCTGACCGGAGAGCCACCGTCCCGCGGCCTCGAACGGGCGGCGACGTGGCTCGAGTGGTACCACCTGTACACGTTGTTCCTCGACGACATCATGGACGAGGACGTCCGGAGGCGGACCTTAGCGAGCGCGTGGGCCACGGACGCGAAGTTGTACCGGGGCCCCGGGGCTGACCGCCCCGCGGTGGTGTTTCGGACCCAGCGCCATCGGTACGGGGTATCGCAGGCCATCCTCGACGCGCTGCGGATCCGATCGCTCGCGGAGCGGGCGATTGAGGGGGCAACGGATCTCGACGCGTCCGTCCGGCTCGAGCTCCTTTCGGAACTGACCCAGGTCGATTTCGTCCTCAGCGATGGCCAAGGCCTCGACATCGATTTCGAGCGCGCGGACCGAATCCCCGAGGCCGACTACGTCCGGATGAGCGAGGCGAAGACGGCTCGCTTGTACCTCGGCGCGGCGGCGACCGCCGCGATTGCGGCCCGCGCCTCGTCCGAGGACCGTGCGGCGCTCGAAGCCTTCGCGCGATATTTCGCGATCGCGTTCCAGGATCGCGACGACCTCCTCGGCGCCGGTGTCGTCCAATCCCGAATCGGCGGCTCCGCGGAGGGGGACATCCGCCAGGGGAAGCGAACTCGGCTCTTCGTCCTCGCCTTGCAACGACTCGCGCCGAAGGATCGCGCGTCTTTCCTCCGTGCGTACGGACGCGGTCCCCGCACGACGAAGAACGACATCCGAAGCGTGCGGAATCTCTTCCGCGAGAACGTCCTGCCGACGATGGAGTCGCGCATCACCGAGCATCTCGTCGGGGCGCGGCGCGCCCTCGAGCGGCTCCCGTCGAAAGATCCGGAGGCCCGTAAGTTGCTGGAAGCGCTCCTCGACGCGCAACGGACACGCTTGCGCTAGTCCTCGAGCCCGTGGGCCGTGATCCGGAATGTAGCCCGCGCGCCTTCCTCCCGGTGGCGGTGCTTGACGAGCACCGCGGCACGAGTGCTCACCCCGGTCCGCTCGAAGCGCACGATCGTCTTCGCGTTGTGACTGAGCATGTGGCCGCCGAGCGGCATGTACGCACCAGTCTCGATGTCCGTGTACACCTGTGACGTGACGACGACGGGGATGCCGCGGACTCGAGACGCGCGCAACAGCTTCGCAATCTGCCGCGTGAGGCCGTACCGTTCGTCCCGGCGGGTTTCGTCCCGCATCGTGAGGCGATAGTGCATCGTGATGCTGTCGATCACGATGAGCCCGACTTCGGGATTGCCGTCCGCCAGCTTCACGGCCTTCTCAATCAGTTTCTCTTGTTCCTCGAAACTGTACGGCTCCGAGAACAGGATGTTCTTTGCCACGACGTCGAAATCGTCGCCGCAAATTTGTTGGAGCCGTTCGAGGGACACCCCTTCCGTATCGATGTAGATGACCTTGTGACCGCCGCGGACCACGTTTCGGGCGAGCTGCAAGCAGAAGTTCGTTTTGCCGCTCCCCGCTTCCCCGTGCAGGAGCGTTATGCAACCTTCCTCGACTCCTCCGCCCAGGAGGTCGTCCAGGGCCCGGCAGCCCAGGGCTACCTTCATTGATTGGACAAAGTGGCCGCTCCCATTAAGCCTTCGAAGCCTCCGGCGGAAGGAAGGACAGGAACGCGCCATCTTGGGTCCACACGACGACCGCGCGTACAGTCCGGTCCTTCGGCGGCGGGCGGACCGGCCTCGCTTCCTCGGACTCCGGATGGACCGCGACGACTTCGCCGGACTCCAGGTGTTCGATCTTCGCCTCGAACCGCTCTGCGTCGACGCGCTTCGCGCTTCGCACATCTTTCGGCTTGAAGCGCCGCGACTCGCCGGTCGCCAAGTCCCTCAGGACGACGAACGGTCGGACCGACGTCACCTCGGCGAGGGATTCCTTATGACGCACGACGTCGCCGATGTGGAACGCGCCGAGCCGGACCAAGGACGTGACGCGATACACCTCGCGGCCCTGCTTCTGGCCGAACAACTTCGGGGACGAGGACACGCTCCCGCCGAACGACTCCGAGAGCTCACGGGCGAGCGCCTTGCCGAGCGCGTTCGTGCTCAGGTAGAAGTCGAGGCCTCCATGGAGTTCCTCGATGCGCGAGATGAAGGCCGCCGGATCCCCGGCCCGGTCCACGCGGGCGCTCACGAGCGTTCTCACGGCACGCATCTCCTGCGACGTCAGATCGCGGCCGTCTCCGCGGACCTGCAACACCCCTTCGAAATAGCGGCCTCGCTGCTTCTGGCACGAGTCGCAGAGAGAGGGCTTGATTCGCACGCGGACTCGGAAGTCCTGGACGGACTGGAGATCCTCGAACCGTCCGAGCGCCTTGACCGTCAGGGAGAGGTTGTTCGCGTCCTCGTCGCGAGCGACGAGGGTGAAGGTCACACGCTCCCACGGGGAGAGCTTCGGGATGGCCTCGCGAAGGAGTCCCGTGAGCGCGAGTTCGCGGTCGATCTTCGACCAGCCTGATTTCGAGCGGAAGGAGCCGCAAGAAGAGCATCGTTCGATGTCGAGGACCTCGGGCGGTGCGACGACCGGATGCTTCCTCAGGAAGTCCCGGGCGCAGAGGCCCTGGTACGTCGGCCCTTCCGCGCCGCACTCGACGCAAAACATTCTTGGCTGTTTTCAAACGGCACCGCGCTACTTAAGAACTGGCGTGGCCGACATCGGGCTCGATACGGGAAGGGGAGGGCATAAGTATCCGTCGGCGCGTCGGCCACCGTCCATGGCGAAACCGAAGGCGAAGCCCCGCTCGTGGTGGCGGATGCGGCAGATTCGCCATCGCGACGCCGTCGCACTCGCCGTCCTGTCCGCCTCGCTCCTTCTCGCCGGAGAACTCGCGAATCAGGATATCCAGAGCGTGTACCACAAATACATCGTGCCGTCGGGCGCCCTGAACAATCCCGGCTTTCTGATCCTCATCGTCGCCCTGGTCATCCTCGGTTTCACGACGTATTTCGGCGGAGTCTTCGTCCTCCTCGGCGGCCTCCACTTCTCGTGGGGCCGGGTGGGCCGAGGGCGTTTCTTGGTCGGCCTCGGGATCGGGGTCAGCCTCATCGGCCTCATGAGCCGACTCGCCCAGGCGGTCTTGGTCACCGGCACTCCCTTGGCCGCCATCGTGCCTTACACGACTTCGCTGACCGGACTGGGGATCCTGTGTGGGTTCGTGAGCCATACCCTGATGGCTCAGTACGCGATCTTGCTGAAGAAACACGCCAAGCGTGTATGGCGGCGGTGGCGAAAGGGGCAGCCGGAAGCCGATGAGACGCCTCGTGAGCGCCCGTCTACATCATCAGGACGAACTGCGCGTGGGGCACGCCGTTGATCCAGAGGATTCCCTCATCCGCCACGAAGCCGGCCTCTTTCGCCGCGTCGATCGTCTCGTTGCCGACGAAGTTCCCGATCGTCGCGAGGCGGAGCTGGGATACGAACCGTTCCTCGGTGACGACGTCGCCTTCGTAAAACTGGCCCACCTCGATCTTGAACTTGCCTTCGCGGAACGTCCTGCCGATCAGGTCCGCGTCTGCCGCGGCGACGAGGGTCTCTTTCCCTTGGTGGTACACCTTCATCCGGATGGGCATCGGCGGGTCGCGGCTACAACCGTTCGACGAGCTTATACTTGTTTTTCGCGGGGCTGTAAATCTCGCCTTCTTGGGCCCAGCGTTTCAACCAAGCGTCCACCTTCGCGGGCGGGATGCCACGCTCCTGCGCGATCCGCACGATGTCTTCGTAGTCCGCGACGCCCTCGGGACCCGCGAGCTCATTGATGATGTCGCGGATCGAGATGATCTGCTCACGCTGCGACTGACTGATGCCGGTCTGGATGATGTCGATGTCGAAGCGACCCTCCTCGCCGGCCACCTTGCCCATCCAGTACTCGACGATTCGCACGGCGCGCTCCGCGTCCTCCGCGCCGACGGCCTCGCTCAACCGGAGTCGAGCACCCGCCTCGGAAAGCCGGATGATCGCCTCGAGCTGCCGCGGGGTGATCGGGACGCTGGAGCCCGCGGCCTCGCCGGTCTTCCGGATCTCCAGATATTTCTTCTCGATGATCTCCATGGCCTCATCCGTCATCACGGGATAGATCCGCTTCGCATAGGCCACGTACTTGCGGAAGAAGTCCGGATCGAAATGGGGCGTGAACGGTTCCTCGAGGACCGTCGCCTCTTCGACGGCGAAGCCCGCCTCGCGCCGCCGACGGATCTCGCCGACCTTGTGTCCTTTGAGGATGTGTTCGGCAAGCTCGCGATCGCGGTCCGTCTGAGGTCGATCGATGATCGAGAAGATGATGTCGAACCGGCTGAGGAGCGCAGGCGGCAGGTCGATCTGCTCGGAGATGTACTTGTGCTCGTCGAATCGTCCGAACTTGGGGTTCGCGGCGGCGAGGATCGCGCATCGGGATTGGAGGACCGCGGTGATGCCCGCCTTCGCCACGCTGATTCGCTGCTGTTCCATCGCTTCGTGAATCGCCGAACGATCTTGCGGATTCATTTTCTCGATTTCGTCGATGGCGGCCAGCCCGAGATCGGCGAGGACCAAGGCTCCCGCTTCGAGGGTCCACCGTCCCTCGCCGAATTCGTCTCGGACCGCGGCCGCGGTCAGCCCGGCCGCCGAGGCGGCCTTCCCCGTCGCGTAGATTCCGCGGGGGGAGAGCCGAATCATGTACGACAAGAGCTCGCTCTTGCCCGTTCCCGGATCTCCGACCAGGATCAGGTGTATGTCTCCGCGAATCCGCCGCCCGTCGGGCATGACCTTCGCCACCCCGCCAAACAGCTGGAGCGCGAGGGCTTCCTTCTCCACGTGCATCCCATAGATCGAGGGCGCGATCGATGCGGTGATCAACCGGAAGATATCGGGGCTCAAACCGATCTCCCGGATCCGGTGGGCATCCTCCTCCGTCACCTCGATTTCTTCGAACTCGACCCGTTCCATCTCGACGGAGTTGACGTCCACGAAGATGTCGAAGAGAGTCGACCGCTGACCCGGTCGTCCGCGCTGGACGCTCCGGAGGACACCGTTCAGGATGACGCGCTGCCCCGGCGTGATGCGGCCTGTCAGGTCGTCTTCCACGTAGGCGCTCAACCGCTGCGGCTCTTCTCCACCCCGCAGTCCTTCCGGCGATTCTTGGACCTCGATCTTCTGCGTGTCCAGGTAGAGAGATGTCTCCGTGAGCAGCTTGAACTTCGTCGCGCTCGCCGACCGCTTGCATCCGCCTTGCTCCTCGTAGCACTCGAGCGGCTCCCGGAACGTCTGGCCGTCCTGCTCCTCTTTGATGATCGTCCCGCAGCGGAGGCATTGGAAGAGCGCCCCCACCACCTTCGGGCGAACTTCCGTGCTCTTCCGAACGAGCCCTTCCACCGAGATGTATTGGCCGAGGTGCTTCGCCCGCAGATCTCGAATCTGGACCCGGCGGTCCCGAGGTAGGCCGTTGATCCGGAGATGAATCTGTGGAGCCTCTTCGCCGGGCGGGACGAGGCGACGGATCGCCTCCTCGCCCGCCATCAGGACGTTCAGCGGATGGCGCAACAGATAGATCGCCATGTCCGTGTCGAAGCGATTCAGGTCGAGGAACGATGCCTCGAGGCTCCGGGACTCCGGGTAGCGGTCGGCCACCGCGATGATCCGCGAGAGGTAACCCATCTCCTCGAAGAACTCCTCCCACTTTGCGATCAGCTCATCTTGCGGAAACTCAACGAGCACTTCCTTCCCCCGGCTCGGAGGCAGCGCAGCATCGGGAATGCTCATATCTCTTTGAGTCCTCCTTCCACTGGTCCATCACTCAGCCGTGGGTATAGGTCAGACCATTTCCACTGGAACGCGCGCGTGCCCCGCGGACTCATTCGCATTGCGAGTACCCGCACTCGGCGCATCGAGTGCAGCCGCCCGCGTGCTGGAGGTTCGCGCCGCATTCAGGACACCCAAGACGGAGGCCGCTATCGATTTCGACGGATGTGGCTTCGCGGTCGACCGAAGAGACGCGCACGGCTTCGCCCCGTGGGTCAGGAGACGCGATCCGCGCTAAAAGGAGGAAGGGGAGGGGTGGCCGAAAGTGCCATGGGTCTGGAGGGTGCACGAAGGTTCTTGCGGGCGTGTAAGCTATCGCCGCGCGATGGATCTTCCCGAGGAACTCGCCGACCTCCAGCGCTTCCATGGCCACTTGGGTGTGTATGTTACCCTGGGGCTCCGCATGGGGGAAATCGGGAAGCGGCGCTTCGGACATTACAAGGGCTCCACGCGCGCGTGGAGAGCCAGCCCGAGCCGCCGATGCGCTGCGTCCTCGACGGGATCCAGTTCTCAAGCGGCTGCACGATGGGGAAGGGGAACATCGGCCTCGAGTCCTCGACGGACCCGGCGGTCACGTTCGAGAAAGAGGGACGACGCCTGCGGGTCGCACTGAAGCCCGGATGGAGGGAGCGGATCGACCGGGAGATGTCGAAGGAGCGAGAGATCGAACAGTCGTTGTTCTATTACGCGATCCCGGAATCCGACGTGTTCGAAATTCGCGAAGGCTAGTCGGAAGGGGGTCACGCTCCTCCCGAAGGTGGTCGGCCTTCACCGGGGAATCGGTAGCCGCAGAAGAAACATGACACGTCGATTGCGTTGACCGTCGTGTGGCATCGCGGACACACCTTTGTCACGGAGGCGGATGCCGAGGCGCTTCCGGCGGGTGGCGGCGGGAGCGATGGCGGCGGCGCGGTCCGTGACGGTTGGTCCGCCCTCCTCCGGCGATCGAGCAGGAATCCAACGAGGAGGAAGACTGCGGGGACCACCACAATCAGCGCAGCAACAACGAACACGAGCGGGGACCGCGGCGGCAGCGGTGGCGGCGGAGACTCGCGAGTCAGGATGAACGTCCGTTCGACTGAGCCCCTCAAGCCGGCCGGATTGACGACGTCGACGTGGAACACACCCCGGTCCACGGCGACATCCGGCGCGGTCCACACGACGGAGGTCGCGCCCAGGGACCCGACGAGCAGCGCGGTCGTCACTTTGTTCACCGTCAGGTTGGCCCACACGGGCAGTTGAGCCGACTCGAGCAGCTCATCCGCCATGGTCCACGTGAATGTGATCGTGGAAGCCGCAGGGAACGCCTCGTTTTCTACGGGAGATCCGATCGAAACGATCGGAGGCTGGTTCGTCGCATTAATCACGACGAAGCATGTGGTCATGAACGGACCCCAATTCCCGGGACCGTCTCGCGCGTGAACCCACGCGCACGCGTTGCCCTCCGGCAAGGTCAGGCGCGATAGCCACGACACGTTCTCGACAGAACCACCGAAGAGGCCGTCCACGGCAACCATCGGAAGACCCGTCCCCGAGTCCCCTGGATTGGGCGGCGCGATCTGCAGGAACAGCTCCGCCGCCGCGACCGTGCTTCCGCCCCGGGTCCGGTCGTCCGCCGTCGCCCGGAATGTCGCGAGGTACCCGGTTCCCGGCGGTCTCGGACCCACGCGAACGCTTCCGGCCCACAAGATCGGGCCTTGCGAGTCGCCTCCCGGGCGGGCGATCACGAACATCCCATCGGACACGTCGGAGCCGCCGAGCGATGGACTCCCGTCGTCTTGGGTGGCAACGCGCACGAGATAGCGCGGTCCGTTCGGGAGGGCGCTCACGTCCCAGGTGTACGATCGCGCGGAGCCCAACAACGAGGTGATCGGATTCCAAGTCACGCCGCCATCCGCGCTGAAGGACAACGTGAAATTTGCGATGGCCACACCCGACCCATTCGCGGTCGCCGTCCACGTGACCGGGATCGATGGGCCCGAGAAGACGCCCCCGTTCGGTGCGGTGACACTCACATCGGGGTGGTCCCGGTCCAGTCCGGCAGACGATGTGCTCACGAGCCAGCGGAGCGCAGCATCGAGGATCGCCGCCCGCGTCGGGCTCGTCGGGTTCAGGTTCGCGGCCGTCGAGTCGATCCCGGTGATCTCGAAGGCGAAGTATGCGAGGCGCGATGGAGTCCCGCCCCACACGCCTTGGCCAGCGGTGCCGTTTGTCGACGAGGAGACCCAACGCAGTCCGATCGGCTGGTTTTGGGCGCACATCGGACCTCCGGTCGGACTCTGGACCAGGCCGTCCGTCCAGTCCGTCGAGGCGGTCCCGTCCGTCGCACCTGGAGCGATCTGGTCGTCCGCCCCACCAGCCCGGTGCGGCGTGTAGACGACGCCTCCCCCCGTGTACGCACCGCTGATCGGGTCCGACGAAACGCCCTTCACTTGGCCGATCGTCAAGGGGTCGCACACAAACGTCGCCTTGAGCACGGCCCGGACCCACGACTCTGTTTCCGCGGTCGCGAATGGAGACGACGAGCTCCCGAGCGCCCACGCGGTGTCGTGAGAGGAGACGATCAGGCGCCCGCCACCATCGAGGTAGCTTTGCACCAACGCTCGTGCGGACGCGTTGAACGGCGGGTACTGCTCCAATCCAACCTGCCAGATCACGACGCGACGCGCTTGCAGGACTCCGAGGGGAGGGAGCCCGAGCTCCGCGACCCGCCACACGGACCAGGTCCATCCGTCATCGCGGAGCGCGGCCGCGTAGGAGGCTTCCCCCTCAGGAGGGAACGAGCTTCCGCCCACGACGAGAAGGACATCGCCCAGAGCCGACGTCTGGAATTGGTAGTCCGTCCCGTCGTTCGTATCCGTCGTCACGTTCGCGAGTCGTCCGCGGGAGGTGACCTCGAGGTAGTAGCGCGTCTCAGGGCGGAGACGCATCAGTGTAATCGTATGTGCCGTTCGTAAGTCGGAGGCGTTCGCGCCAAACGGGAGCGCGCCGACGCTCGTGCCGTATCTCACTTCCGTCGTCGCAGGCTCGTTCGTGGTCCACAGAACCGTCGCCGTGGTCGAGCCGATCGACGTCACGGTCACGTCATGAATCGTCGGGCCGCTCGCGAGGATATTCGCTTCTGCCGTGGCCGTGTGC
>Ga0209156_10003788_pt1 | contig 11210 bp, 3 predicted proteins | sample GraSoiAngelo_124_FD_185881 | JGI IMG/M metagenome (GOLD analysis project Ga0209156, IMG submission 185881) | Grasslands soil microbial communities from the Angelo Coastal Reserve, California, USA - 14_0927_05_20cm (SPAdes) (version 2) | ecosystem: Environmental > Terrestrial > Soil > Grasslands ...
AAGAGCACACCCGACGAGGCGGTCGCATCGTTGGACATGATCGTGTTGTTGACGAGACTCACCGCTAAGGCATCCTGCAGCGACACTCCAGCGCCGTCCCAGCCGGCAACGTTATTGGCGATAATATTGTTGGTGACGTTGACGGAGTACCACTCTGACGGACTTGTGGGGAAGCGGGACACCTCTGTGCCGTTGACGCCCTGGAAGCGTAAGCCGCCGCCGCTACCGCTTTCCGCGGCGTTGCCCATAATCAGGTTGGCATTGATCACCAAGCCGGGACCCGTACCGTCGCCCAGCCCAGGCGCGCAATCGACGTCGGTCACGCTGCCGCATTCGAGGCCCGCGGCATTAAAACCATCGGGGGCCGTGTTCATGATGATGATCCCGCCGCCGTTGGTTGCAATCGTCGGGTTGGTACTTTGGTTGAACAGGATCGAGTTGTGCTCGATGTCGCCGTTCCTGCTGAACCCAAGTTGAGCTAAGCCGCCTCCGTCACCGGTGCTTAGATTCCCGCATACCCAGTTGTAGTTGAACCGGTAGTTGTCGGCTCCGGTGCACAAGGTAACGCCACCTGACCCAGCCGGCGTGGACGAGAACAATTCGTCGCCGATCGAAGAGTTCCTCGTGACCGCATTGTGGTGTATGTTCACGTCCACGTCATAGCAGAACGGTAGCTGTTCATTCGTGACGAATCCCGGAGGAATCGCAATCTGGACGCCATTAACGACAGCGCCTGGCACGCAGGTCCATGGTTGCTGGTCAAAGCCAACCGGGTTCCCGCTGTTTCCTGCGAGGATAGCGTCTGGAGACTCACCCTGGCCGACGTTGATGCCGCCTGACATCGTCCCGGCATTGTTGTAGATTCGGTTGTTGGCGACTTGCAGGTTATGCCCCCACGCGTGTATGAAGATACCGCCGCCCCCTTGGGAACTGTTGGTGATGGACAGGCCATCGATGCTCGACGGGTTGCATTGGAAGTTGCTGGGGAACGGATTGGCGACCGCATTGGGCCCGGAACCACTCCCGCAATCGCTGCTCGTGAGCAGAAAGGTGCCAAGAGGCATCTGGCTCTCGGTCGCAATCGCGCCGGTGATATCAGACCCGGTTCCGAAAACTTCAACGCCAGCGGGGAAACGCACTCCTTTCGCGAGGACCGTGATTCCAGCTCCTTCGTATGCTCCCATCAGTGATGGTTCCTGCAACAGCTCCGCCAGGTTGCCGTTGACGGTGGTGTCCCACCCGACAATGCCCTCCAGCGGCAACCGATCCACTTGCGGACTGTTGGGGGCGCCGCGGAAGTAGTTCCAGCCCTGCGCCGGGCAACTTTGGGCCCCGGTCGAGTCATAAGGATTCACATTCAAGAGCGTTGTCCCACCGGCAGTGGGGTTGTAGGGTTGACCATTGAGCGCCAGTCCGAACAGGCAATTGACCTGCGCGCGCCAAGGATTCAACTTGCCTGCTGGATGAGCGTTCGCGTTGAGAACGCTGGATGCAGCCCCTACGCCCTGTAGCCGTACCGGCTTCCACATAAGCAAGAGTTCATCGTAGGTACCCGGGTTGACGATGATCAGGTCGCCCGGAGCGGCAGCGTCAATCGCACTCTGGATCGTATTGCCGCTGCTGACGTGGGTCGGAGCTTTGCCGCCGATGGTGACGGTCACTGTGTCGATCGATTGTTTGCCGTTGGATGCTGTGACGACCAATTCACCGCAACGTGCGTCTGAGCCTCCGTATTGCGCTTGTTGCTGCAAGTTGCACAGCGGCACGTCGGGCACATTGACTGTAATTTGTGTATCGCTCCAACCCCTAATCGGCGCAGTTATACCACCGATGGTCACACTTCCCTGCGTACTGCCAAATCCATAGTGGCGTAGAACAGTCTTCTGATTGAAAGGAGCCACTGTGGCCGACGGCCCGGAGTATGCGTTGTTGTTCACCATCTGGTCGCCCAACGCCGTAATCGTAAGCGTGTTACCGGCCGCGCTCACGTAAGGTCCAACTCCATCGCCATCCACTTCTTTGATGGCGGGCGTCAAGGCCGGATAGTTGCAGTCAGGATTGTTGTATCCCGCGCCCGCAAAGGCGGAGGTGGGCACAACCGGGGTATCCATGTACTGGGTTTGCCCAGGCATGAATGGGATTTCGTAGCAGAACTGGCTATATTGCGAGTTGTACAGCGGATCCGGAGTCGCTCCAGTCCCTGCGTCGTTCATGCACGTTACCATCATCTGGGGCGCGTACCCGGTCGGATTGGGCGGGTTGACTTCCCAGGTCGAGTAATTCAAGCCATTGTAGGCACCCCAATGGTCGCTATACACGCGGGAAACCTCGTTGCCGTTGAAATCCTTGATGGCTACCGGCAAGTTGGCTGGCGAGAATTTCTCGCCAAACTGTGGCGAGAACGGGTCGAATTCTGAAGTGAAGTCGTCGGTGATCACGCCGGTGAAGTGGGCGGCCACGTGAGTCGAGGTGAACAGGTAGAACTTCGCCAGCGCGGACGCCTGGTCAGTGAGTGTCACTTCCTTGCGGTCGCACAGATTGCGAGTAGCTCCGGCGAACGGCGACACTTCCTGGGACCCTGGGAACAGGCTGATGTAGTCGGGAACGATGCGCGACGCTCCCACGCAAGGCCAGAAGGTCTCCACGCTCCCGGTATCACCCTCGTGACGTGGCACAACGCCCAGATCCTGCGTCGGGTTCTGTGCATTGTTGGCGTTGTAGGTGGCGCCGACGGCCGCCTGGTCGGGAATAATGTAGATGTTGCCGAGACCTGCGAACTGTTGCACCACCGGCGCGATGTAGGTGTCGCCGATCAAAATGTTCTTGTCTTCTTCCTTCACCAGTTCATAGTTCGGAGGCACAACCACTTCTACCACGTACTTGCCGGCGGGCAGCATGGGGGTGCCGTCGGTCGGATTAGCTACGCAGATTATGCAGTTCGAACCGGGACGCGTTCCGGCCGTTCCGTTGACTGATCCTGTGCCTGTGGGTGCCCCGCTCGTCGGATTTCTGCCGATGATGCTGGGGAACAGATAAAAGCCGTCGTAAGGCGCAGGCTGGACCTGATTCCAGTTGTGCATGCCGTCATAGCACTTGAACTGTGAATTGTTCGGCATCGTATGGACGGCGGGACCGCCGTGCTGGGAGTTGTACAAATCAAGGTAGTCCGGCTGATTAAACAGCGTGAAAAAGAAGAGATCCGCGTTTGTTCCAGTGTCCCGTCCCTGACCTGGGCAGTTCATGTAGGGCTTGTTGGTGCCCGGATAAAAGCCCTGGGCCCAATCGTCCCAGCTGCTGGTCCGCGTGGTGTCAACCAATCTAAGGGATTGGCTACCATCCGCCGCTGTCCCCTCCTGGTAAAGGTTAATGGTGACATGCGGAATCTGCGGTTCCCAACTCAGCTGCAGGAGCAACGATGGGTCGTCAAATGGACGAGTCGAAGCATAGATAACATGTCCATTGATACCGCCGTTCTCGCCGGCCGCGAAGGGCATCTTGCCGAATTCGATGAACGAGTTCTGTCCGGAAAACCCTTGCCAGCCCTCGGTGAGAACCCACGGGGGGTCAACTCGGCCCGTTGATCCTCCGGCCGTGTCGCCAGCAGGGCAGTCCGCGCTCGCGCAGTACCTCGCGCCGGGTACTCGCAGGGCAGCGGGCACGGGGACCTGTTCAGAGGTGTTCGCGTAGAAGGCGCCAATATTGGAGCTTCCGCACGGGGCCGTTGCTGTGGTGCACGTCCCGTCGGCGGGGCCGCCTGCGTCGTAGACTACGTGAGTCCCTGTGCTCTTATAGCGTGTCGTAGTTGTTTCAACAACATACCAGCTGAACAGCGGAAATATCTCGTTGAAGCCCGCGTTGCCGGCGAGGTCGGTGTTGTTGAAGTTGGAGAAGCTGCCATCTCGGAATCGGATGTTGGTCGATACCAGTGAGAGTCCGGGTTCGGTGTCCTGTGAAACGCCATCGCGGTTCGTGTCGAAGAACGTTCGGGTGTAAATGTTCGTCTGCCACTGGTTCATGGCAATTTCGCCCAGGTCGGTGGTGGCTCCGCCAGCCAACCGGACGGGCGTCGAAAGGCCGTCCACCAGCATATCGTTCCACTGGTCGAAGACCGTGATTCTCCAATCGCCATCCGGCAGGCCAGAGAGGGTGAAAGAGCCGTCGGCGGCGCATTTGGTAAATGCAAAATCCTCGCCGTCCGGGTCTCCAAAGCTCACGTAGCATTGGGTGAAAGCGAAGCTATCATTCGAGCCGCTGCTGTAGAGTCTCTGGTCCGGGGTGCGGCTCATACGCTCGGTCGTGACGCTGCCCGTCAAAGAATTTGTGCAGCTCGTGATGCCGACGATGGTCGGGTCGTTGTTGTGGCAAACGCCATCCTTGCGGGCATTGATGATGGCAGGGTTGGCAAAGCCGATGGACACGTGGAATCCCGCCGGTCCAAACTCCTGGAAGAAACCCGGCTCGCCGACACGGAGGAACGAATCGTGCGCCTTCTCTCCGTCCAGCGTATTGGTTTGCAGCCACTCTTCACCTTTCGCAATCCGGTCGGCCGACGGCGTCGCGAAAACGCCATATCTGCCGGGGTACAAGTTAGCAACGATCGCCTGGCCCGCCAGGGGTGATAGAGTCAGTCCGTCCGATTCGTACTTCGGGCAGGTAACGATCATGCCCGTGATGCCGGTGGGACTCGAGGCACCGGGAAGACCGGTGCTTGTATCAATTCCTGTCGTCTCAAGAGCCGAAACCGGGCAGGCATCATTCCCTGTGGCCGGATCGATTGTTCCTGCCAAGCTGTTCGACAACGGCATGTTGAACATGTCGTAGGTGGGTTGTCCGGTGGCATCACCGCTGCCGCCCGCATCGTCGAGGAGCGTGACCTGAAAGCCGCCCAGACCTGGTTCGTTGGGAGACAACGTGTCGACTCCGCCACCGCCATCCTGCTCGCCGTTGAGCGGGAAGTCGTCTTCAAACACAAACACCGAGAGTTTGGCTGGTACCATGGGCGTGGGTTCGACGAGCACGGTGACAAACGCCTGTCCGGCCGGCGTTATGCCCGGGTTCACCCATCTGGCGAGGGTCGTGCTGTAGGCAAGCGGAGCGCCGCCCATGCCGTGGGCGTGGCCCTGGGCATTGACGTCGAGCGCGTCGGCACCGTCACCCGGCAATACCGTGATGTAGTAGCGCTTGGTAATATCCAGATGGACTTGGCCGGGATTGACGGGCATCTGTTGTGCAGCAGTGGTCCTGCACACACCATTGCCAACATCGCACACCGCCGGCACGCCTAATACGCTCTGGCCCGATTCGCAGGAGCGCGTCCCGACACAGCCCGCCGCCACGATGGGCATGTAGCTGGTGTGGAAATTCGTGCCAAAGGTTGGAACGATCGTCGTGCCTGTGTTCGTGGTAGTGGTCGGGTCGATATAGAAGGTGCGATCTTCCTCAATGATCCAGCGATAGTCGTTGCTGAGATCGGTAGTTTTGTCTACGCCGTCCAGAACCGAAACCGTAAGACCACTCCCCGCCGGGAAGTTTATCGTCACGGTCGCGCTCGCAGTGCTGATCGTCCCCTGCGAGTTTTGCGCCTTGTAAGTAAAAGTGTAAGTGGCTGGGGCGGTATTCGGCGCCGCAAGGGACGCGATGAACCCGCCGTTCTGATCAACCGCAAGAATTAGACCTGAAGACGGTGCGGCAGTCGACGTGGCAACCGTAAGAGGATACCCGGCCGCATCTTTATCAACAGACAGTACGCCCGGGGACTTGATGCTCAGGAATCCTGCTACGTTCGCGTTGTACGTGATGTTGCCCATGGTGATGCCGGCGGCAGCCTCAAGCGGAGCCGGACCCAAGCTCACAGTGGCGGTGATGGCCGTGTTGCCGTTCGCATAGTAAACGAACGAGTCCGTGGTAGCGGTCCCGGTGGGCACATAAGTAAACGTGCCGTTGGCGTTGAGAGTCAGCGTGCCGTTGGCAGGTGCGGTTAAGACCGTAACGCCGTTGACATTGGTGTCGTTGGCGATCACACCTTTGGCTGGATCAGTTACTGTCAGGGTCTTGCCCGCGAGAAGGGAAGCGTAGGTGTCCGGCCTGGCTACAGCGGCCGCGATTGAAGGAGTGGCCGGAAGTCCGGCGCCATTGACGCCAATATAAGCCAGCATTCCGGCGTCGCGCGAGATCGCGTTGGCGGACAGGCTCAACTGACGGTCGAACACGGGAATGGCCGTCCCGCCGGCGGCAGGCACATTCACCATCACATCATATGTTTTGCCCGCGGCCATGAATACTTCGCTCTGCACGCGCGCAACGCCCGGCAGAGGGTTGCCGTCTTCCGCAATGAGTGAAAACCCGGAACGGGGTGTGGTGCCCGTTTGTTCCCACTATGGAAGGTACGTGCATGCGCAACCCGGCATTCACCAAGCGCACCAAAACGCTTCCGGCAACCCCTGTTGCCGGAGAGGACGGGAACAACGAAGCCGCCGCGCTGGCCTTATTGAACGCGACACCATTGAAGAGGTAATAGAGCGGCGAGTAATTCACTGCGGGCGGATAGCAGGTGTTTACAATTCCGACTGCCGAACTGGGATTGCCGCACTGGCCGGGTTGGCCGGACCACACCTGGGTCTCGCTAAAGCCCGCAGTGTTGACCGCAGTGTTGACCGCCCTATTTTGCACCGGGTCGATTTCACTGAGTAGCAATGGAATTTCCGCGTTGTAAGTGACGGCGGGTGCCGTCCCAACTGGCGGATACGCTGTGCCGGCTGTGGTTCCTACGGGCGCGGTGGTGACCACCAGCATTCCGTACAGACCCATGGGACCTTGGATGGACGGGTGTGTGCCGGACTCAATCAGATATGTGCCCGGCCGAAGAGCCGCCCAGGTCAGTGCACTTCCAGATGGGACCTGATTTCCTACGGGTGTACTCCCCGCTGCCGCCACTTCCGTGGAGAACGACTGTACACGTGTACCCTGCACCGGTGGCACCCCTGTCGGTGTGGGGTCCGCGATGGGCCACGTGATTGGCTGGGCGCCGGTGTGGTCCGGACCCGGCATAGATGTCGCCGTCGTTCCGAGACCGCCGCCCAACTGACCCACGATCACCAGCGACGTGGGCACGGAATTCGGGAGGCTATTCGTGAGGCTAATCGTCAGTGGTCCTGGGGGAACGGTAATCACGACGGGGGACCAGACGCCAGCAGCAGCAGCGGGATTCAATTTGGCGCAAGTGGCACCAGCCACGGGCGCTCCGCAACTGTAGCCCCACATCGGCACCGCTGAACCATCGGGCAGTGTTGCGGTGGCCGGTCCGGCAGTCAGATTAACCGTCTGGCCGAAGGCGGCAACCGCCGCGAACGGAAGAATACAGACTACTCGTAGCGCGGCCTTCAAGATAGCTTTCATATTGTTCGTTCGCATTTTTCTTCCTCGTCGTCAATTGGACTCGTCGATCACGAATTCCCTAGAATCAACCAGCATCATCATCAGCATTCCGCCGGGGAAAACATTGTTAGTGGTGATCTCGCGCTCGTTGTGCGAGTGCCACATGAACGCAAACCCAGCCTCGCCGGTGGGCGAGTTCGCGATGGTGCCTGACGGCGGAGTTGTGCCGGTGGGCCCGGTCGCGCGGACGGTTGCATTCGGCCCAAGGTACGGACTGCCACCGAACCAGGCGCCGTTCGCGAAAATATTGGCATCAGGCAGAGTTACCGGACCGCCACCCGCCACATCGCCGAACGGAGCCGCTTGCATCGGCTTGTTATGGTCCTGGCACCACTCGAAATAGTTGATCGCGGTGGGTGCGCTGGTGTTGTAGCCGTTCGAATCCGGCGTACAGGGAAGCGTGGCGGAAGTGTCAGCAGAACCAGGATTGTGACCGTAGGCATCCCAGTTCAGGCCCTTGGCTGTCCAGTAGAAAATTCCGTCGAAGGCCAGCCCGGGAGTCGTCGTGGTGGTGAACAGCAGGGGTCCGGCAAGATTGTTAGCCGGGTCGGCCTGGCTGAGAATCAAGTTCCCGTCGCGCCCCAGGATACGCACGTGGTTGCCATGCTCGTGGAACGGATGTTGCCAGCGGCCTTGGCCGATGACGCGCAACAACACTTGCTCGCCTGGATGCATGTGAGGATTGCCGTTGTAGGGCTGGTGCGGATACTCGAAGGCATAGTTCGGGTCCATGTCGTCGGGCATGGAGCGCCCGTTAATCAGGAAATATGCAGGATGGTAAGGCTCGGTCGCGACGTTGAGACTGCATCCGGCAGCTCCAGCCACACATCCAGTCTTTGCCGCAACTTGCACTTGTGCCTGGCTGTGAATGACGGGATCCATTTCCGAGAACTGGAACAGGTATTCCCGGTCGTAGCAACTCTTCACGTGGTCGTAAGCGGCATTCGCCAGTCGGAAATCACTTTCGTTCCAGAACGATGCCGCAGTCCGGTTGGTAGCAGCCAGCCCGTTCGAGCAGGCGGCGGGGACGGCGTTAGGGAGCACAATGATTGCGCCGTACAAGCCCATCTCGACCTGCAGGTCGCTTTGCGTTCCGCTGTAATAGGCGTGGGTCCCGGGCGACGAGGCCACGAACGTGTAGACCACCGTATTGTTAACCGTGGAATGCCCGGCCTCCCTCGTCAGCAGGCCGCTTACACCAAGCGTTGACGTCACCTGAAAACCGGGAAACAGAATCGATGTGTTGCCAGCTGAATTGGGCAGATTATTCGTCAGCCTCACAGTGACTGTCTGTCCTTCGGTGACGATCAGCGTGGGCCCGGGAACTTGCATCGTGGGGCACGCAGCACCGGAGATAGCGGACGGCAGAAAGCCGGTCGGCGCGAAGCCGGTACGGCAGCCGTACCCCCAGGAGTAGATCATCGCTCCGTCGGGTTGGCTGATGTAAGCCGGTTGCGCGGTCAGATTGAATGTCGGCCCGGTTATTCCAGGAGCCGCCGCATGCGCCGGAAAGGCGAACAACATAGCCGCTGCTGCCAGTACAACCGGAAGCAGTCCTACAAGCGTGATCAGTCTTTTCGTATTCATTTGGCTCATCGCTGCTCTCCTAGTTGCATCCGACGCCGACTTTGGTGAGGGGATCTACCGAGGTGCACACATGGACCTCGGTCATCAACCCACCAAAGTTCTCAGCATCGTTCGACAGATGGTCAAGATTTGGGGTGTAAAGATAGAAGGTATTGGGTGCCGTGTAATTGGTGGCATCCAGAATCACGTCGAGCGACTCGCCACCAGCCAGGGTGATCGAGTTGGAATCGTAAGCCAGGTTGATTCCTGCTTGATCGCGCAGTAGCTTGGCGTTGAGCGCGATGACGTGCATGGGAATTCCCAGCGACGCCAAAGTTTGATACTCCGTCACGTCGAGGTCGGAAATGCGCAGGAGGGCTTTTCCGCCCGCCGGAATGTTGATGATTGAGGGCAGCGGCTGCGAGAAATGATTGGCGCCATCCGTCGAATTCGTCTCCAGTGGACCGGATTGCACCGTGTCAGGATAGCTCCGTCCGTTCAGCAGGAAGTATTTGTCCTTCATATCCGTAAAGCCTTCCGGGTTGAAAGTCATGCCGACAAAATGGAAATTGGGGTCGAACCCGTGGATCTGGATGGGATACTCGACATCGTAGTGCGTCGAGCCGTCACCATCGTTATAGGCGTAGTTGCCGGTTGCTGCCCGACCGTTCGAAACCGGAACAACGGCTGGCACGGGATTGCTGCACAGGATGTCAGCGGCGGAATTGCAAGCCGTGCGCGGATCGGTTTGCTGGGCCACAAGGGCGTTGTAGAGACTGCCGCCGATCGGGACTCGATTCTGCCGCGGGCGCACATAAAGTTGCCCGACCATGCCCATCTGCAAGTGCTCGGGCGGCGTGATATGGCAGTGCCAGAAGTAAGTGCCGGCGTCCGGCGCGAGATAGTAATACGTGAAGCTCCCGCCGATGTTGATGGCCACCGAGGCGTCGGGCACGCCGTCGTAAAACGCCGAGGCGTTGGGATAACCGTGGAAGTGCACGGTGTGTTGCTCGAATAGGTCTGGCCGCATGATCATGCCGACGTTGGTGAGGGTGAGGAAGAATTCGTCATCCTCATCGATCGCCATCAGCGGCGCTGGGATGTTGCCGTTCATCACGCCGACATCCTCGATCGGGCGGGCATCCACGTGCCCATTGATGGCGCCTCCGTTATCTCCGTCGGGGACCAGCCCCACGGCGCCGTTGTACGTAAACGCCGGCAGGCCTGTCGTGGCAGGATCACCGGGCAGCAGCGGTGTGCCCGAATACACGGTGTTGAAGACGCTCGGGAACTCTGTACCGGGCTGGCCGTTCGCGATGTCCGCGAGCCCAGACAATGGTCCGAAGGAGAACATGTACGTCTGGGTGCCGTCACCCATGGTCGCGAAACCGTCTCCGCCTGAGATCTGTTGGCATTTTATGGCGCCGTTCACATGCCCAGCTCCTGACGTCACATATGTCTGCCCGGTCGTGAAAGTCGGAGCTGTGTAAGCAGGTTCCGAATTATTGGTGGCCGCCGGGTGAGTTTTCGTGGTATTCGGGCACTGGACCCGGAACGACTGTGCCCTCGTGACCCCCGTCGCAAGACAGACAAGAGCGATAAACAAACCAATATGGTGCAGCTTTCTCATGACAGTGTGGCCTCCTTGCAGACATGCAGGCGCAAACAGCGCCCCCGAGAATCCCCCGTTTTGTTGGGGGGCCACTCGCAAGCACCGGGGTTCTGTCCGGTGCCAGTGTTGAGACCTTACCCCCAAAAGGATTGTTCTCTTTGCGTTGAAACAAAAAAAAGGAGGTAAATTTACTAGCGTCGAGCCAAGCAAGCTTCACTTTGGAGGGTCTTTGCGTCGTACTTCGACGATTACCAATGCTTGCGCAGGAGTGCCTGGACCCGGCTTTTGGCTTAGTCCAGGCAAAAGGGGACTTATGGGAGTCTGATGATGGCCGGGGGACTGGCCTATTCGGAATATGGATCTGGTTGAACACACCGAGGAGGAATTGATGATCCCGAGAGTCTCTGGTGTGGCCCTGGGCTACGGAGATTTGCACGATCACGAGGAGCGACTCCGTGCCGCCGATGCCGAGCAAAGTCGGCCGACGCTTATAACCCCATGCACAGACAGCCTCTGGCATCCTCGACACCGTGCCGAGAGTGATCGACCCGATTTGGTGGTCATTTCACTCGTGGATTGCGAGGAGCTAACGGAGATT
>Ga0209156_10003790_pt1 | contig 11208 bp, 10 predicted proteins | sample GraSoiAngelo_124_FD_185881 | JGI IMG/M metagenome (GOLD analysis project Ga0209156, IMG submission 185881) | Grasslands soil microbial communities from the Angelo Coastal Reserve, California, USA - 14_0927_05_20cm (SPAdes) (version 2) | ecosystem: Environmental > Terrestrial > Soil > Grasslands...
GGCGCTCGGCTTGTTCGTGGCGGCGGCGGTCTCGGACGGCCTCGACGGCTACCTGGCGAAGCGCTTCAACTGGACCTCCGAGCTGGGCAAGATCCTCGATCCGACGGCCGACAAGCTGCTGCTGGTCACGGTGTTTGTCGAATGCACGTGGCTGGGGCTGGTCCCCTGGTGGCTGACCGCCGCGGTGGTGGCGCGCGACGTGCTGATCGGGCTCGGTGCGTTGACCTTCCGCCTGTGGTTCGGACCGTTGCGCGGGCGGCCGACGGCGATCAGCAAGATCAATACGGCGGCGCAACTGGCGTACGTGATGTTGGTGCTGCTCGATGCGGCAGCGGGTGTGCCGCCACGCGAGATGCTCGACGCCTGCGCCGTGCTCACGCTCGTCACCACCGTGGTGTCGGGACTGCACTACGTCCTGACCTTCACGCGGCGCGCCTGGGTGCAACCCGTGCACTCGTCGTAGCGCTGGACGCACGTGCGTCAGATTCCCTTAGGTGTGCGTCTGCCCGACCGCGCGGTATTCGCCGGCTTCCTGCCGGCGCGTAACTCCGAGGCGCTGGAGCACGCGCGGCGCCTGGCGAGCGGGGAGCTTGCCGGCATCACCTGGCTGTGCGGTCCCGGCGGCGCGGGCAAGACTCACCTGTTGCAGGCGATCTGCGCCGCGGCGAGCGAGCGCATGCGCGCCGGTTACGTGCCCCTGGCGCAGGTGTCGGCCCTCGGTGTCGGGGTCCTCGAAGGCCTGCCGCAGCTGCAGTGCCTGTGTCTGGACGATATCGACCAGATCGCGGGGCAAGCGGACTGGGAGCGCGGCATCTTCGGCCTGCTGCGCGAGGTGGAGGACGCCGGTGGGCGGCTGATCGCCGCCGCGCAGGCGCCCCCGGCACTGGCGCACTGGGCGCTGGCGGATCTCGGCTCCCGCTGCGCCGCGGGGGCGGTATTTCAGCTGCGGGTGCTGGACGAGAACGAGCAGCAGGCGGCGCTGCAGCTGCGCGCGCGGCTGCGCGGCTTCGAGTTGCCCGCCGAGACCTTGCACTGGCTGCAGCGGCGCTTCCCCCGCGACATGCGCAGCCTGTACGACCTGCTCGATACCCTCGATGAAGCCGCGCTCGCCGCGCAGCGGCGACTGACGATACCGTTCATCCGCGAAGTATTGCGCTCAGCCGCGGGCACCCGCGGTGGATGAGGTCAATTGCACCGCGAGGTGTGCCACCCGCCTTCCCAGCGCGTGCGCCAGCGACTTCTCCTGATCCGTGAGCGCCGGGACCGCGCCCGGGCCGCTGACATGGGAAGCGCCGTAGGGAGTGCCGCCGGCCCGGGTCTCGTTGAGTGCGCGCTCGGTGTACGGCAGGCCCACCAGGTACATGCCGTGATGGAGCAGCGGCAGCATCATCGACAACAGTGTCGTCTCCTGGCCGCCGTGCATGGTCTGCGTGGAGGTGAACACTGCGGCCGGTTTGCCCGCGAGCACGCCGGACAGCCACAGGCTTGCCGTGCCGTCGAGAAAGTGCTTCAGCGGTGCGGCCATGTTGCCGAAGCGCGTCGGGCTGCCGAGCACCAGCGCGTGCGTCTCGCTCAGATCCTCGAGTGTGGCGTAAGGCGCCCCGCTCGCCGGCACCGGCTTGGCCGGCCCGGCGTTTTCGGCGTACACCGGCGGCACGGTCCGCAGCCGTGCACTGGCGCCCGCAACCCCTTCCACGCCGCGGCACACGTGTCGCGCGAGCTCGGCGGTGGCGCCGCTGCGCGAGTAGTAGAGCACCAGTATCTCCACCATGCCGGACTCTCCACCCGCGGACCGGTCGCGGTGCGCTCGCCGTACGTTGCCACAAAACGACGGTGGGATCATCTGCGCAAGGCACGCGCGTGCGGATCTCAAGTAGTATTCGCTGCGCATGATCTGCAAGAAATGTCTGGTCAGCGGTCGCGTCCAGGGCGTGTTCTATCGCCACACCGCCGCGCGGCGCGCACAGGAGCTGGGCGTGAGCGGATACGCCCACAATCTCGCGGACGGGCGTGTCGAGGTGCTGGCGTGCGGCGAGGACGCGGCGGTGTCCGCGTTCGTGAAATGGCTGTGGATCGGCTCCTCGGGCTGCAGGGTCACCGCGGTGGAAGTGACCGACGCCGCGGTCGACGCGCTACAGGCGTCTGCGGGTTTTCACACCAAGTGACGTGATCCGGATGTTGCACAGACTCTTCCCCCTGCCGCTCCTGGCTGCGCTGGCGCTGTTGGCCGCGCCCGCGTTGCCGGTGGGTGCGGACCCGCCGCCCGCAGCCGGCAGCGCACCGGCGAGCGCGACACCGCGGCCGGCCGCGCCTGCCGATGAGCCGCCACCGCCTGCAAGCGACAATCAGGCTGAGGCGCAGGAGCCCTCTGCGGCGCAGGCGCCCCCTGCGGCGCAGGAGCCCCCTGCGGCGCAGCCACCCCTTCCGGCCCCGGCCGAGGCGCTGCCGGCCGCTCCTGTGGCACCGCCAACGGGACCGGCGCCGCCCGCTCGGGTCTCCCTGTTCCATCGCCACCCGCGCGGCGCGCAACCGGCCTGGGTCGCGGCCGCCAATCCGCTGGCCGTCGATGCCGGACTTGAGATTCTGGGCAAGGGGGGCAACGCGGTCGATGCCGCCGTTGCCGTGCAGGCGATGCTCGGACTCGTCGAGCCGCAGAGCTCCGGGATCGGCGGCGGCGCATTCCTCCTGTACTACGACGCGCACACGCGCAAGGTGAGCGCCATCGATGGCCGCGAGCGCGCGCCCGCGGGCGCGCAGCCCGACATGTTTCTGGACGAGCACGGCAAGCCGCTGCCGTTTGTGGTAGCGGTGCGCAGCGGACGCTCCACGGGCGTGCCGGGCGCCATCGCCATGCTGCACGCCGCACATGCCAAGTTCGGCGCGCTGCGCTGGAAGGAGCTCTTCCAGCCGGCGATTCGTGCCGCGACGGCGGGCTTCAAGGTGCCAGCGCGGCTGGCGATGTTTCTCGGCGAGGGATCGCCCTTTCCACCCACCAACGAGGTGCGCACGCTGTTCTCGCGCCCCGACGGCGATACCATCCAGGAGGGCGACCTGTTTCGCAATCCCGAATACGCCCGGACACTGGAGCGCATCGCGCTCGACGGGCCGCGTGCCCTGTACCAGGGTGCGATTGCCTACGAGATCGTGGCCGCCACCCACCAGGCACCGTTCCCGGGGAGCATGACGCTCAAGGACCTGAGCTCGTATCGCGCCACCTGGGCTGAGCCACTGTGCCGCCCCTACCGCGGGTACTCGGTGTGCGTGCCGCCGCCGCCCTCGAGCGGCGTGTGTCTGCTGGAGATGCTCGCCATGCTCGAGCGCACCGATATCGCCGGGCGGCGCCCCACGGACCCTCAGGCCTGGTTCCTGTTCGCACAGGCGAGTCGTCTCATCTACGCCGACCGTGACCGCTACGTTGCCGATCCGCGCTTCGTGCCGGTGCCGGTGGAGCGCTTACTCGATCCCGCCTACGTACGGCTGCGTGTGCAGCTGATCGGCCAACATGCCGGCGCGGCGCCGCCGCCGGGCGACCTCTCCATGCCGCGCGGCCGGGATGCAACCGCGGAGTCCGCGGGAACGAGCCACTTTGTGATCGTGGATGCGGACGGCAACGCGGTCTCGATGACGACCACCGTGGAATCGATCTTCGGCTCCGGACGCACGGTGCGCGGGTTCGTGCTCAACAATCAGCTCACCGACTTCTCCTTCGTACCCACGGACGCCGGGCGCGCGGTCGCCAATGCGGTGCAGGGCGGCAAGCGTCCGCGTTCCTCGATGTCACCGGTCATCGTTCTGGATCGCGCCGGCAACTTCGTCGCCGCCCTCGGCTCTCCGGGCGGCTCCGCGATTCTCGAATACAATGCCAAGGTCCTGGTGGGATTACTCACCTGGAAGCTGTCCCTCAAACAGGCGATCGAGCTGCCGAACCTCATCGCACGCGGCGACACCTTCAGCGGTGAGATCGCGAAGTTCCCTCCCGCGCTGCTCGCCGGGCTGCACGAGCGTGGCATCGAGCTGAAAAGCGGCCATGCGGAGAACTCCGGCTTGCACGGCGTGGTGCGCCTCGCCGACGGCAGCTATGAGGGGGCGGCCGACTCGCGCCGTGAGGGCGTGGCGCGCATGTTGCCGGTACACGCCGGCGCGAAGCACGCCGGCGCGAAGTAGGCGCGCGAGGCGCAGCTGCGACGCGCGCCGGCGCGCCCGAGGGTGCACTAGCGCGGCGCGGGCGGCGTCTTGGGAAACCCGAGATCATCCGCGCCGCGCCAGCGCGTCCACTCGCTGATGATCAGGTCCGGGTAGTCACGCCGCCCGGGGCTGCCGTTGTAGCGCGCCAGCGCCTTGCGCACGTCGTTGCGCTCGTAGCCGAGGTAGAAGCGCAGGATCGCGCAACCCATGCGGATGTTGGGCGCGACGTGTATCAGCTCGTAGCGTCGCATGCCGAGGCGCTCGGGCCAGAACGGCATCACCTGCATGAGACCGACAGCGCCCGCGGGGGATACCGCCCAGCGATCGAAGCGACTCTCGACGTCGATGAGCGCCATGACCAGGCCCGGTGGCAAACGCGCCTCCCCCGGCCGGTGCGTTTCGCAGTACACCTGCTTGAGAATATCGAGCCGCTCGTCCTTCTCCCTGATGATGCGCCGCAGCCGCGGCTCCATCAGCGTGTACCAGACGGCGGAGTCGTACTGGTCGGTGAAGCACTGCGCCTCCGCGATCGCCTTCGCGACCACCGACTGCAGCTGCGGGTCACGCTGCTGGTCGGCGCGCGCAGCCTGAGGCACGCCGACGCCGAGCGCGGCGAGCGCGACGACCAGGAACGGGCGCATGCGCGCCGGCGTTGCGGCCTCAAGCCCCGAGGCGCGCGCGCATGAACTCGAGCACGCCGTCCGCGGGGAACTCGGTGCTCGCGCTCTCGCGCCGCTGGCGGTATTCGAGTCTGCCGGCCTCCAGGCCGCGATCCGCCACCACCAGCCGGTGCGGGATGCCCAGCAGCTCGGCGTCGGCGAACTTGACGCCCGGGCGCGCGTCACGATCGTCGTACAACACCTCGATTCCGGCGGCGGTGAGCTCGGCATACAGGCGGTCACTGAGCTCGCGGACACGAGCGGATTTTTGCAGGTTCAGGGGTACCAGCACCACCTGAAAGGGCGCGATCGGCGCCGGCCAGATGATGCCGCGCTCATCGTGGTTCTGTTCGATGGCCGCGGCCACGATGCGCGTCACACCGATTCCGTAGCAGCCCATGTAGAGCGCGGTCTCGCGGCCCGCCTCATCGAGCACCAGCGCCTTCATGGGCTCGCTGTACTTGCGGCCCAGCTGGAAGATGTGACCGACCTCGATGCCGCGCGCGATCTTCAGCCTGCCGGCGCCGGTCGGGCTGGGATCGCCCTCGACGACGTTGCGCAGATCCGCGGCGATGGCGCCGCCCACGTCGCGCTCCCAGTTGACGCCCGTCAGATGCATGTCCTTCTCGTTGGCGCCGCACACGAAGTCCGCGAGCGCGAGTGCGCTGTGATCGGCGTATACCCGGCACTTCAGTCCCACCAGGCCGACGTATCCGGGCTCGGCGCCGGTGGCCGCGAGGACGCGTTGCGCGCTCGCCATGCGCAGCGGGCTCGCCACGCCCTCGAGCCTTTGAGCCTTGACGGCGTTCAGCTCGTGATCACCGCGCAGCACCAGGGCCACGACCTGCTCCCCGCGGCCCTCGACAATGAGGGTCTTCAGGCAGCGCGCGGGGTCCACCTTCAGGAAGCGCGCGAGCTCGGCGATGGTGCGTGCACCAGGAGTGGGCACCTTGCGCAGCGCCTGCTGCGGCGCGGGGCGCGCCTGGGCGGGTGGCGCCGCGACGGCGGCCTCCAGGTTGGCCGCGTACCCGTCCTCATCGGAGAACGCGATCGCATCCTCGCCCGAGGCGGCGAGCACGTGGAACTCCTGCGAGACATCCCCGCCGATGGCGCCGGAGTGGGCGCGCACGGCGCGGAAGGTCAGTCCGGTGCGCGTGAAGATTCTCGTGTAGGCGTCGTACATCGCGCGATAGCCCGCCTGCAGAGACGCCTCGTCGAGATGAAAGGAATACGCATCCTTCATGATGAATTCGCGTGCCCGCATGACGCCGAAGCGCGGCCGCACTTCGTCGCGGAACTTCGTCTGGATCTGATAGAAGTTCACGGGCAGCTGCCGGTAGCTCTGCAGCTCGCGCCGCGCGATGTCGGTGATCACCTCCTCGTGCGTAGGACCGGCCACGAAGTCGCGCTCGTGCCGGTCCTTGAGGCGCAGCAGCTCCGGCCCGTACTCGGTCCAGCGCCCCGACTCCTGCCACAGCTCCGCCGGCTGTATCACCGGCATCACCAGCTCCAGAGCTCCGGCCCGGTTCATTTCCTCGCGGATGATGCGTTCCACCTTCTGCAGCACCCGCAGTCCGAGCGGCAGCCAGCTGTACAGGCCCGCCGCCAGGCGCCGGATGAGCCCGGCCCGCAGCATCAGCTGGTGACTGAGCACCTCCGCTTCCGCGGGGGTCTCCTTCATCGTGTTGATCGGGTATTGGGACAGCCTCATCGCGGCGCGCTTACCTGATAAGTCGGGGTCGCTGGCATCTTAGCAGGGACCCCCTGTCAACCCACCCCGGGAAATTGCGCCTGACGCGGTTGTCGGGCGCTCACCGATGAGCAAGACGCGCAATTTCCCGGGGACCCCGGCTAAGATTGCCGCCGTGACGAGCGACTCCCAGGACTACACCAGACCCCGCAGCAAGGGCATTTACCTGCTGCCGAATCTTCTCACCACGGGATGCCTGTTCTCGGGCTTCTATGCGGTCGTGGCGGCCATCGACAAGCACTTCGATCACGCGGGCATGGCGGTGTTTGCGGCCATGATCTTCGACACACTCGACGGGCGCATCGCGCGACTGACGCGCACCGAGAGCTTCTTCGGCAAGGAGTACGACAGCCTCGCCGACATGGTGGCCTTTGGGCTCGCGCCGGCCGTGGTCGCCTACCAGTGGGGCGTGGTGCGCATCGCGGAGTACGGCCATTTCTGGGGGCGTTTCGGCTGGCTCGCCTGCTTCTTCTACGCGGTGGCGGCGGCGCTGCGCCTGGCGCGTTTCAACGCGCGCGCAGCAAGCGCCGACAAGCGCTATTTCGAGGGGCTGCCGAGCCCGTCGGCGGCGGCGATCGTGGCGGCGTTCGTGTGGTTCTTCAGCGAGTGGCACGAACCGAGGCTCATCGGGCTGATCGCGGCCTTTGCCGTTACCGCAAGCGCCGGAGCTCTGATGGTGAGCCGCTTCGGCTATCCGAGCTTCAAGCAGTTCGATCTCGACCGGCGCATCAAGTTCGTCTACATGCTGCTCGTGCCGTTGTTCTTCGTGCTGATCGCCATCGATCCGCCCACGATGCTGCTGTCCATGTTCGGCACTTACGCGCTGTCGGCGCCGCTGCTGTGGGTGGGGCGCCGTGTGCGGCGCGCCGCGCGGGGCGCGCCGGCGGCCGGCGCTTGAGGGCGCATGCAGCGAGAGCGGCACAGGCAGTACCTCGAGGCGATCGGTATCGACCTCTTTGTGAGCCGCCGGGAGGGCGGCGCGCGGGCGGCCGTGGGCCGCGCCCCCGGGGCCGCGGCGGCGGGGAGTGATCCGCCGCCGGCCGCCGAGACCGCGGCGCGCTGGGAAGCGCTGCGTTCCGAGGTCCTGCAGTGCACCCGCTGCCCATTGCACCGCACGCGCACCCAGGGGGTCTTCGGCGTCGGGCCGCAGCGCGCCGACTGGCTGGTGATCGGCGAGGCGCCCGGAGCGGAAGAGGATCGGCGCGGCGAGCCGTTCGTGGGCGCCGCCGGCCAGCTGCTGGATGCCATGCTGCGCGCCATCGGGCTCGATCGCCGGACCAACGTCTACATCGCCAACGTACTGAAGAGCCGCCCCCCGGGAAACCGCGACCCGCGGCCCGAGGAAGTGGCGGCGTGCCTGCCGTACCTCGCGCGGCAGATCGCGCTGTTGCAACCGAAGATCATGCTCGCGGTCGGGCGGATCGCCGCGCAGAACCTGCTCGCCACCGACGTGCCGCTCGGCCGGCTGCGGGGCCAGGTGCATCGTTTCGGTGAGCTGAACACCCCGCTGGTGGTGACGTATCATCCCGCTTATCTGCTGCGCACGCCGGCGGACAAGCGCAAGGCATGGGAAGACCTGAAGTTTGCCCGCAGTGTGTACCAGCAAAGGGCCAAAGCGCAGTGACTGATGGCAACCGCTCCTGAGCTGCTGAAGGCCTCGCCCGAGGCCGTGATCCGACCCATGCGCGCCACCGACGTCGCGGAGGTGGTGGATATCGAGCGCTCCTCTTACCAGTTCCCCTGGAGCGAGGGGATCTTCCGCGACTGCCTGCGCGTGGGGTACGTGTGCCGCGTAGTGACGTTGAGCCGGCAGCTGTTGGGTTACGGAGTCATGAGCGTCGGTGCGGGCGAGGCGCACATCCTGAATCTGTGTGTGGGCCAGGCGTTCCGCTGCCGCGGCATCGGCAAGCGCCTGCTCGGCTCCCTGATCGAGCGGGCGGCCGCCGCCGGCATGGGAGCCGCGTTTCTCGAGGTACGGCCCTCCAACACCGCCGCGATCCGTCTGTACCTGTCGATGGGCTTCGAGCAGGTCGGCAGCCGCCGCGGCTACTATCAGGCGGTCAGCGGTCGCGAGGATGCCGCCGTGCTCAAGCTTGCTCTGCGCGCCTCGCACGCTCCCTCGCCCTGAGCTCCCGCAGCGTATGACTGACCTGGCTGCCGAGATCCCTCGGCGACGCACGTTCGCGATCATCTCGCACCCCGACGCCGGCAAGACCACTCTCACGGAGAAGCTGCTGCTGTTCGGCGGCGCCATCCAGATGGCCGGCGCCGTCAAGGGCCGCAAGGCCGCGCGCCACGCGACTTCCGATTGGATGCGGCTCGAGCAGCAGCGCGGCATTTCCGTGACCTCCTCGGTGATGCAGTTTCCCTATCGCGACTGCATCGTGAACCTGCTCGACACGCCCGGTCACGAGGACTTCTCCGAGGACACCTACCGTACGCTGACCGCCGTGGACTCCGCGCTCATGGTCATCGACTGCGGCAAGGGCGTCGAGGAGCGCACCATCAAGCTCATGGAGGTGTGCCGCCTGCGCGACACGCCGATCATGACCTTCATCAACAAGCTCGACCGCGATGGCCGCCCGCCCATCGAGCTGCTGGATGAGATCGAGCGGGTGCTGCGCATCAACACCGCGCCGCTCACCTGGCCCATCGGTATGGGGCGCGAGCTGCGCGGCATCTACCACCTGCCCGAGGATCGCATCTATGTGTACACCGCGGGCGAGCGCGGTCGCGTCGGTGAGAACCGCACCATCGACGGCCTGCGGAGCGGTGCGGCGCGCGACTTCCTCGGCGATCAGGCGCGCTCCTTCGACGAGGAGATTGCACTGGTGAAGGGCGCCAGCCACGGCTTCGATGCGCACGCCTACCTGGCCGGCCGGCAGACGCCGGTGTTCTTCGGCTCCGCCATCAACAACTTCGGCGTCGAGGAGCTGCTGGCGGCCTTCACCCGGCACGCTCCCGGGCCGCTGGCGCGCAGCGCGCGCGAGCGCAGCGTGGCGCCGGGGGAGGCGGCGCTCGCGGGCTTCGTGTTCAAGATCCAGGCGAACATGGACCCGGCGCACCGTGACCGCATCGCCTTCCTGCGCCTGTGTGCCGGCAAGTACGCGCGCGGCATGCGCCTCTACCACGTGCGGCTCGGCAAGGAGGTGCGCGTGGCGGATGCGCTCACCTTCATGGCCGCGGAGCGCGCCCAGGCCGAAGAAGCCTACGCGGGCGACATCATCGGCCTGCACAACCACGGCACCATCAACATCGGCGACACTTTCACTCAGGGCGAGCGGCTCACCTTCACCGGGGTGCCGAATTTCGCGCCGGAGATCTTCCGGCGCGCAGTCCTCAAGGATCCGTTGAAAGCCAAGGCGCTGCAGAAGGGCCTGTCGCAGCTGTGCGAGGAGGGCGCCACGCAGCTGTTCAGGCCCCTGCGCAGCAATGAGCTGATCCTGGGCGCGGTCGGGCAGCTGCAGTTCGAAGTGGTGGCGTTCCGTCTGCAGGACGAGTACGGCGTGCAGTGCGTTTTCGAGCCCGTCACCATCTACACGGCGCGCTGGGTCGAGAGCGCGGATGCGCGCAAGATGGAGGAGTTCCGCAGCCGGATGCACGAGCACCTGGCGCTCGATCACGGCGGAGCGCTGGTGTACCTCGCGCCCTCGCGCGTGAATCTCGAGCTCACCCTGGAACGCTGGCCCGACATCGCGTTCCGCGAGACGCGCGAACACGCCGCGACCTGAAGGCGCGCCGATTTCGGGGTATGGCGCGGCGCGTGGATTTGTGCGACATAGACATGCACGGCACGCGCCACATCCTGAAACGGGCCGACCTATGAACGACGTCACCCCGGCACCCGCCCTCACCCAGCGCGAGGTGCTGCTGCACGCGCTTTACGAGGCCGCGGAGCTCGAACACAATCTCATGTGCACCTACCTGTATGCGGCCGCGAGCCTCAGGGACGGGGAGCGCGAGGGGCTCGGCGTCGAGGAAGCCGCGACCGTACGTCGCTGGCGTCAGGTGCTGCTCGGGGTGGCCATCGAGGAGATGGGGCACCTCGCGGCGGTGTGGAACATCACCTCCGGCCTCGGCGGCAGTCCGCGCTTCGGACGCACAAATTTCCCGCTCGATCCGGGCTACCTGCCGGCGAGCGTGGTGGTCAAGCTCGCCCCGTTCAATGCCGACACCCTGCAGCACTTCGTGTTCCTGGAGCGTCCACACGGCTCCACGGAGCCGGAGGGCAGGGGCTTTGCCTACGAGCGCAGCTATGTGCGCGGCGGCACCAGCGGGGCGCGACTCACCCCCATGGGCGTCAACTACGACACCGTCGGGGACTTCTACGCGGCCCTCGGGGAGGGCCTGCGCGCCCTGGTGGCGCACTGCGGCGAGGCGAACGCGTTCGACGGCGATCGGGCCTTGCAGCTCTCGCCGGAGGAAGTGAATCTGCCCGGTGCGCGGCACGTCGTGTGCCTGAAGACCGCGCTCGCCGCGTTCGCGGCGATCGTCGAGCAGGGCGAGGGCGCGCCGCGCGATTCGGTCGGCTCGCACTACCAGAAATTCCTGGGAATTCGCGCCGAGTTGCAGGCGCTGACCGAGCGCAACCCGGCGTTCGCGCCCGCGTTCCCG
>Ga0209156_10003791_pt1 | contig 11206 bp, 10 predicted proteins | sample GraSoiAngelo_124_FD_185881 | JGI IMG/M metagenome (GOLD analysis project Ga0209156, IMG submission 185881) | Grasslands soil microbial communities from the Angelo Coastal Reserve, California, USA - 14_0927_05_20cm (SPAdes) (version 2) | ecosystem: Environmental > Terrestrial > Soil > Grasslands...
ATCCGCGATGCTGCCAAGCAGGGCGCGCAGATCATTTGTTTGCCGGAACTTTTCCAGTCGCAATATTTCTGCCAAGCGGAAGATCACAAGAATTTCGAACTTGCTGAAGAAATTCCCGGAAGATCCACATCAGCATTAGGCGATGTCGCGCGCGAGAATGGCATCGTAATCATCGCGTCGCTTTTCGAAAAACGCAGCGCCGGCGTCTACCACAACACGGCGGTAATCATCAACGGCGACGGAAAATTGCTCGGAAAATATCGCAAGATGCACATTCCCGATGACCCTCTTTATCACGAGAAATTTTACTTCACTCCAGGCGATCTTGGATTTCAGGCGTGGCCAACGGCACATGGGAAGATAGGCGTCTGCGTTTGTTGGGACCAATGGTATCCGGAAGCGGCGCGTCTCACTGTGCTCCGTGGAGCGGAGATTTTATTTTATCCAACCGCCATCGGGTGGCATCCGTCGGAAAAAAAGCAATTTGGCGCCGCCCAGTATTCTGCCTGGGAGACGATCCAGCGCAGCCACGCCATTGCGAATGGTTGTTACGTCGCGGCCGCGAATCGCGTTGGACACGAAGCGCCCGAGGGTGGCGACGGGATTGAGTTCTGGGGACAAAGTTTTGTCGCGGCGCCGAGTGGCGAAATCATTGCCAAAGGTTCGGTAGATCGAGAAGAGATCGTCATGGCTGATGTGGAATGGGATCGGGTCAACGAACATCGCACCCACTGGCCGTTCCTGCGCGACCGGCGTGTGGACGCTTACGCCGGTCTCGAAAAAAGAATGATAGATTGAGTCATGGATTTAATGACGCTGACAGAAATCCGGAGAGCCGCGCAAAACGGCGCGGTGCCGGCGCGCGTGCATGTCCAAGTGGAAAGTGCTGCGCCCAAGCTGACGCGCGAACAGCAGCCGTATTGCGAGCTCGTTCTTGCCGACGCATGCGATCGCATGACGCTGCGTGTCTGGAGCGATCATCCTGCTTACAAAGCGTGTAGCGCGCTGACGACAGAGAATTTCATCGAGCTCTCCGGCGAGTTTCACCGGCATCAGCAATACGGGCTCGAAGCGCGTAAATGGAATGTGCGTCCGCTTACCGATCAGGAAAAAAACGAACTGCTGCAAGGCCCGGCGGATTTGCGCGCCAGGCAGGGTGCAGATTGGGAATTCATTGGACAAACGATCCAGGCAATTTCCGATCCTCGTTTGCGCGCGTTGTGCGACGCGTTTCTAAAAGAATGGGGCGACCGTTTTCGTCGGACAGCGGCTGCCCGCAATTATCATCACGCGCGCCGTGGCGGACTCGAACTGATGGGCCACATCTCCATCGGGCTCGAGCTGGTCAATTCGCTCTGGCGAAAAATTTTCTCGGAAAATTCGACGGCTTGGAAGGACCTCGTGCCCGCATCAGAGGACGTTCGTCTGCATCTTTTGCATTTAATCGGCGCACATCATGGCGAGGCTCAATTCGGTTCGCCAGTCAGCCCGAAAACTCCAGAAGCAATGGCGCTCCATTACATAGACAATCTCGATGCACGCCTGGAAATGTTCGCTGCTGGTTACATAACGGCCAAACCGCTGGCGTCGCGCATTTTCGATCGTGTCCGTCCGCTTCCGGGGAATTTGGTGAAGTCACTCGACAAATTCTCACCGAAGCCGCCACCGAAAGACGGAACGCTGCTGTAGGGCGCCGTTGGCGTCCCGCGCAGGAAGCAGACGGCTCCCCTACGAAGAAAGTCGCCGTTTCGCTTCTGCGAGATACGTCTTATCGATTTCGAATCCGATAAATTTTTTCACGCCGCAGCGCTGCGCGGCAATGGCTGAATTTCCGATCCCCAGAAATGGATCAAGCATCGTCTGCACGTGCGACACTCCGTGCAACTTGATGCACCATTCGGCCAGTTGCACTGGAAACGTCGCGGGGTGCGGTCGTTCCTTTGCGCGGCTTTGAATGGTTTCGTAAGGAATGAACCAGGTGTTGCCACGACACCGCAAATCGCTGCCGCGCGTGTGGCGCCAGCGGGCGATGTTGCTCTTGTCCTGATACGGAACTCCGAGCGCGAGCCGGTCAATTTCAACGCGACCCGTCTTGGTGAAATGAAAGATATATTCGTGGCAGTCGTTTAGAAATCGTTTGGAGCTGATGGGTTTGAAATGCCCGAACGACCGAACGTCACCTGCCCGATCCTCGATCGAGATCGATTTGATCCAGTGAATTGTGTTCTGTAAAACAAGGAGATCGCGCAATTCGATCACGATTTCATGGGGCAGCATCGGGTTCGATGGCGCCGACCCGATGTTTAGAAAAAATGAACCGTCCGGTTTTAGAACTCTCTGAAGTTGTAAGGCCCACTCTCGGCACCATTGCAGATACGATTGTCGATCTTGTCGGTCGGAAAATTTTCCGTAACGAACGCCGAGATTGTACGGCGGAGAGGTTACGACAAGATCGACATGTTCATCTTGAACCTGCGACATTCCTTTGACGCAATCTTCCCGATGAAGATCAAAGTGGGTCACGGAAAGAAATTCGCCGATGTGGTTCGATTCGTACAGCGAAAACTGTAGCTGGCGTCGTTGACGCCGTGCCGCGGTCAGCGACCGCGGCTACAACAACCCGGAATTCGCAGGTCCTCGTAAATTCGTTTATTATTTCCCCAATGGCGGACAAGCCCTCCAAACTGAAGATTGCTGACCGCGAATTCACCTCGCGCCTCATCGTCGGCACAGGGAAATTTGCGTCGAACGAGCTCATGCGCGACGCACTGATTGCCAGCGAAACCGAGCTCGTCACGGTGGCGCTGCGTCGCGCCGATCTTTCCGGCAAAGGGGATCCGTATGCGAACATTCTCGATTTTATCGATCCGAAACGTTTTCTTCTCTTGCCGAACACCAGCGGGGCGCGCAATGCGACTGAGGCCGTGCGACTGGCGCGACTGGCTGCAAGTGCAGGCTTGCCCACGTGGATCAAGCTCGAAATTCACCCTGACCCGCGTTATCTGCTTCCCGATCCAGTTGAGACGTTGGCGGCCGCAGAAATTCTGGTGAAGGAGGGATTCACAATTCTCCCGTACATCAACGCCGATCCGGTGCTGGCGAAGCGATTGCAAGATATTGGCACCGCTACAGTGATGCCGCTCGGTTCGCCGATCGGCAGCAACCGCGGAATCGAAACGCGCCCGCAGATCGAGATCATCATCGAACAGGCGACAGTGCCAGTAGTTGTCGATGCGGGACTTGGCGCGCCGAGTCAGGCGGCGGAAGCGATGGAGATGGGTGCCGATGCCGTACTGGTTAACACTGCCATCGCAATTGCTTCCGATCCTGTTCGGATGGCAAAAGCGTTTAAAAAAGCAATTGAAGCAGGGCGGGAAGCCCGCGAAATCGGATTAGCAGAAAAACTGAGCTCGGCTGCGGCGACCAGTCCGTTGACCGGCTTTCTGTCTTAACTGAGTGAATTTTCAGCGGTTCGCTGAATCGAACGGCTGGCCCTCGTTCTAGCTCCATCGATGCGGTTTCTCGCGAATGCCCGTTTCCATTCGCTATTGCGACCCAATCGGCATGATGTCGGGATCGGTTGGTATCAGCGTCTCGCCCATTTTCGAGTCGAAGATCTCCTAAACGTATAGGACTAAAGTCCGATATGCGGCTGTCGGGAGTGCTGGTAAAATTGTCTTCGGTTACGTCACCCGACGTTTCAACGCATCTTCGGCCGAGCTGAAGAAGCCCGTGGGGCTGGACCTAAGCTGGAACCGCCGCTTAACGCGATCGCCAGATCCAACTGGAGCCCCGAGTCAGCCGAAGCGAGGTCGGCTGTTAAAAGCACCTCGTCAGGATGGTTCCTGGTTCCGTGCGGAACTGGATTGCAGTTAATGCAGTTCAACAATTCAGTCTCAACAAAAAAGGAAAATAAAAAATGAATTCCAGAATAAAAATGTTTTTAACGCTCAGCTTGAGCTTGCTGGTCACGGCGAATATCGCGATGGCCGATCAGAACGTCAGCTTTCGGGTCCAATTAAGACCCCGCGTTTTCGCGAATGTGGTTTCAACGGTAGTTACCAATCCTTCTTTTCCAACAGGCGGGATGACGGTGCTGACGGTGCACGGATTCGCTCATACGGGCAGTACTTTTGGGAATCTTACGCAAGCTATTTTCAATTCTTCGCAATACGGATCTTCCGTTTCGAATGTAGTGTCCGTGAATTTACCGGGCCACGGGCTTAGCAGCGGACCGATCCTTGCAGACGGCGGCCAGCTTAAATATGGCGAGCTCTCCATTGAGGATTATGCGACTGCGGTCACGGAAACGATCCGGCGATTGGATACACTCCAGTTGCGACCGCAGGTTGTCATTGCTCACAGCATGGGCGGGTTGGTGATGACGGTCGCCCAGCAGGCGCTCATTTCGAAACAGCAAAGCCTCGGCGCTAATTTAGGAGTTCAGAAACTAGTGCTCATGAACGCCGTGAGCCCTTCTCCGGCCCCGTTTTTTTTGGCCGACAGCGGCGCGGGGCCGGTGATCGTGGCTCCTTTCGTTTTGAGTGATCCTGTAAAGGGACTATACGTTCATATCCCGGCACCCAATTGGCTGGGATTCTTTTTTACAAATCTCCTCGGAAATTTCGTGCCGGGCACGCCTTCACCGGCAGAGGCGGTGAGCCGGGGTTACATCTCCGACGAACCCTTTCAGGCTGGAGCTCAGGTTGTCGCGGCTGCCGGCAGGCAACGTCCGACCGTGAGCGAAGGAATTTTTCTTCCGTCCTTGCAGACGAGCGTAGTAGTCATCAGCACAGAGCAGGACATCTTGACGGTTCCGTCTGAGCTTCAAGCCCTCTACAGCTTCCTGACGGACGACGAAGATCTGTCGGGATTCCGGTTCATCAGCGGAACTGATGCGGTTCACGATACCTATATCTCCAACCCGAACGCTCTTCTGAACGCCATCTTCGGAAACTAATCATAATACGCGGAGCCGCCTGCGGGGAGGCGGCTCCAGGAGATCCTCGGAGGTCTGAACTTTCTGTCGCACGGCGCGGTCATCAAGCCAATCTGTGGACCTAATGAAGATAATTGAGGGCTTCGTCTAGTCGTTTCCGACAAGCACTCTGCGAAGCGCTCAGCTTTTCGCGTCTCAGAAGCGATGTTCGCCATGGCCTAACGAGAAAATTGCGCCGACCGGCGAGCCAGCGGTTAGCTGAAGCGGCAATAATACTTCCGCGAGGGACGAAAAGTCCCTTACCCGTTGCGAATCATTTAGTCTGTAGAATGGTCACCAGTTCGAGCCGTTCCCTGCCGCCTCTGAGCGCGACGGATTGAACCAGTCCAATTCCATGCGCATAGAATTTGTGATCGATCGTACCGGGCTCCAGCGGGGTGAACTCCTCGGTCTCAAGACAGTTTTTGAACGAGCCAAAGGGAACATTCACCGTCTTGTTCAGCGCAAGGACCGTGGCCATATCTTCGGCGACTCCGGTGGAGAACTCTTGTTGGTAGGTATCGCCAACGTGCGGGTCGGCCTCCATGACAACGCCCGGCTGGGCGCCGTTCACGCCGGCTTGCCATGAGCCTTCGGTGCTGATCACGTTGCCGTTCGCGTCCAATTCCTTTGTGTCCTCGCCGAAGTACCAGACATTTCCGCCCTTATCCTGCGCGAACCAGTCCAGTGTGTCTTCCGCTAGCACTCCGTCCACATACCCGCGATCCCGCACTTCCCTGCAGGTCACGCCCAGAATCATCTTCGTTCGGCGCGTGACGGCGAATTCATCGCGCGCCGCGCTGCCCTCGGTCGTGCCGACATAGACGTAGGTGGTGTTCGGAACCAAAGGAAAAAACGGATTGTCGATTGTCGTGCTGAAATCCTGCGGGTTGATATTGTTGTCCGCTAGCATGGTCGCGGCCATTCCCGCTGTGAGCGTGAGCCCCAACAGCGCCGTATTAAAAGAACTTATCGTTTTCATATTGGGTGTTTGGCTCCGTTTTTTGCGCGCCCAATATCACGCACGGCGGCGGCCACTCGGTCATCGGCCCTGTTGGTTTGGGCGTGCGGATTGACAAGAAGAAATCGACGCTACCCACTCCATTTGTCAATCTCACTGCGGAGTCTATCTCGAATTCAGCAAATCCCCCCAGAAATTTCTTGCGCAGGACGAACTCGAGTCAGAAGATCGCAGCTGCAATGAGCACGTTCGCGCAGCCGACAAATCGCGGGCGTCTATTTGTCGCGGCATGTGTCTCTGTCGCATTTCTCTGGGCGCTGGCGCTGAGTGTTTCACCGCAATTGCACCAACGCGTCCACACCGACGCGAATCGCGTCGAGCACAGCTGCGCAGCGACAATGATTGCGTCTGGCAGTTACAATCACGCTGCTCATGTGCCGCTGGTTGGCGCACCCGTCCCGGCCATTCACTTTTCCAAAATTCCGGCGTTGACCCCGCAGTGGGTCGAATCGCCGTTTCTTAGGGCAAGTGCCTTCGAACACGGCCCTCCAGGTCACTCCTGAACCGTTGATCTTCCCGCTTCACGCGGGGTAGCGGCGCTTAGCGCGTTCCTTGCACCGCTAAATCATCGCGCGCCGAACGCAGAAAGTTCGTGGGCAATAATCTGCCTGTTCTTAATTAGGAGTTTTGGATGAAAAAAATTATTTTAGTAACGCTGGCGATTCTGCCGGTAGCGGCTGTTTCCGCGCAGGAAGCCACGCCTGTTGCCAGTTCATCGCCGACGCCGGCAGTTTCAAATTCAACGCCGGCTACAGCAGCGGATGTCGACGCGCTGCGCCAGCAGGTGCAGTCGCTCACCGAAACGGTGAAAGCGTTGCAACAGCAAGTGAAAGATCAGCAGGCCGCGTTGCAAAAGGCAAACCTCACGGGCGAGTCGGGGCTTCCACAAAATCCGGAACCTTCTCCCATTGCGGCCGCCGAGACTCCGCCCGCCCCCGGCGCGAGTGCACCATCAAGCTTTCCAACGGAGGACACCTCAGTTGTTTCATCGACGACTGCGCCTCCTGTAAGCGGCACCCCTGCGCCCGGAGGTTTTCCGACCACCGATACCTCAGTCGTGACATCGGCGGCACCGGAAACGATCTCAAGCACGGGTGCCGGCGCATCGTTAACGCAGCCAATCACTATTGGTGGCGGCAAAAATTACATGAACATCTCGTTAGACGGATTGTTTGCACTCGCTTATTCCAGCGCGAAGGATCTTGATCACATCGAAGTAGGTGATCACGATCCGCAACAGCGCGGCTTCAATGCTCGCAACATAGAGCTCGCCTTTGACGGTGCGGTTGATCCCTACTTCGAAGGTTTCGCCAACATCGTTTTCAAGTTGGACAACGACAATGAAACCGATGTCGAAGTCGAAGAAGCATTCATGCAAACAACTAGCCTGCCGTTCAACCTGCAACTGAAAGCCGGGCAGTTCTTCGCCGCCTTCGGGCGGCTGAACCCGACGCATCCACACACCTGGGACTTTGCGGACACGCCTCTCGTGAACGGCTTATTTCTCGGGCCCGACGGATTGCGCGGTGTTGGCGCGCAAACTTCCTGGACGCTGCCTCTGCCGTGGTATTCGCAATTGATCTTTGCGTCGCAAAATGGGCGCGGCAGCACGGGATTTTCGTTTCGGAATCCTGGTGACGACGGAATGTTTTTCGACCGCATAACGACCGATCGTGAGGCGCGCGGCTTGCAAGATTTCGTCTGGATCCCTCGTTGGGAAAATTCCGTCGATCTTAGTCCAACTCAGGTGGTGTTGGCTGGCGTTTCGGGTGCGTTTGGCTCCAACGAGACCGGCGCAAATTCGCGAACTCAGATTTACGGCGCAGACCTTCTTTACAAATGGAAAAGCTCCCACGCCGAAGGAGGTTTTCCGTTCGTGAAATGGCAGACGGAATTCATGTATCGCCGGTTCCAAGCCGGCCGGGGCGCGGATGAATCGTTTCCGGTCGCTGAAACGTTTCACGATTGGGGGATGTATTCGCAGGTGCTGTGGGGATTTAGAAAAGGATGGGTCGCTGGCATTCGTGGCGACTATGTCGACATGCAGGATTCCAACTTTACCGATGACTTAGATCGGCAATCACGTTGGCGGATCAGTGCTAATCTCACATGGTATCCAACCGAGTTTTCGAAAATCCGATTGCAATACAATCAGGATTTTCTGGAGGAGAACTTTTTCCTCTCCGGACGGCAAGTCGAGTCGGTCTTTCTCCAGTGGGAGTTCATCCTCGGTGCTCACGGTGCTCACAAATTTTAGTTCATGAAAAGAATTCTTTTACTTCTGGCTGCAATTCCCGCCTGCTCTTTCTCAGCGCATGCAAAAATAAACGTCGTCGCGACTTTGCCTGACTTCGGCTCGCTCGCGCGCGAAATCGGCGGGGACAAGATCAATCTCGTCGTTTTAGCCAAAGCAACGGAAGATCCGCACTTCGTCGATGCACGACCGAGTTTCGTAGTCTCGTTGCGCAACGCCGATGTCTTAATCGATGGTGGCGCTGAGCTCGAGCTCGGCTGGTTGCCGCCGCTTTTGCAAAACGCGCGCAATCCCAAGATCGAAATCGGCAAGCCGGGACGCGTGCAGGCGTCACAGGGAATTCGCCTCATGAACGTGCCGGCAAATGTGACGCGCGCTGCGGGTGACGTGCATGCGCTTGGTAATCCGCATTTCACTGTCGATCCGATCATCGCGAAGGCGATTGCGCAACATATTGCCCAATCGTTTTCCGCTCTCGATCCTGCGGACGCAGCATTCTACGAGGCGAACTACAAAAAGTTCGAGGCCACCATCAACGCGAAGTTGCAGGAATGGGGCGCGGCCATGTCGCCATTCAAAGGCCAGCAGGTCGTGGCTTATCACGATTCATGGCCATACTTCGCGCATCGCTTCGGTGTTAACATCGACATCTTTCTGGAGCCGAAGCCGGGAATCCCCCCGTCGCCGTCGCACCTGACCGAAGTGATCGCGCAAATGAAGGCGCAAAAGGTCAAAGCAATTATTGTCGAACCGTTTCACGATCGTCGAATCGCCGAAAAAGTGGCGAGCGCGACCGGCGCCAAGGTAGTGGAGTTTTCGCAATTCCCCGGCGGCCTGCCGGGAACGGACAGCTACGTGAAGCTCATCGACACCCTCGTCTCGCGGTTGGCTGCGGCGCTGAAATAGTTATGTGGGAGGTAATGTTTTGGCCAATCGTGGCCTGCGTGCTTTTGCCGTGGTTGCTCGTTTATCTCGGGCTGCATGTGGTCCAGCGCGGAATCATCTTCATCGACATCGCCATGGCGCAAATGGCGTCGCTGGGGATTTGTCTCGCCGTTCTATTTCATCTCGACCTTCAAAGTTGGACCACTTTCGGCATCGCGCTCGGATTCACTTTGGTCGGAGGGGCCGTTTTTTCTGTAACCGGAAAACGTTCGAGCCAAATCCCGCAGGAAGCGGTCATCGGAATTTCTTATGTCGTGGCTGCTGCTGCTGCGGTCTTGCTGCTCAGCCGCGCGGCGGAAGGCGACGAGGAAATCAAGAACATGTTGGTTGGCAATATTCTGCTCGTAACGCCGCATGAAGTTTGGAAATGCTTCGCGCTTTTTGTCGTCGTCGGCGTCCTCCATTTCATTTTCCGCCGCTCGTTCCTGCTCGTCTCGTTCGATCGTGATGGGGCTTACCAAAAAGGTTTGCGCGTGCGCTGGTGGGATTTTCTCTTCTACGCCGTTTTCGGCTTGGTCGTGACAAGCTTCGTTCGCATCGCCGGCGTTTTGCTCGTTTTTAGTTATTTGATTGTTCCGGCGGTTTGCGGAATCAACCTTGCGACGAGAATCAGTCGCCGCTTGCTCATCGGGTGGGTGATCGCGTGGCTCGGCGGAATCGCTGGTCTGTTTCTCTCCTTCTGGTGGGACCTGCCGTCGGGCGCAGCGATCGTCTGCACTTTCGGTGCGATACTGATTCTCATTTCATTTATCGGTTTGGCGCGACATCGGGGTGCGCGCTAGTGCGGCAACCGATTCGCAATAAGAGCGCGCGGTGCACTCCCTTGGTCACCGTGATGGCAGCGGGATCGGTGTCGGTGCGCCGCAGTTCGGCCAGCGCCGCGGTTTCTACGGCACGGTTGCGTTCGATTTTTGAGGTCTTCGAACCAATCAGCTGCCGGCGTTGACAGGCTCGTGCTCTCGGCAATGCTGCATCTCGATCGTCAAATGGACCAATTCCCCGTGCCCTCGAAGCAGCTTCCGATATTCATCAGAACTCTTCGGCTGATGGGCGACGATTGAGACGATCGCGGCGAATTTTCCAGTCCCGACTTGCCAGACGTGAAGATCGGTCACGAGCGAATCGCCATCGCTTTCCACCGCCCGCCGGATTTCTTCTGGCAGATCGGACGAGGGCGGCGTGCGATCGAGCAAAATACCGCTCGTGTCGCGTAACAGAGTGTAAGCCCACGAGAAAACAACCCCGCTCCCGACCAGTCCGACCACCGGATCAAGCCACGCCCAGCCAAAGAATTTGCCGCCGGTCAGCGCGACAATTGCCAAAACGCTCGTGAACGCATCTGCGAGCACGTGCAGATAGGCCGCGCGGAGATTCAAGTCACGATGATGAACGCTGCCATGACTTTGACCTTCAGAATCATGCTCATCCTTGAGGAGAAACGCGCAGCCCAGATTCACCGCTAATCCCAGGCAGGCGATGCCGATCGCTTCATTGAAATGAATGGTCAGCGGAACGAATAAACGACGGACTGATTCGCCCGCCATTAGGAATGCCACGATTGAAAGCACGACTGCGCTCGTGAAGCCGCCGAGCACGCCAATTTTTCCAGTGCCAAAACTGAATCGCACATTGGTCGCATGTCTTCGGGCGAGGTAATAGGCCACGGCCGTTATCACGAACGCAATCACGTGCGTGCTCATGTGCCAGCCATCGGCCAGTAATGCCATTGAGTGCGACATGAGACCGACCACGATCTCGAGGACCATCATCACCGCCGTGACGCCGATCACAATACGGGTGCGCCGTTCCGCCTTGGAGAAATCCGGAACGAAGTCGTGTGCCTGCTGGAAACGCGAATGATCCGAGCGGTGCATCGGTTCTAAAGCTACGCGATTTTTAATGGTGGCAAAGGTTGTAGGGCGTTTCTGTGAAACGCCGCGGCGTCTGGCACAGACGCCCTACAAATTTTTGCTGCTTTAATTCGGCGGTTGGCACAACCGCCGCTACA
>Ga0209156_10003792_pt1 | contig 11204 bp, 12 predicted proteins | sample GraSoiAngelo_124_FD_185881 | JGI IMG/M metagenome (GOLD analysis project Ga0209156, IMG submission 185881) | Grasslands soil microbial communities from the Angelo Coastal Reserve, California, USA - 14_0927_05_20cm (SPAdes) (version 2) | ecosystem: Environmental > Terrestrial > Soil > Grasslands...
AGCTGCGACCATCCGATTACCCCATAGAGAAACGACCACTTCGACGTCTCGAGATAGGCCTTAGCTGCGGCCGGGGAGAGGTACTGCATGAATGGCTAACGATACGGCCGCTCAGCGGCGGCACGCCAGCGCCGTCCGCTGCAGCGGCAGGTTAGACGGCGACGCGCTCGCTGGATTAATGGCGCCGCAGGTGCAATCTGGACAGTTCAGCACGGTCTTGATCGGCAAACCCGCCACTGCCGGACAGTTGGATCCGCGCTCACTCTACAGGCGCGCAAATAGCCACAACACTGATCGACCGGGGGGAGGAAACATCGTTGATACGAACGAACCCTCGCCAACCGTTTGCGAACGCGTGTTGGCCCTCTGAAGCGAAGTTGGGATTACCGAAGTCGACGTCACTCAGAAGCGGCGCTGACCCCGTCAAGTCCATGACTTGCACGTCGGCAGGAAAGACGCCACCCCCGACCGCCTCGTGCCCCTCCGGGCAGGTCGCATCAGCGCCGGCGAACGCCCCTGGTCCTGGCGGTACTGTGGCGGCGCCAACGATGGTAATTGTCCGCCGGAGAAAGCGACTGTCCGCCTGAGCTTTGGTATAGAGGCCCAGTTCACTGAGGTCCACCACCGATTCCTTCTTCTTGCATGCATCGCGGATAAGCACGATGCCCGATCGCTTCTTGCAGAGAACCGCGGCGTCTGCGAATCGAACACTCAGCATGCAAAGAGCTGGGAGCACCACTGCAAGTAGACGCTTCATCAGCCCTCCTCGTGTTGCTGGGAACAGCTGCGTTGTAGTTCAACGAGCGCCCATCCAGCAAGCTCCTTGGACGCATGCTCCTGAGCCGTCTAACGACCTGCCGATCAGCCGCCCGCCTCGACAAGTCGGGCGGCCGAAGATGGGACGGTGAATCGAAGGCCATGAGACCGTCGGTCAGGGTAGCGCAGGCGGGTCGGCTGCATCGGCGGGTTAGACGGCAACCGCCCGGCTCGCAACGGGATTGATGCGGCACAAAATGATGAACGCAGCCAGCGTGGCAGCCGTGTGGAAAAGATGGATAGGCACGTTCCAGGCGCCGAATCGTGAGAGTTGAGCGGAATCGCGGACCGCGCCGGACACGACCCCAACCTCCAGACGAAAGAAGCCCGACGCAACGTGGATAAGCGGAACGACAAGCGTGCAAACGGCTGCAGCTGCCGCTGGAAAGGCCTGCCGCCTCAGGAGCACGGATAGAATCGAGAAGGCGAGGGCAGCAACCTGTTGGATACAGATCACCGCGATGTAGAGGAGGGGCGGATGGAGAACCCGGAACTCTGAATAGGTCTGGTTCAGCAGAGACAGCCGCGAAGGTTCGGCAAGCCATGAGAACATCCGACCTAGGACGAGAGTGTGGCTGAGGTAGAACCCTGTGACGATCCCCGCGAGAATCGTCGTGACGAGATGGGAGGTCGCGTACAGCCTATCGGTCATCGGGCTCGGCGCGTTCTTCGCTTTCATCCTCGTTGCCATCTAACGAGTATTGAACGAAGCCGCTCCGCGGCAGCGGGGACCATCCACGCCCCGACGGGGGGCGTCTCGTCACCGCAGTGCCTCTGATGCACCCTTCCTCGCTTCGCACGCCCGATGGCCGGGCGTCAAGAAAGGGAGGGGCCCATGGGAGAGCTTCGGGACAGGATGGAAGCCGATCTGCGGCTGCGCGGCTATGCCGAGAAGACCCGCGTGGCCTACGTGAGCTGCGTGCGCGCGTTCGCCCGCCACTTCCGGCGATCGCCCGCCGCGCTCGGGGAAGACGAGGTCCGCGCGTACCTGACCTACCTGGGCGACGTGCGGCGCGTCCGGCCCGCGACCCAGGTCGTGCATGCGGCCGCGCTGCGCTTCCTCTATCGGATCACGCTGCACCAGCCAGAACTCGCCGCCCGCGTCCCGCGCCTGCGCCGGCCGCAGACGCTGCCCGCCGTGCTGAGTGTCGAGGAGGTCGGGCAGGTGCTCGGCGCGATCACCGCCCCGAAATACCGCGCCCTCTTCCTCACCTGCTACGGCGCGGGGCTCCGGATCGGCGAAGCCTGCGCCCTCCAGGTCGCCGATATCGACAGCACGCGGATGCTCGTCCATGTGCGCTGGGGCAAAGGCGGCCACGAGCGCTACGTCACGCTGAGCCCACGCCTGCTCACCGCGCTCCGCACCTACTGGCGCCACGCGCACCCCCGGGGCCCGTATCTCTTCCCCGGCGCCACGCCCGACCGGCCGCTCTCGCGCGACGCCGCCCAGCGGGCGCTCCGCCACGTCGCCGCGCAGTGTGGCATCGAGAAGCGCGTCACGCCCCATACGCTCCGGCACTGCTTCGCCACCCATCTCCTCGAGGCCGGCGCCGAGCTCCGCACGATCCAGCATCTCCTCGGCCATCGCTCGATCCGTTCCACGGTCCGCTACACCTTCGTCTCGCGCAAAGTGCTCGACCGCGTCCAGCGCCCGCTTGACGCGCTGCTCGGACGCTGCGACCCGCCCCCGGCGTAGGCGAGCGTGCCGCGCTGTCGGCGCGGCCTGGGTGCTCCTCGCTCCGTTCGACCGCCACTCGACATCGCCGACATCTTCCGCACCCACGGCGAGGAGTATCGCCAGCGGCACGCGCTCTCCCGCGAGCAACGCGCGACCATGCGCGCCATCGTCACCTGCCGCACAGCCGCCCGCGGCGGGCACCTCGACGTGTGCGACCAGTGCGGGTACGCCCGCCCGGCGTACAACTCCTGCCGCAATCGCCACTGCCCGAAGTGCGAGGCCTTGCGCGAGGCGCGCTGGATCGAGGCGCGCATGGCCCGCCTCGTGCCGAGCCACTACTTCCACGTCGTCTTCACCCTGCCCGCCACGCTCCGCCCGCTGGTCCTGCGCAACCGCCGACGGCTCTTCACGCTGCTGTTCCGCGCCGCCACGCAGACGCTCCTCACCGTCGGCCGCGATCCCGCCCGGCTGGGGGCACGCCTCGGCGTGACCGCCGTGCTGCACACCTGGACCCGCGACCTCCAGTTCCATCCCCACCTCCACTGCATCGTCACGGGTGGGGGCCTCGCGCTCGACCCGCCGCGGTGGATCGCCACCGCCCGCCGCCACCTCTTTCCGGTGCGCGTCCTCAGCCGCCTCTTCCGAGGCAAGTTTCTCGCCGCCCTCGCCCGCGCGTACGCCGCCGGCCACCTCGACCTCGCCGGCGGCTGCACCCCGCTCGCCGACCCCCACGCCTTCGCCCGCTTCAAGGATCAGCTCTACCGCCAGGACTGGATCGTCTACGCCAAGCGCCCCTTCGCGGGCCCGCGCCAGCTCTTCCGCTACCTCGGCCGCTACACGCATCGCGTCGGACTCTCCAATCACCGCCTGCGCGCCGTCACGGCCACCAGTGTGCGCTTCGCGACCAAGCACGGGCACGACGTCACGCTCGCCCCCGAGGAGTTCATCCGCCGCTTCCTGCTCCACGTCCTACCCCGTGGCTTCGTCAAGATCCGTCACTGCGGTCTCTTCGCGCCGGGCCCGGCGGCGTCCCGCGCCCGCGAGCACGCCCGCCGCCTGCTCGGCGCCACCCCGGCTGAGCCGCTGACCCCCGGACCGCGAGAGGACTGGCGCACGCTCCTGCGTCGCCTCACCGGCCTCGATCTCGCTCACTGCCCGCGCTGTTCGCGCGGCACGATGGTCGCGGTGCCACTCCCATCCCGCGCGCCCGGTCCCGGACGGGCCCCGCCCGCATCGGCATGCGCGTGATCCCTCAGTCCCTCGTGACGCCGCTCCGCTTGCCACCACTCGTGGCGACACCGCTCTGCGTCTTCCACGCCCGCCGGGTGATCTCCCCTTTCCTCCGCCGCCCGCGCTCCCAGCGCCCCGCGCCAGCGCCCACCGTCATCACCGGCCCTCTCATCCCGCCGCGACCGCGCACCCTGCCGCCGCAACGAAACGCGACCGGCGCTTTTTCCCCATAGCGGGCTGCCCCCCGCCCCGCGGCTTCGTTCAACGCGGGTTCGCCGACGCGCTCGCGCCGCCGAGCGCCGCCTCCCTCGCCGAGCTATGTCCGGCGCTCGGCCTCGGCAAACCGCCTACCCTTTGGACAGTTCCGTGTAACGCCCAAACCCTGACCGCGCTCGCAGTCCAATTCCGAACACACGGCGCCCGACCCTCGTCGAACGTCGAGTCATTCCGGTAGGTTCTCCCCCTTCCACCGCGCCCGCCCCATGCGTGTTAGCCTGCGAGCCTCGACAGGGTATCCCCGCCAGGTCCCGCCAGCTTCGGCACCCGCGCTCCCTCCCCCTCCACCAACCCATCCAGCGGCGAGCGCACACCCGCCGGTCCCCGGTTCAGGACGTGCGTGTAGATCATCGTGGTCCTAACATCGCGGTGTCCCAGCAGTTCCTGGACGGTCCGGATGTCGTAGCCATCCTCGAGGAGATGCGTCGCGAAGGAGTGTCGGAACGTATGGCAGGACGCCGGCTTGGTCAGGCCTGCCTCGCGGACCGCCCGGTACACAGCGCGCTGCACGACCGTCTCGTGGAGATGGTGCCGCCGCCGCTGGCTGGTCGTCCGCTCGGTGTACGTCCGCGTGGCGGGGAAGACCCACTGCCACGCCCACTCACGGCCGGCGTTGGGGTACTTCCGGGCGAGGGCATGCGGCAGCTCCACCCACCCGGCGCCTGCGCGCAGGTCGCGCTCGTGCTGCGCCCGGACGCGCGCGAGCTGACGCTCCAGCGCGGGCCGCACGACGGCCGGAAGAAGGGTCACCCGGTCGCGATCGCCCTTCCCGCTCCGCACGACGATCTGATTGGCCGCGAAGTCGAGGTCCTTGACGCGCAGCCGCGCGCACTCCAGGAGGCGAAGGCCGGCGCCGTAGAGAAGGACCGCCATCAACCTGGGCGTCCCCCGCAACACCAGCAGCACGGCGCGCACCTCGTCCCGGGAGAGGACCACCGGCAACCGCTCCGGTCGCACCGCCCGGACCAGCTCGTCGAGCCATGGCAGCTCCACGCCGAGGACGGGCCCGTACAGGAACAGCAGCGCCGCCAACGCCTGATTCTGCGTCGACGCGCTCACCCTTCCCTCTACCGCGAGAGACGAGAGGAAGCGCGACACCTCCGCCGCGCCCATCTCGGCCGGGTGACGCTTCGCGTGAAACACGATGTAGCGCCGGATCCATCCCAGGTAGGCGCGCTCGGTCCGGCGACTGTAGTGGCGCAACCGGAGCGCGTCACGTACTGTGTCGAGCAGCCGCGGCTTGCGCGGGACGAGGCCGGCTCCCTCGCTCACGTACCACGCGCGTCCGCTGACGCCTGCCGCCTCGCACGTCACCGCCCACATGGGGGCGGGAGTATGGGCCCCGCCGCTCCGCCGAGACAACACTCTCACGCGCAAGAAATGCAGACACATTCCTGCCCAGGCGGCCCCCGGGCGGGGCCTGTAGCGGGCTACCAGGGGCGGCGCCGACAGTCCGGACCGCACGACCTGCGGGCAGCTCCGTCTCGACGGGATGATCTTGGCCCGGCTGCCGCTCGGCGGCGTGAACAACGCCTTCGACACCATGCGGCGCGGGACGGCAAGGCATGATCGTCTTCGAGTAGGCGTTCGGTTGACGGAACCGGCCGGGGGGTGGTAGCCGCCCGCCTGAGCGCGCGAGCGCGCGCCCGGGAAGGTCAGCCACGATGCTCGACGACACCAGCCGGCGCGGCGAGCGCAACAAGGCGATCGTCCGCGCCCTCTACGAGGCGTACAACCGCCGCGACTACGAGGCCGCCTTTGCGCACAAGGCCGAGGACTACACGATCGAGGTGACCGGCACGTCCTGGGTCTCCGGGCGCTTCCAGGGCCGGGACTACGTGCGCCATGAGCTGCTGCCGCGAGTCTTCCCCGAGGGGGTCACCTTCCGGCTGCGCAACCTCGTCGCCGAGGGCGACGTCGTGATGGCGGAGTGGGAGAACGAGGCGCACCGCGGCGGCAGCGTCTATCGCGGCCGCGCGGTCGAGGTCTTCGAGTTCGAGGGCGACAAGATCAAGCGGGTGCGGGCCTACGTCGATCCGGCGCCGCAGATGGCGTTCTTCGGCGAGAGGCCGCCCGCGTCCGGGTAGCGCCCGCGGTTCACTCCGCCGACAGGCTGGCCGCGCGGTAGACGAGCGGCCGGTCGGACACATAGTGGCCATGGGGCCCGATGAAGGCGTCAACGCGAATCCAGAGGTCGGCGGTCGCTGGGTGGCCCAGGAAGCTGCGGAGCGCGGCCTCGTCGCGAAGGGCGAAGAGAGAGGTGACGGCCGCGCTCGGTCGCGAGGCGTCGACGAAGCTCTCGATCCGCACGAGGCCATCCGTGGACAGGAACCGCCGGCGGCCCTCCGTCGAGAACCATGTCTCGAAGGCGTCGAGCTGTCCGGGGAGTACGCCAAACGGAAAATTGCTCGCGAGTCCCGCGCAGCCTGCAGGGAATTCGACCTGCCGCGACCGCCGCGTTCAGAGACGGTGGACGCGCATCGGGAGCCCGCCCCGCGGGCGGAGGGTCACGAGCGGCTCGGGCTCGGCCGCGTGTCCCTGCGGGAGATCGAGGCGCCAGCGCGATGCGACGGTCGCGAGCACGAGCTGGGCCTCCGTCAGCGCGAAGGTGTTGCCGATGCAGAGCCGGGGACCACCGCCGAACGGGAAGTAGGCGAAACGGGGCCGCGTCGCAGCGCGTTCCGGCGCGAAGCGCTCCGGGTCGAACGTCTCGGGGTCGGGCCAGAACGCGGGATGGCGGTGCGTCACCCAGGGGCTCAGCGCCACGTTGCTGCCGGCGGGGATGCGGTAGCCGCCGATCTCGTCGTCTTCCTTCGCGCGCCGCGACACGAACCAGGCCGGCGGATAGAGGCGCATCGCCTCGTCGATGATCATCCGCGTCCAGGGCAGGCGCGGCAGATCGTCCACCCCCGGGCGCCGCGTCCCGAGCACCGCGCTGAGCTCGGCGCGCTGTTTCTCGGCGACGTCGGGGTGGCGGGCGAGGAGGTACCACGTCCACGCGAGGGCGTTCGCCGTGGTCTCGTGGCCGGCGAGGAGGAGCGTCATCACCTCGTCGCGCAGCTGCCGGTCGGTCATTCCCTCGCCCGTCTCCTCGTCGCGCAGCTCGAGGAGGGTCGTCAGAAGGTCGTCGCCGTCGCCGCCCCCCGCCCGCCGCGTGCGGATGATGCCGAAGACGATGTCGTCGAGCGCCCGGAGCGCGCGGCGTGGGCCCGGCCGCAGCGGCGGACGGCCGGCGAGGAGGAGCCCGATCGGCGAATCGAACTGGGCGGAGATGTAACGGTTGAGCGTCGTGACGGCCTCGCTCAGCGCGTCCGCCGGTCCCCCGATGTCCACCCGGAAGAGCGCCCGCGCGACGATGTCGAGCGCGAGCCGGCTCATCTCCGCGGCGACGTCGAGCACCTCCCCGCGCATCGCGTCCCAGCGGTCCAGCATGAGCTCCGTCCGCGCGGTCATCAGCTCGCCCAGCGCCGCGATCCGCTCGCGATGGAACGCGGGCTGGATGAGCCGTCGCTGCCGGAGCCAGAGCGCCCCTTCGCTGGTGAGAAGCCCATCGCCGAGCACGGGCTTCAGCATCCGGTAGTCGAGATTGTCCTTGCTGTAGTTCGTGTGCCGCTCCTGAAGCACGTGGCGGACGCCGTCCGGATGCGTGACGAGCGTGACGCGCCAGAAGAAGAACCGGAACACGACCACGTCGCCGTGCTCGCGTCGCGTCGCCGCGAGGAGCCCGAGCGGATCCTCCCGCATGCCGCGGAGGATGCGAAGCGTCCCACCCGCGCGGGGGGGCATCGCGGCGCGCCCCCCGATCTCCTGCGCCCGGACCGCCACATCGAGGGCGATATCAGCGTCGTCGGCGAGGGACAAGCCGCTAGCGGTGCGGTCGTCGCTCGGTATGCGCGAGGACGCCTGTACCGGATCTGCCCGCAGCGGACGACTGCTGCGGCATCCGAGCCTATCCGCCCACGATCTCGAGACCGTATCGCTCGTAGACGAGGCGCGCGCGCCGGTCGAGGGTCGCAAGCGCGACGCCCGCCGCCCGCGCGGTAGCCGCGACCAGAGCGTCGTAGGCGGCACCACCCGACACGCCGTGTTCCGGCAAAGCCGACACGAACCGCCGGTGCTCCACCGCCGACAGCACGAGGAACCGCCCCGCAAACCGCTGAACGAGCCAGTCGCGGACCACGCCGGACTCCGCGCGATGAGGCGGCGGGAGCCGCGTCAGCACGGAGAACGTCTCGACCGCACAATGTCCTGGAGAGCTCCGAACGGGGGTCCACGCCGAGGCCGCCGCTGCCCCCGTTGACCTGTGAATCCCGATTCACTAGGCTCGTGAATCAGGATTCACATCCGAGAAGGAGGTGCCGCGTGAGCGTACGCTACCGTGTGGACGGGCCGATCGCCGTGATCACGATCGATCGCCCCGAAGTGGCCAACGCCATCGACCGGCCCACCGCCGAGGCGCTGGCCGACGCTTTCCGCCGCTTCGATGCCGACGAGTCGCTCTCCGTCGCGGTCCTCACCGGCGCGAACGGGAAGTTCTGCGCCGGGGCCGACCTGAAGGCGATGCGGGATGACCCGGCGCGCGTGAGCCGCGTCGCGCCGGACGGGGACGGTCCGGTGGGGCCGACGCGGATGCTCCTCGGCAAGCCCGTCATCGCGGCGGTCGAGGGGCACGCCGTCGCGGGCGGTCTCGAGCTCGCCGCCTGGTGCGACCTCCGCGTCGCGGCCGAGGACGCCGTGTTCGGCGTCTTCTGTCGGCGCTGGGGCATTCCGCTGATGGACGGCGGCACGATCCGCCTCGTGCGCCTCATCGGGCACAGCCACGCGCTGGACCTGATCCTCACCGGCCGCGGCGTCTCCGGCGAGGAGGCGTTGCGGATGGGCCTCGCCAACCGACTCGTCCCACGCGGTCAGGCGCTCGCGGCCGCGATGTCGCTCGCACGGGAGATCGCGTCGCGACCGCAGACGGCGCTGCGCAGCGACCGGCTCTGTTCCTACGAGCAGTGGAGCCTGGCGCTCGACGAGGCGCTCGGCGTCGAGTACCGGCGCGGCATGGCGACCCTCGAGACGGGCGAGATGATCGGCGGTCTCGAGCGCTATGCGTCGGGGGGCTGGCGCGAGGGCCGATTCACGTGAGCCGCGACGAGGAGGTCGCGACGATGGAGGTCCTGGCGGATGATCGGTCGGTGATCCAGCGGATCCTGGACCACATCGACAACGACACGACGGACGTGAGCGAGACGGTCTGGCGCGAGCCGGTGGAGCACTACCGTTCGCCGGAGCGCTTCGCGGCCGAGCTCACGGTGGTGCTCCGCCGTTTTCCAACGCCCTTCTGTCCATCCGCGGCACTGCCGGAAACCGGGTCGTTCGTCGCGCGCGACGCGGCGGGCATCTCGATCCTCGCCGTGCGCGGCAACGACGGCCGCGTCCGGGCGTTCCGCAACGCCTGCCGCCATCGCGGCACCCAGCTGGTCGACGGCTCGGGCTGCGAGAAGGCATTCGTCTGCCGGTATCATGGCTGGACGTACGGGCTCGATGGCGCGCTCCGCCACGTGCCGGACGAGGACGGGTTCCCGGGACTCGAGAAGAGCACGCGCGGGCTGGTGCCGGTCGAGACCGCGGAGACGAGCGGCCTCGTGTTCGTCACCCAGGACACCCCAGGCGCCCGTCTCGAGGCGCTCCCTCCGCTGATTCCGTCCGACCGGCGGCTGGTCGGGACCTTCGCGCGCGACGTGCCCGCCAACTGGAAGGTCGTCGTGGAAGGATTCCTCGAGGGCTACCACATCCGCTCGACCCATCAGGCAACGTTCTACCCCGTGCAGTTCGACAATCTGAACGTCGTCGAAACGTTCGGCAGGAACAGCCGCGTGACCTTCCCGTACCGAGCCATCAACAAGCTTCGGGCGATCCCGCCGGAGGAGCGCAGCGTGGAGGGGAAGCTCACGTACGTCTACCACCTCTTCCCGAACGCGATCGTGGCGACGTTCCCGACCTTCATGGCGATGGTCGTGCTCGAGCCGCTCGCGATCGACCGGACCAACATCATCACGTACGCGCTCACCAAGGACGGCGACGGCCCCCTGGCCGGGCACTCGGCGGGCCAGCGTCCGTCCGAGTTCGTCGACGCGGGCGCGGTCGAGGATCGCGCGATGGCGTGCGCGGTCCAGCGCGGACTCGCGAGCGGCGCGAACGAGTTCCTCGAGTTCGGCCGATTCGAGGGGGCCATCGGCCATTTCCATCGCACGCTCCGCGACGCGTTGGCGGGAGCCGGGGCGACATGAGCGGCGTTCCTGCGGAGGAGGCGGAGGCCCAGGCGCAAGGCACGCGCGAGCGTCTTCTCCGTGCCGCGGCGGCGGTGATCCAGGAAGGCGGGTGGGGCTCGGCGTCGGTCGGGGCGATCGCCCTGCGGGCCGGGGTGGCAGCCGGCACGCTCTACCGGCACTTCGCCTCGAAGGCGGAGCTGTTCGTCGAGGTGTTCCGTGCCGTCTCACAGCGCGAGGTGGCCGCCATGCGCGCCGCCTCGGCGCACGCGGGAAGCGTCCCGGAACGCTTCGAGGCCGTCGTCGCGACGTACGCGGGGCGCGCGCTCCGCAACCGGCGTCTCGCCTGGGCGCTCGTCTACGAGCCGGTGGACCCGCTCGTCGATGCCGAGCGTCTCGCCTATCGACGCGACTACCGCGAGAACATGGCCCGCCTGCTCCGGGAGGGGATCGAATCGGGCGCGATGCCGGTGCACGATGCGGACCTGGCGGCCGCCGCGGTCGTTGGCGTGATCGCCGAAACCCTGGTGGGCCCGCTGTCGCCCGTCGCGGACGTCACGCGGTCGGAGGAGGACATCGTCGCCACGATCGTGTCGCTCTGCCGGCGGGTCGTCGGGCTGCCGACGCGGACGGATGGCGCCCGTCGCCCGCGTCCGCGGCCGGCCAGCCAGCGACGCCGGCGGCGCCGTCGCCGGGAGAGTGCTCGCTGAGATCGACCGGCGCGGCCAGCTACTTCAGCAGCTCGAAGTTACCGCACGCCGAGGTGAACGCCGGGTCGCCGCTCCCGAGATAGCCGTTGTATGCGTAGGAGGGCATAGCCAGGATGAACGCCCGAAGTATGGTTGTCCGACCCTGACGTCGCCCATTCCGGGCTCCGGTCCGACAGGCCCGACTCCTCTCAGGTCGGTGCGTGCCCCGAGCGCTTCGAGAAGGCCTACGGGTTGACC
>Ga0209156_10003793_pt1 | contig 11201 bp, 7 predicted proteins | sample GraSoiAngelo_124_FD_185881 | JGI IMG/M metagenome (GOLD analysis project Ga0209156, IMG submission 185881) | Grasslands soil microbial communities from the Angelo Coastal Reserve, California, USA - 14_0927_05_20cm (SPAdes) (version 2) | ecosystem: Environmental > Terrestrial > Soil > Grasslands ...
AACACGCCACCCGATTCGACCCGGAAAGTCGTGACCAGGATGTTAGTCCCGGGGAGGTAGCGCTGCTCGCTCGTTGCCGGGCCGGCGGGCGCGATCCGCCAGCGACCGCCGCGCGCGTGGTCGAGCAGGGCGCCGAAGACGCTCGGCGAGTCGAAGCGCGGCGCGCAGAACCAGTCGATCGAGCCGTTCCGACCGACCAGCGCCGCCGTGTGGAGGTCGCCGATGACACCATAGTCGCCGATGGGGAGGTGCGCCATCGCGCGGAATCCTAAATTGCTGCACGCCGTGGGCGCCAGCAGTGCATGGGGTGAAAAAAGCGCCTAGATTAGGAGCGCCCCGCCGTCCTATTCATGATACCCAAGGTGAGGACTCCCGCGTGCGTGCGCGTTCCATCCTGTACCTGACCGGCGTGCTCGCGGGCGCCCCGCTCGCCGCGCAGTCCGCCGCGCGGCCGGGCATCGCCGTGCTCAATCTGCGCTTCGACGGTGAGCACGCCAACGTGCTCGAGGCGGGGGATACGGCAGTGGTCCGCGCCGCAACGAGCCGGCTGCTGGCCGCGCTGCGCGCCTCCGACCATGTTAGGCTCGTCGATTCCGGTAGCGTGGCCGTCGCCGTCGCCGCAGCGGAGGCCGACGGCAACCCCTGCGACAACGCCTGTGCCCGGGCCATCGCACGGCAGCTGGGCGCGCGGTGGGTGGCGAAGGGCACGGTGTCGAAGACCAGCAATCTGGTCTGGATCCTGAGCGCGCAGCTGCTCGACGCGGCAACTGGAAGGGTGGTTCTCGCGGACGGCTATGAGCTCAAGGGTGATGCGGCTCGCATGGCGCCGGCGGGGGCGCACGTGTTCGCGCAGCGCGTCGAGCGGGCCATCAGGGAGCATGGCGCTGGCCCAGTGGACCCCTAGGGAAGCTCTGCATAGGTGACGCGAAGTCGGGGGTGGGGGCTACACTGACACGCGAGGGCGCACGGCAGGCACAGAAGCCTCGGTATCGCCCATGCTTCGACGCAGATGTGCCGCCCGAGCGCCCTCGCGTGTGACGCGTGCGACGCCCCCACCCCCGACTTCGCGACTTGTGCAGAGCTTCCCTAGCCGCCATTCCTTTGTCGTCTCTTCGGAGGTGGTCATGACCAGGAGCGTTCTGCCCGCGGCCGCCCTCAGCGCGCTCGCCGCGGCCGTCGTCCCGCTCACTGCACAGGCGCCTGTCGCACCTGCGGCCGCTGCGGTCCCATCAGTGACGGTCGTCATCAAGGCCGGTCGTCTCGTCGACCCCCGCGCTGGCACGACCCTCACCAACCAGGCGATCCTGGTCGAGGGCGAGCGTATCAAGGAGGTCGGCCCGGCGAGTGCGGTGGCGGGTCACGCGCCAGCGGGCGCCAGAGTCATCGACCTGAGCGGCGCGACCGTGCTGCCGGGACTGATCGATTGCCACACGCACGTCACCTCCGACCCGGGCGATTACTACCAGCAGCTGTTCCGCCAGAGCCCGATCGACCAGGCGGTCGTCGCCCATGTGTTCGCGAAGCGCACGCTGGAAGCGGGGTTCACCACGATTCGGAACGTCGGGGCGGACGAGTTCGTCGACGTAGCGCTGCGCAACGCGATCAACTCAGGCGTCGTCGCAGGGCCGCGGATGCAGGTGTCGACCATGCCGTTGTCCGCGACGGGAGGGCACGGCGACGTGAACGGCTTCTCCCCCTACCTCCGGTTCGAGCAGGCCTCCGGAATCGCGAACGGCGTGGATGAGATCCGCAGCAAGATCCGCTGGGAGATCAAGTACGGCGCGGACTTGATCAAGGTGCTCGCGAGCGCCGGCGTCCTGTCGGAGGAGGAGTCGGTGGGCGCGCCGCAGTACTCGCAGGAAGAGCTGAACGCCGTGGTGCAGGAGGCAGCGATGTGGGGGAAGAAGGTAGCGGCGCACGCGCACGGGGCCGAGGCGATCAAGCGTGCGGTGCGCGCCGGCGTGGCGTCGGTCGAGCACGGCAGCCTGCTCGACGACGAGGGGATCCGCCTGATGAAGGAGCGCGGCACGTATCTCGTCGCCGATATCTACAATGACGACTACATCCTCGCCGAGTACACCCGGCTGGGCTACCCGCAGAAAATCATCGACAAGGAGCGCCAGGTCGGGCGGCTCCAGCGCGAGAACTTCAAGAAAGCGGTGCAAGCGGGCGTGAAGATCGCGTTCGGCACGGACGCGGGTGTGTATCCGCATGGCTGGAACGCGAAGCAGTTCGCCCACATGGTGCGGTGGGGGCTGACGCCGATGCAGGCGATCCAGGCGGCCACCGTGAACGCGGCGGATCTGCTGGGGTGGGCGGACCGCGTGGGCGCGGTCGAGCCCGGGAAGTTCGCGGACGTCATCGCCGTGGCGGGCGACCCGCTCCAGGACGTGACCGTGCTCGAGCACGTCGGCTTCGTGATGAAGGGGGGGGCCGTCGTGAAGGACAGCCTCACCGCGGGCGGGACGCACGCGCGGTAGTGCCGGCGTCTTGCCGGCCGGGGCAGCGGGCGTTCTCTTAAGGGTTGACCGCCCAATCTGGAGGTTCTTCCATGCGTCCCGCGATCCTCATGGCGTGCCTGCTCGTCCCCCTCCCCCTCCCCCTGACGGCGCAGGAAACGGCGTCCGACACCCTGCTCACAGTCCAGCACTACCTCGATTGGGAGCAAGTGAGCGACCCGCAGATTGCCCCGGATGGCGCGCAGATCGTCTACACCCGCCGCTGGGTCAACAAGCTCGAGGACAAATGGGAGTCAGCGCTGTGGATCATGAACGCCGACGGCTCGCATCAACGCTTCCTCGTCAAGGGGTCGAATGCCCGCTGGTCGCCCGACGGGATGCGGATCGCCTTCCTCGCTGACGGCGAGCCCAAGGGCACGCAACTCTTTGTGCGCTGGATGGACGCCGAGGGCGCGGTCACGCAGATCACCCGGGTGGAGGAGACGCCGGCCGATCCCCGCTGGTCCCCGGACGGCAAGGCCATCTCGTTCGCCATGCTGGTCCCGGACTCGACCGTGTGGAAGATCTCGTTGCCGCAGCCGCCGCAGGGAGCGAAGTGGACCCCCGCGCCCCGAGTGGTCGACGAGCTCCACTACCGGCAGGATCGCGTCGGATTCATGAAGCAAGGCTTCACGCATCTCTTCCTCGTGCCAGCCGAGGGCGGCACGCCGCGCCAGCTGACGTCGGGGCACTGGAATGTGGGAGCGCGCTTCGACGGCCTTTCGGCCCGGGTGGGCTACGATTGGACGGCGGACGGCAAGACGCTCGTCTTCGACGGGCTGCGCGACACGACGTGGGACGGCCAGTACCGGGTCTCCCGCATCTACGCGCTCGACGTGGCGAGCGGGGCGATCCGCACGCTCGTGTCGCGTCCCGGCTACTGGGCCGACCCGACCGTGTCACCCGACGGCCGGATGGTGGCGTTCACGGGATACGATTCCAGCGAGCATACCCATCGGACCTCAGATTTGTACGCGATCGCCATCGACGGCTCCGGGATGCGCGATCTGTCGAAGAGCCTCGACCGGGATCCCGGCGATCTCACGTGGGCGCCGGACGGCAAGGCGATCTACTTCACCGCCCCCGACCGCGGCTCGATCAACGTTCATGTGACGGACCTCGGGGGTGGGGTACGCGACGTGACCCAGGGCGTGCAGGTGGTCTCGCTCTCGTCCGTGGCGCGCACTCTCATGGCGGTCGGGGTTGGGAGCGACCCGGCCCATCCCGCGGACGTGGTACGGCTCGACCTGCGCAAGCCCGGTTCCCAGGGGCTCAGCCGGCTCACGAACGTGAACGAGGACGTGCTGGCGAACAAGCGATTGGCGCGGACGGAGGAGATCTGGTACACCTCGACCGGCGGGACGAAGGTGCAGGGATGGGTCGTCAAGCCGCCGTCGCTCGGTCCAGGGAAGCGGTATCCGTTGATCCTCGAGATCCACGGCGGCCCGTTCGCGATGTACAACGTGGGGTTCAGCTACATGTTCCAGAACTTCGCGGCGAATGGCTACGTCGTGCTGTTCGTCAACCCGCGCGGCAGCACCGGCTATGGGGACGGATTCTCCAACGGCATCGACCACAACTATCCCGGCCCCGATTTCGACGACCTCATGGCGGGCGTGGATGCCGTGATCGCGCGCGGTCTCGTCGACTCGACGCGGATGTACGTGTCAGGCTGCTCGGGTGGCGGGGTGCTCTCGAGCTGGGTGATCGGCCACACGACGCGCTTCGCCGCTGCCGCGGTGCGCTGTCCCGTGATCGACTGGATCGCGATGGCCGGCGAGACCGACATTCCGCTGTTCACCTACAGCTTCTTCCACCAGCCGTTCTGGGAAAAAGCCGACGAGTGGCTGGCGCATTCGTCGCTCATGTTCGTGGGCCGCGTGACGACGCCGACGCTGCTTATGACGGGGGAGCTGGACCGCCGCACCCCGATTCCGCAGACCGAGGAGTACTACGCGGCGCTCAAGATGCGGCATGTCCCGGCAGTCATGCTGCGATTCAATGAGGAGTTTCACGGCACGGGATCGAAGCCGTCCAACTTCATGCGGACCCAGCTGTACATGATGAGCTGGTTCGAGAAGCACAAAGCGGGTGGGGAAGCCGCGGCCAGCAGTCAGGGTAACCGGTAATCAGCGGCTCAGCGGTCTGCGAACGTCAGGCCGAGCCGGTGCTGGCTGCCCAGCAGCTCCGAGCCGGCATAGGCGTAATCGAGCGCCACCTGCCGGAACCTGAGGCCCACGCCCAGGGTCACCGGCCGGGTGGCGAAGTCGCCACCAGCGCGCGACGCGACCCCCAACCGGGCCACCACGAGCAGCTGAGTGGCGGGATCCGCGAGCCCGACCTCGACGCCGCCGCCTACCCGACCGGGCGCGCCCCGCACGGCGGCGTAGTCGGCAGCGAGGAGCAGATGGAGCCGCTCGTGGCTCAGACCGAGCGGTTGCAGCTCCGCCCCGGCACGCACGGTGCGCGGGAGCGGCGCCCCGAACCCTCCCACATCCACGTCGCCGCCCACGTACTGCAGGCTCGCCCCGACCGCCAGCCTCTCGGAGAGCCGGCCGCGGACGCCGGCCGAAAAGCTGGCCGCGCCGCCCGACGCTTCGGCAAGCGTTGTCGAGTAGTAGTTGACGGCCGCTCCTACGCTCGCGTGGCCAAGCTCCACGGCGGCGGCCAGTGCGAATGCCTGCTCGTTCGCCGAGAGCTGCTGTCCCGTGGGCGTGCCGCTGCCGCCGCAGCCGTTGCACACCACCTCGTCCACGCTGCCGAGATCGAGATACCGGATGCCGAGGGCGAGCCCGACCGAGCGCGTCCGGATACCGACCGCCATCGAGCCGGCCTTCGATCCCTCGAACAGCGTCTGGCCGCCCAGCTGCACCTCGAGATGCCGGACCGTGATCGCGCCCGCGGGATTGGCGAAGATGCTCGTCACACCCCCGGCTGCCGTGAGCGCGCCGCCGAGGGCGGCGGCGCGCGGCGCGGTCGTGAGCTGCAGGATCGGCGCGCCGGCCTCGCCGTTGGAGCGATCGATCGTTTGCGCTGCGGTCACTCCGGGCAGGGCAGCGAGGCCGACGGCGGCGAGCGCGTCACGCAGTCTCATGGTGGCCGCCTCAGCGTGCAGGGCTCAGGATCATCAGGCGCTGGCGCAGCAGCTCTGCGCCGGTCTTGACGACCAGGATGTACATGCCGTTCGGCAGCCCCGGCGACTCGCCCCGCACATCCCACTCGAACCGGTTCGCGGGCAGCGCGCTGAAGTCCCGGACCCGGAGCCCGGCGAAGTTGTAGAGCGCCATCGAGCGGGGCGTCGAATCGTAGCTGAAGATGACTCGACCGCTCCGCACCGGGTTCTCCGAGATGAGAAAGATCTGGCCGCCCTGCAGCAGCTCCGCGCGGCCGAGGCGGCTGGTCACCGGCACCGGGATGTAGGCAACCGCCCGGCGCGTCGAGGGCGTGCCGGTGCCGAACACCGCGGCCACCCGTAGCCCCAGGGTGTCACCCTGACGCAAGTGGTCGTTGAGCCGCACGGCGAGCAGGTAGGTGACCTGGCCGCCCGGCGCGACGTTCGCGCCGAGATCGACGAAGCGTGCGGTGGAGCCGCCGGCGAAGGGTGTGGGCAGGGAGACGAGCGGCGCCCCGTTCGGGATAACCCCCGTCCCGGCCGAGTCGCGATACAAGTCGAGCGCCGTCACGAAGTCGGCGAGGGTGTGGTTGCTCGCGCCCGCCACGGTGACCGTGTCCAGCCGGTCGCCCTCGGCCGTCGAGGCCGTCACCACGAATTGCAGCGCCGCGTTGGCGCCGATGCGGACCCGGCTGCTGGGTGAATTCACTCCCGCCGCGGCCGTCAGCGCGGGCGGCGCCTGCGCCAGCGCTGCCTGCACGTCGAGCTTGCCGTACCCCCACGAGGGGTTGGGCGAGCCGCCGGCGAACCCCGTGGCGTACGATCTCCCGGTGAAGCCGTCACTGCGCGCCGTGCTGGTGAGGATGGTGCGAACTTGCTCGGGCGTCAGATCGGGCCTGCGCTCGAACAGCAGCGCCACCGAGCCCGTCACCATCGGCGTCGCCATCGACGTCCCACTGAACAGCACGTGCCGGCCGTCCGTCGCGATGAGCGCCGCGGGCGCCGCGGGATTGCTCGCGCTCGAATAGACGGAGAACACCCCCTTGCCGGGAGCCGACAGCTCCGGCTTCTGCCGGGAAGGGAGGCTGTCGCGCACCGAGCGCGTGGGACCTGGCGAGGAGAATGTGGCGAGGTCGCCCACTTGCTCCCGCACGGTGAACTGGAACGTGCCACCCTGCGCCACCCAATTCACGCGGTTGACGTAGGCGGCGACGGTGATCGCGCGGGCGGCGTTCCCCGGAGAGCTTACGAGGTACGCGTTATCGCCGCCCCCGCTGATCTGGGTGTCGCCGAGGGTGCTGCTCGTCGCGTACTCCCAAAGGTCGAACCGGCCTGAGCCGCCGAGATGGTCGACACGGATCGTGATCACCCACGTCCCCGCTGCGGGCGCATGGGTGGGGTCCGCGTCGTACATCTCGATTTCACTCTGTCCATCGCCGTTCTGTGCCGCGGGGCCGTTCGACGCGTTGTCGAGGAAGACGTGGCCCTGGACGGTTTCCGTGTCCGCTGGAGCATCGCCTCTCCGCCGGGAAACGGTCGTGCCGTCCGGGCGCCGCACCGTGACCGTGAGCGAATCGCGCGCGTCGTACCACAGGGTGAACAGCATGAAATCGTTCACGTTCCCGGCGGCGGGCGCATAGCCGGGCACGGTCACAGCCAGCTGCGCCGTATCGCCGGCCGCGAGCGTGCGGGCGGCGTGCACGAGGAAGATCGGCGTGTTCCCGGGAGGAATCGGCGGGTTCCCGGTCGTCGCGGTGGGGTTACTGCCGTCGTTCCCGGCCGCGATGACGACGAGGTGACCGGCCCCTGAGAGCGAGTCAATCGCCTGTTCGGCGGCCTCGGTGCCGTCGTGCGGTCCGAACAGCGTGCCGAGGCTCAGGTTCACCACCGCGGGACGTCCGAGCAGGTCGGCGCGCTTGAAGATGTACTCGACCCCCGTGACCACATCGAGGAGCGAGAAACTGACGTCGCCGCCCTTCACCGCGATGATGTCCGCGTTGGGCGCCACGCCGGCGTATTGATTGGCGCTGCCGGCCGAGCCATTCCCCGCCGCAATGCCCGCGACGTGCGAGCCGTGTGCCGCGATGTCGCGCTCCGAGCAGCCGCCTGCATTGATCAACGCGGCGCTACATTCGTTGCCGTCGCTGAAGTTCTGCCCGCCCACGTTCCCGGGTGGCGTGCCGATGGTGGTGAGGTCCCAGAGGTACAGGATCCGGGTGGACCCATCGGCGTGCTTGAAGTCGGCGTGCGACCAGTCGATGCCGGTGTCGAAGATGCCCACGATCACACCGCTGCCGGTCGCTCCCGTAAACGTCCCGCCGCTGGCGGTCCGCACCAGGCTGGCGCGGATGTCCTGCATGGCTAGGTCGTTGCTCAATCGCGCGCGACGGGCGGCCTGCACGTACCGTACCCGGGCATCTGCCAGCAACGCGCGCAGGGCCGACAACGGGACACGCGCGCCGAACAACGCTCCGGCATGCACCGTCACGCGGCCGCCCAACGCCTCGATCACCGCGGGCGACCGGTCGCTCAGCGACACGAACACGTCGACGAACGTCTCGGCGCGGCCGGGCTCGCGGCGCAGCATCACGACGCCGGCCAACGGCCGACGCAGCGCCGCACCCAACGCCGCGCCGCGCGGCGTTGCCTCGATGCGTGCGACGGCAGCGGGGTCGAGCAGCGGTCGTAGCAGGGGGTCGAGCTTGTTGGCTGGAGCCTGCGCGCGCGCGCCGGACGGCAATGCCGCCGCAGCGAGCACGCTGAGCGCGACGGCCGATGAGAGTACGGGGGATTGCGGCACGGGGCTCGTAACATGGCGCAACGCGGCCGGTGCGGGCAAGTGGGGGGCGCGGCTAGCGGGCGCCGGTCAACGCCTTCGTTACCCGCTGCTGCAGCGTCCGCAGATGCTCCGTCAGCCACCCCTCCTCACGCAGCCCCTCCGCCCGCGTCGCCGCGACCCACGCGGCCATTATCCCTGCGCGCTCGACGTACCCGACCACGCGGGTCGGGTCCTCGCGGCTTACGACGGGAAGCAGCTCGGCCTCGTGTTCGAGCAGCTTGATCAGGGCGTCCTCGAGCAGTTCGTCGGGGTACGAGGTGGCAGGCGCCCGCTCTGCGACCCGCAGCACCGGGGGCTCCATCACGTCCCGGACCTGGAGGAGATGCAGCGGATTCACGACGTATTCGCGGGTCAGGTGATACCCGCGGCGCGCGACCTTCTCGGTGAGGATGGAGCGCTTCATGAGGAGCACGGTCACGGCGTGGGCGGCGACGCAGGCGACGAACAGCCCGGCCAGCACGTTGACGTCGTGCGTGAGCTCTAGGACGAACGCGACGGCCGTGAACGGCGAGCGCATCGTGCCACCCATCATCGCCCCCATGCTGATCGCGGCCCAGAGGCCGGGATCGCCCGCCGGAATCCAGGAGGCCGCGAGGGCGCCGAGCGAGCCCCCCATGATGAGGAGGGGGGCGAGCACGCCCCCGGAGGTACCCGAGCCCAGGGCCGCGGCCCAGATCACGGCCTTCGTCAGCATGAGCCCGACCAGCGCGACGCCGACGAGCCGTCCGGCGAGCAGATCGTCGATCGTGTCGTATCCGACGCCCAGCGCGCGGGGGTAGAGCAATCCGCCCAGTCCCACTACCGCCCCGCCCAGCACGGGCCACCACATCCAATGGATCGGCAGCTTGCGGAACAGGTCCTCAGAGGGCGGTCCGCTGCCGAGCAGCGGCACCCGCAACGCGCCCGCCACCGCCGCCGCGCAGGCGACCGGAATAAAGCTGCGGGGCTTCCATTCAAAGAGCAGCAGCTCCACCGCGAGCAGGGCCGCGGCCACCGGTGTGCCGAACACCGCCGCCATCCCGCCGGCCGCGCCCGCCACCAGCAGCGTCTTCCGCTCGGCGGGCGACAGATGGAACGCCTGGGCGAACAACGAGCCGAACGCGCCGCCCGTCATGATGATCGGCCCCTCGGCGCCGAACGGTCCACCCGTGCCGATCGAGATCGCGGAAGACAGCGGCTTGAGGATAGCGACCTTCGCGGACATGCGGCTCTGGCCGATGAGAATCGCTTCCAGCGCCTCCGGGATGCCGTGGCCGCGGATCTTCTCGGAGCCGTACCGCGCCATCACACCCACGATCACCCCGCCCACGACGGGAACGCCGACGGCCCACAGCCCGAGCGCGTTTGCACTCGGTGCTGTGAAGCTCGTGTCGAAACCCTGGAAGTAGGCGAGGTTCGTGAATAAGCCGATGAGGCGCACCAGCGCGAGGGCGACGAACGCGCTGATCACGCCCACCAGCGCCGCCATGGCGGCGAGAGTGACGACGCGGGTGTCGGCGGTGAAGTCGCCGAGCGGGTCTTCGAACGATGGAGCTCGAGTCATGCAGGCAGACGCAAAAAGAACGTAATCGGATCATGCGTGGCAGACAGTATCGCTTTGGAACCGCTGCCGCCCCACCTAGAAACAGTTGCCCCTGGCACGCCGCGTGCTCGTTACCTGCTAATTTGGTTCGCCCTCTTCACAGCGGACACGCATCACGCCAATCTCAGGAGGCGCCCTATGCCCATATCGCTTCGGCCTCTTCCGGGGGCGGCGCTCGGGGCAGCGGCAACCGTGCTGTTCACCCTGCTGCCCGCGGGCTGCGACCAAGGCTCGACCGGTCCCCAGCTCGGCAACCCCGCTCAGTTCTCCCGCGTTATCAGTCTTCCCGACCTGCGCACCCATCTCACCACCGGCCCCGCCCGAGTGGAAGTGAGAGTCATTCCGGGTGGGCTCACCGCCCGGAGCGTGGAGATAAAGGGGCCGGACGAGGTCACGCGACGCGACGAGATTCGCAGTCGAGGCACCGCGATCAGCGCCACGGGCAGTCAGGGCACCGTCACCCTCGCTTTGGGAAACCTGCAGGTCGGCTTCAACTCGTCCACCATGTTCCGTCCCGACGACGGCAACGATCCCGACGCGGGGACCACGGCGCTCGCCAACTTTGTGGCGCGGGTACAGGCGGAGCTGGCAGCCGGCAGCCACCCGGCAGTGCAGGTGCGCCGCAGTGCGCCCGCCCAGCCGCAGGCGCCCGGCGACGCGAGCTTCACGGCCGATGAGTTGAGGCTGGACGACGAGGCCGATCACCCCGCCATCAAGCTGAACATCACGGCCGCCAACCTCAGCGACAACACGACGCCGCCGCCGGACGGCTGGCTCACCGTGCTCGGTTTGAAGATCGAGCTCCGCGTCACCGAGGGCACCACGACACTTCGGGCCGAGATGCCTGATATCGAGGGGGAGCAGTTCGAAGGCGTGGTGCAGTCGGTAGATGCCACCGCCGGGACCGTGACTCTGAAGAGCGGCACGATCATCCGGATCGTCGCGGGGACCGAGATCGAAGCCAAAGAAAGTGAAGAGGACGCAGACCAGCACCTCGCTTCGCTCGCCGACGTCCAGGCCGCGCTCACGGCCGGGAAGACCGTCAAGGCGGAGGGCGAAGGGCTCGTTGACAGCACCAACCCGCTGACGATCGACGCCATCAGGGTCGAGTTCCAGGTCGAGAACGCCGACGCTGACGACTCTGGACATACGATCGAAGGACCCTGAGCG
>Ga0209156_10003794_pt1 | contig 11199 bp, 10 predicted proteins | sample GraSoiAngelo_124_FD_185881 | JGI IMG/M metagenome (GOLD analysis project Ga0209156, IMG submission 185881) | Grasslands soil microbial communities from the Angelo Coastal Reserve, California, USA - 14_0927_05_20cm (SPAdes) (version 2) | ecosystem: Environmental > Terrestrial > Soil > Grasslands...
CTTCCCCGGCCTTTCACCCGCAGTTCCCCGGCCTTTCACCCGCAGTTCCCCGGCCTTTCACCCGCAGTTCCCCGGCCTTTCACCCGCAGTTCCCCGGCCTTTCACCCGCAGTTCCCCGGCCTTTAGAAGTTGTATTCAATTCCGCCGGTCCACACCGCGCTCGCCTGAAGCCCCGAGTTGCGCAGCGGTATCAGGGCGTTGGTAACGAGGAGGATGCCGCGCTGCGTCGTGAACTTGAAGCCGAGCGACGCGCTCATCAGGTCATCGCGCTGCGATGGGATATTCGTCGGGATCACCTGATGCGGATAGGGCGAGACGTACTGCACGGGGCCGGGGACGACGAGCTTCGAGTCGCCGATCTGCCAATCGGACAGCACATCGAAAGCCAGCGTCGCGAACGGGGCGAGCAGCTGATCGAAGCCCAGCGTCGCGAGGACGGAGTTGTTTTGTAAATCGCCGTCCCGGAACGCATAACCCAGATTCAAGTGCGGGGTCGTGTTGCCCCAGGTCGCGGAGACGATGCCGACCGCGCGACCCGCGAAGGCGCCCGCACCGAGCAGGTTGTCGGCGTCGCCGGTCGGGAAGCGCGCGTCGAGCAGCATGGCGACGCCGACGTGCTTGGTCTGGGCGACGTTCACTTTGAGGCGCGCCGCTACGTCGCCGAGGCCGGTCGCGGAGCCGGCGGTCGCGGCGAAGGCCGTGAACACCGGATTATTCAAGTCCCCCGCGAAGAAGTGCGGGTCGGGGAAACCCCCCAACGGCAGGATGTTCGCCACGCTGCTCCCCTGCACGGTGGTGTGTACGACCGGCACGTCCACCGAGAGATCCACGCCGTCCACCAGCCCATAGCTCAGCGCGAACGACGTCACGATCAAGCTCACGTCGAGCGAGACATGGACGGCGACGATGTCGTTCTCGAAGATCGGGCTTCCCAGCCCGGCGGGCGGCGTGTCCTCGTGGGTGAAGTTGAACTCGATGTCGTCGACGCGGATGCCGCGCAGCCGCTGAAAGCGCATCTGGGTGATGTTGGCGCCCACGAAGAAGCGGCCGCGACCGAGCGTCTGAGCCCGCTCCCCGAAGATCGGGCCTGCCGAGGTGGACGTCTTCACCGGCAGGCCGCCCACGAACTGGAACGTCACGCCGCTCGACGCGGACGTGAGCGGCGTGTTGGCGACGCTCGCGCCGATGGCGTTGCTGATGAAGTTCAGGATGCTCGAGCCGCTCGCCGTGTCGGCGGGGATGAAGTGATTGCCGTGACCGGCCAGCGCGCCCGTGAGGCAAAGCGGCTTGCCGCAGGTGCCGAAGGTGAACAACTGCTTGGAAATACGGGTGCGGAGATCCTGAGCCGCGAGGGGACCGGCGAGGACGGCAACCGCGACCAACGCCAACGCGGGACGACGCTGCACGAGAGCTCCGGTGACCGGGCCGCGGCTATGTTACCGCCCACCGGAGAGCGTCGCAATGGGCGCGCGTCAGGAGGACAAACGCACTCCGACTTCGTCCAGATGCCCCAGCAAATCGGCGGGGTCCTGATACACGCGATAGGCGCCGGCCAGCTCGAGCTCGTCCTGGCCGTACCCGCCCGACAACAGGCCCACGCCCAGCGCACGGGCGCGCCGGGCGGCGAGGAGATCCCACACGCTGTCTCCCACCACCACCGCCTCGTCCGCCGGCACGTCGAGCTGCGCGGCGGCCGCGAGGAACAGGTCGGGATCGGGTTTGGCGTGCTCGACCTGATCGCGCGTGATGACCGGCACGCCGGGCGCCACGCCCAGCATCTCGAGCAGCGGGCGCGCGCTCTCGAGCCGCCCGCTCGTCGCGATCGCCCAGGGCACGCGGGACCGGGACAGGTAGGCGAGCAGGTCCACGGCACCGGGGAGCGGGTGCACCGCTGACACCTGGCGCTTGAAGGCCGTCGCGTGGGCCTGCTGGATGCGGGTGACGTCGTCGGCAGTGAGCCGACGGCCAGTCTCCCGGCCCAGCGCGTCGAGGAACAGCCCGCCGCTCATCCCGATCCGGCGATGGATGCGCCACACTGCGAGCTCGATGCCCGCTTGCTCGAGCGCCTCGCGCCAGGCCAGCACGTGCTGGTATACGCTATCCACCAGCGTGCCGTCCAGATCGAACAGGAACGCCGGTCCCCGCTTCCCCCGCCCACCCACAGGCTTCCCCTCCGTCTCAGGGAATCAGCAAGAGTTTACCGGTCGTCTTGCGCGCCTCGAGTGCCCGATGCGCCTCGGCGACCTCGGCGAGGGAGAACTCGTGCTCGATGCGCAGCTTGAGCGCGCCGCTCTTGATCCACGACAGCACCTCTCCCGCTCGCGCCACCAGCTCCGCGCGGGTCTCGATGTAGTGAGCGAGCGTGGGGCGGGTCAGAAAGAGCGAGCCCTTCTGGCTCAGGACTTGAGGATCGAACGACCCGATCGGCCCGCTCGATTGCCCATACAACACCATCATGCCCCGCCGGATGAGACAGTTCAGTCCCTTCTCGAACGTGGTCTTCCCGACGGAGTCGTACACGACCTGGAGGCCGACACCGTTGGTGAGGCGCTTGACCTCGACCTCGAAGTCCTGTTCGGTGTAGAGGATCACGTCGCGGGCGCCCGCGTCTCGGGCGAGCGCCGCCTTCTCGCGGGTGGACACGGTCCCGATTACCCGCGCGCCCCGCCGGCTCGCGATCTGGCAGAGCAGCAGACCCACACCGCCCGCGGCGGCGTGCACAAGACATGTATCGCCCGCCTTCAGTGCGTAAGTAGTAGAGGCCAGATACTGCGCCGTCATACCCTGCAGCATGGCGGCCGCGGCCTGGCGCGTGGTCACGCCGTCCGGCAGCACAACGACGCGGTCGGCGGGAACGACTGCGTACTCCGCGTACGCACCGAGAATGCTCGTGTACGCCACGCGATCGCCCGGTTTCGGATCCGTCACGCCGGGGCCGACCGCCCTGACCACACCGGCGGCCTCCTGCCCCAGGGTGAACGGCGTCGCCACCTTGTAGAGTCCGGTCCGCTGGTACACGTCGATGTAGTTCACGCCGGCGGCTTCGACCTTCACCAGTACCTGCCCGGCCGCGGGCGACGGCTGCGGCATGTCCTCGTAGCGCAACGCTTCGGGACCACCGGGTGAATGGACGCGAATCGCCTTCATCTCCCCTCCTCCGTACGCCCACCTCACACTCGAGCTCGAAACGACGCCACCTTGCGCGCCCGAGGATGCGCGCCACACGCGGTAAGCGCGTCGCTCACCCTCCGGCGATCGCGGGAATCACCGTTACCTCGTCACCATCCTGAACGGGCGCGGCGAAGCCGCCGCGGAACCGCACGTCCTCGTCATTTAGATAGAAGACGACGAACGGGTACGGGTTGCCGTCCTTGTCGCGGAGGCGCGGTCCGAGGGCGGGAAAGCGCGCCGCCACGTCGGCAACGGCCTCGCCGAGGGTGCGGCCGCTGGCGGCCAGCGTGCGAACGCCGCCCGCGTGGGTCGCGAGCACCGAGGGAAGGTTCAGCGTGATGGGCATGGCATGGTCTCCTGAGTCAAACCGGTCACCTGGTAACGGCTTGCGGGCCGCTCGATGACGAATGTCTCCGCCGTCACGTCGAGCGCGGCCCACGCGCGGGCCATTGCCGTCGCCACGGCCCGCGCCGCGGCCGCGGGGCTCACGGCGAGAATCGAGGAGCCGGAGCCGGAGAGGGTAGCGCCGAATGCGCCCGCGGTGCGCGCCGCGGCGGTGACGGCATCGTATCCGCGCACCAGCGAGCGGCGGTGCGGCGCGTGCAGCACGTCGTCCAGCGCCGCCGCGAGCAGCCGCGCGTCGGCCCGCGCCAGGCCGGCGACCAGCGCCGCCGCCTTCGCGGCCGCCGTGGCCGCGGTGTGGTGGGACACGCTGGCCGGGAGCGCCGCCCGGGCCTGCTCGGTCTCGACCGCGAAGTCGGGGACGGCGAACACGAACACGAGCGACGCGTGCACCTCGAGCGGAGCGACCGTCAACCGTCCCTCGGGCCCCGGGACCGCGAGCACGGCGCCGCCGTAAATCGCCGGCGCCACGTTGTCGGGATGGTGCTCGACGTCGGCGCACAGGCGGGCCAGGGCGGCGTCGTCGAGCTCGAGGCCGAGCAGCGCCCGCGCCGCCAGCGCTCCGGCGACGGTCGCCGCTCCGGACGAGCCCAGCCCACGCCCGATCGGAATCTCGGACGTGGCGTCGATCACGACGCCACTCGGCACTTTGCAATCGGCGCCGCGGCACGCGGCCGCGAAGCCCGCGAACAGCGAGTCGCGATCGGCCGGCACGGTGACGGCTTGGAGCGTACCACGGCGCTCGATCCGCACCGGCGCCCCCCCCCCGCCCCCGGGCGTCCGCTCGAGCCAGACCGTCGCGCTGAGCCGGCGGTCGATCGCAATCCCGACGCAATCGAATCCCGCCCCGACGTTGGAGGTCGAGCCGGGTACCTGTAGCTGCACGCTCGAGACCGTCACTGCTCGTTCCCCTCGACCAGCGCGGCCACCTGCTTCACACGCGGCTCGATGAGCGGCGCTTCCGGGAGCGCTCCGCTCACCGCGTCCAGCGTCTTCAGGCCGTGCCCCGTGATACAGAGCACGACTTCATCCTCGGGGCGGAGCCGGCCGGCGCGCGCCAGCGCCAGCGCTGCCGCGGCAGTCACGCCACCCGCCGTCTCGGCGAACACACCCGTGTCTACGGCGAGGAACCGGATGCCGTCTACGAGCGCGGCATCGCTGACGGCGGCCGCCCAGCCACCCGACTCGCGCACCGCGCGGGCGGCGAACACGCCGTCCGCCGGGCTGCCGATCGCGAGCGAGCGGCAGATCGTTTCGGGCACTTCGGGCTCGAGCCGCGCTCCGCCACGCTCCACCAGCCGCACGATCGGGGCGCATCCCTCCGCCTGCGCGCCGTACAACCGCGGCGCGGCGCCGTGGACGAGGCCGGCCGTGAGGAATTCCGCGAAGCCCTTGCGCAGCTTGGTGAGGAGCGAGCCCCCCGCCATCGGCGCCACCACGGCGCTCGGGAGCCGCCAACCGAGCTGTTCCGCGATCTCGTACGCGACCGTCTTCGACCCTTCCCCGTAGTAGCAGCGCAGGTTGACGTTCACCATTCCCCAGCCGAACCGGTCCGCCACCTGCGCGCACAACCGATTCACGTCGTCGTAGCTCCCGCGGACCCGCACCAGGCGGGGCCCGTAGATGCTCGTGCCGATCACCTTCGGCGCCTCGAGCGTTTCCGGCACGAAGATCCACGCCTTGAGCCCGGCGCGAGCGGCGTGCGCGGCCACGGCGTTCGCCAGGTTGCCGGTCGAGGCGCAGCCGATCGTGTCGAGCCCGAACGCCGCCGCCGCATTGATCGCCGCCGCGACTACGCGGTCCTTGAACGACAGGGAGGGGTGACACACGGTGTCGTTCTTCACCCAGGCCCGCGCCACACCGAGGCGGCGCGCCAGCGTGGGAGCCTCGACGAGCGGCGTGAAGCCGCTGTCGAGTGACAGCACGGGCTCACCGTCGAACGGCAGCCACTCGCGATAGCGCCAGAGCGAGGGCGCACGCGCGCCGATGGTCTCGCGGTCGGGCAGCGGCCGCCCCGGCTCGTACAGGGGTTCGAGCGGCCCGAGACACTGCTCGCAGATCGAAACGGGGCCGGCCGCGCGCTCGGCCCCGCAGGCGCGGCAGCGGAGGGGACGAGGGGCGAGCGAAGACCGGACGGTGACCGACGCGGCGATGGATGTCATCGAGGCCTCAACAAAAAAGCCCGGGCAATGAGGGCCGCGGGCGGTCGCTTTTTAGCACCTTGTTTAACGTGGCGGCAATACGCGGCAAATCACCACGGAAACAGTTGTCGCCCACAAGATAGCCTGGGATCGGGGGAGGTCAACCCACCGATCCGAGCACACCCCTGGGTGTGGACCTAGCGCGGCACAGCCACCCCCGGGCGGCTCCCCACCCACGTCCGGATCCGCTGCAGCGCCAGGTCGATCAGGGTGGGATCGGTCGCGTAGCACATCCGCAGGTGACCCTTGCCCCCCGGCCCGAACGCAGTGCCGGCGAGCACGGCGACGTGCGCGTCCTGGAGCAGCCGCTCCGCAAACGATTCGCCTGTCAGGCTGGTGCGCTCGAACAGCCCGCTCACGTCCGGGAAGCAGTAGAACGCGCCCGCCGGGGTGGCGCAGGAGATCCCCTCGATGGCGTTGAGGCCGCGCACCAGCTGATCTCGCTTCCCCCGCAACCCCGAAACCATGCGTTTGACGGGGTCCTGCGGTCCCGTGAGCGCCGCGAGGCCGGCGTACTGCACGAAGGTCGTGGTGCACGAGATGTTGTTGATGAGCAACGTGGTGACGGGGTCGGCGAGCCACTTGGGCATGACACCGAAACCGAGCCGCCACCCGGTCATCGAGTAAGTCTTGGAGAAGCCGTCCACGATGAAGGTGCGCTCCGCCATCCCCGGGAGCGCGGCGATCGAGTCCCATTTGCCGTCGTAGCGGATCTGCCCGTACACCTCGTCCGAAATCACCCACAGATCATGCTGTTGGGCGAGCCCCGCCAGCCGCGCGAGATCGTCCGGCGCGGCGACTCCACCGGTCGGATTGTGCGGCAGGTTGAGGATGATCACGCGAGTGCGCGGCGTGATCCGCTCGGCCAGGGCCGCCACATCGGGCGCGAACGCGCGGGTCTCGTCCAGCGGATAGTAGACCGGCCGACCGCCCGCGAACCGGATGACGGACTCGTAGATCGGGAAGCCGGGATCGGGCGTGAGCACCTCGGCGCCGGGCTCGATGAGCGCGAGCGCGGCGCTGAACAGCATCGGCTTGGCACCCGGGGACACGAGCACGTTCTCCGCGCTCGCCCGCACGCCGCGCGTCGCGAGCGACTTGGCAATCGCATCCCGCAGCTCCGGCACGCCGGCGGCCAGCGCGTAGCGGGTGAGCCCGTCGCGCAGCGCGCGCACGCCGGCCTCCACCACGTGCGGCGGCGTCGGCATGTCCGGCTCGCCGATCTCGAGGTGCACGACCTGGTGCCCCGCGGCCTCGAGCCGCCGGGCAGCCCCGAGCACCAGGTAGGCCTGTTCCGTACCGAGCGAGTCCAGTCGCGTCGCGGCGCGCATCGTCCTTCCTTCTTCCTTCCAGTGACAAACGAACCCCGGGGGCGAGCCCCGGGGTCGGGATGCCACGCAATTTACGTGCGCCGCTCGGGCGGCGACCTACCCGAACGGGCGGGCCTTACTTGGCCCGTTCCAGATAGACCCCCTCCCGGGGGTCGACCCGCACCTTTTCCCCTTCATTGATGAACTCCGGCACCTGGATGGTGACGCCGTTCGACAGCTTCGCTGGCTTCGTACTCGCCGTCTTGGTGGCGCTCCGCATCACCGGTGAGGTCTCCACCACGGTGAGCTCGACGACCGACGGCAGCTCGATGCCCACCGGACGGCCGTTCAGCCACTCGACCTGGATGTGCATCTCCGGCTGCAGCCAGTCGGCGTGGTCGCCTGCCGCTTCGGCATCGAGCGTGTGCTGCTCGTAGCTCGTGGTGTCCATCAGGTGCACGCCGCCTTGATCCCGATACAGCACCTGGAACTCCTTGGTCTCGAGCGGGGCCTCGTCCACGAACTCTGTGGCGGCGAGCCGGGTGTCGAACGTGTTTCCCGTGGCCAGGTTGCGGAGCCGCAGCTGGACGAACGCGCGCAGATTGCCCGGCGTGCGGTGCGTGAAGTCCATGACGCGGGACGGCTGCCCGTCGATCAGGATGACGTGGCCGCGCCGGATGTCGGATGCCTTCATGACGGGCGGGAAGATAAACCGGAAACAGCAGGGGTCAACGGGCGGAACGCCTTGCGGTGGCGCCCCGTGGCGCCCATATACGACGAGCATCGGAGCCCAAGAGATGGCCATCGCGCGGCCGGGAAAGATCGTGTGCGTGGGACGCAACTACCGCGAGCACGCGGCGGAGCTCGGGAACGTGGTTCCCGAACGGCCGCTGCTCTTCTTCAAGCCGGCCACGGCAGTGATCGGCGACGGCGACACGATCGTGCTGCCGCCCGAGTCGACGCGGGTCGAGCACGAGGCGGAGATCGCGCTCGTGATCGGCAGGCATATCCGCCGCGCGACGGAAGCGCAGGCCCTCGCCGCGCTGGCGGGAGTCACCTGTTTGAACGACGTCACCGCCCGTGACCTGCAGCGGCGCGAGGAGCAATGGACCCGCGCCAAGGGGTTCGACACGTTCTGCCCGCTCGGGCCGCGGGTCGTCCCGCTCGAGCCGGTCCGCCTGGCGGAGCTCGAGGTGCGCTGCCGCGTGAACGGCAGTGAGCGCCAGCGGGGATATGCGCGGGACATGGTGTTCGGGCCGGCGGCGCTGGTCGCGTTCATCTCGCAAGCCATGACGCTCGAGCCCGGAGACGTAATCGCGACGGGGACGCCCGCAGGGGTGGGCCCGCTCGTCGCCGGCGACGTCGTCGAGGTCGAGATCCCGGGTGTGGGCGTGTTGCGCAATCCGGTGAGCGCGGAACCCTCGAGCTCCACGACCGCTAGATAGAGGAGTGTCGCGCGCCCGCCACCTCTCGTTCTACACTCTCCCCGTCGCCCTCACCCTGGCGGGCCCGCGCGCGGTCCCGGCCCCGGCCCACCCACCCGCTCCCGTAGCTGTCCCCGAGTTCGCGGTCCTCGCCGAGCTGTTGCGCGAACGGCAGGGCATCGATCTCGGAGGGCCGTCCGGGGACGATCACGGCTCGCCGTCCTTGCCACACTTTCAACTGTTCGGCATGGGCGAGGGCGCGACGCTCGCCGCCTTCGAAGAGCACGCCGACGGCACCGTGTATCTCGCCTATCTGCCGCCGGTGGTGCCCGAGTGGTATGACGTCGGCCGGGCCGACGACACCGAGGAGAGTCGCGACCGCGTCATCCCGGTCGGCCGGGACCGGCGGCGCTTCGCGGACGCAGCGCAGCGCAATGTGCGCCGGGACGACTGGGTGTCTCCGGCGCGCGCCTTCCCGGCCGGTCGCGCCCCGGTCCCGCAGTGGTTCACCTTTCCGCTTCCGCTGCTCGATTCATGCGCGGCCGACCGAGCGCGGCTCGCCGCGCTCGAAGCCGGTCAGGAAGAACGAGGCCACGGGGCCCGCGCCGTGATCGCGCTCGTCCGCCGCGGCATCGAGCGCGCCTTCGTCGCGCGGCTGCGCCGCCGCCTGGCGAGCCCGCGCTGCATCAGGCGCCGCGCGCCCGACTGGGGCACGGCGCTCGCGGGCGTGGCCGGGGCACGGGCACGGCTCGCCGTCGCCCGCGCCACGCCGCCCGTTCCCGGCGCAGGCGACTACTGCTTCCGCGACGTCGTCTCCAAGCTCGACCCCATCTTTGGTAACAGCGGGCCACCCGAGTGGCAGACCATCCTGCCCGTGGACACTCGTTCAGTCGGCGATAGCCAGGAGAACGGCCAGCGCCGCCGCAATCCGGACCGACCACTCGACGCGCCGGGCAATCACGCCGTGTCGTGGGACGAGCTCGTCCACCTCATGCAGACCGACCTGGCCGCCGGGTTCCGCATCCTCCGCTGGGGCGGCCATCCCACCCGAGAGGACATCAAGGACCGCCCGGTCCCCTGGATCGAGTCGGCGGCGGACGGCGTCGTGACGAACAGCTTCCTGTCCGGGGCCGACTACGCCGGCGACCACTACGAGCCACCCGAGGGATACTGGCTCGGCGTCGCGCCCCCGGTCGCGCCCGAAGGGTGCGGCACGTTCAATGCGCAGCACGCCCTCTGCAACGACTGGATCGTGGACCTGCGCCCCGACCCCGAGTTCGGGTTTCTCCTCGCCTACGACACAGAGCACGAGGACCCCGAGCAAGGATTCGGGAACTTCAGCGTCGAGCTCCAAGGCAGCCTGGAGAACGAGGTGGAGCAGTGGCTCGTCCCGGTCGGCTATCGCCCGGAGCCGGGCGATCGCATCCACCTGGTGGGGCGCTGGGTGATCGACTGCGGGCACGAGGATTGGCACGCCGAGCTCCACCCGATCGAAGCGTTCGTGAGCACCCACGCGCGGGTCCGCGCGGCCACGAACGGCGGGTCCGAGGGCCTAGCGTCTGTCGTGGTAACCGGCGACTGGCCGGGCGGCCGGCTGGCCCTCGACGTGTGGCCCCCCGCCCGCCCCGACGCCGCGACTACGCTCGCCTGGCGGCGCGACCGCGCCGGCGAGGCGCTGTCCGGGCTGTCGATTACGGAGACGCTCGAGCCGGCCCCCGCGCCGAACCACCTGCACCTCGAGATCGTGTCGACCGACGCGCGCCGTCCGCTCGCCACCGGCGACTGGAACGAGGTCGAGCCGCACCCGACGCGCCGGCTCGCGACGCGCTATCACCTCTGGTGGAGGTCGGCGAGCGACACCGGGCGCGTGAGATAGCCCGTGAGCTCGCGCGACCACCAGGCACCGCTGCGGGCGCGCTCCGCTCGTGTGGTGAAGCGGTAACGGTAGTACGCGAGACGCACGTAGCGCGGCGGGGCGTCGGGGAATGGATCGGCGCCGAGCAGCGACACGACTTGAGGCGTCCCTTCGAGCACGCCCCGCATCAGCCCGCCGAGCCACGACTCGGCCCCTGCGGGGTCGAGTGCGGCGAACCACATCTGCCAGTCGAGCCGCGGCTGATGCGGCGCCACGAATCCCGGCCGGTGCGTCACGTCGCCCGGCTTCCAGCGGAACGCGTACTCCCGCCAGTGCACGCTGTCCCGGCTGCCCTCGAGCACGATCTCCGGCCGCTCGGTCGTCATCACGCGGAACAGGCCGTAGCCGTTCACCGAGCGCAGCGGCGCGACCGCGCGCAGCACCGGAATGTCGACGGACCCGCGGCCGCCCGGTAGCGTCGCGCCGATCTCACGCGCGAAGGTGAGCGCGCTCAACGGAGCGATCACCGCCGCCAGCGTGCCCGTCACACGGCGCCACCATAGCGGCTCGGCCGCGCCGCCGGCGAGCTGAAGCGGCAGCACGCGCCGCAGCGTGGCGTCGTCCAGCAGCGCCAGGCACAGCACGATCGCGAGTACGTTGAAGAAGCCGTAGTTCCCCGTGAGCGCGATGCCGAGCTGGCCGAGCACCAACAGGACGCAGGCGGCGACGCGCAGCCCGGGAAAGCGGCGCGGCGCGAAGATCAGCCACGGCGTGCCCAGCTCGATCGCGAACATCCCGAGGGTCATGCCCTGGTGCACCCAGCTGGGCAGCTGTTG
>Ga0209156_10003796_pt1 | contig 11197 bp, 10 predicted proteins | sample GraSoiAngelo_124_FD_185881 | JGI IMG/M metagenome (GOLD analysis project Ga0209156, IMG submission 185881) | Grasslands soil microbial communities from the Angelo Coastal Reserve, California, USA - 14_0927_05_20cm (SPAdes) (version 2) | ecosystem: Environmental > Terrestrial > Soil > Grasslands...
CGCCCCGAGCTGCACGAGCCGGGCGCCAAGCGGGTGCTGGGCACAGCTTACGCGGATGGCGGCTACGGGCAGGGCGTCGCGGTGCTGCGCGACCTCGCCGGCCACCCCTCCACCGCGCGCTTCATCGCCTTGAAGCTCGCGCGTCATTTCATCGCCGACGATCCGCCGCCGCAGGCGGTCGGGCGGCTCGCGCGCGCGTTCACGGGCAGCGGCGGCGATCTGCCCACGGTCTATCGCGCGCTCATCGACTCGCGCGAAGCCTGGGTGCAGCCGCTCGCCAAGTACAAGACACCGTCGGATTACATCATCTCGGGTTTTCGCGGACTCACCCTGCCGGTTGAGGCCGGGCAGCCGGCGCTGACGCCCTTTGGAGTGCTCGGCCAGAGAGTGTGGGAGCCGGGATCGCCTGCAGGCTGGCCGGATCGCAGCGCCGACTGGGATGGCGCCTCCGCGCTCATGAAGCGCATCGAGTGGGCGGACGCCCTCGGGCAGCGCCTGGGCAACCGCCGCGACGCCGCTGCTCTCGCCCCGCAATTACTCGGCGCGAACCTTGGCGCCGCGACGCGCAGCGCCGTCGCTCACGCGGCCAGCGCCGCGCAGGCGGTCACGCTCTTGCTCGCCGCGCCCGAATTCATGCGGCGTTGAACCGTTCAGGACCGTATGGCCATGCAGCGACGTGAATTCCTCAACCTCGGCACACTGCTCGCGGGTGGCGCGCTGCTCACTTCGCGGGTCGCCTTCGCTCGCACCGATGAGCGCCGCGCGCGCCTGGTGCTGATCATCATGCGCGGCGCTCTCGACGGGCTCGCCGCGGTTCCCCCTTATGGCGATCGCGACTACGCCGCTCTGCGCGGGGAGTTTGCGCTGCGTGCACCCGGGGAGGCGGGCGGGGCGCTGCCGCTCGACGGCTTCTTCGGCCTGCACCCCTCGCTCGGCTTCCTGCAGGAGTGCTACGCGGCGCGCGAGCTGACGGTGTTGCACGCACTCGCCAGCCCCTATCGCGAGCGCTCGCATTTCGACGGCCAGGACGTTCTGGAAAACGGCTCGCCGCGCGCGCACGCGCTCACGACCGGCTGGCTCAATCGCGCGCTCGCCCAGGCGCCAGGGCAGGCACAGCGCGAGGCCGGCGTGGCTCTCGGTCAGAACGTGCCGCTCGTGATGCGCGGCCCGGCGGAGGTGACCTCGTGGTCGGCATCGAAGCTCGGCGCGCTGGATGAGGACACGCTGGCGCGCATCACCGATCTGTACGCCGGCGACCCGCTGCTCTCGGTACGCTTCGCGGATGCGCTCGCCGCGGATGCCATCGCCTCCGCGGACCGCGCCGGCAGCCTTGCGGCCATGGCGCCCGACACGGCGCCCGACACGGCGCCGCGCGCCATGAGCGCTGCGGGTACGCTGCAGCCTGCGCGCCCCGCTCAGGCGAACGGCGCGCGCTACGCGCAAGTCGTGCGTGCGGCCGCGGGCTTCCTGCGCCAGGAAGCCGGACCCAGGGTGGCCGTGTTCGACACCACCGGCTGGGACACGCACGCCAACGAGGGTGCGGCGGCAGGGCAACTCGCCGGCAGGCTCAGTGCGCTGGATTCCGGCCTCGCGACCCTGAGACAGGAGCTCGGGCCGGTATGGAGCGACACGGTGGTGCTGCTGGTCACCGAGTTTGGCCGCACCGCGGCGATCAACGGCACGCGCGGCACCGACCACGGCACCGCGACCGTGGCGCTGCTGGTCGGCGGGGCCGTCGCGGGTGGACGGGTGATCGCGGACTGGCCGGGGCTGTCGGCGCGCGCCCTGTATCAGGGGCGCGATCTCGCACCCACGCTCGACCTGCGCTCGGTGCTCAAGGGTGTGCTGCAGGAGCATCTGCTGGTGCCGCCGCGCGAGCTCGAGCGGACGGTGTTTCCGGACAGCAGGACGGCGAGGCCGCTCACGGGCCTGGTGCGCACCTAACCAAGCACGACCCCGCCCGGGGCGGGCGCTACTTGGGCGTCTCGGAGTCCTCGCTCCTGTCGCCCGGCTTCGGCGGCGCGGGTGACGTCGACACCGGGGCGGCCTGTGGCGCCGGGGCGGACTCGGATGCGGGCGGTGCGGGAGGAGGCTGCGCAGGGGGCGGCTGCACAGACGTCGGCGGCGGCGGAGTCGTGACCACCTGGGCGTTCTTGTCCGGCAGGTACAGGGCGCCCTTCTGGCCGCAGCCCGCCGCGAGCAGTGCGGCGCCGCCGGCGAGCAGCCAGCCTGCCCGCTTCATACGGGCATCGCCTTCCTGTCGCGCAGCGCCAGCCAGCCGCGCACCAGGCGATAGATGATCCAGATCGCCAGCGCAAGCAGGCCGAGCAGACCCGCCGGGATGCCGATGATGGTCAGCATGACCAGCACCGAGACGCACGCCCACAGCACCGCGAACCAGAAGGTCCGCAGCTGCCAGCGGAAATGCGACTCGAGGAAGGTGCCGTGCGTCGCCGAGCGGCGCGCGTAGTTCATGACCACCGCGACGATCGATGGCAGGCTGCCGATGAAGCTGCCGACGATGGTGTGGAAGGTGGTGACGCCGATGAGCACCGCCAGCGAATGCAGCGCGTACATCACGTGGGTGTAGCTGAGGAGCGACTCGTCGATCGGCGCGACGGCGACGGTCATCTCCGGATCAGGGTCTGACATGACTCACCTCACTCGGGCCCCGCTGCCTTCGGCCGGCGCTCCACCACGGCCATCGTGAGGCGCGAGACACACACCAGGCGCTCGTTCTCATCGCGGATCTCGATGTGCCAGACGTGGCTGCGCCCGCCCAGGTGAAACGGGCGGGCGGTGGCCGTGACCGTGCCCGTGGATACGGCCCGCAGGTGATTGGCGTTGATTTCCTGCCCCAGGCACATGGACCGCTGCGTATCCACGCACATCATCGAGGCGAGACTCCCGACCGTTTCCGCGAGCGCGACCGAGGCACCGCCGTGCAGCATGCCGAAGGGCTGGTGGGTCTGCTCGTTGACCGGCATGGTTGCGCGCAGAAAGTCCGGGCCGATCTCGGTGATGCGGATGCCGAGGTATCCGGAGAGGCTCCTGCGGCCGCGCTCGGTGAGCGCCTCGGGAGTGATGCTGGCGCGCCAGATGCTCATCGGCGCTAGTCTAGCGGTTTGCACAGTGGCAATCTGCACCACCGCTCAAGTCCGGAGCTCGCGTGTGAGACCCCAGTTTGCCCTCCCGCCGCCCGAGGCGCCGAGCGTGGCCGTGGCCGCCAGCCGCCAGCGCTTTCCCGTGCACCGCATCTACTGCGTCGGCCGCAACTACGCCGACCACGTCCGCGAGATGGGCGCGGACCCGCAGCGCGAGCCGCCGGTGTTCTTCATGAAACCCGCGGACGCGGTGGTCGCCAACGGTGCCGCGGTTGCCTATCCGCCCCGCACTGCCAACTTCCACCATGAGATCGAGCTGGTGGTGGCGATCGGCCGCGGCGGGCGCGACATCCGCGGGCCACGTGCACTGGAGCACGTGTTTGGCTACGCGGCGGGCAATGATCTGACACGGCGCGATCTGCAGCACGCCGCGAAGCAGCGCGGCCAGCCGTGGGATGCTGGCAAGGGCTTTGACTGCTCGGCGCCGGTTGCCGCGATCCGCCCGGCTGCCCTGGGCGAGGTAGCGCGGGGGCGCATCTGGCTCAGTGTCAACGGCGAGTTGCGCCAGGAGTCGGACTTGAGTCGGATGTTGTGGGACGTGCCGCACATCATCGCGGAGCTGTCGACGCTGTTCGAGCTCAGAGCCGGCGATCTCATTTTCACCGGCACTCCGGCCGGTGTGGGCCCGGTCAAACCGGGCGATCGGCTGGAGGGCGGCATCGAGGGGCTCGAGGTGCTGCGCAACACGATCGTCCCGGCCCCGCCGGCTGACTGAGCGCCCGAGCTCCGGGAGCGGATCGAACATGAAGCTCTACCACTACCATCGAAGCTCCGCGGCCTACCGCGTGCGCATTGCACTCAATCTCAAGGGCATCCCCTGGCAGACGGCGCTGGTGGATCTGCGCTCGCCGGCGAACGCCCAGCACACGCCGGAATTTCGCGCGCTCAATCCGCAGGGGCTGATACCGGTGGTGGCCGACGGCGACACCACCATCACGCAGTCGCTCGCGATCATCGAGTACCTGGAGGAAAACCACCCGCAGCCGCCACTGTTACCGGGCTCTGCCGCGGACCGCGCGCAGGTGCGCTCGCTCGCACTCTCCATCGCCTGCGATATTCACCCGCTCGGCAACCTGCGGGTGCTGAACTACCTGCGGTCGAGCTTTCACGCGGACGAGAACGCCGTGAATGCCTGGGTGGCTGAGTGGATCGGACTGGGCTTCGAGGCGCTGGAGCAGCGGGTGAAGCACACCAGCGGCGACGGCCGGCACATGTTCGGCACCGATGTCACGCTCGCCGACCTGTGCATCGTGCCGCAGATGTACAACGCGCGCCGCTACCGGGTCGACGTTCAGCCCTATGCGGCCCTGCGCGCGATCTGTGCACACCTGGAGACGCTGCCGGCCTTTGCGCGCGCGGCGCCGCAGGCCCAGCCAGACGCGCCGCCACCCACGCCATGAGCGCGATGCCTCGACGGATCGGCCTGCTCGCGCCGCTCTCCGGAATCCTCGTGCCCCTCGAGCGCGTCCCGGACCCGGTGTTCGCGCAGCGCACGGTGGGCGACGGGGTCTCGATCGATCCGACCTCCTGCGACGTACTGGCCCCGGCTGCCGGGCTCGTCACGCTGTTGCACCGGGCCGCCCATGCGCTGGCGATCACGACCGACCAGGGGGTTGAAGTTCTGGTTCACATCGGCGTCGACACGGTGAGTCTGAACGGCAAGGGCTTCACGGCGCGCGTGAGCCAGGGCGATCGGGTGGCGGCCGGACAGCCGCTGATCTCCTTCGACGCGGATCTCATCGCGCGCTCGGCCCCGAGCCTGCTCACGCAAGTGCTGGTGACCAACCGCGAGCGCATCAGCGGGATGACCGTGGCGACCGGCCTCGTCGATGCCGGCCGCAGCGTCATCCTGGATGTCGAGCTGGCCGCGGCCGCCCCGGTGGACGGCGCACCAGCGACCGAGGCAACAGCCGTCTCGGCGGACATCCGCTTGCCTAACCGCCAGGGGTTGCATGCCAGGCCGGCGGCGGTCGTCGCGGCCGCGGCCAAGGCGTTCCGTGCGGACATCCGTCTGCTGCGCGGCGCCGACGCCGCCAATGCCAAGTCGGTCACATCCATCCTGCTGCTTGCCACCAACCCGAACGACGCGATCCGCGTGAGTGCTACGGGTCCCGATGCCGCGGCTGCGGTCAGCGCCCTGGCGGAGCTCCTCGCTTGCGGGTCGGGCGAATCGGAAGCCGCAGGCCCCGTGCCGGCCGCGGGCCCCGTGCCGGCGGCAGCGGCGGCACCTGCAATTCCCGCGGCTGCGACCGACCCCCGCAGGCTTGCGGGCGTGAGCGCATCGCCCGGAGTTGCGCTGGGCAAAGTCGCGCAGGTGCGCCGCACCGCCATCAGCGTAGAGGAGCAGGGCGCGGGACTCGAGCGCGAGCGGGCGCACCTCGACGCGGCGCTCGCGCGCGCCCGGCACGAGATCAGCGTACAGCGGGCGGCCAACTCCGGGGCGGCGTCCCGCATTCTGGATGCCCACCTCGAGCTGCTGGCCGATCCGGAGCTGATCGACCTCGCCGTGGCCGGGCTTGCCCGGGGACGCAGTGCCGGGTACGCGTGGCGGGAGGCCTATTCGAGCTACGCCGCGCGCCTCGAGGCGCTCGCGAGTGCGCTGCTGCGCGAGCGCGCCGGCGATGTCCGGGACGTCGGCGGGCGGGTGCTGGGGCTGCTGGCCGGGGTGACGACCGCGCCCCTCGAGTTTGTACCCGGCTCCATCCTGATCGCCGATGAACTGACGCCGAGCGAGACCGCCTCCCTCGATGCGGGCGCCGTGCTCGGCCTGTGCACCACCGGCGGCGGACCCACGAGCCACGCGGCGATCCTCGCCCGCGCTTTAGGGCTTCCCGCCGTCTGCGGCGTCGATCGCGCCGCGCTCGAGCTCGAGGACGGCACCGCGGTTCTGCTCGACGGGACGGGCGGCACTCTGCTCAAGGATCCGGACGAGGCCGAGGTTGCCGCGGCGCGGGCCGTGATGGGGCGGCTCGCCGCGCAGCGCCAGAGTGAGCGGGCGGCGGCGAGCGAGCCGGCCGCGACGACCGACGGACATCGCATAGAGATTGCCGCCAACATCGGCACGGCCGAGGAAGCCGTCGCCGCCGTCGCCCATGGCGGGGAGGCGGTGGGACTGCTGCGCTCGGAGCTGCTGTTCCTGGACCGCGATACCGCGCCCGACGAGCGCGAGCAGGCCGAGGTCTACCGCGCGGTCGCGGCCGCGCTCGGCCGCGGGCGCCGGCTCGTCATCCGCACGCTCGACGTCGGCGGCGACAAGCCCCTGGCGTATCTGCCGCTGCCCCCGGAGGAGAATCCGTTTCTCGGCCTGCGCGGTATCCGCGTGAGCCTGGAGCGGCCCGATCTGCTGCGCAGCCAGCTGCGCGCGATTCTCACCGCCGCCGCGCTCAGTGACGTCCATGTGATGTTTCCGATGATCGCGACGCTCGATGAGCTGCGCGCGGCGCGCCGCATCCTCGCCGAGGAGCAAGCCGGTGGCGCCTCGGTGCGCGTGGGTGTGATGATCGAGGTTCCGTCCGCGGCGCTCACCGCCGAGCATCTGGCGCGCGAGGTGGACTTCTTCTCGATCGGCACCAACGATCTGACTCAATACACGCTGGCGATGGACCGTGGCAACCCACGGCTCGCCCCGCTCGCCGACGCGCTGCACCCGGCGGTTCTGCAGCTGATCAGTCTCACCGTGGAGGCCGCGCACCGCCACGGCAAATGGGTGGGCGTGTGCGGCGGGCTTGCCGCCGAGCCGCTCGCGGTGCCGGTGCTGCTCGGAATCGGAGTCGACGAGCTGTCCGTGCCGGTGCCGGCGATCGCGGCCGTCAAGGCGCTCGTGCGCCGGCTGTCGCTGCGCCACTGCCGGGATCTGGCGCGCGAGGTGGCGGGCTTGAGCACCGCGGGCGAGGTTCGCGCCCGGCTCGCGCAGTTCGGCAAGCAGGCCCGTCCGGCGGCCGCGGGAGCTGGCAGCTGAAGCGGCTCGAGGGGGAGTTGTGTTCAAAGACGCGTTCGTAGTCCTGCAGAAGATCGGCCGGTCGTTGATGATTCCGGTGGCGGTGCTGCCGGTCGCAGGCCTCTTGCTCGGCATCGGCGCGGCGCACTTCGAGTGGATCCCGCCGCTCGTGTCCTCGCTCATGAAGGCCTCCGGCGACGTGGTGTTCGGCAACCTGCCGCTGATCTTCGCGGTCGGCGTCGCGGTGGGCCTTACCGAGAATGACGGCATCGCGGCGATCTCGGCGGTGGTCGGCTATGTGGTGCTGCTGGCGATTCTCGGCGTGATGGCCGGTGTGTGGGGCATGGAGCCGGTGAGCATCATGGGCATCAAGTCGATGCAGACCGGCGTCTTCGGCGGCATCCTCGCCGGCGCCATCGCCGCGACCATGTTCAAGCGCTTCTACCGCACGACCCTGCCGCCGTACCTCGCGTTCTTCTCCGGCAAGCGCTCGGTGCCGATCGTCACGGCGCTCGCCGCGGGTTTTGCGGGCGTCGCGCTGTCGGCGATCTGGCCGCCCATACAGCACGGCATCGACACGTTCTCGCACTGGGCGGCGGTCTCCAACCCGCGCACGGCCGCGACCGTCTACGGCTTCGTCGAGCGGCTGCTGATCCCCTTCGGTCTGCACCATATCTGGAACGTGCCGTTCTTCTTCGAGATGGGGGCTTACACGGACGCGGGCGGCACGGTGGTGCACGGCGACATCAACCGCTTCTTCGCCGGCGATCCCACGGCGGGGATCCTGGCCGGGGCCTTCCTCTTCAAGATGTTCGGCCTGCCCGCGGCGGCGATTGCGATGTGGCACGCCGCCAGCGCGCAGAACCGGGTCGCGGTCGGCGGCATCATGATCTCGGCGGCGCTGACCTCGTTCCTCACCGGAATCACCGAGCCGATCGAGTTCGCGTTCCTGTTCGTCGCGCCGGTGCTGTACGTGGTGCACGCGCTGCTCGCGGCCTCGTGCCAGTTCCTCGCCAACACGCTCGCCATGCACATGGGGTTCACTTTTTCGCAGGGCGGGATCGACTTCCTCGTCTTCAACGTGTTCGGCAGGTTCGCGCAGCAGTGGTGGCTGGTGCTGGTTCTCGGCCCCGTCTATGCGGTCATCTATTACGTCGTCTTCCGCCTCGCCATCGGCTGGCTCGACCTCAAGACCCCTGGCCGCGAGGAGGTGCTGGTGGGAGTACCCGGCGCTACCGCGGTGGGCGGCCCCGCTTCCACGGGTAGCGCGGCCCCGAGCGCCACGACGGCGGGGAGCGATGCACGCGCGCGCGACCTGGTGCTGGCCTTCGGCGGCGGCGACAATATCGCCAGCCTCGATGCCTGCATCACGCGGCTGCGGGTGGCGGTGCGGGATCCGGCGCTCATCGACGAGCGCGCACTCACCGCGCTCGGTGCGAGCGGGGTGATGCGCGTCGGCAAGGGCGTGCAGGCGGTGTTCGGGCCGCTGTCCGAGCACCTGAAGACCAACATGGAAGACTACCTGCGCGCCTCGGGCGCAGCTGCCGGCATTGTCCCCGCGCCGGCACCCGCTGTGCGCAGCCCGGCGAGCGCTGCCGCGGCCGCTTCCGACCCCGCGCTGCGCGCGACGGCAGCGCGGCTTCTGGCGGCGCTCGGTGAGCGCGCCAACGTGCGCGAGCTGGAGGCGCTCGCCCACACGCGCCTGCGCATCAGGCTCGCCGACCCGGGTCGCTTCGACGAGGCGGCGGCGAAGCGGGCGGGGGTGGCCGCCGTCATGAGGGCGGCGCCCGGGGTGCTGCACCTGATCGTCGGCGAGCAGGCGGGGCCCCTGGCGGCGGCGATGCAGCTCGCCTAGTACGCGGCTATGGATTACAGGGGACTAGAGATCCACAGGGACACAGATCCACAGGAGACACAGATCCACAGAGGACACAGATCCACAGGGGAGCAGGTCATGCCATACAGCAATCACGAGTCAGACCTCAGCAACGCATCGGGAGTCTCCCGGCGCGAAGTCTTGTGTGCCGGTGGAGCGGCAGCCTTCAGTTCACTGGTGGCAGCGCTGCTGGGAGGAGCCGAGCGGGCACGGGCCGAGGCGCTCGCCGGGCCGGTGCCGGAGGTCGATTACCTTGCCGTGCGGGTGGTCACCGACAGCTTCCAGCTGGCGCTCGCGCCCGGCATGAAAGTCGGAGCGGTCGAGGTTCAACGCTTCGGAATGCCCCCCGCAGGAAAGTCCCTGCTCGAAGAGTTCGGGCTTTCGCTGCACGTTGAGTCCAGACGCGGCGCCGAGAGCCGCAACGTGCTGCTCGACTTCGGTTTCACTTCCGGGACTCTCAACAACAACCTGTCTATGCTGAGGATCGCACCCGAGAACCTCGATGCGCTGATCCTCAGCCACGGTCACTACGACCACTTCGGCGGCTTGGCGGGTTTCCTGCATGACAATCGCGCCAGGCTGCGGGCCGGCCTGCCGCTGTATCTGGGCGGGGAAGAGTGCTTCTGCACTCGCGAGCTGACGATTGGCCAGACGCAGGACTTCGGCGCGCTGGATCGCAAGGCGCTCGCCGACGCGAAACTGAAAGTCGTGTTCGCCGAGACGCCCGCGATCGTTGCCGGCCACGCCTTCACGACCGGTCACATCCAAGCCGCTTCCTTCGAGAAGGTATTGTCACCTACGCGCATGACCGTCGGGGTCAAGAACGGAGTCGGCTGCTTTCCCGACAGACTTCCCGCGGACAAACGCGCCGCTACCGTCGTCCCCGACGATTTCGCGCACGAGCTGGCGACCTGCTTCAACGTCAAGAACCGCGGCCTCGTCGTGCTCACTTCGTGCAGTCACCGCGGGGTCGTGAACACAGTGAGACGCGCGATGGAGATTTCCCGGGTGAAGACCGTGCACGCGGTGATGGGCGGCTTGCACCTCGCGCCACACAAGGAGGAGTATGTGCGCGAAACCGTGGCGGCATTGAAAGAGATCAACCCCGACCACGTGATCCCGATGCACTGCACCGGGGAAGTGTTCATCGACATCCTGCGAGCGGAGATGCCGGACAAGTTCATCCGCTCGTATACCGGTAGCCGCTTCATTTTCGGCGCGTAGTGCGCGCTGAGGTATCGACGCTGCGCACCGCACCGGGAGCCGCGAGATGAATTCCTGACCGCTCGCGCTTGGGCCATCGGTGTTGGCCCGCGTGCCTGCGGCCGCCGGCCCGTCAACCCCGGCGTGAGCGCAGGAAGCTCACGTAGCCGGCGAGAAACTGCTTCAGCTGCTCCTCGACTGCGGCGTCCTTGAGGGCGCCTCCTTCACCGAACACGCCGCCGGCGCGCGCGACCAGCAGTCGCCCGCCGAACCAGGTCTGGGTGCCCAGCGTGCGCATCACCGGGAGCCACGCGGCCTGGCTGAGGGTGGTGCCAAAGGCACTCGGAGAGGCACCCATGATGGCGAACGGTCGTCCGCCGAACACCCGCTTGATGTCCGACGACGGACGCGACAGCCAGTCGATCGCGTTCTTGAACACCCCCGGGATGCTGTTGTTGTATTCCGGGGTCACGAGCAGCACTCCGTCGGCGGCGATGATCGCTTCCTTCAGCTGGCTCACCGCGGCGGGGATGCCCTGCGCCTCGACATCGCCGTCGTAGAGCGGGATGCCGCGCAGGCTGGCGATGTCGAGCGTCGACTCCTCGGGCATGAGACGGGCGGCGGCGCGCAGCAGCGCGCTGTTGTAGGAGCCGCGCCGCAGGCTACCGGAGATTCCCAACACCCTGGTCATCGCGGCGCGAGCGTGCGCTGTGGCGCGGGCGCTTGCAACCCGCCCCGCGAGGCTGTCGCGCGGGCGCCGGCTAACCTAACGCTTCAGTTTCGCCGCCACGCGCTGGTAGGCCTCGCGGAACGGGATGCCCTCCGTGACCACCAGACGGTTGACCTCCTCGGCGGCGTGAATCGCCGGGTCGAGCCGGATGGCCTCGCGCCGGAACTGCAGCGCCCCGATGGCCGGCGGCAGGATGGCGAGGGTCGCGAGCGCCAGATCGATGCCGCGGAACAGCGGGAACTTCAGCAGCTGCAGGTCGCGGTGGTAGCCGGAGGGGAGCTTGGCGC
>Ga0209156_10003797_pt1 | contig 11196 bp, 8 predicted proteins | sample GraSoiAngelo_124_FD_185881 | JGI IMG/M metagenome (GOLD analysis project Ga0209156, IMG submission 185881) | Grasslands soil microbial communities from the Angelo Coastal Reserve, California, USA - 14_0927_05_20cm (SPAdes) (version 2) | ecosystem: Environmental > Terrestrial > Soil > Grasslands ...
ACGCCTCCGTGACCATCACCGTGGTGGTCGTCTTGCCGTGCGTCCCCGCCACGGCGACCACCGTTCCACCGGCGACGGCCTGGCTGAGGGCGTCAGCCCGCCGTACCACCGGGACCCCTAGGGCGCGCGCTCGCTCCAGCTCCGAGTGGTCTCCCGGCACCGCTGCCGTGACCACGAGCGCCCGGGCTCCCACTACATGCGCCGGATCGTGTCCCCGCCATATTTCCACCCCGAGGGCTGCCAAATCGGCGGCGCCGGAGGGATCGTTATCACAGCCGGTTATGGTGACGCCTTGCTGCCTGGCGAGGAGCGCCAGGCCGCTCATGCCCGCTCCGGCAATCCCCATGAAGTGGACCGGGCGGGGATCCACCGTCGCAAACAAGTTCATTAGTGGGGGGCTAATATAGCGAATCTACGAAACTTGCGAAAGAGACCACGGCCATTTTACGCGACTACTGTCAAGATCTTCGACACGATGTCCCGGGCGGCATTCGGGTTCCCCCGGGCCCGCGCCCGGGCGGCGATGGACTCGAGCCGGGGACGATCCGCGAGCAGTTGGCTCACCTGGTCGGCGAGCGAGTACGCGGTGAGCTCCTGCTCGGGCAGCTGGATGGCGGCCCCCGCCTCGGCCAGGGCGCGCGCATTGTGGGCCTGGTGGTCGGCGGCGGCGCTCGGGAGCGGGACGAGGATGCTCGCTTTGCCCCACGCGCACAGCTCCGCGACCGTCATCGCGCCCGCGCGCGCCACGACGAGGTCCGCGGCCCGGTACGGAATGGTCATGGGATCGAAAAACCCCCGTGTCACCACGCGGCCCGGCGCCGCGTAGCGGGCGAGCGCGTCGGCGTGCTCCATGCCGGTGCCCCACAGCACGTTCACACCGTCCAACAGGCGGCGCTCGAGCGCCCCCGCCACGGCGTAGTTGATGGCCCGCGCACCCTGGCTGCCCCCGAACACCAGCAGGGTCGGACGCTCGCCGCCCAGTCCCAACTCCGCGAGAGCGGTCGCCCGCGCACCGGGTGCCGGCGGACGCACCGGATTGCCGAGCGTGAAGACGTCGGTGGCGGCGCCGGGTCTGAGACGCGTGCGGGCTTCGGGGAAACCCAGGTGGATCTGGCGGGCGCGCCGGGCGAGCCAGCGCGTGGTCAGTCCTGGGAACGCGTTCTCTTCGACCAGCACGGTCGGGAGACCGGCGCGCTGCGCGCGCCACAGCACCGGGCCGGCGGCATAGCCCCCGGTGCCGATGACGATAGCGGGACGCTCTTCGTCGAGCACCCGGCCCACGGCGCGCCACACCCGGCCGGCGATGAGCAGCCAGCGCACGTTCTTCCACCAGGTGCGCCGGTAGATCGGCTCGATCGGGAGCAGACGGTGACGAAACGGATAGCGCGGCAGCACCTGCGCCTCGATCCCCCGCACGGCGCCGACGAGCACGGGCTCGATGTCCCGCCCCACATCGCTCAGCGCCTGGGCGAGCGCGAGGGCGGGCATGAGGTGGCCGCCGGTGCCACCTCCTGCGAGGAGGACCTTCATCGCGGCAACAATTGCGGATTGCGGATTGCGGATTGCGGATTAGAGGCGGTGAGTTCGATACGCCGAGACGGGCCTGCGGCTTTGCGCCCGCTCGATCCGATCCGCAATCCGCAATCCGCAATCCGCAATCTCATGCCCCCGCACTCCGTCTTCCGCGTCCGATACTGATCAACACACCGGTGGCGACCAGGGCCACGAACAGGCTCGATCGTCCGTAGGAGATGAACGGCAGCGTGATGCCGGTGGCCGGCAGCAAGGCGAGGCTCACACCGACGTGCAGGGCCGCCGTGACGCCGATCAAAGCGGTGAGTCCCACCGCGAGCAGCTGGCCGAACGAGTCCCGCGCCGACCGCGTGATGCGAAACCCGAGCCACACGAACGTGCCGAACAGCACCAGCAAGGCCAGCACGCCCAGGAACCCCCACTCCTCACCGATAGTCGAGAAGATGAAATCGGAGTAGGCGTACGGCAGATAACCGAGTTTCTGCTGGCCCTGCCCCAGGCCGACGCCGAACAGCCGTCCCGCGCCGATGCCGACGAGCGACTGGTGCACCTGCCACGTCGCTTCGGACGGCGCGCTCCCGGGATTGAGAAACGTGATCACCCGGGCCAGACGGTATTGCGCGCTCGCGATGGCGCCGAACAGGAGCGGCGTCGCCACCACCGTGAGCGCGAGGAAGTGGCCGATGCGGGCTCCCGCCGTGAACAGGACCACCCCGGCGAGCAGCGCGACGAGCACGGCCATCGAGAGGTTGGGCTCGAAAAAAATCAGGGCCAGCAGGGGCGCCAGCACGACGATGAAGGGCAGCAGACCGTACTGGAACGTGCGGATGCGCTCGCCTTTTTTCGCCGCGAGCATGGCGGTCCAGACCACCACGGCGAACTTGGCCAGCTCGGAGGGCTGCACCGTCACGAAGCCGAGGTTGACCCAGCGGCGCGCGCCGTTGATGCTGGGGGCGATGCGGTGCGTGAACGGGAGCAGCGGGATGAGGAGCAGCAGCGCCGCCAGTGCGAGCACGGGCCACGCCCACCGTTGCCACTTGCGATAGTCCGAGCGCGCCAGCAGCGCGGCGACGATTCCTCCCACGGCCGCGCCGAGCGCCTGCTTCAGCGCGAAGCTCGATCCCACCTGCCCGCCCGAGATCGTGAGCAGGCTCGAGGCGCCGTACACGGCCGTGAGGCCGAACACGACGAGAATCGCCGCGACCAGCGCCAGCAGCCGGGTTTCCCAGCGCAGATCTCTCACAAAGAGTCGCGGCTGAAGCCGCGGCTCGGCCCTGCCGCTGAAGCGGCCTGTCGCCCGTTCACGGGCAGACGCCGAGTCGCGAGTTTACTCGCGGCTGTCGTCACATCGCCTCCACCCAGCGGCGGAACGTGGCCCCACGCTCCTCGTAATTCTTGAACATGTCGTAGCTCGAGCACGCGGGCGACAGCAGCACCGCGTCGCCCGCGCGCGCCGCGCGCCGGGCCCGCGCCACCACGTCTTCGAACGTGGTGCCGCGCTCGAGCGGCACCTGCCCGCGGAGGTCCCGCTCCACCAGCGGACCCGACTCGCCGTAGGCGATCACCAGGCGGCAGCGCTCCTGGAGCAGCGGCCCGAGCCGGGTGTACGGCTCGCCCTTGTGGCGCCCGCCGAGCAACAGCACGAACGGCCGGTCCATCGCCTCCACCGCGACGACGGTGGACGCGATGTTGGTCGCCTTGGAGTCGTTGATCCAGAGGACGCCGCCCACCTCGCGCACCGGTTCGAGGCGGTGCGGCAGGGCGCGGAACGAGCGCAGGCCTTCCCCGATGACGGCCGGCGCCACGCCCGCCTGGTGCACGGCGAGCGCTGCGGCGAGCGCATTCGCCACGTTGTGGTCGCCCAAAAGGCCGACCTCCGGGCGCGCCAGCAGCGCCGGGCCTTTCTCGCCGAGGCGCAGCCGCCCGCCGTCCGCCCGATCGTACCAGGCGTCGGCGGGGCGCGCGAGGGAGAACAGCAGGCGGCGCCCCTTCGCGCCGGCGGCGAGCTCGAGCACGGCGGGGTCGTCGCCGTTCAACACCCACACGTTCGCGTCGGCGGCGTTGCGAAACAGCTGCCGCTTGTCGGCGTAATAGGCCTCGACCGCGGGATAGCGGTCCAGGTGGTCGGGCGCGAGGTTCGTGAGGATGCCGATGTCGGGCGCGAAGTGCGGGCTATCGTGCAGCTGGAAGGACGAGACCTCGATCGCGAGCCACGCATAGTGGTCGCCCCGCACGGCGATGTCGGCGAGCGGGCGGCCGATATTCCCGGCCGCCTCGGCCTCGAGCCCCGCGGCGCGCAGCAGATGGGCCACCAGCGCGGTCGTGGTCGTCTTCCCGTTCGTCCCGGTGATCGCGATCGAGCGCGTGCCCGCGGCGGCAAGCGCGCGGAAGCCGAGATCGATTTCGGACAGCACGGGCACCCCGGCGGCGCGCGCGGCGACCAGGGGCGGCGCCTCGGGCGGCACGCCCGGCGACACGATCACCGCCGTCGCGGCGCGGATGCGCGCCAGGTCGTGCCGCCCCACGTCGAGCGTCACGCCGGCCAGCGCGCCCAGGTGGGCGAGCGCGTCGCCGCCGTAGGGATGATCGGACGCGTCGCTCGCGTATACCCGCACGCCCGCCCGCGCCAGCAGCTCGGTCGCCGCCACTCCGCTCTTCCCCAGGCCCACCACCGCGACCACGCCGTGCCGCCACGGCTCCGGAATCATCGCAGCTTCAGCGTCGCGAGGGCGATCGCCGCACACATGACCCCCAGGATATAGAACCGCATCACGACCTGCGGCTCCGCCCACCCGAGTTTCTCGAAGTGATGATGCAGCGGCGCCATACGAAACACGCGATGCGCATCCGCGTATTCCTTGCCACGGCGCCGTTTGTTCCAGCGGTACACCCCCGTCTGTAGCAGCACCGACACCGCCTCCGCCACGAACACGCCGCCTGCGATCAACAAGAGAAACTCCGCTTTGAGCATGATCGCGACGGTGCCGAGCGCGCCGCCGATCGCGAGCGCGCCGGTGTCGCCCATGAACACCTGTGCCGGGTGCGCGTTGAACCACAGAAACCCCAGCGCCGCGCCGGCGAGGGCACCGCAGAAAATCGTCAGCTCCTGGGCGCCGGGGAGGAAATACACGAGGAGGTAGCGCGTCCAGTCGATGCGCCCGAACACATAGGCGAACACCGCGAACGTGCCCGCGAGAATGGCCGTGAGCCCGGTCGCGAGGCCGTCCAGGCCGTCGGTGAGATTCACCGCGTTCGAGGTGCCGGTCACGACGAATGTGACGAACAGCACGTACAGCGGCGGCGGTAAGACCAGCAGGATGTACTTGAACACCGGCAGCTGGGTGGAGGCGGGGGGCAGGCCCGGAACCAGCGGCCACCGCAGCAGGGCCACGGCCAGCGCGACGCCGAACGTGACCTGGCCCGCGAGCTTCCACCGCGCCACCAACCCCTGAGACTTGCCGCGCACGATCTTGAGGTAGTCGTCGACGAACCCGATGGCTCCGGCCCACAGCATCGCCGCGACGGCCACGACCACGTACCGGCTGTCGAGCTTCGCCCACAGGAGCGTCGGCACGACCGTCGCGAGGAGGATGATCAGCCCGCCCATGGTCGGGGTGCCACGCTTCGTTTGATGGCTCGCCGGGCCCTCGGCCCGGATCACCTGTCCCACATTGCGCTCGCGCAGCCGCCGGATAATGGCGGGACCGCCCAGGAACGCGAGCAGCAGCGCGGTGACGGTGGCGCCCGCCGCTCGAAACGTGAGGTAGTTGAACAGATTGAACAGGATGTGCTGCTTCGCAAGCGGCGCGAGCAAGTGATAGAGCACGTCCGATCCTCGCCCTCCTTGTCAGTTCAGGTGCGGCAATACCCGCTCGAGCGCCACCCCGCGCGACGCCTTGAGCAGCACGATCTCGTTGCCCGTCAACGCCGCCTTGAGACGCGGCCCGAGGGCATCGGCGTCGGGCGCCACCACCAACCGCCGGCCGAGCGCCATACGGTGCGGCTCGAACGCCGGGACGAACTCCCCCACGGCGGCGACCAGCGCGGGGGCGAGCGCGACGATCTCGGCCGCCGCGAGCGCATGCAATCTGGCACTCTCGGGCCCGAGCTCCAACATCGAGCCCACGACCACCGCCAGGGGCCGCTCCCGCCGCTGCGCCAGCCAGTGGGCGAACTTCACCGCCCAGTGCAGCGAGCCCGGATTGGCGTTGTAGGTGTCATCGATCACCAGGAGGCCGCCGAGCGAGAGCACCGCTCCCCGCCCGGCGGGCAGCTGGACGGAGGACAGCGCCGCCACCGCGCGCGCCGGATCGGCGCCCACTTCACGCCCCACGGCGAGCGCCAGCATCGCGTTCTCGATCTGATGGAACCCGACCACCGGCAGCGTGCCGGTCTGCCCGCGCCAGGTGATCCGCGGATGCCCCCCGTCGTCCAGCTCGGCCCGGTCGGGTCGCACATCCGCATCTGGGCCCGTCCCCGCGACGACCGTCGGCGCCCGTCGTCTCGCCTCCCGCGCGAGCTCGGGTGGATCGGTCCCCACCACCGCCACGCGCGTTCCCTCGGTCAGCGCCAGCTTTTCGCGCATCACGCCGGCCAGCGATCCGAACCCGGCCACATGCGCGTAGCCCACGTTCGTGACGACGGCGATCGTCGGCTCGATCACGTCCCGCAGCCGTGCGATTTCGCCCGGCACGCTGGCGCCCGCTTCCACCACGAGCGCCTCCGCATCGTCCGCAGCGCCGAGGATCGTGAGCGGCACACCCACCAGGTTGTTGAGATTGCCGCCGGTGGCATGCACCCGGAACGTCGTGCCGAGCACGGCGCGGATCAGCTCTTTGGTGCTGGTCTTACCGCTCGACCCGGTGACCGCCACGACGGGGCTGCCGGGAGGGAGCCAGCGGCGCCGCGCGCGTGCCAGCAGCCCCAGCGCCGCCAGCGTGTCGGCGACCTCGAAGAACGGCAATCCCTCCAGCGGCGGCGTGCCCTGTCGCACCACCGCCGCGGCGGCTCCCTGCGCCTTCGCCTGAGCGAGAAACGCGTGCGCGTCGAAGCGTTCGCCGTGGAGCGCGACGAACAGGGCACCGGGGACCAGGTGGCGGGTGTCGGTCCTCACTCCCCCGGGGAAACGCACGCCGCGGGGCCCCGCCACCCCCAGGGCGGCGGCGACCCGGGCGGAATCCCACACGGTCACCGCCCCACCCCGATTGCGGATTGTGGATTGCGGATTGCGGAATGGCAGTGGAGGGTCGCTCGCCGAGCGACACACCCAATCCCAATCCGCAATCCGCAATCCGCAATCCGCAATCGCTTCACGAGGCCCCCAGCTCTTTCACCACCACCCGCTCGTCGAACGGCTGCTTTTCAGTTCCCACGACCTGGTACGTCTCGTGCCCCTTCCCGGCGAGCAGCAGCGTGTCGCCGGCGCGCGCCAGCTCGAGCCCGAGCGCGATGGCCCGGCGGCGGTCCACCTCGCGGTGGTGGGGCTTCGCTCCCATGCCGGCCTCCACCGCGTCGAGGATCTTCTCGGGGTCCTCGGTCCGCGGGTTGTCGGACGTAGCGATGGCGATATCGGCGAGGCGCGCGCACACCTCGCCCATCGGCGCGCGCTTGCCGGAGTCGCGGTCTCCCCCGGCGCCGAACACGACGATGAGCCGACCCGCCGTGAGCGGTCGCAGCGTCTCGAGCGCCCGCTCGAGCGCGTCCGGCGTATGCGCGTAGTCGCGCAGCACCGTGCACGGCCGCGCGGCGATCCGCTCCATCCGTCCCGGAATCTGAGGCGCGGCCGTGAGCCGCTCGGCCACGGTCTCGACCGGGACGCCGAGGCCCCAGGCGCACGCCGCGACGCCGAGCGCGTTCGCGACGTTGAAGCGGCCGAGCAGCGGCAGGCGCACGCCGGCACTGCCCATGGGCGTCCCCAGCTCGAAGCGCGCGCCCTGGGCGTCGAGCGCCACGCGGCGCGCGGTCACCTCGCCGGCACGTTCCCCGAACGTCACGCGGCGGTGCTCGCGGCGCAGCCGGGCCCACGCGGGGTCGTCGGCGTTCACTACCTCGAGGCCATCGGGGGCGAGATACTGGACCAGCTTCGCCTTGGCGCGGAAGTAGGCGTCCAGGGTCTCGTGATAGTCGAGGTGATCGCGCGTCAGATTGGTGAACAGGGCGGCCCGGAACTCGAGCCCGTCCACGCGCCCCTGATCGAGGCTGTGCGACGACACTTCCATCGCCGCGCCGCGCGCCCCGCGCTCCACCAGGGCCGCCAGCGTCGCCTGCAGATCGATGGGGCCGGGCGTCGTGAGGTTCCCTGCCTCGCTCGCCACGGTCGCACCGTCGGGAGCGAATGCGCCCAGCGTGCCGATCGATCCCATGGGCTCGAGGGCGGCGAGGACGTGGCGCAGCAGCGTGACCGATGTCGTCTTGCCGTTGGTCCCCGTGACGCCGACCAGGTCGAGCCGCGCCGCCGGCCGTCCGTACCATGTTTCGGCCGCGAGGGCCGCGGCGCGGCGTCCGTCGCGCACCAGGATCTGCGCCAGGTCGACCGGCTGCTCGCGCTCCACCAGCGCCGCGGCCGCGCCCCGCTGCCGGGCGTCGGCGACGAAGCGATGCCCGTCCTGCACCGAGCCCGTCACCGCGCAGTACAGCATGCCCGCCGTCACCTTGCGACTGTCGGCGGTGAGGCCGGTGATCTCGGGCCAGGTATGCAGGTCCGGCATCCCGACCAGCACGGCGCCGCGCTCCAGCGCGGCGACGATCTCCGCGAGCCGGCTCATCGCCCGTGACGGCGGCGCGCCCGGGAGGCGGGGCGGGAATGAACCCGCGACTGCTCGGCGAACAGCGTGACCGTGGACCCGACCGACGCGCTGTCGCCGGCCCCGGGCCAGGTGTGCTCGGCCCAGCCCCAGCCCTTGAGCGTGACGCGGAAGCCGCGGCGATGCAGGGTGCGCACGGCCTCCCGCATCCCCAGCCCCGTCACGTCGGGCACGGCGCCGCGCGGCCCCGGGGCGGCGCTATCGGGTTGATACGGCCAGGGGACCACATAGGGCACGATGCCGCCGTCGTCCTCGAGCGGCGTCGCCGCCGCGCGTGGCGCCGCGAGCGAGAGCCGGGTGCGGTCGAGCGCCACCGTACGCGCCGCGAGCGCCTGCTCCAGCATCGAGCGCGTGACCGGCGCCGCCGTCTGGGCGGCGAAGTAGCTCCCCTTGTGCGGGTGGTCGATCTTGACGACGAGCACGAGCTGCGGGCTGTCGCCCGGGAACAGCGCCGCGAACGACGCGATGTAGTCGCCGGGCGCGTAGTGGCCGTTCACCACCCGCCGGGCCGTGCCGGTCTTGGCCGCCACGGGAAAATTCGCGAGCGCGGCCTCGGTGCCGGTGCCGCTCTCCACCACGCCTCGCAACAGGTCGCGCAGCGTCGCCGCCACCACGGGCGACACCGCGCGCCGCACGGGCTCGGGCCGGTGGCGGTACAACACGCGCCCCGCGGTCCGTACTTCGCGAATCAGCGTGGGGGCGAGCAGCACGCCGTCGTTCGCGAGCGCGCCGTACGCGGCGGCGACCTGGATCGGCGTGACCGACAGCTCGTAGCCCATCGCCAGGCTCGCCGCGCTCGGCCGCGTCCACTCGCTCGGCGGCCGCAGCCGCCCGGGCGCCTCGGCCGGAAACTCGATCCCCGTGTTCGCCCCGAAGCCGAACGCCCGCAGCGTCAGATACTGCTCCGCGGGATCGAGCCGCGTCACGAACTTGGCCATCGCGATATTGCTCGAGACACGGATCGCGTCGGCGAGCGTCAGGGTAGGCTGTGGATCCTCGTCGGTGATCGGCCGCGGGCGACCGGGCATGCGCCAACGGCCCCCCTCGCCCGAGACCCGATCGGTGGGGGCCACCCGACTGCGCGCGAGCAGGGCCGCGGCCGCGAAGATCTTGACGATCGAGCCCGGCTCGAATGTGTCGGTGAACGCGCTGGGGCGGGCGGTGCCGCCACGGTGGCGCGACGCCAGCGCCAGGACCTCGCCGGTCGCCGGGTCGAGCATGACGACGTCGCCGCCGTCCGCGTCCATGCGCCGTACGGCGTCGTCCAGCGCCCGTTGCCCGATCTCCTGGAGGTCGGCATCGAGCGTCAGCACCACGTCCAGCCCCGGCTCGGGGGCGGCGATCACCCGCGCCGGCGATTCGTATTCACGGCCCTCGCGGTCCTTCAGTACCACGGCCGCTCCCGCGCGGCCGGCGAGCAGGGTGTCGAGCGCCTTCTCGAGGCCCGATGCGCCGTGTCCGTCGTCGCCCAGCCGGCCGATCGTGGCGCGGGCGAACTCGGGGGCGGGATAGAACCGATTGAGCACGGCCTCGAGATGCACCCCGCGGATGCTCCGCAGCGGCTGCACCTCCAGCCCGCTGTACGGGCCCGCGAAGTACGCGTAGCGCTTGCGCAGCGCGACCTGCCAGGCGGGCGCCGGGACGCCCAGCCGCCGCGCGATCAGAGCGCCGTCGGCCGCGGGATCGCGCAGCTCGTTGGGCGCGATGCCGACGTGATAGGTCTCCTGGGTGAGCCCGAGCGGCGTGCCGTGACGATCGAGCAGTGCGCCGCGCCGCGCCGCCAGCACGATGCGCTCGGTGCGCTTCGCCTGTGCCTCCTCGGCCCAGCGGCGCCCCTGCCCGATCTGCACCTGGGCCGCGCGTCCGGCCAGCAGGGCCAGCGCGACGAAGATCCCGACTTCCACCACCTGGAGCCGCACCGCGGGCTTCGCCATCGCTAGTGCGACCCACCCGGTGCGGGGAGGAGGATGATCTCGCTGTCGCTCGGGAGGTGGAGCCCCAGGCGCTGCTGGGCGCGCGGCACCAGCACCGTGCGGCCTTGCGCGGCGCGGATGCGGCGCTCCAGATCGGCGCGATGCGCCTCGAGGTTGGCGCGCCGGGCGCGCAGCTCGGCGAGCTCGCGCGCGGCGCGGATCGCGGCCGTCTGGCGCGCGTACACGATCCAGGTGGTCACGAGGAACGCCACCAGCCACGCGGCCACCCAGTGACGGCCCCTAGCCATCGTCGGCGACCTCGAACGCCCGCAGTCGCGCCGAGCGCGCGCGGGGATTGTCGGCCAGCTCCGTGGCCGCGGCGGCGATCGCCTTGCGGGTGAGCACGCGGCCCAGCGCCCGCCCGCGGCAGGTGCACACGGGCTGGCGCGGCGGGCAGACGCACGACTTGCTCCAGTCGCGAAACGCGTGCTTCACGATGCGGTCCTCGCCCGAGTGGTACGTGATCGCCGCGAGCCGGCCGCCCGCGACGAGCGCGGCCCGGAGCGCCGGCAGCGCCAGGTCGAGCTGCTCCAGCTCCTGGTTCACGACGATGCGCAGCGCCTGGAACAGGCGCGCGAAGTCGGAGGGCCCCGAGCGCGGACCCAGCACCTCGCGAATCGCTCCCACCAGATCATCGCTGGTCGCGAACGGCGCCGTGGCACGCCGCTTCACGATCACGCGACCGAGGCGCCGCGCGTGCCGCTCGTCCGCCAGGTCCGCGAACGCGTCCGCCAGCCGCTCCGCGGTCCAGGTGTTCAGCACGTCCGCGGCCGTCACGCCCAGTCCCGCGGCCATCCGCATGTCGAGCCGTGCGCGCGGCCGAAACGTGAACCCGCGGGCGTCGTCATCGAGCTGGTGCGACGAGACGCCCAGGTCCAGGAGGATGC
>Ga0209156_10003804_pt1 | contig 11179 bp, 11 predicted proteins | sample GraSoiAngelo_124_FD_185881 | JGI IMG/M metagenome (GOLD analysis project Ga0209156, IMG submission 185881) | Grasslands soil microbial communities from the Angelo Coastal Reserve, California, USA - 14_0927_05_20cm (SPAdes) (version 2) | ecosystem: Environmental > Terrestrial > Soil > Grasslands...
CGCCCGTGTCCGGCGCGCCGGGCGGGGCATTCACCGGACCCGAGGGCCCGCCCGCCCCCTGCGCCGAGATGCCGTCGAGCCAGGTGTAGGGAGGCAACGCCTTGGTGATCTGGTCGAGGATGTGAGGCCAGATATAGCGGTCGGCGTCGATGCCGCGGATGACGTTGATCTCCGCGACGAGCGAGTCGCGGATCTTCTCCGACTGGCGCTTCTGGGCGATGACGGCGTCGAAGCGCCGCTTCTCGATCCGCACGGCATCGAGCCGCGCCTCGGCCACGCGCAGCCGCGCCGTCTGGGTGAAGAACAGCAGCACGATGCCCGTGATCACCACCGCCGACGTCGCGCTCGCCGCGATCAGCCACGGATTCTTGACCGACGCGATGAGGCCACGGAAGTCGGGGAGGGCAAGCTTGAACCCGCCCCCCGGCGCCGCCCGCTTCTTTTTTCCCGGGAGAAGATTTATTTCGATCATGCGGCGCGCCTCAGCGCCAGCCCGACCGACAGCATCAGCAGGGGGGCGACTTCATCCACCGACACGGACTCGAATACCGCGTCGCGCACCTTGAGCCGCTGCACCGGGCTCGCGACCTCGACCGGCACTTTGAGCCTGCTGCCGAGCGCCTCGTTCAGGCCCGGAATCCGCGCCCCGCCGCCGATCGTGTAGACCCGCCCCAGGCCGCCCGCCGAGCGCGAGGCGGTCGCGAGGAACGCGGCAGCCCGCTCGACCCCGACGGCGATCTCCTCGCCCCGCGCCTCCACGTACGGCGCCAGGTCGCCGCTGTGCGTCAGGCCCTGAATCACCCGCTCGGCGTCTTCCGCCGACAGCCCCTTCTCGCGCTGCAGGTCCTCGCGGAAGCGGCGCGTCCCGACCGACAGGTCCCGCGTCAGCACCGGCACGCCGTCCTCGAGGATGTTCACGTTGGTCACCTCGTGACCGATGTTCACGAGGCCCGCCACGCCCTGCATCGCATCGGGATGGTTCAGCTCGAAGGCGTTGTGGATCGCGAACGCGTCCACGTCGATGATCCCCGGCTCGAGCCCCGCCTCGTTGAGGAGCGCGACCCGCCCCTCCACCAGCTCCCGCTTGGCCGCGACGAGCAGCACGTTCATCTGCAGCCCTTCGGCGTCGGGGTCCAGGATCTGGAAGTCGAGCTCCACGTTGGCCATGTCGAACGGCACGTGCTGCTCCGCCTCCCAGCGGATCACCTCTCGGGCGTCGGCTTCCTTCATCCGGTCCATCTGGATCTTCTTGACGATGACGTCCCGGCCCCCCACCGCCGTGACGACCGATTTCTGCTTCACCCCGGCCGCGGAGAACAGCCCTCGGATCGCCTCCGCGACAATCCCGGGGTCCATGACCTCGCCCTCGACGATGGCGTCGGCGGCCACCTCGGTGGTGGCCACCTTGGCCAGCTCCGGTTCGCTGCCGGAGTGGTCGACGACCACCAGCTTGATGATGCCGGAGCCGATATCGAGGCCGACGGAGGTTTTTTTGCCACCCAGGAACCCGAACAGGGCCATAGCGCCTATGGGTTAGAGACAAGACGGGGCGAGGGCAAACTACAGTAAGCCCCGCCCCTTATCCTGTCAAGCCTCGAACCTACTTGAGGCCTGCACAACAAGTACTTTACTGGCCTAGAGTTAGGCCGTTTAGTAGAGCTGCACCCACCCCCGCGACCGCATCAACGCCACCACCCCGGTCTGGTCTAAGGCTTTGACAACAGCGCACTTAGAGTACAGAATGTTGGCGTGGCCGGTGACCTGGTTGTTCCCGACCACCGTGCTGTCCTGCACCATCGTCGCGCCCCAGAAGTGGGCATCCGAGGAGCCACCGCCGGCGGTCTTGAGCGTCCCCCGGACGATGGTAATGCCGAACCATTGGAAGCCCCCCTGGACGTCGAGACTGCCATCCACCAGCAGGATTCCCTGTCCCTGGACGCCGTTGATGCTCGCGTCGCCCAGGATGTGCACGATCGGGAAGAACGAGGCGCACTTTCCTGCTGGGTTCTCACCGTCGCCCCAGTTCGTGCTGACCGTCCTGTCGCACTGCCCGTTTGTCACGACCGGTCCGATGTTGCTGGAGAAGTTCTGGCCGTTCAAGTTCCACGTGGCTCGTGCCGCGAGCTGGCTATAACTGACGTCCCCGTACTTCGAGAACGTCGAGTCCGCGACGTTCGGGTCTTTGATGACCGGCGGTTGCCCCACAATGGAGGAGGTGCCGCCGGCGCTGACGGACTGGGAGGTGTCGGTCCGAATCCCCCCCTTGCCGTTAGCAACGCTGTCGAGTGGGTTGCAGGTCGTCCAGTTCGGCGGGACGTGATCGTACCCGCTGATGGCCGCATTGCCCGAGAGCGCGTCGCCCCGCCCGCTGGTGAGCGACGCGCGGATGTCGACGACCAGAGGCTTGATCCGCGCCAGCAGCCCGATCCGCTCGCGGGCGCCGCCGCCACGCCGCAACAGCGCTGCCCCGCCCCGGAGGCTCGACGAGTCCTGGCCGATGATGTCGATCAGGTACTGCTCCTGATTGAGCCGATACACGTAGCCGGCATACCGTCCGGTGTGGCTCGGCGAAATCGTGTCCGCGCCCAGGGCCGGGATTTTCACCGAATCGAGCGGATAGGTCCGGACACTATTGTAGACCTGGGGATCCCAATGCCCGATGATGTAGTTCGCGGCTCCCTCGGCCACGCCGAACGAGCTCTGGCTGTAGCGCGAGTTCTCGCCCACGCGCTGCTCCTGGGTCCCGGCGAAGAACGCGCCCGCGATCAACGCGCCCACAATGACCAGGGCGACGATCGCGAGGGCGAGCGCCATGCCGCGCTCGTTCTGGATGGTCCGCTTCATAACCCGCTCCTTCGTACGCATGAGTGTCGCGCTTATAGACAAGGGTTGCAGCGCGTGTTCCCGCGAATGGCGACGCGGGTGACCACGCTGTCGATCTTGTACGCCACGCCGGCCGCGCCCGGTTGGGAAATGGGCGATTGCGTCCGGCCCCGCACCCGGATCTCGATCTGGGTGACCTTGGACGAGTCCGTCGTGACGATGCCGTTGGCGTCGTAATAGTTGAACGTCAGGCCGTTCGGGCCGGAGAGCGGTCCGACCATGGGCTGCGTGCTCCCGGTCGCCGTCTGTGCGAGGTAGTACTGGTTGTCGGTGGGCGACAACCACAGGCTGTAGGTCGTGCTCGTGAAGCCGCGCACCGGCGAGCCATTGGTGATCGCACCAGCGGCGTTGAACTGGCTCCCCGCGATCCACTGTGCCCCCAGGGTCAATACCCACGCCGCAGGAGTGCCGTTGGCGTCGGGGCAGTTCCCGTTCCCCACGTCCTTGATCTCGCCGCGCAGCCAGCTGTCGTCGTTACGGGTCCCCGGATCGCCCTCGTAGAACACCAACACCGAGTCGCCCCTGGCGTAGGTCTGGCGCGCGCCGAACATCGGCTGCTTGCGCACGGTCAGGGTGATCTGGCCGATCCCGCCGCCCAGGGGCGGGGTGACGCACAGGAAGCCGAGCTGCCGCGGCGCGCGGATCGTGAGCGAGGTGGAGAGCATGCCGCTCAGGTCGCCGTTGTTGGCGCCCGCAGTCCCGGCGGCGTTGATCTCGCGCAGCTCGGCCGGCAGAATCGTCGCCGCCGCGCGGATGTTCTGCTGCAGATCGATCCGCTGGGTTTGCGCCAGATAGGTCCGCTGGTTCGTGACCAGCACCTTGTACAGCGCCGCCGACACGATGCCCAGGATCACGAGCGCGATCAGCAGCTCGACCATGGTGAAGCCACGACGGGTTAGAGCAGACATGAGATGTAGGTCTCCATGCTGTCGCGGCGCCATTGGCTCTGCCGCGTCCGGTACTTGGACGACAGGACCAGGCGCCAGTGATTGGTCGTGTCGGCCGTGTAGCGCCAGCTGAGCGAGTCCACCGGCGTGCCGCCGCGCCACACCACCGCCGAGCCCGGATTCCGCACCGTGCACGCCACGGCCCGCAGGCTGTCGAGGATACGGGCCCCGTCGTTGGCCGCGACCGCGGAGCGTTGCCCCTGCGCGATCATCCGCGTCACCAGGGCCGAGCTGTTGATCAGGACCAGCAGCCCGACGGTGAGCACCATGATCGCGATGATCACTTCGACGATCGTGAACCCCTGTTCTCGTTTCATCACCGCACCACCCTGCCAAGCTGGTTGACGAGCACCGAGTCCGTGCCATAGGACGTGGCCCCGGTGATCCGCACGATGGAAATCGTGTTGTCCATGTTCAGCCCGCGCGGGTCGAACCGGATCGAGTCGCTCGTCGCGGCGAGCGTCACCTTGTAGCGCGACGCCAAGTCCACGACGCCGCCGATCGTGTCCGTGCCCGCCGGGGTGACCCGCGAGCAGGCGGTGACCCAGACGGTGCCCGGGCTCGAGAAGTGCACCGCCGCGCGGCAGCCGCGCTGCACCGCCGCCGCCCGCGCCGTCGCCACCGCCGTGCCCAGGTAGACCCGGGTCGAGCGAACGTTGGTCGTGTCGAGCGCGCGGCGGATCTTGGGAAACCCGATCACCGCGATGATCCCGATCATGACGACCACGATGATCAATTCGATCGTTGTGAAGCCGACGCGGCGCATGCACATTCCTCCAGTCCGACACAGTCTAGTACATGTTGCGTGCCTTGATGCAAGTCATTTAACCACAATCGTTTGTATACCTGAAGGTGACCCTACTGGCACTGCAAAATGCTGCACGAGTGCAAAGCATTGCACTACTCCAGGCGGTAGCGGTCGATCTTGTAGAACAGCGTGCGCAGGCTGACGCCCAGCTGCTTCGCCGCCGCGCGCCGGTTGCCGCCGGCGGCTTGGAGCGCCGCGGCGATCGCCTGGCGCTCAGCAGCCTCCACCGCATCGCGCAGGGTACCGCTCCCCGCTCCCTGCTCCTCTGAGGGGCGGGGAGCGGGGAGCGGTTCCTTCCGGAAATCAGCTGGCTGCAGGATCTCCTCGTCGGACAACACCGCCGCCCGCTCGATGGCATGCTCCAGCTCGCGCACGTTGCCAGGCCAGCGCTGGGCCTCCAGCCAGGCGAGCGTGTCATCACTCAACACCACGACCCGCCCCAAGCGGCCGGCGAGTCGGGCCGCAAAATGGCGCGCCAACGGTTTGACGTCGGCACGCCGCTCGACCAGAGGCGGCAGATGTATCGTGACGACGTTGAGGCGGTAATACAGGTCCTCGCGGAACCGGCCGGCGGCCGCCTCGGCCTCGAGATCACGCGCCGTGGCCGCGAGCAGGCGCACGTCGACACGGCGCGTCCGCTGGTCGCCCACCCGCCGGATCTCGCCTTCCTGCAAGACGCGCAGCAGCTTGGACTGCAGGGGCAGCGGCAGCTCGCCCACCTCGTCCAGCAGCAGCGTGCCGCCGCCCGCCTGCTCGAACAGCCCCGCCTTGTCCGCCAGCGCCCCTGTGAACGCGCCGCGCACGTGGCCGAACAGCTCCGATTCGAGCAGGCTCTCGGGGATCGCGGCGCAGTTGATGGCGACGAACGGGGCGGACGCGCGGGGGCTCGCGCGATGAATCGCCTGCGCGATGACCTCCTTCCCGGTGCCGCTCTCGCCGGTGATGAGGACGGTCGTGCGATGCTCCGCCACCCGCGCCACGAGCTCCAGCGCGTCCCGCATCGCGTGACTCTCGGCCACGACCGCGCGGGCGCCGGGGGTGGTGTCGAGCTGTGCCTTTAGTGTCGCGATGGTGCGCCCAAGCTGTTCGCGCTCCTCCGCCTTGCGCAGCGTGAGCACCACCTCATCGGGTCGGAACGGCTTGGGGATGTAGTCGTAGGCACCCTCCTTCATGGCGGCGAGCGCGGCTTCCTCCCCTCCATAGGCGCTCATCATGATGACGAGCGCTGCACCGCCGCGTGCGCGATAGGCGCGCAGGAAGGCGAGGCCGTCCATTTCCGGCATGCGCACGTCGCTCAGGATCAGGTCGAACGGCTCCGTCAGGGCGCGCTCCAGAGCGCGCTTACCATCGCTCTCGGCGGCCACCTCATAGCCAGCGTCGCTGAGCAGCAGGCCGAGCGACTGGCGCAGACCGGGCTCATCGTCGACGATCAGGACTTTCGTCATTGCGGATTGCGGATTGCGGATTGCGGATTCACTGCTTCCGGAAAGAACATTTTGAACGCCGCCCCACCTTCGCGTGCCGTGTCGACCCACACCACACCACCCATGTCGTGGACGGCGCGCGCCACGATGGCGAGGCCGAGCCCGGTACCGCGGCCCGGGTCCTTGGTCGTGAAAAACGGCTCGAAGATCTTCTCACGATCCTGCGGCGGGACGCCGGGACCCCCATCCGCCACGAAGACCAGGGCGCCCGGAGCGCCGGCGCTGAACTCGACCCGCGCCGGCCGGCGCGCCGGCCGGCGGCCGAAGGATGCGAGGCCGGGATCGCTGGCGCGTCGCGGAGCCGCCCGGCCCGGGTCGTACGCCCAGCGACGCGTCCCGACCACGACGGCGGCGCCCGGCGCGGCGTCCACGGCGTTGAGCACCAGGTTCACCAGCGCCTGCTCGAGCATATGGGCGCGCGCCCGCACGCGGGGCACGGCCCCTCCAAGATCGAGCGTGGCCCGGACGGCCTTCAGGGCGCCCTGCGCCCCGAGCAGCGCGAAGGCGCCCCGCACGATCTCGTCGGGCTGCACCAGGTCGAGCGCTTCCTCTTGCGGACGGGCATAGGCGAGCAGGCTCCGGACGATGTGGTCGATCCGGTCGAGCTCCCGGGTGAGGCCGCTGATGACCTGGGGCTCCGCCCCGCGGCGGCGCAGCACTTCGACATAGGTGCCGACCGCGCCCAGCGGGTTCCCGACTTCGTGCGCGATGCCGGCGGCCAGCCGCCCCACGCTGGCGAGCTTCTCCGAGCGGACCAGCTGGCTCTGGGCGTCGAGCAGATGGTCGGTCATCCGGTTCACGCGCTCCGCCAAGGTCGCGAAGTCCCGCGTCTCGGCGTCCGGCGCGCGCGCGTTCAAGTCTCCGTCGGCCACGGCGTCCGCCGCGGACATGAGGCGCTCCAGCGGTCGCAGCACGAGGCGCGTCACCAGATGGCGGCCGAACACGAGGAAGATGCCGACTTCGAGCGCCACCAGGACCATCACCATCCAGAACTCCTGAGTCGGCACGACGCTCGTCGCGACCACCGTCGTCGCCACGCCCACCAACAGGGCCGCAGCGGCGAGGAACGACAGGTAGAAGAGCAGCTCCGTCCGGAGGGCCGGTTTGGGGCGCATGGCGGGAATACTCAGCCGCAAGTCAAAAGCCGCAAGCTCCGATTTGCTGGTAGCTTGCGGCTTCTAACTTGCGGCTTACGTCTAGCTTACTGACACTTCGGCTCGCCTTCTTTGTTGGCCGGTGTCAGCGACGTGGACCCGATGTAGATCGAGCAGGTCTTGGTCGTGTTGACGTTCTTGATGTTGGCGTTCCAACCGTCCGACGTCGTGGTGATGGACGGCGCGGTGTTGCCCGTCGACTGGGTGAAGACAACGCCACCCGCACCAATCGTCGCCGAGTACTTGACGGAGTCGGCGAAGTACGCCTCTTCCGCCGTCACCAGGTTGCGCAGGTCGGACTTCATCGAGGCGAGATACGCCTTTTCCTTCGTGTTGGCGAACTTCGGGATCGCGATCGCGGCCAAAATGCCGATGATCACAACCACGATCAGTAGCTCAATGAGCGTGAAACCCTTGCGGTTCATCTGCACATCCCCCTATGGGAGTTGTTGTTAGAGGTGCATCACACCGCAGCCCATTAAGGCAAAGCTCATGCCCACAACTGTAAGTTACTACAGCACAAACGCTTACGGGTCTTGACAACGTTGGGCACGCCCCTGGCCGTGCGGCTTTTTGCAACTCTCTTGCCGAATACACGAAGGGCGGCGAGGTCATCGCCGCCCTTCCTGTTCCGCTCCCAGCGTCAAGCCAGAAGGCTTACTGGCACTTCGGCTCGCCTTCCTTGTTGGCAGGCGTCAGCGACGTGGACCCGATGTAGATCGAGCAGGTCTTGGTCGTGTTGACGTTGGTGATGTTGGCGTTCCAACCGTCGGACGTCGTCGTGATGGACGGCGCGGTGTTGCCGGTCGACTGGGTGAAGACGACACCACCCGCACCAATCGTCGCCGAGTACTTGACGGAGTCGGCGAAGTATGCCTCTTCCGCCGTCACCAGGTTGCGAAGGTCGGACTTCATCGAGGCGAGATACGCCTTTTCCTTCGTGTTAGCAAACTTCGGGATCGCGATCGCGGCCAGAATGCCGATGATCACGACCACGATGAGCAGCTCAATAAGCGTAAAACCCTTGCGGTTCATCTGCGCATCCCCCTGTTGCTGTGTCATGATGGCGAACACAGGTACGTGGTCCTATGGGATTATCCACCACGTCCCGAGGAAGCAAGCCGTGTGCCCTCCACTGCGACGCACTGGACAGCCTCATGTGCCACAATAGCTTATGCCGTCGGGACGGTGAGATCCACGCCATCCCCGGTCGGCCAAACGGTCGGGTTTTTTGCAAGGGTTCTTGCGACCTGGGATGTTCTTTGGTGACGCGATTGAGATTCTCACCCCAACTTGCTATAAGTCGGAACTTGTGCCTCGGAATTGTTACCCGCGCCCAGAGGCTTCAGGCCATGGACGGTTACCGATGAAGGTGGGACTCGTGACGAGCTACATGCCCCCGCATCTGGGGGGCATCGAGCAGATCGCGGAGAACCTGTTCACCGGATACCGCAGTGCCGGGGTCGAGGTGCAATGGGTGGCGAGCCGGGTGCCGGCCGATGCGCCGCCGCGCGAGGGCGGCCGGATACGAGTACCGTGCTTCAATCTGGTCGAAGACGTGCTCGGGATACCGGTTCCGGTGTGGGGACCGAGCGGCTGGGCAGAGATCAAGCGCCTGGTGCAGTGGGCGAACGCTATCCACGTGCTCGACTGTCTTTACCTGAGCAGCGCCATGGCGGTGCTGCTGTGCCAACGACACGAGAAGCCCGTTCTCGTTTCCCAAAACATCGGTCTTATCCGTTACGCGTTCCCACCGCTCACCTGGATCGAACGAGCCGCGTATGCCACACTGGGCCACGCCGTCCTGCGTCACGCTTCCCACGTGGTGCTCGCCACGCCCACCGCGGCGGCCCATGTCCGCACGCTGTTCCCCGCTGGGGGACTGCGTGGTGCTTCCACCTTTCCGATCGGCGTGGACACCTCCCGCTTTCACCCGGCGACCCAGCTCGAGCGACAAGCGGCGCGGCGATCGCTCGGATTCGTGGCCGAGACGAAGCTCGTGCTGTTCGCGGGGCGGCTGGTTGAGAAGAAGGGCGTGGCGATCGTGCTCGACGTGTGCCGGCAGTTGAGCGGTGTTCAGTTTGTCGTTGCCGGGGACGGGCCGCTCAGAACCCTGCTAACCCGGGCGCCGGCTAACGTCGCGTGGCACCGTACGGTCGCTGCGCGCCGGATGCACGAGTACTACCATGCCGCGGATTGCGTTTTCCTCCCCTCCCACGGCGAAGGCCTGCCGCTCGTGGTACAGGAAGCGATGGCCTGCGGCCTGCCCGTACTGATTGCCGAGGACGAGCCCTATGCCGCCGCGCTCGTCACCGCGGCGGTGTGCGCGGCGGCACCGCGGTCCGCCGATGCGATGGCGAGACGGCTCCGCGACGTCCTGGCGGGCGCCGACCCCGCGCTCGGGCAACGAGCCCGCGCCTACGCAGCGGAGCATTGGGCGCTCGACACCATGGTGGCTCGATACCTCGCCCTGTTCCAGTCGCTGCTCGCCGTCCCGGCGCGGGCCGCGTGACCGAAGCCGTGCGGAAGGCGGTCCTGGCCCGGTTGCGCCTCACAGCCTACGATCTACCGACCCGAGACAAGATCCCCGTCATCCGGCAGTTGCTGAACGTTGCGGGCCCAGGGCTCGCCCTCGATATCGGCATCGGCACCGGCTATACCACCTACAGCGTGTTCGATGACCGCCCGACGGCCTGCGTGGACGTGGACACCGCCAACCTGCGCCTATACCGAGAACGGGTCTGCTCGGTGCCGGGCGCACCGCGGCCGCTCTGCGTCGCAGCCGAGGCCGTGGCGTTGCCGTTCAAGGCGGAGGTGTTTCGGTTCGTCCTCTGCAGCGAGGTCATGGAGCATCTCGCGGACGACGATGCGGCCACCCGCGAGCTTGCCCGCGTGATGGCCGCAGACGGGACGGCGGTGATCACCGTCCCGTACACCGGCCTCGGGTTCACGAGTGTCCTCGGGCTGCTGGGCATCAAGACCGTCCACGACTACCCGGGCCCCGAATACCACGCCCGGCCGGGGTATGACGAGGCGACGCTGGCATCCCTGATGGAGCGGCATGGGCTCAGGATTCACCGCCGGGCCTACTACTTCCGTTTCTTCACCAGGCTGGCGACCGAATTCGTCAGTCTCGCCCACCTGTGCTATCAGCGGCTCGTCCACGGCCGCCGCGCCTGGACCTGGTCGGATGTCACCGCTTCAGAACGGAGCCCGGTGCTGCGCCTGTACACGCGTATCTTCCCGGTGCTCTGGGCATTCTCCCGTCTGGATCGCCTGCTGGCCTCGCGACGGGGCTTCGGGCTGGTGGCCGCGCTGGAGAAGCAGGACTAGCCCGTGACCACCCCCTCCTACGACGACCTCTGGCACGGGGCGTGGGGCGACATCCAGCGGATGGGTCCGGTGCATCGCCACACCCGCGAAGGGCTCGTTCGCACCGTGTCGGCCCTGGACGTGCATACCGTGCTGGACGCCGGATGCGGATCTGGGGACAATCTCGCGGCGCTCGCGCGCCTGAATCGCTATACCCTGGTCGGAACCGACATCTCGCGCGAAGCGCTCGCCATCGCGACCCGTCGGGTTCCGAACGCACGCTTCACGGTCCTCGACTTGCAGCGAGAGGCGCTGAAGGAACGGTTTGATCTCGTAATCTGCATCCAGGTCATCGAGCACCTGCTCGACGACCTGGCGGGGCTCAGGAACATCGCCGGCATGACCGGACGGTATGCGTTCATCTCCACGATGCAGGGGCGCATGCGGCGCTCCGAGATCGCGATCGGCCACGTCAGGAACTATTCAGCCGTCGAACTGCAACGCAAAGTCGAATTGGTTGGCCTGAGATCGGTGAAGGTAAGCGGCTGGGGGTTTCCGTTTTACTCGCCGTTCTATCGCTCCGTCAGCGAA
>Ga0209156_10003813_pt1 | contig 11170 bp, 9 predicted proteins | sample GraSoiAngelo_124_FD_185881 | JGI IMG/M metagenome (GOLD analysis project Ga0209156, IMG submission 185881) | Grasslands soil microbial communities from the Angelo Coastal Reserve, California, USA - 14_0927_05_20cm (SPAdes) (version 2) | ecosystem: Environmental > Terrestrial > Soil > Grasslands ...
ATTTCTCGAGTTGTTGGTTATTTGGTGTTGGAATGAATGAATGAGTTTCTTATCTGAAAATGACGCGCACCGAGTTTCATTCGGTTTTCGCAGAAGGCTTGTCTTTTTGCGCGACAAGGATCTGGAAGCCGGGGGCACTCTGCGTAGTCGGATCCACCGGCTTGTCGGTAAAGACGATCGTCGTGCCCGGCATAATAACTTCTTTCGCTTTCGCCAGAAACTCGGTCGCCAGCCGGCTTTTCTGCGCCGCCGCGAAGAGGCTTTCGCTCGACTTGTCCTTCCCCGCGGCTGTCACTTCCACCCAGCGCAGATGTCGCTGCTCATCCAGCCCATTCAACGCGCTGAAAACCCGGTCGTTCAGGGGCGAAACGACTTGGACATTCGGAATTCCCGCCCGGCCGATCTCAACGCCGTTGCGATAGACGTAGAGCGTTTTGTCCGCGCTGCTGACAATCAGGGAGACTGGACCGGTGGGAGACTTATCGGGGTTCCATTCAAACCGGCCCGCCGCCATCGGCTCACTCTCCTCGCCGGCCTGCGTGAAGAACAGGCCCGGGTGCACCGTTTCGGCCGGCGCGGAATGCGTGTCGGCAATGATTACCGTCGCGCCTTTCATCGTGACGCCGAAGAGCAACTTTGAAAATTCCAGCGGCAGCCGAACGCACCCATGCGAGTCAGGATAACCGGGGAGATCGCCGGCGTGCAATGCGATCCCACCCCAGGTCACACGCTCCATATAAGGCATCTCCGCGCCTTTGTAGATGCTCGAGGTATGATGAACTTCCTTTTCCAGGATCGTGAAAACCCCAGTCGGAGTCCGGTGGCCCGGCCGACCCGTGCTGACGCTGGACCGCGCGATGCGAATGCCGTTGCGATACACATAGGCCACCTGTTCGGTGGTGCTGGCCACGATCAGCAGGGGCCCTTCGGGCGCACGCTCGGGCTCCCAGACATATTCGCCGGTCTTCAGCGTCACGGTTTCTGGTGACACTCGCACTCCTTCGGTAAAGGTCTCGGCATGTACGGCGAACTGCTCGAGAACGAGTAAGGCAGCAGCGAGGACTAGGATGAGGCATGAGTATAGTGAGGACTTCATGGGTATTACTTGCCAATAAGCTCCACAGCCTTGCGCAACGGAGCATTGGAAGCCTTGATGAATCCATCTAAAGGACGGTTCATTTCCAGAATCAGAAAGATCGCGGAGGAGACAGACAACGCGCAGATAAGCAGCACCGCGAGCACTGTCCCATTACGCGGAGCAAATAGTCCAAAGCTAATGAAAAGACCCGTCAGCCAAAAGATCAGCAACACGAGGAATGATGCCGGGAGAGTATTCTGCTGCCCTTCCATTAAAAGCAGGCGGGTTTGCAACACATCGCTGCCAATCTGCGAGGCTTGCGCAAGAAGCGATTTCTGCAGGTCGTTTTTCGGCGTCAGTTCGCGCAGCTTAGCCTGAAGGGTCTTCGCTGCATCTACCGATTCCAGAGCGCGCAATCCCCCCGGGCCGCCTTTTTTGTCCGGCCAGATTTTCTCAATCGTAGACGCGACAGTATCTCGTAATTGCTCGCGGACCTCCTTCGTTTCTGGGCCGTAATCGGCGAGGATATGATCGAACAGAATGACTTTCGCGCCAGTCTGCGCGATTCCGGCATTCATGGCGTCGAAAGAACCTTTAGCCGAACTGACCAGCAAACCCAAAACTAGCGCGGTGAGAGTGGCGAGCATTCCGGCCCCTAACTTCACTGTATCTTTCGAGTCACTTTCCAGATGGTGTTGCGGCAAAACCTTCTGCAGCAACATGCCAAGCAGCACGCCACCGAAGATGCATCCGCCGCTTATGAAACCAATAGTCAAGGAATTCATGTCTGGATTAGGTGGCGCACGGCACATCTTAAACTCGGTCATGCCAATTGCCAGCGGGTTCGGGGTGGTCCTTAAGCGTGGCGATCCTTTCGCTGCCGGAGTTGTCGTCTACAGCATCGAATTTCTCTCGAAGCACTGCGCTATCGAGTGTGCTGTGTGCGCCGATGGCCAGAAACAGGACAAAGTAGATCGCGGACCTACAAAGGCATTTCAGAAAAACTCTCTCTGTGGACATGAGCCCCTCGTTTTCAAGGTTTTTACAAGCGCCTCCTTGCGCAGGATTTTCGCGTTGACGAAGTCGTCGGTCTCTGTGAAACCCGTGATGATTTGGCACAAGAGATGAGGAATTTCGTCAGCCGCGTGTTGCCTTGGGGTTGTTTGCTGACCTCAAAAGCTTTGCCGGCGTCAGAGAGTGCAGGGTAATGTGAAAGAGGACTGTCACAAGCTTGAGCAGAGCCGTCACTTATGACCCGATGTGAAAGCCGCTGGGTCAACGTGGTCATCATCGCGCTGGTCGTCATCCTGCGTTCGCCCACGCTCTTGCCGTCGATGTACCTTGTTGACGAGGCCTACTACGGTACCATCGCAAACGATATCCTGCACGGCGGGACCGTCTACCGCACCGCGGTAGATACGAAGCCGCCGGGGATGTATTACATTTACGCCGGCGTTTTCCAGTTAGCGGGGAGGAACAACCTCCGTGCGGTCCACCTCCTCGCCATATTTGTCGTGGCGACCACCGCGCTCGTCCTGCGGCGGATTGGTGCGCGAGTGGCGGACGACTGGGCGGGAGCGTGGGCCGGAATCGGTTACGCGTTGTTTGTCCACGCCTACCTGCCGCGCGATACACTCGGGGCGAACAGTGAGATTTTCGCGTCTCTTCCTCTCGTGCTGAGTGTCCTCGTCTTCCTGCAAGGCGAAGAAAAGGCGGGCTGGGGTTGGATGGTCCTCAGTGGCGCGCTAGTCGGGTCGGCAACCTTGATTCGGCAGCCTTCGGCCGTGAACTTAGGCGTAATGCTGGCGTGTCTCGCGTACGCCTGGCTTATTCTCCGCACCCACTCATTCGGACGTGTTTTGGCAGCAGGCAGCGGTGTCGTGACTGGATTCATCGCGGTGATCGCGGGACTGGCCTGCTATTACCAGTGGCAAGGAAATCTGCATGACGCATATCTGTGGGCCTGGGCGTTTGCCATTCGCTATATCGAGTCCGAAACAACCTTTCTTTTTGTTCTGGAACGTCTCGTTACTGTCCATCTGGTTGTGATCCTTGCCTGGGGCCTGTTATGGTATTTTGGCATTCGGCAGGTGGTTGAGATGCTGAGATCTTTTCGGCACACGAAGCCAGTGTCCACCGAGGCGATCCTGCTTATTTTGTGGTTGGGCCTTACCTATGTGACAATCTTTATTGGATGGCGATTTGCGGGACACTATCATTTGGCAGTGCTTCCGCCGCTGTCGATTCTCGCGGGCCAGGCGTTCTCGCGCTTTGTCGCGAAACAGCGACATTCTCCTCAACTGCGCTGGCGACGGATCCGAACGGGCATTGTCGGCGCGGCCGCCGTGCCGGCGATAGGTTTTCTCATCGTGGCTTTCGCGACACGGACGAAGGAGCTCGATTTTCTCCCGATTGTTCAGCAGATCGTCGAGCGGACGAGCCCGAGCGATCATATCTTTGTATGGGGCAGTTACCCGCAACTGTACAGTTTTTCCGACCGGCGGATGGCGACGCGTTTCGTGAGCTGCACACATCTGGTTGGCGCCTATGCCAACCGGCCTCGCGAGGTGAAAGATAGAGCGGAGAGTGTGATTACGGGGAGTTGGGAGATGTTTCGGGCGGACTGGGAAGCGCATCCCCCGGTGCTTATCATCGACATGTCGATGGTGGGTCTGGACTGGGCGACGCATCCCATGACGCGATATCCCGTGCTTCGCGCCTACCTTAACGAATATCGGGTGGAGAGCGTGATCAATGGCGCAACAATCTATCGCCGGCTTTAACAGCGGGCGCGAAACAGCGCAATGCTACGAAGCCGGTTGGGACTTGAGCCAGCGCCGTCGTGGCTGATTGGCGGGCGGCAAATCAGGATCAAGAAAGCCGAGGGCGTGTGGTACCATGATTACGCGCACCCCAGCGGCGCGCTGTTGGTCGAGTATCTAATCACGGAAAGCCTGCATTCGCGTCCAATGCACCTTCGGTCGGAAATGATGTTCGGCATGGTAGCCGTTAAGCGACATTGTATCAGAAAACTGTCTGAGCCTACCGGCTGGTGTCCAAGCCAGATATTGGACTTTAGGCCTATATCAGCGTTAAGACGGGAGTTATCGGCCTGTTTCCTAATTCGGATCACTTTGACACGTGGTAGCGTTCGAAATAATAAACTATGGTAAAGTTCGCCTGAAAGTTCTTTGCGCCAGCGTTGAGCGGCTTTTCCAAAGTAGCGCTGAGGACAACCGGAATAGTTGCGAGACGCTTGGCAATGCCTGCGTTTACCGTGTGCGTCCACTGGTCGCTGTTTTCAAAATCGACCGTCGCTTTGTATCTTGCGCCAATCGACCAATTGTACGGAAGAATAAACGTAGCGGGTAGCGATAGCTCAAAATAACTCTGCGGCGGGAGATTATGTTCTTCGGCAATGGAATGATTGTATTCCGCGTTGAGTGTCAACGTGAGCCAGTCTGTAACGTCATGCGCAATTCCCCAAACCGACTTTAGCCGCCAGACGTTTTCAGCAAGGGCACGATTTGAAGCGGTATCGGCATGCAACTCGATACCGCCTGCGGTGCGCCACCTGTCGTTCAGACGAAAAGCGGTGCCTGTGCCAATCTCAACGTCACCCAGACCGCCTGCATCGGCGTGGCCTGATGCTGCATCACTTCGGTGATAAACAAACGGCAACTTGAAGCGTATAGCCCAGTCTTGCCGATCGCTAATGGGCCATCCCCATAATCCCGCCAGCGTCCAGGTAGCCTTTTCCGCACCATGTTTCAATTGGTCCCACTCTGAATCCAGCAACACGTGAGTCCCGATGATTGTCTGATCGTTTAGCTCTTTCAGTTGCTCTGCTGCTGTCGCTGTCGTCTCGGGCGACGGTTCAACTGCCGCCAGCGTACCAGACGCAAGTAACAGCAGCGTAGCAAACACGAACGAGGTAAACAATTCCAAGAGACTAGGAAAACAGGCCACACGAGTCGTAATTAACGTTGTTGTCAGTTACGAGTCACGATAAGGATGAGAACTTCGATGCGGCTCTGGTTTAGGTCGCCTCTTTGGCGAGATGGTTCAACGTATTTATCATCGGATCGCTGGGAATTCGCAGCACGCCGGCGAATGGGTGGTCTAATTCCAGGATTAGGAACATGGCGCAGGCGACCGAGAACGCCCCGGCGACCAAAGCGAGAGTGCTTGTGGCGTTGGCCGGGACCACCAGGCTAAACCCCAGGAAGATAACCACAAGCCACGACACCAACGCGATCATTAGCGGCTTCGAAACCGACGGAACGGCTTGCGCTCGCAGCAGGGAGCGAAGCTCGCCCAGTTGCACCATAAGGGTGGCCGCCTGCGTCTTAAGAGTGCGTTGCGCGTCATCGTGCGGCGTGAGACGATGAATGGCCACGTAGACCGCGTCACCCATCTGCTCGTTAGGCTCCAACTGGACAGCAGCACTTCGGTTCGCTGGCCACGTACGCCGGATCCCGTCGGCAATGGCATCGCGAAGCGCATGGCGGGCGTCCCCAGTTTCCGGTCCGTAAAGCGCCAGCACCCGATCAAGCAAGGCGACCTTGGCAGCCATCTGCATCACTTCACCTTCCGCGGTGTCGTATGTGCCTTTGGCTGAGGTGATGAGCAGCCCCAGGAGTACGGCGGTCATCGTCGCGATAAGCCCCATCGCCAGCTTCACCGCATCCTTGGACTCAGCGCTCAGCTGCTCCTCGGGAAGAAGCCGACCCAGACGTCCTCCTAACAACGCGACGCCGACGAGGCCCACGAACAAAATGACCGCGATAAGACTGATAATCATCGTGGCATTTCGAATATATGGCTCAATAACGTGTTTGAGCAACCGTTGCTCTTGAGGCGCCGCTAGCCCTCAGATGTAAACGAAGGATGCGCTTAAGTTCGGCGATCGTTTCCGGAAGGTTGCAGGAGCCATGTGGGCCGGGAACAATGAGTTCGGATTTTGCGCCATCGAGATGGGAGCTCCAGCAAGGCACAACGCCATCGGGGCTGTCTGGTGAATCACCTTTCTCGCCGTCGCCAATGATCGAAATGATATGGCGCCGTGATCGTAACACTGTTGACGATTTTCAATGAAGGCTTGTTGGGCGAGAGACCGCTGACACTGTTGGGCAGGCGTCTGGCACTTCCAGTAAATCGAGAGAGATCAACGTCTGTAAGTGATTCCCTCAGCGTGCCGGTGATCGCAAGGGGAAGAGCGATCAGACTTCTGCCGAATCGCCCTAACCCGCTTAGCGCCGTCTCGCTTCCGCGATGCGGCGTGCAGACGAACAAGACCCGCTTAATTCTGGGGTTCGCCTGAAAGCAAAGGGCTATCATCCGATCGATCAAGACCGCCACATAAAACCGACCTAAATGTGAGCGATGGGTGGTATTGCCCCAAAGTCTTATGGACGGATAAATCGCCAAGCGACACAATGCACACAATCCTGCATTATTGCGAACATCCTCAGAGTAATATTGGGTCAAAACGAATGATTGTAACAAAAGACAGTCCCCGAAAGAAATCAAAAAGATGAAAAAATATAGTTTACTCGCTCACATCCTCAGTCTGGCCTGGTCGGGACAGAGTTTGGCTTTGGTAAGGAACCAGTAAAATATAAAATCCCTTACGTATCGCGACATCACGCCGGATTATTTCTTATCAAGCACGGCAGTGACCAAGTCGATTTTGCGGCTCTTCAATTCTTGCGCTGCGCGGTCGGAAACTTTGCCGTCCACCCATACCGCGAGTCCTTTGATGTCTTCCTGGCCTTGCGTGAGCGCAGCGAATTCCGCCACACGTCCGGCTGCATGTTCGCTCCAGATCGCGTAATCGCAGGATAACGGAAAAACGAGCGTTCCATTGGCGTCGAGTGCGCAGACGGCATGGCTCTCCACACGGATCGAACGGAGCTGCGCTTTCGTAGTGTCATAACGAGCGAGCACCTGGGCGAGGCGTTCGAAAAAAATCGCGTCCTCTTCTGTCAGTGCGTTGCAGGCATCGGCCAGGAACGCCGTCGGATCGATGCCGATGGTGGAGAAGGCATCGATCATGATCGTCTCCGTCCAGGGCGAATACCACGGATGCATAAGAATCGCGTCTGCGTTTTCGCGACTGACATTGAGCGCGAAAAGTTTCTTTCGATTAATGATGCGGAGATCGTCCGGCGTTGAATTCACCAATGTCTGCTGAAGTGTTTGGTTCACGTTTAGCCCCATAAGCACATCGCCGGCCGGACCGCCGACTGCGGCAGTGGCGGCGCTCACGACGAGGCCGCCCAGCGCCATCGCGCGCGCATTACTCGTCAGCTGCGTTTGAAGTTCCTGGTTATAGCTATAGGGGCTAACACCGAGTTTGACTGCAAGAGCGATCTTCGCCTTGCTAACTCCAATCATGTTTTGCACCGCGTTGCCCTCGCCTTGAGTCGTTCCGCCTTTCATCGCTTCGCCGATGCGTCCAAAAAACCGCGACGCGCCAAGAGGAATGTTTTGTATCGCCCCGAGCGGATTTGTCACGATGCCGACGACGCCTTCGATCTTTTGCTTCCCAGCGTTCGCCATCGCTCGGGCGAACTCGTCCGTCTTGCTCATCTCGCGCAACTTGGCGATCGCGTAAATTTCGCGAATCCGCGTGCGCAGGGCGATGCCGGTCGTCACGGCCCAGGCATCGTCTCCCGAGTAAAGGAAATAGGTGTTATTCATCCCGTCGTTTTCCGCGAAATCACCGACAGAATGAAGCGGCCCGGACATCAATTCAGCCGGTATGAACATTTTTGTCGGTACGCGGCCGGGAGTCTCAAAGGCCTGAGGCGCGGGAGAAGGGGTGGTCTCTGTCTGGCCGAGTGCAGCTATGGTAAGAAATGCGAAAGCAATAAGGCTGTATTTTGATTTCATAAGTATTGAGGTTGGAGTTGGAACTGGCGACGATGGAGCCGAACGCTATTCATTGCGCGTCTCCTTGTTTAGGTAGAAAAGGCAGGCCTTCGCGGATCAACTGTGAGAAATCAGGAGAATCGTTGGCCGCGCGGGCGCGGGTGTCGATCAGGCTTCGGGTTTTTAGTTCGGCAAAGGGAAGCCCGCCGGTGACGATGAGGTGGCGCTCATACAGCAGTTCGTCGCCTTTGCCGTTGAGCAGGATGCGCCAATCCCACGGTAGGCGCTCGTTGGGTGGATGTTGCGTGCGGATGCTCGTGGTGCAGTTGGTAGTGATGGCGTTATACCAGCGCGGTTTGTTCCGCAGAGCGTTGAGCGAATGGATGTATTCAAGGAAACGTTCGCGCGCGTGCGCTGGCGAAATGGTCGTACGGTAAAGATAGATATCCTCCCTGCGGTAGTTTGTGCGCAGGCGGATCACGTCTCGCTCATCCGCCACGATGTAGATGAGTTCGAACTGCCGGTAGAGCCCGCCGATAGTCGAGTAGGTTTGGCCAAGCTTCTTGCGCGTCTCGATGGAGAAGCAGAGCGGCGGCGCGTCAGCGAATTGGAAACTTACGATCGGATGCGCGATCCAGGGCGAGCCCCAGTAATCGATCGCGAGGTCGATGCCGGTGATCTGGGAGATGCGCACGGTGCGCGTCTCCCAATGCGGGGTGTAGTCGGTCTCGGTCCGGTAGTCGCAGTTGCGGACGTTGTACAGCGTTACTTCGTCGCCTTGCATGTCGGCCCACGCTTTCTGGGCCACGTCCGGCTGCCAGTCGCTATCGTTGGTCGGAGAAAGCGTTAACCACCAGGTAAGCACGCCGGCAAAGAGTACGAACAAGATGCCAAGCTTTCGCCCGAATGGGCTAACGAATACCAAGGCAGCCGCCGATGCCACCGCCAGGAGCCCAGCGACAAACTTGTTTGCATTGCCGAATGGAGCATCAAACCATACGGCGCCAAATGCCCAGGCAATAGCAATGATAGCCGTGAGAAGAATGAGTAGCTCACCAATCCAGCGAATAACTCGCACCAGATTGGGTCTTCTAATTTTTGCAACAACTGGTTTCACAATTCCTTTTCACCCAATTGTAGGGCCTCGTGTCAGTCCCGAAAGCATTCGGGATTCACAGAAACGCCCTACAGATCGGTTTTTGAAACCGGTTCTGCGCCAGAGGAAGCATCTCCATCGACCGCGACGCCGGCGGCGCGGTGATGAGCGTCTTGAGCAGAAGGTTGCTCTGGTTGGGTTCGATAGGACTTGGCGTTGAGTTGAAGTATGCGATGGACCTCGGCGATGGCTTCGGGATTGAGCGGTGATCCGTGACCTGACGGAACAATGCGTTCGCTTTTGGCCCCATCGAGGTGACTGCTCCAATAGGCAACCACACCGTCGCTGCTGTTCGGAGTGTCCCCACGACCACGGTCGCCAATGATCGAATGATAGGGAATTGTTTTCGTCATCGGGATCTTATTGATTGCCATAACGAAACGGTTGTTCGGGGCCAGGGTGTCCACGCTATTTGGAAGACGCTTTAACTTCAGCGCGGCGGGGTCGGCGGTCAGTAATTCACGCGTGGTCCGGCCGACGTTGAGCAGTTTCGATGGCGTTTTCACCAACATCGAGCCGATCCGCCCGATCCAATTGCTGGCAAGGTCGCTGCCACGGTGCGGAGTGGACATGAACACAACGCGCCCAATATCGCGCCTGTGCTCGAAGATTAGAACCTCCTCGAGCAGGTGTTTGCTCTTGGGGTCCATCGGGGTTTGGGCCGGCGGATGTCCGAAAGCTTCCAGCCAGAGAGTCGTGCCGGCATCGGTAAGCAAAGTGTGGGTGATGGATCCGCCCATGCTATGAGCCACTACCACCATCGGTTTGCGCAGCGGAAATTTGTTTTCGATGGCGTCGAGCTCCTGCCGCAGGATAGCCGCCGAGTATGGATAGGGATACCCGCTTGGATAGCTGTAGAACCAAAACTGGTAATTGCGCCGGATATCTTTGTCGCCGCGTAGGTCATTCAGCATCGGCACCCAGGTGGCCGGTGTATCCATCAGACCATGGATGACGAGCAGGACGGTCTTGTTAGGATTGTAAGGTTCGAGGCGCGCGACACGCGCGGTCGCAGCGTATTCCTGCGGCCGGAGAAGACGGACGAGCCCAAGCTTCTGGGGCTTTTCCCGGGCCAGCAACATTGCATATGACGCCGTGAAATCTGCCGCCAGCGGATAGCTATGTCCGTCAACGCTCACGGTCTCCGTGGCCAGGGGATCATTGATCGAGATAACACAGCGGGAACCTTCGAACTGCGCTGTCGCGGTAACACTATAATAAATGTATGGCGGAGTGAAGAACGCACTGGCTTGTTGCGCGGTGAGTTCTCGCTTCGCCACGAGCGGCGCGCCGATCCCGTCTTTCTTCACGTGGTCCTTCACATAGGTGCCTTTGAAATCGAGCTCATCGGCCGGGATTAAATCGTAGAGCGCCAGGTTCCACTCCGGGCGTGGATCGCGCTTCCAAGTGAGAGTAAATTCGCCGTTCGCTCCGACGCGAATGGGATGTGTCCACGGATCCAATTTCGCGTCGCGGACGACCGAGAAGATACGCGCGACTGCGAAGTTGTAAGCGCGCCGAGCTTCTGCGTCTCCCGGGTTGCGATCGAGCTGATGCAACGAGTCTCGCGCGGCGGCTACGAACGCGCCGAGGGCAACGGTTGGCTGCTTCTTTTCCTCAGCCAGGCCGGTATCGATTGTTTGCGTCGCGACCCGATTCGCGCCGGAGCCGGCCGGCAACGCGGCCGGACGTTTTTCCGACACGACGGCGATTTGTGCGCAGCCGGCAAAGAACGCAAGGCATGTTCCGGTCGCGATGAGGCGAATCCAGACAGATGTTTTCGGATGCTTGGGATTCATAAAATTTAGAGGGGTTGACCTTGGTCGGCTGTAATTATCCAGGCAATGTTCTCATACCAGCAGCGACTTGCCTATAAGACTTTAGTGCTATAGCGCGTTCGCCCTATCCGTCTGCGCGGTGCCGCTCCCTATCAGAGCATTCGGTGTCGCTAATTCCCGGCAGATAGAGTCTATTTTTCCCGATCCTCAGTCGGTCCTGGCGCGGAATAGAGCGAGACCAGGCGTGCGATTAAAACCGCGACATAGAGCAGCCCCGTCATC
>Ga0209156_10003817_pt1 | contig 11164 bp, 7 predicted proteins | sample GraSoiAngelo_124_FD_185881 | JGI IMG/M metagenome (GOLD analysis project Ga0209156, IMG submission 185881) | Grasslands soil microbial communities from the Angelo Coastal Reserve, California, USA - 14_0927_05_20cm (SPAdes) (version 2) | ecosystem: Environmental > Terrestrial > Soil > Grasslands ...
TCGGCCACGTCCCGATGCGACGCTAGCACCTCTTCCATCGCGCCCGTGGACAACCGATGCCCGGCGACGTTGATGATGTCGTCCGTGCGGCTCATGATCCAGAGGTAACCAGCGTCATCTTTGTAACCTGCATCCGCGGTCAAGTAGTATCCGGAATATTGGCTCAGATATGACTTCTGAAAAGCTTCATCATTGTTCCACAGTGTAGGAAGACAACCCGGCGGCAGTGGAAGCTTGATAACGATATTGCCGATTTGACCTCCCGACAGCTGCTGGCCATCATCGCTTAGCGCGCGTACGTCATAGCCCGGAACAGGCTTTGTGCAAGACCCGGGTTTCACAGGCAACATCCCCAAGCCAACGCAATTGGCTCCAATTGGCCATCCCGTCTCCGTTTGCCACCAGTGATCGATGACCGGGACACCGAGCTGCTTTTCGGCCCACAGGAGCGTATCGGGATCACACCGCTCACCGGCAAGAAAAAGCGTGCGGAAGCAGCTCAAATCGTACTTGCGCATGTAATCGCCGGTAGGATCTTCTCGTTTGATGGCCCGAAAAGCCGTCGGTGCTGTAAAGAGGACTCTTACCCCATGCTGGGAGATCACCCGCCAGAATGCGCCGGGGTCGGGAGTGCCGACCGGTTTGCCCTCGTAAAGGACTGTCGTGTTCCCGTTGAAAAGAGGCGCATAGACGATGTACGAATGGCCCACTACCCAGCCCACGTCAGAGGCTGTCCAGAAGACCTCGCCCGGCTCGACGCCGTAAATATTTTTCATGCTCCACATGAGCGCAACCAGATGCCCGCCGTTATCACGTACGATTCCTTTGGGCATACCCGTGGTGCCGGAAGTGTAGAGGATGTAAAGCGGATCAGTTGCAGCAACTGGAACACAATCGACTGGCTTCGCCTCTGCCATCAGTTCCGACCAATCGAGATCGCGACCGGCGATCATCGACGCTTTCTCCTCAGGGCGCTGGAGGATGATGCACCGTTCGGGCTTCACTGATGCGATCTCAATTCCCTTATCGAGCAGAGGCTTGTAGGGCACAACACGGTCCACTTCGATGCCACAGGAAGCCGAGATGATCAGCTTAGGCTGCGCATCATTGATGCGGCTGGCCAGCTCATGGGCGGCGAAACCCCCGAAGACCACAGAGTGGATCACTCCGACCCTGGCGCAGGCTAACATGGCAATGACCGCCTCCGGCATCATCGGCATGTAGAGGATGACCCGGTCCCCTTTCTGAAGTCCCTGGCGAACGAGCACTCCAGCGAAGCGCGCCACCTCATCCAGCAACTCGCGATAGCTGAATGCCTTGATCTTTCCAGTGACAGGGCTGTCGTAGATGAGAGCCGACTGATTCCCGCGGCCATGTTCTACGTGTCGATCAAGGGCGTTGTAGCAACTGTTCACCATGCCTCCGGTGAACCAGCGATAGAAAGGAGGACGCGAAGCATCAAGAACCCTGTCCCATTTTTTGTACCAATGAATCGCTTCGGCCATTTCCGCCCAGAAACTTTCCGGAGCGTCTCTCCATCGGCTATAAACTTCATCGTACGTGCTATTGATCATCGGATGGTCCTCCTAGGTTAACCGCCGTAAGCGATGGCCTTCATGTTGCTCGCTTGCCACCCCTTTGGAATCGGATCGGCGTGGCCAACTAACGGAGTCAGAAACACGGCAATCGACACAAGCAGAAAGAGTACAGGAACAAATCGTCCGCCTGCAAATTCATCCAAACATCAGTCGGGAACCCGTATTTGATTGCTGCCAACTTCTAATTGACGCGTGTGATTCTCGTTAGATTCGCGGGTTCTGTCAAGTTCTGCGAACGCCGAATTATCTTTTAGCCATCCGGCAAGTGACATGTTTGGATTTTTGAAATAGAGTCCCCAAATGCTCACCCGAACCATTCTTCCAATCATGAAATGTTTACTTCCGTCGCTCGTCCTCACCGGTTTATTAATCGCCGTGAGTTATTTCTTCGTCAGAGCCGAAGAGCCAGCTACACGTCCGTCTGAGGAGGCACGGGAGACGCACCTGCAAAACTTAAAACAGCTAACCTTCGGTGGGCAGAACGCCGAAGCGTACTTTTCTCTCGACGGCGGCAAAATAATCTTCCAATCTACCAGGCCGCCGTTCGAGTGCGACCAGATTTTCAGCATGAACGTCGATGGAAGCGACGTGAGACTTCTAAGCACGGGCAAAGGCCGGACGACCTGCGGCTTCTTTTTTCCCGACGGAAAGTGGTTCATTTATGCTTCCACTCATTTGGCGGGTGATGCCTGCCCGCCGTCGCCGGATCGAAGCAAAGGCTACGTCTGGCCCATTTATCCCGCCTATGACATCTTCAGTGCTGATCTCGACGGCTCTAAACTGACTCGTTTGACGAAGAGTCCGGGTTACGATGCAGAGGGAACGATTTCTCCTGACGGGAAAAAGATCGTTTTTACCTCCCTGCGATCCGGAGATCTCGACATCTACACGATGAATGCCGACGGCAGCGGCATAAAGAGGCTCACCTCGGAGAAAGGATATGACGGCGGGCCGTTTTTCTCGTGGGACGGCCAAACCATTGTCTATCGAGCCTATCATCCAAAGACCAAAGATGAGTTGAAGGAATATGAATCTTTGCTCAAGCAAAATCTGATCAAGCCGAGTCGAGCGGAAATCTTCATGATGTCCGCCGAAGGCGCCAACAAACGGCAAATAACCAACAACGGCGCCGCGAACTGGGCGCCGTTCCTTGTCCCTAACAACCGACAGATTATCTTTTCGTCAAACCTGCACGATCCCGAGCGAACGAGTTTTTCTCTCTACCTTGTCAATATCGATGGAACCGGCCTGGAGCGGATTACCTACGGCGCTCGGTTCGACAGCTTCCCGATGCTCTCACGGGACGGGAAGAAATTGGTCTTCGCCTCAACCAGGAATGCGAAAGAGCCGAGGGAGTTCAATATCTTTATAGCCGATTGGGCTCCGTAGAACGATCTCGACGGCGGGCCGTATTAGCGGAGCTTTGTCGCAATTATGACATCCTGATAACTTACCCGATTCTTTCAGCCGCTTCGCTGCATAGCGCTTGACCGCTTCCAGTCCCATGCATCTGGCTTCGTGCCCCTCTCGATGGCTGAGTGAAGTTTGTAAGAGACGAACGCCAGCGGTTACTACCCGCCTCGAAGACTCCGCCTCGCCGCGACTGTTGTTCTCTCGACGACAGTCGTCTCCCCTTCTTGATTTGTCGGCTGTCATTGACTGACTCAAATATTGATGCTCCGAGGAATCTTTGACGGCAGCAAGAACTCGTAAGGCGGCCGCTCCTGGTTTCGTTGGTTGATGAAGCGCACCTTCTCGACGCCCTCAATCATGGCAACGCCAAACTCGGCGGAGTTGATAGCCTGCTCAACAGTGGCGAGGGCGGCGATGTTGATGGTGCGTCAAGAGCCGAGCGGCCTCAGTGACCTGCCGGGATAGAGCGAACCCACCTCAGACCCCTATTTTTGGGCGCACTATATCCGATAAGGTGGCGTTATATCACCTTCGCCCTGATTTGGCCCACAAGGCTGGACATCTGCGCCCCGATTGCGCTAAGAGGGTCTTAAATCAGTTGGCTGTAGGATGGATCGAAGGTAATCGGGCTGGCCCTTTGATCCTTTTTACACGTTAGAATGGTCCCGATTCAGTCCATCACGTGAGGGAGGCTTCAATGAAAAGCATCCGCTTAGTAGTCGTTCTGCTTGCTCTCTATGCGCTTACATTGCCCGCGAGCGCGGCGACGCTCGTCGTTCTGAACAAATCGGAGCACACCGCTTCGCTCATCGATCCCGATAGCGGAAAGACGCTGGCAAAGCTTCCCGTGGGCCGCGGACCGCACGAGGTGATCGTGAGCCCTGACGGGCGCACCGCTTATGTCTCGAACTTCGGCCCCTACGGCATCTGTCCTTCGGGGGACACGATGTGCAAGACGCCAGGCAACACGATCACAGTGCTCGATCTCGCGGAGCGCAAGGTCAAAGCGACATACGACTTCGGTTCCAACAAGGGGCAGCACGGCTCCGTGATCAGCCGCGACGGCAAGTACGTGTGGGTCACGTCGGAGACGCCCCAGTCGCTGCTCGAGATCGACGCTGCGACCGGCAAGATCGTCAATCAGTGGATGACGAAGCAGGAGCGCAGCCATCTCGTTGTCGTGACACCGGATGAGAAGAAGTTCTACGTCACGAACACGATTTCGGGGAGCGTGAGCGCAATCGAGCGCGCGACCGGCGCAGTGAAGGTGATTCCAATCGGGAAGGGCGCGGAAGCGATCACGATCTCGCCAGACGGCCGCGAAGTCTGGGTCGGGATGCCGGTGGACAACAAGATCGCGGTTATTTCAACGGCGAAGGACGAGGTCGCGGAGACGCTCGACTCCGGCGGCAAGCAGCCGCAGCGCATCGTGTTCTCGCCCGACGGGCGCCGCGGCTATTTCGCGCTTTCGGGCTCGAATCAGGTTGCCGTCATCGATGTGCCGGGTCGCAAGCTCGTTGAGAACTTCGAGACAGGCCTCGACCCGGACGGCATAGGATGGGGGCGCTGATCAGGAGCGCGACCAGATCAAAGGGGCACGGGGCGTAATTGTGGATTGTAGGTCGACCCACGATCCACGTATCAAAAAAGCCGCCATCTGGCGGCTTTTTTTGTTTGAATGAAATGATAGAAATTTGCTTTGAGTTCCCCCACCCGACAAACCAAATTTCCGCCAACAATCGCTTGCCACCGCCGTGTCAAGAGCCGAAAGAGTTCAACATCTTTATAGCCGACTGGGTTCCGTAGGATCGACGCTACTTCTGCTGTCATGCAGAGTCGATAGGTGATGACATCGGCGGCTTTTTTGAGTAGAGTGCCTCAAGCCCTGAACTCGGAGGTGATCTCTTTGGAAACTGCGGCTCGTGAATTTCAGATCATGGTAAAAACGGTCGGGGCAATCTGCAATCTGGATTGCCACTACTGCTACTACCTCAAGAAAGAAGAGCTCTACCCTAAAGGCACGAATTTCCGGCTGAGCGACGAAACGCTGGAGCGCTACATCATCCAGCACATCCAGGCGACTCCGAAAGAGATCGTGAGCTTCTCCTGGCACGGCGGCGAGCCGACCTTGCTCGGCGTCGATTTTTTCCGCAGGGCGGTTGAGTTGCAAAAAAAGCATCTGCCACCGGACAAGAAGATCATCAACGGCATTCAAACCAACGGCACGACGATCGACGAGGAATGGTGCGAGTTCCTCGCCAAAGAAAATTTTTATATCGGCCTCAGCCTCGACGGGCCCAAAGAGCTGCACGACCACTACCGCGTGACCAAAGGCCAGAAGCCAACCCACAAGCAGGTGGTGCAGGCTTTTCAAATGCTCAGGCGCCACAAGGTCCACGTGGACCTGCTCTGCGTGGTCCACGACGTCAACGTCAAGCATCCGACGCAGGTTTATCGCTATTTGAAAGAGATCGGCGGGCAGTATTTACAGTTCCTCCCCTTGGTCGAACGCGCCGACAATCCAGAGAGAAGCCTGGTCTCCCGCTCGGTCCCCGCCCCAGCTTACGGACAATTCCTCTCCACGATCTTCGATGAATGGATGCGCAACGACATCGGCAAGATCTTCATTCAGCTCTTTGATGAATCGGTGCGGCCGTTCCTCGGCATGGAGCACGCGCTGTGCATTTACCGCGAGACCTGCGGCGATGTGCCGGTGATCGAGCATAACGGCGACTTCTACTCCTGCGATCATTACGTCGAGCCGGAGTACAAGATCGGCAATATCCACGAACAAACCCTGGCGGAAATGATCGAGGATCCGAGGCAGCGGAAATTCGGCCAGGATAAGTGGACGAGCCTGCCGCGCTACTGCCGCGAGTGCGAAGTCTTGAGCATGTGCAACGGCGGTTGCCCGAAGGATCGCTTCATCAAAACACCGGACGGCGAAGAGGGGCTCAACTATCTTTGCGCGGGCCTGAAGCATTTCTTCACCCACAGTAAACCCTACTTCAAAAAATTCGCTGAGCTGGTGGATGCCGGCGAGCCGGCGGAAAAGCTAATGGAGATCGTGCGGGCGGAGGACTCAAAGCGGACAGCGCGTCCGGTAGGACGAAACGATCCCTGCCCGTGTGGCAGCGGCAACAAATACAAACGATGTTGCTTACCCAAACAGGCCCACGCGCGTTAGATCAGATTCCCAGCAACACGTTAGCTCAGATGCAGTCGTTTGTTCCTTCTCTCTCCGTCGCGTATGTCACGATGTCATTCCGAGGCCCTTGGCCGAAGAATGCACAATACGTCGCCTTGTCATCCCGCCGCCAAATCGTTACACTGCGTCCAATTTTATGTAGATATGGATCGACTTTATTGACGAGTCCGTAGTGGAACAAGTTCTGCGCGCCCGATAGCTTTGACTTTCCCTTGGATCTAACTTCGTCCAAATTTAATGGAGGAGATTGATGGCTGGTAACAACGAAACCTATGACATGCTGCTCAAGCTGGTGAAAACACGAATGAGCGTGCGAAAATTCCGGCCTGATCCGATACCTGATGACACCATCGACAAGGTTCTCGAGGTCGCCAGCTGGGCGATGTCCGGGGCCAACTCCCAGCCCTGGGAGTTTATCGTAGTTACGGATCCAGACACCAAAAAGCAATTACGCGATGCTTACTCGGAGTACAATACCGACTTCATCTTCTGGATGGAGCAGCAACGCGAGTACAAGCTGCGCCATCCTTCTTATCAGGTGAGAGGCGACCCGCAGGAGTCGCTGAGGTTCAACAAAGCAAAAGCCAATTGGCACCAAGCTCCGGCGGTCATCGTCGTATTAGGTGACGGACGCCGTCAGTGGGGCACGGTCATGGGCGCGCATACCTTCGGCCGCGATCAGTCCCATCTGACCGATGGTCTCGCCAACGCGTCTTGCTTAATCCATCTCGCCATCGCTTCACTGGGTCTCACTTCCGAGTGGGTGTCGATTCACATCCAGGAGCCCTACAAACGTATTCTCGGCATTCCTGATCTCTTGATGGTCTATCTCATCATTCCCATCGGCCATCCCGACGTTCCGGCTCGCGAAGGAGTGCGCCGGCCGTTGAACGAAACCGTTCATCGCGAGCGCTACGATATGAGCAAGTACATGAGCAACGAGGACGTCATCCGCTATCTCTATTCGCTGCGCGAAGCGACGGTGCCGGTGCATTCCGCTTCTCGCGCGGTTACGGTCGAAGAGAAAAAATAATGGCTCAGGCGCCCGTGAACCCGATCACCGTTGAAGTGGTGCGCAAGGGGCTCGCTCATATCGCCAATGAGATGGCCACGGTGCTGCGCAAGACTTCCTACAACATGATGATCTACGAGGTGCGCGACTATTGCGTCGGCATCGTGGACCCCGAGGGTGCTATTCTTTCCCAAAATTTTGGCGCGCTGCCGATTTTTTTGGCCGATCTCGGCCCGGCCATCGTCGATGGCGTGCGCATGCACGGAAAAAACGGTTTTCAGCCTGGCGACGTGCTGATCATGAACCATCCCTACGTCTGCGGCCAGCATCTGAACAACGTCGTGGTCTACACGCCCTTCTTCCATGGCGGCGAGCAGGTGGCGTTTCTTGCGGTCCGCGCTCATTGGATCGATATCGGCGGCACCCGCGTTGGATTCGGTTACAGCGGCACGCGAGAAATTTACGAGGAGGGGCTGCAGTTCCGGTCGCTCAAGCTCTACCGAGGCGATCAGCCTAATCAAGACCTATTTCAACTGATCTCTGATAACGTGCGGTTTGCCGATTCTTGTCTGGGCGACCTGCGGGCGCAGATCGCAGCCTGCCGCGTAGGCGATCGCGGGCTCACACAGCTGGTCAATCGATATGGTTTGGATGTCTTCTCGCGCTGCGTGCGGTCGATCTGGGATCAGTCAGAAACTTTGGCCCGCGAACAAATCGCGAAGATTACGCCAGGAAAGTACGAAGCCGAAGCGATGTTCGACAGCGACGGTGTCGATCTCAATCAGCCGGTTCCGCTGAAAGTGAAGGTCGAAGTAGCGGGCGGTGACATGGCCATCGACTTCTCCGAAATCAGCGATCAGGTCAAGGGTTCCATCAATTCCGGCGAATCCGGCGCCGTGGCCGCGGCGCGCGTCGCCTTCAAATCATTGATAAGTCCATTTTCACCTATTGACGAGGGCTGTTTTCGTCCGTTGAAAATTCTCATCCCCGCGGGAAAGATCCTCAGCGCGACGCCGCCCGCGCCCGTGGGCAACTGGAGCCGGACCTTGCCGACGGTGATTGATCTGATTTTAAGAGCGCTGGCTCCCGCTCTGCCGGATAAGATCGCCGCGGGCCACAAAGGTGATATGGGCGGCTATGCGTTCTTCGGCAACGATCCGCGCACCGGAAGGCGATTTTTATGTCAAACGATTATGGGTGGAGGCTGGGGCGGGCGCGCGCACGAGGACGGCGAAAACGCCACGGTGTCGATTTGTCAGGGGGACGTGCAGAACGCGCCGGTGGAGCTGCAAGAGCTATACTATCCCGTGATGATCGAGCAACACCGGCTGCGAGAAGGAAGCGGTGGCAGGGGCAAATTTCGCGGCGGCCTGGGTATCGAGATCACCGTGCGAACGCTTTGCGATGCTTTCGTCAACATCAATGTCGAGCGAACCTTGACGCCGCCGTGGGGACTCTTCGGTGGACATTGCGGCGAGCCGGCCAAAGCTTTGGTCAAGCAAGAGCCGGATGATCCCGGTTCCTGGTTCACTAAACGACCCAACTATCCACTGAAGAAAGGCGGCAGCGTGACCTTTTTCACGGCGGGTGGTGGCGGCTATGCTCCTGCCGGAGAACGGCCTTGGGAGCTTATCGAACGCGACCGGAGGCTTGGCTATGTTCCGGAAACGAATGTATAAGGGAAAACTATGAATGGCCGACAAGAATTCGAGAGCCGTTTGTCCAAAGTAAGAGACGTCATGCGTGAGAGGGGGTTGCAGGCTCTTCTCGTATTCGACTCCGGCCGCCACAACTTTTTGCGCATGAATTACGTCGCGTATCTGACCGACTTCATCAGCGTCGGGCCGCAGACAGTACTGGTGCTGCCGTTGGAGGCCGCGCCGGTTCTTTATCTCGCGCCGGTTTGGGATATTCCCCGTGCTCAGGACGAATCGTGGGTGCCGGACGTTCGGCCGTTCGAAGAATTCTGGAATCGGCTGGCGAATCTCTCGGGTAAGGTGGGCCTCATCGGTAGAGAGTCGATGCACGTCGATCTCCACGATGAAATCGCGAAAGCGCTCAACCAAACTCCAGTCAATGCCAAAGAGATCATCGAAAACATGGCGCGCTGCAAGAGCGCATTCGAGCTGGAGCGGCTGAGAAAAGCCGCGGCGATCGCCGACGCCGGCGTGCAGGCGCTTCACGAAGATGCTCGCGCGGGATTGAAGGAATTCGAATTGGCGGCGATTGTCGAATACCGCATGCGTTCGCTGGGAGCGGAAGATAACTTCGGCATGGTCGTGGCAAACAGTCACAACCAGGCGCTCCATCCACCGACGGATCGAGTCGTTCAGCCCGGCGACATTATTATCGGCGAGATCACGCCGTGTGTCGGCGGCCTCTTTGTCCAGATCTGCCGCACGATGGTTCTCGGCGAGCCCCCGCCGGTGGTGGTCGGGAAATATGCCATTCTCAAAAAGGCCATGAGTCTGGGCATGGACGCAGCGAAGACCGGCGCGCCGGCGAGCGATATCGCCGAGGCGATCAACGGCACGCTTTGCGAGGCGGGCTACGAAAAGTATTGCCGGCCGCCTTTCATGCGAGTGCGCGGTCACGGCCTTGGCTGCGGGTCGTCGGCTCCGGGCAACTTGGAAGATGGCAATCAGACTAAACTGGAAGCGGGGATGACCTTCATCATCCACCCGAATCAATATCTGCCCGAGACAGGCTATATGACGCTCGGCGATACCGTCGTGATGACGCAATCGAAGGCGGAGGCGATGACGCGCTCGTCGTGGGACATCTACGTGAAGGAGTAGAGGACTGGTGAAAAAAGACTGGAGTAATGGAGTGATGGAGTAGTGCATTTCGAAACGCAATACTTCAATAATCCAAGACTCAAACTAAACACGGTTTTTCACTATCCTGCGAGGTAATCATGATCTTCGGCCGCCACTCCGTTCTGAAAAGAGGTTGCTCGACTTGGGATAAAGGGCAAATGCCGCCCGGGGAGTTCCAGTCCCGACTCGAAGCGGTGCGGCGGGAAATGGCGCGGCACAATCTGGATGCGCTGGTGATATACGGCGACAACTATTCCTTTGCGGATCTTTGTTACCTCACCAATTATTTTCCCAAAGTGCGGGGCGGCGTCGCGTTGGTCCCGCGCAACGGGCCGCTGTCTCTCCTGCTCAATATCGGCAGCCGCGACGTTCCTTTCGCCAAGAGCCTCACCTGGGTGGAAGACGTGCGCGCCTCAAACCAGGTGGGCAGCGACGGCGCCGAATTATTGAAGGAGAGGGGATTCACGAAAGCAAAGGTCGGACTTGTGGATTCCGGCCAAGGATTTCCGCTGCCGCAGCTCGAAGAGATGAAGAGCGCGCTGCCGGAAGTGGAATGGAAACCCCATCACTCATTGTTCCAACCGATGCGGCTGCAAAAAAACGCGCGAGAGCTGACAGCTCTTCGCGGAGCGGGCAAGGTGCTCAATGAAATCTGCGGAGGCGCGCGTGATTTCATCAAACAGGGAAGAAAGGAATTCGAGATCATCGCCGACATCGACAGGTTGGCGCGCGACAAGGGTGTCGAAGATATTCGTATCCTTGCCGGCGAGAAACGGTTGCAACCGCCGAGCTCGAAAGTGGTTACGGACTTGGGCGGTCACTGGGCACTTTATCTGGCGATTCAGCACGATCGCTATTGGGTGGAAGCGGGCCGCACTCATATTTTGTCGAGCGACTCCAAACTCCAAAGCGCGTATCAGAAAGCGCAAGAGATTGTCGCTCGGATGGCAGCGCAGTTGAAGCCGGGCGATGCGGTTACAGCCATTGACGAAGTGGCGCGCGAGCAACTCGGCGAATTCTACGCAACCGCGTCGATGTACGGCCTCGGCAACGGCATCGGCCTCAACCAGTGGGAGGCGCCGTTCCTGAGCGAAGACGACGCTCGGCAGGTTGG
>Ga0209156_10003826_pt1 | contig 11151 bp, 6 predicted proteins | sample GraSoiAngelo_124_FD_185881 | JGI IMG/M metagenome (GOLD analysis project Ga0209156, IMG submission 185881) | Grasslands soil microbial communities from the Angelo Coastal Reserve, California, USA - 14_0927_05_20cm (SPAdes) (version 2) | ecosystem: Environmental > Terrestrial > Soil > Grasslands ...
CGTCGCCGACCACCCGCTCCATGGAGACACCCGGCGCCAGGCGCGCCACGGCGTTGAGGAAATGCACCCCGCGGTCCGTCTCGACTTGCGGATTCTGCGACAGGAACTCCCCCATCGGCGTCCACACCTGCACGTCTTCGTTGGGAAACTGGAACCCAGCGGGCATCACGCCGACCACGGTGAAACTGCGGCCGTCGAGTGAGATCGGCCGGCCCAGGATGCCAGGATCGCGGCCGAAACTCGTGACCCAGAGCCCATGGCTCAGGAGGGCGAGCGGGGTGCGCTCCTCGGCCGCCGCGAAGCTGTGGCCGAGCTCGGGGTGCACGTGGAGCACATCGAACAGGTCCGCCGTGACCGCCGCGGCCTGGACGTCGCGCGGGTCCCCGGCGCCCGTCAAGTTGTGGCGCTGCGTCCTGGCGGCCGCGACTCCGGTGAGGTCCTGCGACAGCCCGCGCAAGTCGTGGAGGTCCGGGAACGACACGCCGAACCGCACGCCGCGGAACCCGGTGGACATGACCTGCACGAGCCGGTCCGATCCGGGATAGGGCAGCGGCTTGAGCAGCACACCGTTGACCGCGCTGAAGATGGCGGTATTGGCGCCGATGCCGAGCGCGAGCGTGAGCACGGCCACGAGCGTGAAGCCGGGGCTCTTGGCGAGCTGGCGGAGCGCGTAGCGGAGATCTTGGAGCATTAGCGTGGTCAGGGGTCAGGGGTCAGGGGTCAGGGGTCAGGGGTCAGGGGTCGGGGGTCGGGGGTCAGGGATGGGACCGGTCGCGTCCAGGGCGCTTCACCTATGTGAGCACGCTGACCCCTCATCCCCGACCCCTGACGCCTATTCATACCGCAACGCTTCCAGCGGTGAAATCGCGCTTGCTCGAAGCGCGGGAATCAACGACGCAGCCATCGCCGACAATCCGAGGATGACGACCGCTGCGAGTATCACTACGGGATCATATGGGCTCACACCGTAGAGCTGATTGCCCAAGAGCCGCCCCGCGGCAAGCGTCAACGGCAGCCCGATGCATAGTCCAAACAGAATCAGCCCGAATGCGCCTCGTAGTACCAGGCGGAGGATGTGGCCGCGATCGGCGCCCAGCGCCATGCGCACGCCGATCTCGCTGACGCGGCGCCCGACATTGTGAGCGGTGACTCCGTACAGCCCAATCGAAGCCAGGACGAGCGAAAGTGATCCGAACAACGATGTGAGGCGCGCGATGAGCCGCTGCTGGGTGAGCTGGCTCGCCACTTGCTCTCTCAGAGGGCGAATCGAAATGATCGGCAAGTTGGGATCCACCGAAGCCACGGCTCGGCGGACCTGCGCGAGTGACAGGCTCGCTCCCGGCCTCGTCACAAGGACAATGTCGTGGAGGAACAGCGAGCCCTGATTGCCCGCCGTGTAGTCGGCTTGGGCTTCGGGTAGGAAGAAGAAGGGAAGAATAGGCTGGTACAGATTGTTCGTCAGATAGCGGGCATCTCGAGCGACGCCGACGACTTCGAATTCACGACTGGCTCCCGCTCGAGTGCCGAAGTGCTTGCCAAGCGGATCTTCGTCGCTGAAAAACTTTCGCGCAAACGCCTCATTAATGACGGCCACTTTTCGCGCAGCCGAACCATCCTGCTCGGAGATGCCTCGGCCTCTGATGATAGGATTGCCGATGACGTCAAAGTACCCCGCTGTCACGCGATCCCAGGAGGTGGAGTTGTCATCCCTAGGACCCGGAGCGGAACGCCCATCCACCCACACGCCGGCACCCCAACTCCCCCCGGCTTGCGGTGAGTACAGGCAGAGAGCCACGGAAGACACGGCCGGAATGCTTGCTATTGCATCGCGGATGCGCCGATAAAGCGGCGGGAGCTGCTCCGTCCGGTAACCAGCAAGGCGTGGATTGACGTTCGCCACGACGCGCCGGTCCTGGTCAAATCCGAAATTCTGGTTCTCCAGGCTCCGCAACGCGCTCGTGAGCAGTCCCGATACTGACAGCAGGACGAGCGCGAGCCCGGACTGAACTACGACGAGCGTCTTCCTGGGAAGCGAGCCCGCGCGAGCGGTGGATCGATTCGCTCCGCGGAGGGCTTCCATCGGATCCACTAGGGTCGTCATCCACGCAGGAGCAATGCCGAAGGCGACACCCGTCAAGAGCGAAGTGACTGTGGTGAACAGCAGCATCGGCATGGACGGCGATGCATCGATCGGCACGCCGGCGAATCCGGGCAAGGAAGGGAATGCGAAATGGAGAATGAGCCGCGTGCCCGCAAAGGCGATCGCCAGACCCGCAATACCACCAAGCAACGAGAGCAGGATGCTTTCGGTGAGGGCCTGCCGCACGACGCGCGACGCTCGCGCCCCGAGCGCCATACTCAACGATGTCTGCCGCCGCCGCTCCAAGCCGCGCACCAGCATGAGATTGGCGACGTTGGCACACACGATCAGCAGTACAAATCCGGATGCGGTCATCAGGATCTGGAGCCAGCGCTCGTATTGTTCGCGCATGCTCGTGATGCCCGCGCCTCCGGGAGCCAGGTACAGTGTCTGTTCCGCGAATCGCGCGCGATCGTTGGCGCTCATCTCACCCCAGTGCGAGCGCAGCCACTGTTTGAGCGCGACCCGCATTTGCGCTTCGACCGAGGCGGGCGTCACACCCGGCTGGATGCGGCCGATCAGATCCAGCCAGTGGGTGTCGTACTTGTTCAGGTCGGCATCGACCTGCACGTACGGCTCGGTGTTCAGCGGCACAAAAAAGTCTGGCGGAGTGTTGCGCAATGCGTCGCCGAAGAAACCGGGCGGAGTGATTCCAACCACCATAAATGGCTTGTCGTCTAGATTGAACGTGCCGCCGATAACGGAGGGATCCGATCCATACTGTTGCTGCCACAGGCGATAGCTCATCACTGCCACCGGCGGAGCGCCGGGTTGATCGTCTTGGGGCGTGAGCGCACGGCCAGCATACGCTCTTATGCCGAACATCGTGAAGTAATTGCCCGAGACAAACTCGCCTGGATAGCTCTGGGCGGCCTCCGCGCTGCCGGAGCGCCGGACACCGAACAGCGCCTCGAGCGCAGGGAAGGCTGCCAATTCGGAAAAGCCGTTTGTGTTGTCTCGGAGGTATTTGTACAGATCGTACGAGACAAGGGAGAACTCTCTTGCTTGACTGTACCCCCCCTGGTAGCAGCAGCGGCTTTCCCTCCCCAGGCGGTACAACTCGCCCGGATTCGCTACCGGGAGCGATTTCAACAAGACCGCATGGACCAAACTGAAAATCGAAGTGGTCGCGCCGATGCCGAGCGCCAGCGTGAGCACGACGGCGGCCGTGAAGCCGGGGCTCTTGGCGAGCGTACGGACGGCGTAGCGGAGGTCTTGGAGCATGAGAGGGGGTCGGGGGTTAGGGGTCCGGGGTCAGGGAAGGGACCGGTCGCGTCCAGAGCGCTTCACTCATGTGAGCACCCTGACCCCTGATCCCCGACCCCTGACCCCTATTCATATCTCAACGCCACCATCGGATCGATGCGCGCCGCCCGACGCGAGGGGACGAAGCTCGCCAGCACCGTCACGCCGAGCAGCACGACCGCGACGAAACCGAACACGAGCGAATCGTGTGGCGACTCCTCGAACAGCAGCGGCCCGAGCCATTGGCCACCGGCGAGGGTCAGCACGACGCCGATCACGATGCCGGCGGCACCGAGCGTCACGCCCTCGTTGACCACGAGTCTGACCAGGTCGCGCTGCTGTGCGCCGAGGGCGGCGCGGACGCCCAGCTCCTGGGTGCGCTGCGAGACGCTGTAGGCCATCACGCTGTAGAGGCCGATCGCCGCGAGCGCGAGCGCCAGCGCGCCGAAGGCGAGGAACATCGTCGCGCCCAGCTGCCAGGATCGCGTTTGCTGGCCCAGGATGTCGCGCAGCGGCGTCACGGTGACGTACGAGGTACCGGGCATGTCTTGCTGCAAGCGCCGCCGGATTGTTTCTACTTGCGGGGTGGCCTCACCGCGCGTCCTGATGAACAGTCCGCCGTCCTGAGGATGCCACTGCGCCGCCGGGAGATAGTAGAACAACCCGGGGTCGTCACCCAGCTTTTGCGACTTGATGTTCTCGGCAACGCCGACCACATACCTGCACGGAGCCGTATCAGCGCCCATCCGCACGCACTGCCCGATCGGATCCCGGCCAGGCCAGAGCGTCTTGGCCATTGCATCGCTCACCACCATGACGTCAGGAGCATGCGCCCCATCCTGGGCCGCCACGCCGCGGCCCCGCAGGATCCGCGTCCCGAGCGTGGCGAAATAGTCGGGAGTCACCGCATTGAGATAGAACTCGCCCAGCCGGTCGGTGGAGTCGATGCCGGCGACGTACAGTGTCTGGTTCCAGGAGCCCCAGAAGGGGACTGTGACCTGCCGCGTGGCGAATTCGACTCCCGGGATCCCCTGCGCCGCGTCGAGCAGCTCCTGGCGCAGCTGAACGTTGCGGGCGCTGTCGAGCCGTACTCCGCGCATGTTCAGCTCCACGAAGAGCACCGGGTCGACGTCGTAGCCGAGCGGGATCACCCGCACGTGGCGCAGGCTGCGTACGAAGAGTCCGGCCCCGACGAGCAACACCACAGACAGGGCGCCTTGAAGCACGAGCAAGGCGATGCGCAGGCGCGATCGCTGGAACGTGCCCTCTCGCGCACCGGCCTTGAGATCGCCGGCGACATCGGTGTGGCTGCTCACCAGCGCGGGCGCGAGGCCGCTGAGGAGGCCCGCCCCGAGCGCCGCCACGCCGCCGAACAGCAGCGTTCGCGCGTCACCCATGACGCTCACGTCGGACGACTTCGCGAGGAACTGCGCGCGCAGCACCGCCCCACCCCACTCGGCGACGAGCAGGCCGGCGAGGCCCCCGAGCACGGCCAGAAGCACGCTCTCGGTGAACAGCTGCGACAACAGGCGCGCCCGGCTGACGCCGAGCGCTAGGCGTACGGCGATCTCACGTCTGCGACGCAGCACCCGGGCGAGCAGCAGATTTGCGACGTTGGCGCAGGCGATGAGCAGCACGATCAGCGCGACGCCGCTGATCCACGTCGCAACCTTCGCAAAGCTCGACTCGTTGGGCCCGCGCTCACTCAGCACCGAGGCCACGATGCCGCGTGGCCGGGCGAGCGCGAGCGGAGTCATCCCCGGACTGGTTGCCAGCTGAGCGGTGTAGCTCGTGAGCAGCGCATTGGTGAGATCGGCCGTCGCAGCCGCGAGGCTGACACCTGGCTTGCGCTGGACGAGCACGGACATCCAGGTCCAGTGATATGTGGTCCACCAGCTCTCGTTCCGGAGCCGCATGGCGGCCCAGGCGCTTGCATGGCAGCTGACGGGAATGAAGGCCACGGGCCGCTGCGTGGGCCACAGGCCGAAGAATCCCTCCGGCGCGACGCCGACGATGGTATAGACGGTGGGCCCGATCTGCAGGGTGGACCCGAGCACGTCGTTACGGCCACCGAAGCGCGTCTGCCAGAACGCGAACGCGAGCACCGCGACCGGCGTCCCGTTGGGGGGCGTGTCCTCGGCCGCCGTGAAGTAGCGGCCCAGCGCCGGTGGCGCGTCGAAGAAGCCGAAGAAGCTCGCGCTCACGATGCCGACGCGCATCTCACGCGCGTCCGTACCGACCCCGATGGCGATGTCTTCTTCGGTGAATGCCGCGGTGCGCGCGAACGAAGAGGTCCCATTCGTCAGGTCCATGTAGCGCGCGTACTGCATGGCACTGTTGCTGAACTCCTCACCGCGGTACCTCCTCGCCAGATAGATCCGATGCACGGCACCGGGATCGCGCAGCAACGGCGGCGGCCGAAACAGCATCCGGTCAAGAATCGAGAACATCGCGACATTCGCCCCGATCCCGAGCGCCAGCGTCAGGACGACCCCGAGCGTGAAGCCAGGGCTCTTCGCGAGCGTGCGCAGCGCGTAACGCAGGTCCTGAAGCAGGGTGTCCATCATTCACTCCTCAGAGCGACCATCGGGTCCACACGCGCGGCGCGGCGCGCCGGAGCGGCCATCGCGAGCAGCGCGACGCCGACCAGCACCAGGGGCACGATGGCGAACGTCACCGGGTCCAGCGGGTGCACGCCGTAGAGCAGCTTGCCCAACGCCCCCGCGGCGAGCCCCGCGGCCATACTGCCCAGCGCGACGCCGCTGAGCGTGAGTCGCAGGCCGCCGCCGAGCACCGTGCGGAGCACGTCGACCGGCCGGGCACCCAGCGCTACGCGTACGCCGATCTCGTGCGTGCGCTGGCCGACGGTGTACGACAGCACGCCGTAGATCCCCACCGCGGCCAGTGTGAGCGCGAGCGCCGCGAACAGGCCCAACACGAACGCCGGGTAGCGGCGGTCCGCCATCGTCTCGGCAATGTGGTGGTACATCGTCACCGCGTCGGCGACGGGGACGCCCTTGTCCATCTCGGAGACGGTCGCACGCACCATGCGGGTTAGTGTCGCCGGCGGGAGCTTGCTGCGCAGGACGAGGCTCATGGTGCTCTGCTGCGACTCCTGCGCGAACGGGTAGAACAGCGTCGGCTCGAACGCGGCATCGAGCCCGTCGTGGCGCGAATCGGCCACGACGCCGACGATCTCAACCGAAGCGGTGGGGTGCCGCCACTCGACCTTGACGTGCTGGCCGATCGGGGCTTCGCCCGGCCAAAGCTCGTGCGCCATGGCTTCGCTGATGACCGCCACCGGCGCGCCGCCGATCCGGTCGCTCGGCGCGAGCGAGCGTCCTCGCTCGAGCGGGATGCGCATCGCGGCGAAGTAGCCTGGATCCACGACGCGAATCGCCGCGGCGGGCGCCTCGCCGGGGGCGGCCTCGGGGCGCCCGACAACGGTCAGCGCCGTCACCGCGTTCCCCGGGGTCATCGGCAGCCTACTGATGATCCCCGCCGACTGCACGCCCGGCAGGTTGCGAACGCGTTCGAGCAGGCGCTCGTAGAAGGCGAAGCGACGCAGGCTGTCGGTGTAGGTCACGCGCGGCAGCGTGATGGTCATCGCCGATATGTCGGCCGGATCAAAGCCGGGATCGACGGCGATCAGCCGCTGCAGGGAGCGCACCAGCAGCCCGGCGCCGACCAGCAGCACGATTGCCAGCGACACCTGCGCGATGACGAGCGCGCCGCGTAGCCGTACGGCAGGAACGCCTGCAGTCGTTCGGGTCGTGGCGGCGTGCAGGTCCTGAATCGCGGCATCCGAGCGGCTCAAAGCTGCGGGGAGGCCAAACAGCACGCCGGCGACCATGGACACCAGCGCCGTCACGGCGAGCACCGTGAGGTTGAGGTGGATGTCGGCAAGACGCGGCACCTCGGGAGGTGTCGCTCGGACGAGCAGGTGCACAGCCCAGCCGGCCAGCAGGGCGCCGGCGGCCCCGCCCGCAAGCGCGAGGATCACGCTCTCGACCAGCGCCTGGCGGACGAGCCGCCAGCGCGGCGCGCCGACCGCGGCCCGCACCGCCAACTCCCGCTCGCGCGAGGCCGCCCGCGCGAGCATCAGGTTGGCGACATTGGCGCAGGCGATGAGCAGTACGAGCGACACGGCGCCGAGGATGAGGAGGATCGTCCGCCGTGAGCCGCCGACCACCTGCTCCATCAGCGGCACCACCGTCGTGCCCCACCCCGTGTCATAGTCGGGATACTCCGACTCGAGTTGCCGCGCGATGCGAGACATCTCGGTTTGGGCGCGCTCGACGGTGACGCCGTCCTTGACCCGGCCGAGCGCCATGGCGTAGCGGCCCGTGCGCGCGCGGTTCGACCAGTCGAGCACCATCGGCTCCCAATACTCCTCGTGACCCAGCGGCATCGGGCTGAATGACGACGGCATGACGCCGACGACGCGAGCCGTCTCGCCGGCGACCGGCACCGCGCGCCCGACGATGGTGCGGTCGGCGCCGAACCGACGCCGCCACAGCGCTTCACTGAGGACGATGACGCGCGGGCTGTTGGGCCGCGATTCGTCCGCATTGAACGTGCGGCCGAGCAGCGGCGTGGCGCCGACGACGCCGAAGAAGTCCGGCGTCACGGCACGGCCCTGCACCTCCTCGGCCTGCTCACCGGTGAAGGTGAGACTCCTCCATGTCGTCAGCGCAAGACCGCTGAAGCTGGTCGCGCGATCGTGCCAGTCCATGTAGTTGGCCGGGTTCACGACGTTGTGGGTCGACGTGCCCTTGCTCTCCCACACGACCACGAGCCGGGACGGGTCCCTGTACGGCAGCGGCGTCAGCAGCACGCCGTTCACGACCGAGAAGATCGCCGTGTTGGCGCCGATGCCGAGCGCCAGCGTCAGCACGACGACGGCGGTGAAGCCGGGGCTCTTGGCGAGCGTGCGCAGGGCGTAGCGCAGGTCGTTCATAGGGGCTCGGGGCTAGGGGTTCGGGGCTCGGGAGTGAAGGGCGGAGTGTTGGCCCGGGTGAGCGGCGCTCGACGCGCGAACCCCCGAGTCCCGAGCCCCGAATCCCGAGTCCCCATCACTTCACCACCCATCCATCCCTGAGCTCAATCACCCGTTTCCCGTATCCCGCGTTCGTCTCCGAGTGCGTCACCTGCACGATCGTGGTGCCGTTCGCATTGAGCTCCTTGAAGAGCTCCATGATCTCCTTCCCCTGGCTCGAGTGGAGATTGCCGGTCGGCTCGTCGGCAAGGATCAAGGACGGCTTGTGGATCAGCGCCCGCGCCACGCCGACGAGCTGCTGCTGGCCGCCCGAGAGCTGCCGGGGGAAGAGATCCTTCTTCGCGACCATTCCGAACCGGTCGAGCGTGTCGGCCACGAGCGAGTCGCGCTCACTCTTCTTGATGTTGCGGTACGACAGCGGCACATCGAGGTTCTCGGCCACGGTGAGGTCGTCGAGCAGGTGATACTGCTGGAACACGAAGCCGATGTGCTGCTTGTTGAGCGCCGCACGATCCTTGGGCTTCATCTTGTGCACCACGTGTTCGAGGAAGCGGTACTCGCCCGTCCAGTCGCCGTCGAGCATGCCGAGCACCGCGAGCAGCGTGGACTTCCCCGCCCCGGATGGGCCCATGATGGAGACGAACTCTCCAGCCGCGATATCGACCGAGACTTGCCGCAGGATGAAGAGGCGGCCGTTTCCCTGGGAGACGGACTTGTCGAGGTTGCGAAGCGAGATCATGGCGCCCCCATGAATACACGACTTGCATTATGCTGGCACGAGCAGCATAATGATGGCATGCGCAAGTCCATCACCATCCGGGACGTGCCCCGCACGACCCGTGACGAGCTGGCCGCGCGGGCTGCCTTGACGGGACGGTCGCTCCAGGAATACCTCCGCGCCCAGCTGATCGAGCTCGCCCGCCGCCCCGACGCGGAGGCGCTCTTCCTGCGGATCCGCGAACGCAAGGCCAGAACGGCGAGTACGCTCTCGAGGGAGTGGATTCTCTCCCAGCGCGACGCCGATCGCCGGTGACCATCGTCGCGGATGCCTCGGTCGTCGTCGCCGCCCTCGTGGACAGCGGCCCGGACGGGACATGGGCCGACGAGCTGTTGCACAGCGACCACCTCGGAGCACCCCACCTGATGCCGGCCGAGGTCGCGAACCTCCTGCGTCGGGCGGTCTTGGCCGGCAAGATCTCCGACGACGCGGCGTCGCTGAGTCACGCGGATCTCCTGGCCCTGCGCGTGGAGCTCTTTCCGTACGAGCCGTTCGCCGAGCGGGTATGGGACCTTCGGACCAACGTCACCGCGTACGACGCGTGGTACGTGGCCCTGGCCGAAACGCTGGGGGCGAAGCTGGCCACGCTTGATACGCGGCTGAGCCGCGCGACGGGACCGCGTTGCGGCTTCACAAGCCCCCCAGGGTGACGGGGCGCCCGACGCGAAGCTCACAAGCTCCCCCTGTCCCCCTCCGTAGGTCCTCACCCCCTGTCCCCCTCTCCCTTCGGGAGAGGGGGCACTCACGACGTCACCCCTCTCCGGAGGGTCAAGGAAAGGGAACCTATTCATGTCGCATCGCCACCCGCGGATCGATCCGCGACGCCCGCAGCGCAGGCGCCCACACCGCCGCCGCCGCGATCACCAGCATCGATCCTGCCGCCGCCAACAAGGTGAGTGGGTCGAGAGCCGATATACCGAAGAGATACGCGGCGATTGATCGCCCCGTCGCTGCCGCGAGCAGCATGCCCGCCGCGCAACCGATGCCGACCAACTGCAGCGCCTCTCGCACGACCATCCACACCACAGAGGCCCCGCCTGAACCCAACGCCATCCGGATCCCGATTTCCCTCGTTCGCCGCGTCACCGAGTATGCCAGCACGCCATACAGACCGACGGCCGCCAGCACCAACGTCAGGCCGCCGAACGCTGTCGCCAGGTCGGCCACCATCCGCTCGCGGGCCAGAGCGTCGTCGATCTGCATGGACATCGTCTTGACGTTGAAGACGGGGAACCCTTTGTCCACTTCGTCCAATGCGCGGTGCAGGGCCGCAAACATCCCGGACGCATCCCCATGACTGACGCGCACGTTGAGGACGGGCATGTATGGCGCAGCGCGCTGAAACGGGAAAAAGCCGAACGGCTGGTGTGATTGGTACAGATCCGCGTAATGGACATCCTCCACCACGCCGACCACCTGGTAAGTGGCCTTGCCGATGCCGTCCGTCCTCTGGAAGGTCCGGCCGATAGGATTTTCGCGGCCATACAAGGCGCGCGCCGCCGCCTGGTTGATCACCGCCACCAGCGACGCGCCGGGCGTATCCGCCGCGGTAAAGTCGCGTCCGGCCGCCAGCTTGATCCCGAGCGCATTGAGGAGGCCTGGCGTCACGTTGGCATTCGCAATGCGCGCGGAATTGCCACCGGGAACTTGAACGAGTAGTCCGTTCCCGCCATGACCCGTGAACGGCGCGGGCTGGGCCAGAGCCGCGGACTCCACCCCGGGAACTTCAGAGATGTGCCGGATCAGTTCAGCCAGTACGGTGACCTTACGTGCATCGCTGTAAATCTCCTGCTGAGGTTTGATCATGAACTGCAATACGCGGTTGGCATCTACCTGCAAGTCGTGCGGCCGCAGATTGTGCAGCGTCCTCAGAAAGAGCCCCGCCGCCATCAGCACCACCAGTGAGACAGCCACCTGTCCGGTTACTAAAGCTTTTCGGAACACGGCCGACTGCGGATCGCCTATCGCAGCCGCTGTATCCGTTCTCAG
>Ga0209156_10003829_pt1 | contig 11148 bp, 7 predicted proteins | sample GraSoiAngelo_124_FD_185881 | JGI IMG/M metagenome (GOLD analysis project Ga0209156, IMG submission 185881) | Grasslands soil microbial communities from the Angelo Coastal Reserve, California, USA - 14_0927_05_20cm (SPAdes) (version 2) | ecosystem: Environmental > Terrestrial > Soil > Grasslands ...
CAGAAGTGGATCCACCTCGGGATCGTGCAGCCGTACGAAGCGTGGGCGGAGCTGCGACGCACGGACTACCCCGTGCTCCCGCCGGACCAGCTCGGGGGGCGGTTGCTGGAGCGCACGGTACGGATCGTGTACCCCTCTACGGAGGTCACGAACAACAGCCAGAGCTACGAAGCGGTACGCGCCAAGGATACCCCGACCACGCGGGTGTGGTGGGACGTGAAGTGAGCTACCGAAGCGAAGGCGGGTACAACAGGCGCGCCCGATGAGACAGCACCACGTCTCCCGAGATCTTGCGCAGCAGCTCATCGTAGCGTGCGCTTGGGTACGCGACCCGCGCACGCTCGAGTAGCAACACCGCCCAGTCCGGCTCGGTCGGCGTGATCTGCTGGCCGTGCCACTCGAGCGCTGTGTCGGCGTAGGGCGCGAGGTAGTCGAGCGCTTTGCGGATACTGCCGCCCCCGCCCGGCGCCTCGTAGGACCAGAGGTTCACGCCCACCGCTCGCCCCAGCTCCGCCAACCGGCACAGTCCTTCGAGATTCATCGCGCTGTACGAGAGCGAGCGGGTACGGACGAGCTCGTAGGGCTGCCGGCCGTCGCGCGTGACCTGCGCGCCGATCCTCCTGGCCTTGCTCGCCTCGAGCGTGGCGCGCGCGAGCCCGGTGTCACCGGTGAACAGCGCCAGCGCCGCGACCTGCGCGTCGTACCATGTGCCGTGATTGTTCCGCGCGCCCTGCTCGGCCTTCCCGATGTCACTGGTTTGCAGCCATTGGAGGTAGGCAGACATCCATGTACGCATCGCCTGCGCGTCCGCGTCCCGCCACGAGGGGGAGCGGTCGAGCAAGCCGATCGCGTCGACGAGAGCGACGAAGGACCGCGTTTCGATGACTCCAGCGGCGCGGCCTTGGGTCATACCTGGTATCGCCTGTCCGTACCGCAGATGGGGGTTCATGTGTGTGGCGGGATCGAGGAACCACACGCGCAACAGCCGCGCGGCATGGTCCGCGTACCGCTCGTCGGCCGTGAAATAGTAGCCGAGGGCGAGCGTGCTGACGGCGCCGGTCAAAGCCGCCAGTCGTGGGGCGTCGTAGTCATTCCGGATCTCGGGGTTTCGCTCGCCGTCGCGCCGGAGGTAGGGGAGGCCGTTGGGTTTGGTCGAGTCCGGCCACCAGTACGGCGCCATGCTCACATAGTCGTGCTTGTCGCCGCTCGGCGGCGTGCGCCGCTTGTCCGTCACCGAGAACGGTCCGGCCTTGAGGGCGACGTCGGCCTCTCTCACGAGCCGCTCGTAGGCCGGACGGAGCGCCGTGTCGCCGGTCGCGAGCAGCTGCCTGGCCTGCTCGAGCGCCTCCGCGCGCAGCGAGTACACGCGGAGCCGCGCGACGGTGGGCGTCGCCGCGACCGGGGATTGCGCCGCAACGGCGCCGAGCTGGAAGCCGAGGCACCACAGGGCGAGCGTGGCGATGCACGGCGACACGCGGGTAAACCCGCGGCTCGGCACTGCCCGTAAACGGGCGGGCCCGGGTCGGGCATCACGAGAGATCGATTCCACTAACGGGCCCCCGCTCCCGCGCCGCGCAGGTATTCCGCCGCCACCGTCGCGAACTGCGCGATCGCGACCTCGGGCTCCGCGATCTCCGGATGCCAGCGCTTCTCCCACTCGAAGCTGTAGACGCCGCGGTACCCGATCCTGACCAGCGCTTCGATCTGACGGCGGACCGGCACCTCGCCGGTGCCGGTGAGCACGTAGCGGCGATCCTTCCCACCGGGCCCAGCGGGCACGGAGTCCTTCAGGTGCGTATGGCGGATGTAGCGCCCCAGCTGAAAGACCGTGTCCTCCGGCGCCTCCTTCCCCGAGACGAACGTGTGGTGCGCGTCCCAGAGCAGGGCCACCGCCGGGGAGTCCGCCTGTCGGAGAATGTCGAGCAGCGTGGGCGAGTCGGTGAAATCACCGTGGGATTCGATCAGGACCGTGACGCCTTTGGGCCGCGCGTAATCGCCCAATTCGCGCAGCCCCTGAGCGACGTGCGCGATGGTAACCTCCCGCGGCACGCCGCTCACATAATTGTTTCCGAACACGCGCACGTAGGGGGCGCCCAGCACTTCCGCCAGGTCGATGAACCGGCGCGCCTCGTCGAGCTGGGCGGCGTGCTTCGTGGGGTCCTGCTCGTGCAGCTGGGCCGAGGCGCCGAGGCAGGAGAGCCGCAGCCCGCGCTCGCGAAGCTGCTGCTTCGTCAGGTCGACCCGGCCTCCCTCTCGCGAGAGCTCGGGAGCCCGGCTCAAGTCCATCGTTGCCTGGAGGCCCCGCAGCTCGACGGCGACGTAGCCGTGGATGGCGGCGAAGTCCACGATCTGAAGCCACGTCCACGCCGGGCACCCGAGCGTCGAGAAGCCGAGCGGGAGCTGGTCCGCGGGCCTCACGTTCCCCCTCTCCCGAAGGGAGAGGGGGCCAGGGGGTGAGGACAGGAGCGCGGCGGAGGCCTCGAGGAACTCGCGGCGGGTCGTCATGGTCCGGCTCCTTCCCAGAGCCACAAGAGTGGTTGGCGAATCGGGTAGTTGCGGATCACCTCGGCCACGGTGGGATCGGGGTCGAGCGTCTTCCACAAGTCCACGTAACGCGCCTCGCGCAGGGCGAGACCGCCGAACAGGAGGGCGGGATTCCGCACCGGCCACTGGTCGTCATACATCACGTCCGGCGGCTTCGGCCAGGTGCGCTTGTCCTTAATGAAGGGGTACATGTACGCGAGCGCCCTCCGCATCCCGCGTCCGTCGCGAGTCGTGTACGCCCACGAGTCGAGTATCCATGCGAGCGTACCCATGACGTCCAGCTGAAACAGCGAATACCCATATGGCTTGGTGCGCGCGAGCTCCCGGGGAAAGCCGCCGTCGGGGGCCATCTGGCCGGAGACGAGCGTGTCTTCGAAGAAGCGCCGCATGCGGGACAGCCGCTGCTCGTCGCCGATGAGATGCGCGAACTCGGCTACCTGCAGGGCCCAGGCTGCCGCGTGATTGTTGCCGCTGTTGCGCTCGTCGAGCCCGTAGGGATGGGTGGTGATCCAGTCGAGATATTCCCGGAACCAGCGCTTGGTCCCGACAAGCGTCTCCCCCTTGAGATATCCGAGCCGCTCCAGCACCCAGACGGCCCGCGCCACTTCCACCAGATGAATGGTATCGATGAGGCCGGTGCCCCGCCCCGTCGCCCGACCCCTGATCGCCTGCGCGTACAGGAGACTCGGGTTCATTCGCGTGCGCGCGTCCACGAACCAGGCCTCGAGATGCGTCCCGGCGGCCCGCGCGTAGCGCACGTCGTTGGTGATCAGATAGGCCGCCACCAAGGCCGGCACGATCTGGCTGAGCCGACGCATCGCGTCCCGGTGGGCGACAAAGTTGTCCGGGTTCGTCTCCCCGTCACGCCGCACGTACGGGCTGTCGGGGCTGCGCGGATCGGGCCACCAGTAGTCGCCTTCCGAATAGAAATCGTGCGGCCCGCCGGCGCTCCGCTCGGCGCGTACGGCGGTGATCGTCACGGGCGCCTCTCCCAGGTAGCGGTCCGCGGCCGCGAGGACACGCGCGCGCTCGAGCTGCACCAGATCGCGGCGCGTCAGCTGCGCCTGGACCGGGACGGCCACCATCGTGAGCAGCAGAACGAAGCGGCTCAAGGCTGGACCGAAAACGCGTAGATAGTCCGGGAGCGGTACTCCGCCCCGGGACGCAGAATGGTCGACGGGAACGCGGGCTTGTTGGGAGAGTCGGGAAAATGCTGTGTCTCCATCGCGAAGCCGCCGCGGTGCCCGTACACGACCCCCTGCTTCCCGCGCAGCGTGCCGTCCAGGTAGTTGCCAGAGTAGAACTGCAGTCCCGGCTCCGTCGTGGAGATCTCCATCACCCGTCCGCTGGTAGGTTCATAGACCCGCGCGGCGAGCGTCAGACCCGTGCCGCCCTTGCCGCCCTTGTTCAGCACGAAGTTGTGATCATAGCCCCGTCCGTAGCGGAGCTGGAGGTCCTCCGCGTCGATGCGGGCGCCGATAGAGGCGGGCGAGCGGAAATCGAACGGCGTGCCCGCCACGCTCCTGACCTCTCCCGTCGGGATCAGCGTGGAATCGACCGGGGTGAAATGGTCCGCGTTCAGCGTGACGACGTGACCCAGAATGTCCCCCCCCCGGCCGTGACCTGCCAGGTTGAAGTAGCTGTGCTGCGTGAGGTTGACGGGGGTCGCGCGGTCGGTCGTGGCGTGGTAGTCGAAGATCAGCTCGTCGCGGTTCGTCAGGGTGTAGGTGACGGTGGCGTGCAGCATGCCCGGGTAGCCCTCCTCGCCGTCCCGGCTCGTATACCGCAGGATAAGGCCGACCGAGTCGGGGCCGTCGAACGGCGTCACGTCCCAGACTACTTTGTCGAAGCCCCTCGCGCCGCCGTGGAGGTGATTGGGCCCGTTGTTGGTGGCCAAAGTGTAGGTCCGGCCGTCGAGGGTGAACCGGCCGCGGGCGATGCGGTTGCCGTACCGCCCGATAAGGGCGCCGAAGTAAGGGGATGCCCGCTCGTAGCCCGCCAGGGAGTCATAGCCAAGGACGACATCGTCGAACTTGCCGGCCCGGTCCGGCAGCTTGAGCGAGACGATGATGCCGCCGTAGTCGAGCACCCTGAGCTCGATGCCGTGGGCATTCTTGAGCGTGTACACGCTGACGGACGCTCCGCGAGCGGTGGTGCCGAACGGCTGGGGACGCGGTGCACCACGTGCACACGCGCCGCTAGATGCCAGGATCAAGACCCAGCCGCGGGCGGTCAGGATATCTTGAATCATGGCGAGACACCGGCTCTTCACGATCGCACTTGTCGTCGCGTCTCTCCACACCCCTCGGTCCGCTCTCAAGTCCTCACCCCCTGCGCGGATTCCCCTCGCCGAACATCCGCGGCCCGACTTCGAGCGGGATGAGTGGCAGAATCTCAACGGGACGTGGCAATTCCAATTCGATCCCGCGGACCCGGGCGAGAGCCAGGGGTGGCCGCGAAGCGGGCTTCCCGCCCCCCGCCCGATCGTCGTGCCGTTCCCGTGGGGCAGTCCGCTCTCCGGCGTTCCGGACAGCGGTTCCATCGGCTGGTACGCCCGCACCATCGAGATCCCCACCCGCTGGTCGCAAGGCGGTCGCCGCGTCTTCTTGGTCGTCGGCGCTGCCGACTGGCGCACCACGGTCTGGCTCGACGGCCACGCGCTCGGCACGCACGACGGCGGCTACATCCCCTTCGAGTTCGAGTTGACACGGTACGTGAAGTCGGGGCCGAAGCACCTGCTCGTCCTCCGGGTCGATGACGCACCGCGAGCCTTCAAGCTCGAGGGCAAGCAGGGCTACGGCAACGCGCGCGGCATCTGGCAGACGCCGTACGTCGAAGCCCGCGGCGGCACTCCCTTGCGGGTGCTCCACTTCTCGCCGGACATCGATCGAAAACGGGTCGTGGTGTCGGCCCAGCTGCTCGAGAGGGCGCCTCGAGATCTGGCGCTGACGCTCCGCTTCACAAACGTCGAGCTGCCGGTGGTCACCCGGCGCGTGCCGCGCGGGGCCGACCAGCTGACCTTCGAGGTGCCGATCCCGCACGCCCATCTCTGGTCGCTCGACGATCCGTTTCTGTACGAGGTCGAGGCGAGCGTCGGCGACGACCGAATCGAGAGCTATTTCGGCATGCGGAAGATCTCGGTCACCACGCTGCCCGGAACCGATTACCGCTATGTCGCCCTCAACGACGAGCCGCTTTACCTCCAGCTTACGCTCGACCAGGCGTTCCACCCAGAGGGGTTCTATACATATCCGAGCGACTCCTTCGTGCATGCCGAGATCCTGCGCGCCAAGCAGATCGGGCTGAACGGATTGCGTGAGCATGTCAAGGTGGAGGCGCCGCGCAAGCTGTACTGGGCCGACCGGCTGGGGCTCTTGATCATGGCGGATGTGCCCAACTCGTGGGGTGAGCCCGATTCCGCCATGCGACACGAGGCGGATTCTACGCTGCGCGGGATGATCCGACGCGACTACAATCACCCCGCCATCTTCGCCTGGGTGCTGTTCAACGAGACGTGGGGCTTGCTCACGAAGGCGGGACAACGCGAGGTGTACCGCCCCGAGACCCAGGCGTGGGTCGCATCCGTATACCGGGAGGCCAAGAGACTCGACTCCACCCGGCTGGTGGAGGACAACTCGCCCTGCTGCGGCCGCGGCCACACCGAGACCGACATCAACTCGTGGCACTCCTACCTGCCGGGGTGGGCGTGGGAGCGCCACGACGAGATGGTGAGCGACAGTACGCGTACCGGCTCCTCGTGGAACTTCGAGGCGGGGTACCGGCAGGACCGACAGCCCAACATCAACAGCGAGTTCGGCAACGTCTGGGGCTACGAGGGGAGCACGGGCGACGTCGACTGGAGCTGGGACTACCACCGCGCGGTGAACGCGTTCCGCCGCCATCCCCGCATCGCCGGCTGGCTCTATACCGAGCTGCACGACGTGATCAACGAGTGGAACGGCTACTGGCGCTTCGACCGCTCGGAGAAAGAGACCGGCCTGGGCGAGCTGGTCGACGGTATGTCGCTCCGGGACCTCCACGCGCCGTTGTACCTCGCGGTGGGCGAGGAGCTGAGCCAGAGCGTCCCGGCCGGAGCGCGGGTGAGCGTGCCGTTGTACGCGTCGTTCCTGTCCCCCAGCAACGGGCTGGGGGACAGCTTGACGCTGCGCGCCGAGTTGTACGGCTGGAACTCGCTGGGCCAGAAGCGCGCGTATTTCGAGACCGCTCGCCGTGTGCCGTACCGCCCCTGGATGACCGGGCCGCTCGAGCCGCTCCTCGTCCCCATGCCCAACGAGCCTGTCGTCGTGATCCTGGCCGTCCGACTCGAAGATGCCAGCGGGACCGTGCTGCATCGGAACTTCTGTACGTTCGTCGTCGAGGGCGACCTGCCGCAGGAGACGCGACTCGACGACGGGCGTCGCGCCCGGCTGTTGCGCATCGATCCGGCCCGGTTCTCGGACGCGTCCTGGTCCCTCAAACAGTGGAACGTACTGGACGGGCTGAAAGTGAACGGGGCGGGCGCGGGATTCTTCGAGTATCGGCTTTCCTGGCCCGCGGGGTTGCGCCCGGCCGATCTCGATAGTGCCTTCTTCCTTGCGGAGGTGTCTGCGAAGCAGCTGCTCGGCAAGGATCGCGACAGCGCCGGACGGATCGAGGGCGATTTCATGCGAGGTCGCGGCACGTACGACCCGAGCCTGAATCCTAACGCGTACCCCATGACGGACGCCCGGCGCTTCCCGAGCGCCGTGACGGTCCGAGTCAACGACGCCGTCGCCGGACATGTGAGGCTCGAGAACGATCCAGCAGATCATCGCGGCATCCTCTCCTGGCATTCCCAGTTGCGCGACCGGCACCTGCGGGAAGCCGGCTCTTACGGGACGCTGCTGCACGTAACGATCCCGCGGGACGCGCTCGAGCGGGCCGCAGCGCGCGGCGAGCTGGTCATCCGGCTCGAGGTCGATCCCACCCTCCCCGGCGGGCTTGCCATCTACGGCCGCCGCTTCGGCCGCTATCCGGTCGATCCGACGGTGGTGCTCGTGTCGCAGCCGTGACCTCTCGGTCACGCGAACCGCGCGACGAAGCCACCACCCGCGCGGAGGTCCACCTTGAGCGAATCGTCCCGGCGCACGGTCGAGTGGTCGACCCGCACCGCCGCGGGGTCGTCCAGCTGATCGGCGACGAGCAGCGCCTCGCACGCCCCGCCCCCGAGAAAGGAGAGTGGAACCGCGACCGATCGCGCCGTCGGACCGTTCGCGACCACCAGGAACCACACTGCGCGGTGCCGCCGGGCGAACGCGACGACCTCGCCGATCTCGCTGAACGCCAGCACGCGCGTTTCATCCCAGACGGATGGAATGCTCTTGATCAGGTCGGCCGCCGGGTGCTCGAGAATCGCCTTCGGGTGCGCGCCGTACACGAGCAGGGGAGCCGTGAACAGCGCTGCCGTGGCGATCTGGTGCGCCCAGGACGTCTCGCGGCGACGCTCGCCGAAGAGCATCGGCGTGAAGTCAAGATGCCCGGCGAGCATACGGGTAAAGGGAATGGTCGTGTCGTGCTGCGACCATGCCGGCATGCTCCTCCGCTCCATCCCGGACACAGCCTCGCGGTTCAGCTCGTTCGGCCAGGTGCGTGACTCGCCGGTGGGCTTGTTCGCGCCGTGGAAGTCGACCATCAGTCGGTGACGAGCCGCACCCTCGAGCGCGGCCCGGTAGAGGTCCATGACCTCCTTGGCTTCATGATCGAAGAAATCCAGCTTTACGCCGACGGCCCCCACTTCCTGCACGTGCCGGAAGAACGCCTCGCGTGCGTCCGGGTCGCGAATCTCCTTGCTGTGTTGCCACAGCCAGATCCCGACGTTGCGCTGCCGCGAGTAGTCGATGAGCTCCCGCAGCCGGCTCTCGTCCCACTGCCGCCAGAAGCCCTCCACCAGGTTGTATTCGAACCCCAGCTCCCCAGCGAGCCGCGAGAACTCCTTCATGGTCTCGAGCGTGTTCTCGCCGCCGCCGTCCAGGTACTTCCAGACGGCGCGCCCAGGCCTGATCCAATCGGTGTCGAAGCCTTTCGGGAACAGCCGCGGGTCGGGCGGCGGCGCGAGGTCGTGTACGATGTCGCAGTTCACGAGCGTGTTTAGATCGGAGCCGATCATCACCACCCGCCACGGCGTCGTGATCGTTCCGACGATCGCCGCCGGCTGCGCCAGACGGGCGGCCTCGGCATCACCGTAGCGCAGCGTGAACGGATGGCTCGCGGGGTGAGCGTGACCGAGTCGTACCTGGAGCCCACGCTGTCCGTCCGCCTGCAGGGCCATACCGCTGTAGTTGATCACGGCCGCTTCGGTGATCGAGGCGTACCCTGCTCCGTCGGGGAGCTTGAACGTCACCGGCGGGGCGGCCCATTCCCCCGCCTGGACGTCCGCGATCTGCTTCCGGACGTGGGTGCCTTCGTAATGGCCCTGGAGGTCGTGATACCAGACGGTGGTCTGGGCGGGGAGCACGAACGTCGTCGCCTCATCCGGCACTCTGCTGCCCTCTCCGGGAACGATCCAGCGGAAGCCGATCCCGCCGTCGAAGACGCGCACCTCCAACGTGTAGGCGGTGCGGCTCGCCGTGTGCCGGAGGGCGATGCTCGCGCCCTTGAAGCGGTTGACCGCCTGTCCATGCACGCCGCGCCAGGCAAAGCGCTCGTTCCTCTCGTACGATTCCACCTTGCCCACCGTGGCACCCTGCGCGAGGTCGACGCCGTCCACGAGAAGGCTGAGGGGCGAAGGCTCGATCACGGCCGCCCTCCGGAAGGTGACAGCGAAGCGCAGCTGGGACTCGTCGCCCTGGAGCAGAAGCTCAACGGCGCCGTCCGGACTCGAGATCCGAACCCCGTCGTCACCGTCCGCCGCGCACCATGCCCGCTCGACATCGGTCGCGAGCGCGGGAGCGATGGGGGCGATGGGGGCGGCGAGCGCCGCGGCGAGAAACTCCCGGCGCTGCATCAGTAGAGCTCCACGGAGCGCGTCAGTACCCGGAGTTCTGCCCGAGTGCCGGATCCAGATCGATCTCCCGCTGGGGAATCGGCATGAACACCATGAAGTCCTTGATGCCGATCTTCGCCACGGGGTCGTCCTTGAGCGTGCTGTAGAACTGCCCCCAGCGCTTCAGGTCGAACACACGTTTGGACTCGAACGCCAGCTCCCAGCTGCGCTCCTGGTGCACGGAGTCGCGGAACTGGTCCTGACTGAGGCCCGCGGTGAGCGCCGGCAACTTGGCCCGCCCGCGCACGTCATTGATCGCGCCGTAGGCGAATGCGTCTGGCCCCACGGCCTCGTTCTCCGCCTCCGCGTACATCAGCTCCACCTCGGCGTAGCGGTAGATCGGCCAGTTCAGGTCCGTCCGTGAGTTGTTGAGCGCGATCGCTCCGGGGCCGCCAGCGTCGTAGAACTTGCCGTAGTATGGCATCGGCTGCTCGAAGCCCGCGCCGCGCTTCTGGAAGTCGCCGAAGCCGGTGGAGTCGGCCTTGTGATAGGGGTACGTCTTGGTGCCGGCGATCACCTGGGTGAGGAAGGTGACCGGCTTCCGGGCGTCCAGGGCGTTGAAGCTGTTCATGAAGGCCGCGGTCGAGAACCAGTAGTTGCTGCAGGACTCGATGCCGACCCCTGACGGCCGCGACTGGCAGGTGTACAGGTTGCGTTTCGTCCCCTGGAACTGGATTGAATAAATGTGCTCGGGACCGTTCTTGTTCTTGATGAGCCACAGGTCCGCAAAGTTCTGCACCAGGCTGTACGCTTTGCTGTCCATCACCGCCTGGGCCGCGCGGGCCGCATCGGCCCAATGGTTCTCCTGAACGAGCGCCCCCGACATGTTCATGTACACATCGGCGAGCATCGCGTTGGCGGCGCCGCGCGTGGGCCGGCCATCATCCGGGGTGGCCGAGTCGGGCCAGCGGAGCGGGAGCAGCGTGGCCGCGTCCTCGAGGTCTTGCGCGATCGAGTCGTAGATCTCCGCGATCGGCGCGCGCGTGATCACGCTGGCCGTGGCGAACTCGCTCGTCGGCCGCATCATGAGGGGAACACTGCCCCATACCCGCACGGCGTTGAAGTGATTGAACGCGCGGTGAAACTTGAAGGCGCCGAGGTAGCGGTCCTTCACGTCCTGCGGCAGGGTCGTCAACTGCGGGATCCGCTCGATGACGACGTTCGCCTGGTTGATCGCGCCGTAGATCTGCTGCCACACGCGCCACAGCCACTCGTTCGACGGGCCGAGCGTGTAGCTGTCCTGCTCGTAGCGTGAGCCGCTGGTCTGTGTGGTGATGGTTTGGTCGGACGGCACTTCGGTGAGGATCGGCCAGCCGCGGATGAAGTACGGCTGGTTCGAGCCGCCGGTGTACCAGTCGTCGATCCCAGCGAGCGCGATCTTCAGATCCGGCTCGGTCGCGGGGAAGTCGGTGGGCGTGAAGAAGTCCTCGGGCGCCTCGGTGAGCCAGGCGTTGCAGCCCGCGAGCGTGAGCGCGGCCACCAGGGGCAGGAGGGGGTTGCGCCTCATCGTATGCCTCCTAAAAGCCGACGTTCATGCCGAAGGTGACGGTGCGCGTGCCCGGATAGCTCGAGTCGTCCCAGCC
>Ga0209156_10003833_pt1 | contig 11142 bp, 15 predicted proteins | sample GraSoiAngelo_124_FD_185881 | JGI IMG/M metagenome (GOLD analysis project Ga0209156, IMG submission 185881) | Grasslands soil microbial communities from the Angelo Coastal Reserve, California, USA - 14_0927_05_20cm (SPAdes) (version 2) | ecosystem: Environmental > Terrestrial > Soil > Grasslands...
TCTTCGACCCGTTCACCGGCCAAGGGATCCATACGGCGCTGCGCGGCGCCGAGTTGGTCGCCGAGTCCCTCATCCCCGGGCTTACTGACCCCGGGCGCAAGCCCGGGGTCCCCGGGGTCGGTCGAGCCTACGCCGGCGCGCGGCGGCGCGAGTTCGCGGGAAAATGGTTGCTCGAGCGTCTGATCGGGCTCGGCGTCGCCTCTCCGGTCCTGACAGATCGCGTCGTGGGCCGCCTGGCGCGACGCCCCGACCTCGCGGATCTTGTTGTGAGCGCGACCGGGAACATCGTCCCGGCGAGCCGCGTGCTCGCTCCGAGCGTTCTCGCCCGACTGTTCTGGTGACCATGCACGGCGTCGACCCCTCGCAGTTCCGGCAACTGCTCGGCCGCTTCGCGACCGGGGTCACGGTCGTCACCACGCGCGACCAGGCGGGCAAGCCCATCGGGATGACGGCGAGCTCCGTGGCGTCGGTTTCCCTCGACCCGCCGCTCGTGCTGGTGTCGGTGGCCCGTGACAACGACATGCACCCCGCGCTGAAGGCGGCGGACCGCTTCGTGCTCAACGTTCTCGCGTCCGATCAGGAGGCGATCTCCCGGCGCTTCGCGGACGAGCATCCCAACCGCTTCGACGGCATCGGCTATCGTGAAACACGGCAGGGCCTGCCCGTGCTCGAAGGCGTGCTCGCGAGCATCGAATGCGAGAAGCACGCGGAGGCCCCCGGGGGGGACCACACCGTGTTCTTCGGCCTGGTGACCGGAGGCTCAGTGTCCGACGGGGGGGGGGGCCCGCTTCTATACTACCGCGGAGGCTACGCCGGTCTCGGGGGCCCAACTTCATGATCGGAACCGAGCTGCTGGACGATCCGCGAGCCGACCCGGTCGCGGTGGACAAGGAGCTGCACGATATCGCGCGCTTGAACGCGCTGTTCGGCGGGACGCGCGCGGTGGTGCGCGAGCTGGAGCCGTTCTTCGAACGGAGCGAACGGGAAACGTGGACGCTCCTCGACATCGGCACGGGCGCCGGCGACATCCCCCGCGCTGCGGTCGCCGCCGCGGCCCGGTACGGGATCGCGTTGTCGCCCATCGGTGTGGAAGTCATCCCGGCGGCGGCGCGCCTGGCGCGGAGCAGCGGCGTGGCCGCGGTGATCGCGGACGCGAACGACCCGCCGCTCGCCCCGAAGTCGGTGGACGTCGTGACCGTGAGCCAGGTGTTGCATCACCTCCCGCGCGCGGCGGCCGTGCGCTGCATCCGCGCCTGCGACCTCCTGGCGCGCCGCCTGGTGGTGCTCGCGGACCTGCGCCGCTCGCGCGTCGCGATGGCGGGCGTGTGGGCGGCGTGCATCGGCTTGGGAATGGATCGTGTGACCCGGCACGACGCGGTCCTGTCGCTCAGACGGGGCTACACGCGCGGAGAGCTCAACGCGATGCTGGAAGCGGCGGGAGCGCCGACGGTGGCGAGTTACCGTCCCGGATTCCGCATCGTGGCCGCGTGGGAGCCGAGGCCGCCACGCGATGTCCATGCGCACGGTTGATCGGGCCACGATCCACGCGCCGCTCGAGCGCGTCTTTCAGATCGCGGCGGGCGTGGAGCGCTGGCCCCAGATCCTGTCTCACTATCGCCGGGTACGGTTCGTGGAGCGCGGCAACGGCGGCGGCCTCGTCGAGATGGCGGCGGTGCGCCCCTTCGGTCCGCTGCGTTATCCCACGTGGTGGATGTCGCAGATGACCGTGGATCGGCCGCTGCGTGAAATCCGCTACCGGCACGTGCGGGGTATCACGAGCGGCATGGATGTCGTGTGGCGGCTCGCGCCCGGCCCGGACGCGGTGGAAGTGACGGTCGTCCACGAATGGGGCGGCCCGTCCTGGCCGCTGGTCGGCGCCTGGGCCGCGCGGCTCGTGATCGGGCCGGTCTTCATCCACGGGATCGCGTCCCGCACGCTGGCGGGGATCAAACGGGAAGCGGAGCGCGCGTGAAGTGCGCGAGTGAACGCGCGGCTCGGCACCTGCCCGTAAACGGGCGTCACGCCGCTTCAGCGGCAGCGCCGAGTCGCGGCTTCAGCCGCGGCGCAACTGGGAGCGCAAGGTGAACAAGAACGGGGCGCGGCGGGTGGTCATCACGGGCGTGGGCGCGGTCACGCCGATCGGCACGGGGGCAGACGGGCTGTGGGCGGGCCTCGCGGCGCGCACGTCCGCGGTACGGGAGATCACGCGATTCGATCCGACTCCCTACCGCTCGAGGATCGCGGCCGAAATCCCCGATTTCCGGCCGCGCGACCACCTCGACGCCAAGCGCGCCAAGCGGCTCGACCGGTTTTCCCAGCTGGCGGTGACGAGCGCCCGGTTCGCCTTGGCCGACGCCGAGCTCGATCCCGCACGCGAGCGCTCGGACCGGGCGGGCGCGATGATGGGCTCGGCGCTGGGCGGCGTGGCGTTCGCGGAGTCGCAGGTCGAGCAGTTCCGCGTCGAAGGACCGCGCGGGCTCGATCCCGCGCTTGCGCTCGCCGTGTTCCCCGGCGCCGCGAGCTGCAACATCGCCATCGAGTTCGGCTTCACCGGCCCCAATTCGACCAACGCGATGAGCTGCGCGTCGGGCACCATTGCCGTGGGAGAAGCCTTCCGCACGATCCGCGAGGCCCGCGCCGACGTCATGCTCGCCGGCGGGGCGGAAGCGCCGCTGGCGCCGATGACCTATGCGGCCTTCAGCGTGATCCGGGCGATGAGCACGCGTAACGACGACCCGGCGCACGCGTCCCGTCCGTTCGACGAGGATCGGGACGGCTTCGTGATGGGGGAGGGCGCGGCGGTGCTGGTACTGGAGGAGCGGGAGCGCGCCGTCGCGCGCGGCGCCCGCATCTACGCCGAGCTGGCCGGCTATGCGTTCACCAACGACGCCTATCACATGACTGCGCCCCGGCCCGACGGCCGCGAGGCGGCCCGGGCCATGCAGCTCGCGCTCGCCGATGCGCACGTCGCGCCGGTCGAGGTCGGCTACATCAACGCGCACGGGTCTTCCACGCCGCTCAACGATTCGACCGAGACTACCGCCATCAAGCAGGTGTTCGGCGCGCACGCCTACCGCCTCAGCATCAGCGGCACCAAGGGCTACTACGGCCACGCCCTCGGCGCCAGCGGTGCCATCGAGGCGGCGATCTGCGCCCTGGCGGTGGAGCGCCGCTGGCTCCCGCCCACCCTCAACCTCGAGCGTCCCGACCCCGCCTGCGACCTGGATTGCCTGCCGCGCGAGGGGCGCGCCGCCGCGCCCGAGATCGTGCTCACCAACTCGTTCGGCTTCGGCGGGATCAACGCGTCGCTCGTGCTGCGGCGGACGTAATTCTCCTCCAACCCCGAGGATCGTCTCATGCCCAAGCAGCTGCGGCCCCTCGTGGCCGAGTTCGTCGGCACACTGCTGTTCGTGTTTCTCGGCGCCGGCAGCGTCGTGGCGCTCGTCGCCGCCGGCACGACTCCCACCAGCATCGGCTCGCTCGGCGTCGCCCTGGCGCACGGCGTCGCCATGGCGATCATCGTATCGATGACGATGAGCATCTCGGGCGGCCACATGAACCCCGCGGTGACGTTCGGCCTGTGGATCGCGAACCGCGTCGGCGGCCGCGTCGCGTGGCAATATATCGGCGCGCAGCTCGCCGGTGCGGTCGTGGGCGCCGCCCTGCTGAAGGCGATGCTGCCGCGCGCGGCCGTCGGCCTCGCGCTCGTCGGCACGCCGCGGCTCGGCAACGAGGTCACCTTCATGCAGGGCGTGTGGATCGAAGCGATGCTCACGTTTTTCCTGGTGAGCGCCGTGTTCGGCACCGCCGTGTCGCCCGAGGCGCCGAAGATCGGCGGCTTCGGGATCGGCCTCGCCATTTTCGTCGACGCCCTGGTGGGCGGGAGCTTCACCGGCGCCGTGATGAATCCCGCCCGCGCCATCGGTCCGGCGCTGGTCGCATGGCAGTGGAACGCCCACGCGGTCTATTGGATCGGCCCGCTGATCGGGGCGGGGGTGGCGGGGGCCCTGTGGAAAGCCGTGTTGCTGCCTAGAAAGCAATAAGGCGTCGAGAAAAGACGTCGCGCAACGTCGTCACGCTGAACCGTCTCGCACCTTCGTCACGTCTTCGCGCGACGCCTTTGCGTGACGTTCTTGCTCGACGCCGTTGGCCGTCAGAGGAGTTCCGCGGCGGTCGCCGCGAAGTAGCTGAGGATGATGTCGGCGCCCGCGCGCCGGATCGCGTACAGCGTCTCCCACATGGCGCGCGTCTCGTCCAGCATGCCGCGCGCCGCCGCCGCCTTGATCATCGCGTATTCCCCGCTCACCTGGTACGCCGCGAGCGGGGAGCCGAACTCCTGCTTGGCCCGTCGCACCAGATCCAGGCAGGGCAGCGCGGGCTTCACCAGGACGATGTCCGCCCCCTCCTCGACGTCGAGGCGGATCTCCCGCATCGCCTCGTCCGCGTTGGTGCCCTGCATCTGGTAGGACTGGCGGTCGCCGAACTGCGGCGCGGAGCCGGCCGCCTCCCGGAAGGGGCCGTAGAAGGCCGAGGCCGTCTTCGCCGCGTACGACATGATGGGAACGCGCGACAGCTTGGCCGCGTCGAGCGCCTTGCGGATGCCCGCGACCCGCCCGTCCATCATGTCGCTCGGCGCGACGATGTCGATTCCCGCGCGCGCCTGCGTGACGGCGACCTTGCCGAGCAGGTACACCGACGCGTCGTTGTCCACGTCGCCGTCCTGGATCACGCCGCAATGCCCGTGGTCGGTGTACTCGCACAGGCACACGTCCCCGATCACGAGCAGGTCCGGCACCGCGCGCTTTACGGCGCGCGCCGCCTGCTGAACGATGCCCTGCTCGTCGTACGCCTCGGAGCCGGTCGCGTCCTTGGCCGCCGGCAGGCCGAACAGCATGATCCCACCGAGACCGAGCCGGTGCGCCCGCTCCGCGTCCTGGACCAGCTCGTCCACGGAGGTCTGGTACACGCCCGGCAGGAGGGCGACCTCCTGCCGCACGCCGCTGCCGTGGCACACGAACAGCGGCCACACGAGCTGCGAGGGGACGAGATGCGTCTCCTGCACCAGGCGGCGCAGCGCCGCGGTGCGACGCAGCCGGCGCATCCGGCGGATCGGGAACTGGGGGGGGCTCATCGCGCGAGCAATCTCGACGCGCCCTGCGCCTTCAGCAAGTCCGCGACGGCGACGCCTACAGCGGCAGGCTCCCTCGCGTCCATCTCGGCGGATGCCGTGATCTGCACCGACCCGTCGAAGGCGGTCACGCGCCCAAACAACCGCATCCCGCATCCCGCATCCCCCATCCCGACCCAGGCCGCCACCGGCGCCTGGCACCCGCCCTCCAGCGCCGCGAGCAGGCTGCGCTCGGCGGCCACGTGGCGCGCGCTCTCCCCGTCCTCGAGCGACGCCAGCGCGGCCCGCGTCCCCCGATCGTCGCTCCGCACCTCGAGACCGAGGGCGCCCTGTCCCGCCGCGGGCATCACCACCAGCGGATCGAGCCGCGCGGCGATGCGACTGCCGAGCTCGAGTCGCTCGAGTCCCGCCGCCGCGAGCAGCGCGGCGGCGAGCCCGTCGCGGCCTTCCGTCACTTGCTGGACGCGCGTCGGCACGTTGCCGCGCAGCGCGACGACCTCGACGTCGGGTCGGAGGTAGCGCACCTGCGCCACACGCCGCAGGCTCGACGTCCCGATCTTCGCGCCGGCCGGCAGCGCGGCGATCGACGCTACGTCCGCTTCGCGGGTGATGAGCGCCTCGGCCGGGTCCGCCCGCGCCGGGACGGCGGCGAGCGCCAGACCGTCGGGGAGTCGCGTCGGCAGATCCTTGAGCGAATGGACCGCGACGTCGACGCGCCCCGCGAGCAGCTCGTCCTCGATCTCCTTGGTGAAAAACCCTTTGCCTTCCAGCTCGTGCAGCGGACGGTCGACCTCCGCATCGCCGCGGGTCTTGATCACAATGAGCTCGGCGCGCACGCCGTGGCGCCCGAGGGCCGCCTGCACCCACTCGGCTTGCCACAGGGCCAGTCTGCTGCCCCGTGTGCCGAGTTTCAGGGCGGCGCTCACGTTTCCCGCGTCCCGCTTCCCGCTTCCCGTTCGAAGTGTCGCACCAGCGCCGCCACCAGGCCCCCGACCGTATAGTCCTCCGCCTCGATCGCGACGCGGAGACCCAGCTCCCGGGCGCTCGCGGCCGTCACGGGACCGATCACCGCGGCCGTGAACCGGCCCGACGTCGCGGCCGCCGGCCCCACGAGATCGACGAACCCCCGGACGGTCGAGGACGAGGTGAGCGTCACGACGTCGATCGTGCCGCCGACGAGCTGCGCCGCGAGGGCGCCCCCGTCCCCCGCCGCCCGCACGGTCTCGTAGACCGGAATCACGTCGACCACCGCGCCGCGCGCCCGCAGTCCCTCGGGCAGGGCGTCACGGGCCTCGCGCGCCCGTGGGACCAGGAAGCGCTTGCCGTGCACCGGGCCGCGCGCGACGACGGCCGCCACGACCGCCTCCCCGACGTATTGGGGCGGCACGAGATCCGGCGTGACGCCGTATCGCACCAACGCCTGCGCCGTCGCCGGTCCGATGGCGGCCACGGCCATGCGCGCCAGGTCGCGCGCGGCGAGCCCCCACTCGGGCAGGCGATCGCACACGACGTGGACGGTGTTCTGGCTGGTGAACACGATCCAGTCGTATGCCGTCGGGCCGGTGAGAGCGGTGCGCAAGGCGGTGAGGTCCGCGAGCGGCACGATGCGGATGGTCGGCACGGCGAGCACTTCGGCGCCGAGCGCCTCGAGTGCCCGCGCCAGCTCGCCCGCCTGCTCGCGCGCGCGCGTCACGACGATACGCCGTCCCGCAAGGGGGTGGCGACGAGGCTGGGATGCCATGCGTGGTTGCAATCTCTCGGGACCCAAATCCATTATCAAGCAATGCTCCGGGCCCTGCGCTCCGCGCTTGTGCGGTTCACCGTGCGGCGAGCCGCCGCCAGCCAGCGCGACGCGCCCCGGCGCGCCGACTGGTGGCTGCGGGTGGGCTGCACTCTGAGCCCCGTGTTCGGGGAATGCTACCCGGCGCTGGTGCGGCTGCGGCGCGCCATCGAAGATCGGTGGGGCGCGGTCACCGCCGCGCAGGACGCCGCCGAGCGGTTCCCGCAGAATCCCGATGCCTGGATGCTCCTGGGCGAGGCGTTCCAGATGGTGTACCGCCAGCACGATGCCCTGGTCGCGTACGAGCAGGTGCTCACGCTCGAAGAGCGCCCCGACGCCGCCCTCGCGGCCGGCGATCTTTACCGCCGCGCCGGCCGGCACGCCGAAGCGTCCGCGCGCTTCGCCCGGGCGTACGCCGCCGGCGGCGGCGCCGACGCGCTGTGGCTCAACGCCCGGGCGTTGTTCCAGGCGGGGGACGTCAAAGCCGCGGACGAGGCCCTGCACCTGTGGGCGACCCAGGTCCCCGACGGGCTCGAGCGCCTGTCCGACGCCCGCGCCGAGTTGTTCGCCGACAAGCGTGATGGTTAGGGCCTGGTGCCGCGCCGGTACAGCGACACGGCGTACGCCAGCAGGATCAGCGGCACGAGGACGTAGGCCGCGGCGAGGTACCCCGCGTTCTGCGGAATCCCCTCAGACATGCGACGCGGCTTCGCGCCGCAGGGCGATCGCGTAGCGCTGCATCACGAAGCCCACGTACAGGACGAGAAACACGCCGAACGACATGAGCAAGGTGACCAGCATCTCCGGCGGCAGACCGGGCTTGGCTGGTCGCAGCACGATCGGCTGCGGGTGGAGCGTCGGAAACAGATACACGCTCAGGTGAATGAATCCGACCAGCACGACCGCACAGATCCCCAGCACCGCGGCATAGCGGGCGCGCAGACCCGCGTCGGTCACCGCGCCCCGCAGCACGTGATAGCTGATCAGCAGAAAGAACAGGAACAGCGTACTGGTGAGCCGGGCGTCCCAGGTCCACCAGGTGCCCCAGATCGGCTTGCCCCAGATGGGTCCCGTCGTCAGGACGATGGCGGCGAACACCGTGCCGACCTCCGCCGAGGCCTCCGCGAACCGGTCGAGCCGCGGGTCTTTCAGGAACAGAAAGAACACACCGGCCAGCCCCACCAGGATCACGGCCAGCTCCGTGGTCACGGCGGCGGGTACGTGCAGGTAAAAGATTTTCTGCGCGGGACCCTGGAATCGCTCGACCGGCGTGAACGCCAGCGCCCGGACGTACACGCCGCCGAGCAGCAGCAAGCCGGCCAGGACGACACGGCGACCCTTCTGCGCGAGAGTCATTCGTCCATCGTGTGTGGAAACAGCAGCAACGCGACCGCGACGAACACCAGATCGTACGCGGCGAGCAACTTAAGCCAGCCCGACACCTCGCTCAAGGGACGCCCGGCCAAGAGCCGCGCCGTGGCCTGCACGGCGTAGGTCAGCGGCAGCAGGAGAAACGGCAGCAGCAGCACCGGCAGCATCAGCTCCGCGAAACGCGTCCGCACCACCATCGCGCTGAACAACGTCCCCACCGATACGAATCCAACGGTGGCGAGGGCGATCACCCCGATCAAGGGAAGCAGCACCGGGCCGACGGGCACGTCGAAGAACAGCACGAACAGCGGCAGGCCGACGGCCTCGACCACGCCGACGAATCCCAGGTTGGCGAGCAGCTTGCCCAGGTAGAGACTGCGGCGCGAGACCGGGGACACGAGCAACCCCTCGAGCGCTCCGTTCTCGAGCTCGAGCTGAAACGCCCGATTGAGCGCGAGCATGGCGGCGAACGTGAAGGTGACCCAGAGAATGCTGGGCGCGAGATCGATCGTGGCGACGGCGGTCGGATCGCGCCCGAAATTGAACACCGTCAGGACGAGCGCCGTGAAGACCACCGCCGAGAGCAGCGCCGTGCGCGTCCGGAACTCGAGGACCAGGTCCTTGCGGGCGACCGTCCATGCCTGGCCGAGCAGCTCACGCATCGGTCACCGCCCGCCGGTACGCCGCCGCGATCTCGGCGGCGCCCCGCTCCCCGCGCGCTGCCAGTTGCACGAACCGCCCCTGCCGCTGAAACGCCACGTCCGTGGCGAGCTCGACACCCTCGTCCACGTTGTGCGTCGCGAGCACCAGCACGCGGCCGGCGCCGCGTAGCTCCCCCAGCAGGTTCCGGAGCTCGGCGGCGGCGGCGAGATCGAGCCCGGTGAACGGCTCGTCCAAGAGCAGCACTCGAGGATCGTGCACCAGCGCCTTGGCGACCGCCGCCCGCTGCGCCAAGCCGCGCGACAGGGACCACACGGGCTGCCCGGCCCGGTCCGAGAGCCCGAGCCGCTCGAGCAGGGCTGTTGCGCGTGCGCCACGCTCGGCCGACGGCACGCCGTACAGCGCTGCCCAGAACAGCAGATTCTCCATTACGCTCAAGTGGCCGTACAAATGAGATTGGTGACCGATCCAGCCAACGGCGCGTCGTCCCCCGGCCACGCTTGCCCGCCCCTGCTGCGGCCGAATCAGCCCCGCGAGCACCTTGAGCAGCGTCGTCTTACCGGCGCCATTGGGCCCGAAGATTGCGAGCGTCTGTCCGGGTGCGAGCGTGAACGACACTCCGTCGAGCGCCACGACGCGCCCGTACGTGTGCCGCAGCCCCTCAGCCGAGAGCATCGATGCGCGCGGCGAGATCTTCCATGTCGAACGGCTTGACCAGGTAGCCTGAATGACCCAGGTCGAGCACGTTGATGAGCGGCTCCATGCTGACGTACGACGTCGTGACGATCACGGGGAGGGAAGGTCGGGATTGGCGGATCTCCTGCAGCAGCGTCACACCGTCGGTATCGGGGAGGCGCAGATCGAGCACCAGCACCTCGGGCTGGAACTGCTCCAGCTGGCGGCGGGCTTCGCTGCCGCTCGCGGCGAACGCCACGTCATAGCGGGTGGCGAAGAACCGCTGGTACGTACGGCGCAGCGCCGACTCATCCTCGACGAACAACACCCGGCGCGGGGACGGTGGGGGAGGAGTCATAGGTCGGCCAATATATGCGACCCCCCCCGGCCGTCTACGGGCCGCTCAGCCTGCGCCGCTCTCCAGCTCGAACAGGTCGTCGAGCTTGGTCAATACGAGCAGGAAGCGCAGTTCCTCGTTGGCCCCGCGCAGGCACACCGTCAGCCGGCGCTCCGCCGCCTTGCGCTGAATGAGCATCAACGCCCCCAGCCCCGCACTGTCGATCTGACGCGTGCCCGACAGATCGATCACCAGGCGTCCGGCCCCCTCCCCGAGCTGCTCCAGCAGCTCCGTGGCCGCTCGGCGGAAGGTGGTGCGCGAGTCGAGCCCCAGCTCTGCGGGAGCCGCCAGGACCTTCTCACTCGGGTGCGTCGACATCGGCATCAAGTCCTCCACGGTCGGCTCCAGTTAGATCGCTGACCGGTGGGGTACGCGACTCCAGTGCCAATACAGCTAACCTGCGGGCGGTCAACCGCTTGTCAAAGCCGGCGTGAGGAGAGGCACCCGCTGCGCTACCGCAGACGGAATGCCGCCGCGCAGTTTGCAAGAGCCGTCTTGACCGTCATTCACCTCGGGGGCATACCTTAACCCCTCCACTCACCACCGCAGTGGGACGAGCAACACAGCTGCCCGCATTCCCAGGAGGCACCGGCATATGTCAGCCACACCCAAAGCGAAGGAGCTAACCGAGGTCAGCGAGGCCCAGATCGCCGTGCACTGGAAGGAAGAGGACTACTATCAACCTTCCGAGCAGTTCAAAGCACAGGCGAACATGCGGGACCCCCGCATCTTCGAAAAATTCGGCCTCGACCGGTTTCCCGACTGCTTCAAGACCTATGCCGACATGCTGACCTGGTTCGAGCCATATCACAGCGTGCTCGACACCAGCGACGCGCCGTTCTGGAAATGGTTCGCAGGCGGCAAGATCAACGCGTCCTACAATTGCGTGGACCGGCACCTGGAGCAGCACGGCAGCAAGGCGGCGTTCATTTTCGTCCCCGAACCCGAAGCCGAGCGGGACGTGACCCTCACGTATCGAGACCTGTACGAGCGGGTCAATGAGGTGGCCGCGCTGCTCCGGGGCCTGGGACTCAAGGCGGGCGACCGCGTCACCCTGCACATGCCCATGGTCCCCGAGCTGCCGATCACCATGCTGGCGTGCGCGCGCCTGGGCGTGATCCACTCGCAAGT
>Ga0209156_10003838_pt1 | contig 11129 bp, 13 predicted proteins | sample GraSoiAngelo_124_FD_185881 | JGI IMG/M metagenome (GOLD analysis project Ga0209156, IMG submission 185881) | Grasslands soil microbial communities from the Angelo Coastal Reserve, California, USA - 14_0927_05_20cm (SPAdes) (version 2) | ecosystem: Environmental > Terrestrial > Soil > Grasslands...
TCTGTCGCTGGTCGATCCCGATAACAGGCGGCCAGTTGACTTCGCGGCGCGCGCATCCGCGCTCGCATCGATCGGACAAGCACCGGACTGGCCTGCGCTGGCGAGCACATGGCCGGACGGCCGCATCAAGTTCGCGCTGATGCGCGAGCTGCTTGCGCTGCGACATGAGCTTCCCGATCTCTTCACCAACGGCGGTTATCGTGCGCTCGACGTCGTCGGCCCCAATCGCCGCGAACTCGTCGCGTTCGCTCGGCTCGACGAGCGAGACGCGATCATTGTCGTAACCGGACGGCTGTTTGGCCGCGCGACGCAGAACGCGGCGAGATGGCCGCCTGCGCAAGCCTGGAATGCATCGGTGCTGGCCGAAGGCTTTTCGCAGATCCGCAACGTGCTGGCGGCCGGCAAAACGATGGCCGGACCGAGACTGGCAGCTGCGGACTTGTTCAACGCTCTGCCGATCGCGGTAATGCAGGCCCACTACACGCCAGCGCGGCGCGAGCGGCCAAAAGCCCGGGTGAGCGTCGCCGCAAAATGAGGACGCGCAAGATTTAAGAGGCCGTCCGGGATCGATTAGAGCCGGACGGCCTCGCGGACGTCGTGCCGACCGACCAAGGGTCGGTTCCCTCCCTCCGCCGAATCACTCTCTACGCGAGAGCACTGATTCGGGCAACCGCCTTGGCCTGTTGGTCTGGGAGCATCGCCGATACGCGAATCCCCAAGCGCCGGCAGTGCTCGACCAGCGAGCGTCACGGCGACAATGCTCTTTCGCGGTGCGTTCGGAACAATTTTCCCGATCGGCGCCTTTGTGGGGAGATACGGTTCGGAAAAAGGAGATCACTATGTCCGGCAGAAGACTCTCTCCACTCGCGCTCCTCTCGGCCTTGGTGCTGAGTACGGCCGTGCTCGCCCAGGGCGGCGGTGGAGGCGGTGGCGCCGGCGGTGGGGGAGCAGGAGGCGGTGGAAGTGCAAGCGGCGGCAGTGCGGCGGGGACCAGCGGCGCCGCTTCGGGCGGCTCCGCTAATTCAGGTGCCGCAACCAGCAGTCCGGGAAACACGACCGGAACCGGCAGCAATCCTGCCGGCACGACAAACTCGAACACCAATCCGGGCTCGAGCGGTGCCAGCAACTTGAATCGCCAAAACGACTCGAGCAATCCAAATCGCTCACCCGGCTCCCGCTGAGCGGCGAGGCCTGATCGGCGCGTTGCGCCGTTGCCTGCGCAATCGTGCTCGCGGCCGCCTAGACTCGCCGATGAAGCCGATGCTCGATCCACAGCAGCAGCGCATTGGCAAGCGCTGCAAATGCAAACAGCACGACCGCAACCGCGACCATCTCCTCGGTCTGCAAGAGTTGCATTGCATTGATGATCAAAAAGCCCAATCCCTGCTTGGCGGCAAACATCTCGGCGAGAAGCACGCCGAGCAGGGTCAGGGTGAACCCGATCCGCAGTCCCACAACGACCTCCGGCAGCGTTGCCGGGAAGAGCACCGTGAGAATGGTCTGCCATCGCGATAGGTGCAGCGTTCGCGCCGACTTCAGATAGACCGGCGGAATGTTCCGGATCGCGCCCATGGTCAAAAGCGCGACCGGTAGTACGCCGTGCATCGCCCCGAACGTCACTCGCCCCGACAGGCTCAATCCAAAGATCAGCAGCACGACGGGATAGAGTGTTACTTTCGGCAGCGTATAGAGCGAGATGAGGATCGGCTCGCCGACCGCCCCGGAGAGTCGATGAACTCCCATCCACACGCCGATCGCAAGCCCGATGCCGTACGACAAGATCAGCGCGTAGAAAAAGCATACGAGCGTAGCCCAGGCGTTTTCGGCAAACCGTTCGCTCGGCACGAGCTTGGCGAGATACGCGAGCGTCGGCACCGGACTGGGGAGCGCTGTCGCGCCGACGATTTGATGCAGCGCCTGCCATGCCAGCAGCAGCACGATTAGAATGATCACCGTGTCGGCAGCGCGGTTGGTCGCAATCATGCCTTGCCAATCCCCCGTCGCTCCGCCAAGTGCTGATCGACCGCGTGTAGAAACATGTTCACGACGGTTGCGACGATGATCAACAGCAGCATTAGCGCGTACATCTTCCGATTATCAAAGTCGGTGTAGGCGTCGGAAATCACGCGCCCTAGCCCCGCGGGCGCAAGAATGAACTCGCTCGCGATGACGCCAATGAATGCGTAGCTGACCGCGAGCTTGAGACCCGTGAAGAGATGGGGCGCCGCCGCTGGCAATTTGAGGAGCAGCGCCGTGGCGATCCTGCCCATGCGGTGCACGCACGCCACCTTGGTGAGCACCTGCGGCACGCGATCGAGTCCGTTCAAGGTTGCGATGATCATCGCCACGATCGCAGTCGCCACACCCATCAGCACGATCGGGATGGCGGATAACCCGAAGATCACGATCATGACCGGATAGAAGATGAAGATGGGCACCGCGTAATAGGTGGCGAAGAACGGATCGAGCGATTGGCGAACGCGCGGCAGCGCGTGTATGATGACACCGAGCGCAAAGCCCCCGATCGCGGAGATCACGGCGGCGAGGACGACAATGCCGAAGGTGCGCAAGATCTGATCGTTGTCCTGTCCCGAGATCAGCAGATGCACGAGCGCATCGGCCATTTCAGAGGGCGGGATGACAACGCGATGATCGATCAGGCCGAGCCGGCAGCTGGCTTCGAGCAGCGCGATCGCGATGGCAATGACCGCAATCCTGATCCAGCCGACCCTGCTCATCCCGCCGCAACCCCGGAATGGCCGAGCGATTTCATCGATTCGCCGCGCAGATTGTCCCACAACCGGCCGGTGATCTCCCCGAACCCCGCGTCGCTGACGATCTTGCTGTCGCGCTCGCGCGGCCAGCCGGTCGCGACAATTTCCATGAATCGACCCGGACGAGCCGACATCGCGCCGATGCGGTCCGACAGCATGGCCGCCTCGTCAAGCGCATGCGTGATCAGGAGAATGGTTGCGCCCGTACGCCGCCACAGCCGCAGCACCTCGTCACCCATGAGCAGCCGCGTCTGCGCATCAAGAGCGCCGAACGGCTCGTCGAGCAGGATAAGCCGCGGCTGAAGCACGAGTGTACGCGAGATGCAGACGCGCTGTCGCATGCCCCCGGAAAGCTGCGCTGGATAAGCGCGGGCGAAATCCGTCAACCCCATGAAGGCGAGCGCATCGTCGACGCGCCGGCGGATTTTCGCGGGGTCGACGCCATTGCGGCGCAAGCCAAATGCGGCGTTGTCCCACACGGTCAACCAGGGGAAGCTCGCGTCCTCCTGGAAGACAACGCCGATGCCGTCGGGCACCTTGCCGGCGATTGGGCGGCCCTCGAATGTCACCGTTCCCGCCGTGGCTTGCTGCAGCCCAGCGAGCACCTCGAGCAGCGTGGTCTTACCGCAGCCGGACGGACCGACGACGGCAAAGAACTCGCCGCGCTTGAGCTTTAGATCGACCGGTCCGAGCGCATGAACCGCCGGCGTACCGGCCGCCCCCGGATAGACCCGCGTCACATCCGAGAGGGAGGCGTGGATGTCCTCACCCGGGACCGCGACGCTCATTTCTGCAGATCAGGCGGCAGGAAGGAGCTGTCGACGATTTTAGTCAGGTCGACATCCTTCTGCAGCATTCCCACGCCTTTCATTGCATGCACGGTCTGCTCGAGTAACGGCATTTCGATACGGCCTTCGCTCCAGAACTTCGCCTCCACGAGCTCTTTCACCATGATGCCGATGTCGTTCGCCGGCAGCGGTGCGTAGACCTTGCTGAGGATCTCGATGGCCTCGCCGGTGTGCTCGTAGATGAACTTGGTGCCTTCGCGGCGTGCTGCCTGGATGCCACGCAGCTTCTCCGGCCATTCCTTCATTGCCTTGCCAGTCGCCATACCGAGCTGCGAGGGAATGAGCGGCAACTCTTTGGGACGGACCAGCACGCGGTACTTGCTCTCGCCGCCGCGGGTGCGGAACAGAATGATCGGAATGGATGTTGCGTCGACCACGCCGTTTTCCAGCGCGGTGAGCGCGCCGCTGAGACTCCCGAGCGCGGTCATTTGCACGTCGCCCTGCTTGAGCCCCGCTTTTTCCATCACCAGCACGCCCATCATCTCGCCCAGCGATTTCGGGTTGCTGATGCCGAACCTCTTGCCCTTGAGGTCGGCGGGGGTCTTGATGGGCGAATCGGGCATGACGATGAGCACCAAGTCGGCGAGCGATCGCGAGGTGATGCCGACGATCTTGACGTCTTGGCCCTGCTCGGCGGCGGCGATGACCGGGGCGGCGGTCACGTCACCGTAGCCGAGATCGCTCGCCATGGCGTTGCGCACCGAGCTGCCGCCGCCGGCGCCGGAGACGATCCCGGTGATGTCGAGCCCGTGATTCTTGAAAAAGCCCTTCTCGAGTGCGATGCCGTAGGGCGCGCCTGAGGGGTCGTTCTTGTATTGGGTCACGAGGAGATCGACCGCGCCTACCGGCGAAGCCGATGCAAGAGCAAGCACTGCGCTGATGATGATGCAATGAACACGCATACCACGTCCTCCGTCAGATAACGTCCGCCGCTTCCCCTGCCGGCATCGGTTACAGCGTAACCCGCGCACCTGCTGCCGCGTAATGGATTATTGCCGCAGGAGCCCTGCAAGTTCCCCAGGCTGAGCTTTTTACGCGTCGGCGCGGAGCGAATTACCGGTGACCTCCTGAGACGACGATGGTCGTGTCGCTCATTCCCCTCTGCTTGACCACGGCGAACAGCGTGGCGGCATTCGCGGGATGCAGCCGGATGCAGCCATGGGAAGCGGGGCCGCCGAGGCGGTGGATCTCGTAACTGCCATGGATCGCGTAGCCGCCATGGAAGAAGATCGAATGCGGCATCGGCGAATTATAATATTCCTTCGAAAACCACGTTCGCTCCATTCGCTGCGGCCGATAGGTGCCGCTCGGCGTGCCGTAGCCGGCGCGACCAGTCGAGACCGCCCAGTGATAGCGCGGCACGCCATCGACCGAAACCGACATCCGCTGCGTGCTCTTGTCGATCGAGACGAGGACACTCGCGCGGGCAGCTCCTGCGCTCAGGCTCAGCACACCCGCGGCAAGCAGGGCGCGCAGCAGCGCTCCGGTCCGCGGTCGCGGGTTTGCGCCAAGCGGCCGCGAGCGTCTCGGGATCGCGCCGGTGCGGGAATTGCGGTCCATGCCACAGTCCTTCGTCAGGCTATCCTAACACAAAGCCACTCAATCGGCATGGACCGCGACCGTTCGGTGAAGTAGGTGGAGGGCAAACCGCGAATTTTGCTGCTTTGAAAGGGACAGACCAATGAAGGCTGCGTTTATTGAGCGATATGGCGGACCGGGCGAGCTGAAGTATGGCGAGTTGCCGGATCCCGTCGCGGGGCCGGGCGAGGTCGTCATCGATGTGCATGCCGCCAGCATCAATGCCGCCGATTGGAAGGTGCGCGCCGGCCAGTATCAACAAGCGAAGTTTCCATTGATCCTCGGGCGCGATTTTTCCGGCGTGATCAGCGCCGTCGGCCAGGGGGTCACCGACCTCAAGGTTGGGGACGCCGCGTTCGGCGTTTGCGAGGCGGGCCAGGAGGGTGCTTACGCCGAGAAAATCGCAGTCAAGGCCGCAATCGTCGCGAAGAAGCCGGACGCCCTGTCCCATGTCAACGCCGCCGCCTTGGCGCTCACCGGCCTCACCGCGCTGAGCGCGATCGAAGACACGCTGAAACTCAAGCCGGGCGAGACGATTCTCATCCAGGGCGGGGCAGGCGGGGTTGCCGGTTTCGCCATTCAGCTCGCCAAGCATATCGGCGCCCACGTGATCACGACCGCGAGTGCCGCGAACCACGATTATGTGCGTGGCCTCGGCGCCGATGAAATCATCGATTACAACGCGGTCGATTTCACGCGCGCCGTGACCAATTGCGACGCCGTCTTCGACACCGTCGGCGCCGAGGTGGCGCAGCGCTCCTTCGCGGTGCTCAAGCCTGGCGGGCGGGCCGCCTTTATCGCTTCCGGGGCGCAGGCGCCGAAACCATCACGCGATGATGTGACCTCGCTTCGGCCTCCGGTTGGGCGTGCCCGGCGGCATCTCGAACGCATCGTCGAACTGGTTCAGGCAGGGGCTGTGCGGGCTCCTGAGATCAAGCTCTACCGTCTGTCCGACGCAGCCGACGCGCATCGGCTGAGCGAGTCGCGACATTTCCGGGGCAAGCTCGTTTTTCAGGTGCGGTGAGTAGCGCGCGCCGCGGCGTAGCGTCGAGAGCACCTGTCGTCTGGGCGCGCAATTTTTCCGCGTGGCGCGCTGATGGGACGCGCGGCTTGACTTACGCGTTAGTAAAGTTACTTTACGAAATGGAGGATCGCCATGGCGCTCTCCATAAGTCATCGCCCGCCGCCGCCGACCAAGCCGCTCGACCCATCGCTGCGCGGTTACCTGGCCACCAACGCCGACATCGTCACGCGTGTCACCAAACCGGTGCACATGGCCGACATTGGTGCGCTGTCGGCGCAGAGCGATCGCCCGATCCTGTTCGAGAACATCGTCGAGAAACCGGGCTTCCGGCTCTGCGATATCCTGGTGAAAAACCGCCGCTCGCAGGCGCGCGCCCTCGGCACCTTGCCCGAGAACTATCTGCGCACGCTCGCCTACCGGCTACGCCAGCCTCCGCGCGGATTCAAGATCGTCAAGTCCGGTCCCGTGAAAGAGGTGATCAAGCTGCACAACGAGGCGGATTGGACCGAGCTGCCCATTCCGTATCACAAGGACAAGGATGACGCACCGTACGTCACCGCGATGAATATCATTCGCGATCCCGAGACCGGTTTTTACAATTCCTGTCACGCGGGAACCCACGCGGTCGGGCCACGCCGCGGATTGATCAGCTTCGTGACCCCGCACTCCCACGTCATCATGCGCAAGTACCGCGACATGGGCATGGACGCGATGCCGATCGCGTTCGTGTTCGGACTGCCGCCGGCCTATGAGATCATGGCGAACTTCTCCGGCCTGCACATGGATGCGTGGGGCGAGATGGAGATGGTCGGCACGATCATGGATCGCGATATCGAGATGGTCCGTTGCGAGACGCTGGAATTGAACGTGCCGGCAGAAGCGGAGATCGTGGTCGAGGCCCGTGTGAATCTGAAGGATAGGTTCAAAGTCGGCGAGGTCACCTCGCCCTCGATGTACAACTTGCCGCATTATGAGAACCTACCCGAGGTCGAGGTCAGCGCGATCACGATGCGCGGCGACCGTCCGATCTATCGCAATCACCAGACCTGTCCCGATACCGATCATCAGCCGTTGCCGCGGTTGTGTCACGAGGCGGTGCTCTACAATCGGCTCAGCGAACTCGGCCTCGACGTCAAGGACGTGCGTTTCCCGACCTGGGGCGCGGCGCTCTCCTGCATCATCCAATTCAGCTACCCCCGCGAGGGCATGGTCAACGATGCGTTGATGTTGGCCATGGGCGCACCGTGGCTGAACACCAAGCTCGTGGTTGCGGTATCGCCCGATACCAATCTGGACGATCCGGGCGACGTTTACCACGCCATCGCCACGCGTTGCGATCCCGCGCGTGACGTCATCGTGGTGCCGAATACGCGCGGCTCGCCCTACGACCCTTCGGCGCGCCCGCTCGAAGGGCAATATCCCTGGCGGGTCGTTGGAAAGATGGGCATCGATGCGACAATCAAGTCGCGCCACGATCCCGCCGATTTCGAACGTGCCTGGCCCCGCAACTGGGGCCAAGTGAAGCTGTCCGACTACCTCTGAAGGAGAAGCGTCATGGATGCGATCGCTGCGCCCAAGCCAAAAGTCCTATTCGAAGCCGAGCCCTTCATCCCGTACATGCGCGAGGAGGATTTCGATCCCCGCCTCAGCCCCGTGGTAGAGCCCTACAAGAAACGCATGGGCTTCCTGCCGAACGCGCTTAAGCTCTATGCCTACCGGCCGGAGATTGCTGAGACGCTGTGGAAGCTCAACAGCAACATCATGCGCGACCCCAGCTCGACTCTCGACCAGTTTTTCAAGCGCAAGCTCGCTGCGATTGCCTGCGCGACCAACGGCTGCGCCTATTGCACTGCGCATAGCTGCGCGATGTTGAAAAAGCCGAAAAGCGAAGGCTCGGAAGGTTGGGGACTGACCGAGGAAGAGCTGCAAGACATCATCACCGGCTCCTACGAGCCGAAAAACGAGATGGAACGCGCCTGTTTCGATTATGTTCGCACGGCTTCCGAGGATCCGACCTCGGTTCCGGACGAGATTCTGCAGCGGCTGCGACAGCATCTCAAGCCGCCGCAAATCATCGAGCTCGCCTGTCTGGTCGGGTTCTGGAAATTCTATAACACCGTGCACGACAGTCTGCACATTCCCGTCGAGTCGACGCTGCTCGGCGACACCGGATATGTCGATCTCTAGGCTTGTGGCCGCGCGCAGGCGGGCGCAGCGCGACGAGGCGGCCCCCTATATCTTGCCGCCGACCGCCTCCTGCGGCGCGTTGCTCGATAAGGGCTCGGACCGTCGGGTTCGGGCGCTCGTCAATGATCTCTTCACGATCGCAAGCCGCATGGAGGTCATTCGCACGCATCTCGGGCGGCGCATGGGGATCAGCGGACCGCAATACAGCGTTCTAATCGCGGTCGCTCACCTCCAAGGCGAAGGTGGTGTCAGCGTCGGCACCGTCGCCCAGGCGGTGCACGTGTCAAGCGCCTTCATCGCTTCGGAGACCGGCAAGATGGCGCGCATGGGGCTCCTGCGCAAACGCCCGAACCCGCAGGACCGCCGCGGCGTGTTGCTTACGCTGACTGCCGCCGGGCGCCTCGAGATCGATCGACTCAGCGCCGAGATCCGCGCCATCAACGACATGTTCTTCGGCTCACTCGACCGCAAGTCCTTCGCCGCTTTGTGCGCCGCCGCGCAAGTGCTGGTGAAAGGCTCCGGCAAAGCCGTAGAGTACGTGAGCGCGGTCGCGGGCGAGCCGTTGTCCGCGCTGAATGCGGCCGAGTGAGCGCCGAAACGATCAGTTCATATCCTGTCATCCCCGAGAGGGGCACCTCGCACAAACCCGTTGCGGGGTGCTCTAATCGAGGCTAACGAGCGACTGCAGGGCGCGAGATCGAGGGCTTTGTCATTTTCTCCCAACAGATCGTGAACGGCCTGATGCTTGGCTCCATCTACGCGATGGTCGCCGTCGCGTTGACGCTGAGCATCGGTGTTTTGCGATTCCTCAACTTCAGCATTCCGGGCCTGTTCATGATCGGCGGCATGGTGGCATGGGCGTCGCTGCTCAGCGGGATGCCTTGGCCGCTGGCGATTGGCGTCGCTCTTGTCGCGGGGGCGTTGGCCTCCCTGCTGGTCGAGCGGTTCACCTGGCGCTGGATGCGCAGCGCCCAGCACTTCGTGCCGCTGGTGAGCTCGATGGCCTTTCTGCTGCTGTTCGAGCATCTGGCGGTGATCTATTGGGGATCGGAGCTGCGCACCTTGCCGGCACTGTTCGTCGACGCCGACTGGCGGATCGCCGGCCTCATCATCAGCCTTCCGCAACTTGCCGGGCTCGTCTGCTCGATTGCGCTGATCTGGGTACTAACGCTGATACTACTGCGCACCCGTCTCGGCCGCGGCCTGCGCACGATCGCCGAAGATTCCGATACCGCGCTGCTGCTCGGCGTCGACATCAACCGCATCGTACCGTTGGTCTTCCTGACCAGCGGTTTGTTTGCCGCGCTGTCGGGCGTGATCTTCGCGTTGAATTACCGCCAGGTACAGCCATTCATGGGCGAGCTGGTCGGTCTCAAGGGCATCTCGGCCATGATCATCGGTGGCATGGGAAATATCTGGGGCTCGATTGCCGGCGGGTTGATCATTGGTTTGGTGGAGGTGATGTCGATCGGCTATTTCGGCGCCGACTTCGTCGACATCGCGGTCTACGGGCTGCTGCTGCTGATTCTGTTCGTCCGTCCGGCAGGTTTGTTCGGCGGAGCGTTGGCTGGGCAGCGCGCATGAGCGGATATCTCGAAGGTGTTCTGGTTCTGCTCGCGGTGAACGTCGTGTTCGCCTATGGCGGCTTCCTGCCGCTGGCGGCAGACAGCTCAATCTGGGGTTGGCCGGCTTCGCCGCGATCGGCGCCTATGCTTCGGCTTATCTGAGCAATGTGTTCAAGCTGGCGCCCCTCGTCGCCATTCCGCTCGCCGGGATCATTGCCGGAGCGGTGGCGCTCTTCGTGGCAGTGCCGGTGCTGCGCACGCGCGGCATTTATCTCGCCCTTGCCACCTTCGCGCTTGGCCAGATCGTGCAGGCGGGCATTCTCAATCTCGAGGTGGTGGGCGGCGCCGCCGGCTATCCGGTTGCGGCCTTCATTCGTCTGCCGACCATCGCCGCGACGGCCGTTATCGTCGTCGCGCTGGTCTGGCTGTTGTTTGCAACGCGCTTCGGGCTCGCGGTGATCGCGGTGCACGACGACGAAGGGGCGGCAGACCTGATAGGTATCGACGTGCGCGCCTTTCAGATCGCCGCATTTGCGCTCGGTTCGGCCATTGCCGGTGTGGGCGGCGGCCTTTACGCGCATCACTTCAGCTTCATCGAGGCACAATATTTCAACATCTCGCTCAGCATCACGATCGTACTCTACGTCCTGCTCGGCGGCACCCAGACCGTGGTCGGGCCGCTCTTGGGCGCCGCGGTCTTCACGCTGCTGCCGGAACTGTTGCGCGCCAGCGCTCACTGGCGCTACGTCGCCTTCGCCGCCGCGGTCATCGTGATCATGGCGCTGCGACCGGAGGGACTGGTCACCGGAGCGCAACTGCGCCGCCTCTTCGGCTTCACTCGAGCCGAACATGTCGGATTGCCGAAGGAGCGCACCGGGTGAGCGCGACCGACCCCATCCTTCGTCTCGAATCCGTGAGCAAGCATTTCGGCGGCTTGCGCGTGATCGAGGATTTGACGCTTGCGGTCAGGCGCGGCGTGCGCACCGCGCTTATCGGCCCAAACGGCGCGGGTAAGACCACGGTTTTCAACCTGATCACCGGCGTGTTCCCGGTCGATGCCGGGCGCATCCTGCTCGATGGCGCCGACATCACCGGTACCCCTTCGCGGTTGCGCATTCGCCACGGCATCGCCCGCAGCTTCCAGAACATCCGG
>Ga0209156_10003841_pt1 | contig 11125 bp, 10 predicted proteins | sample GraSoiAngelo_124_FD_185881 | JGI IMG/M metagenome (GOLD analysis project Ga0209156, IMG submission 185881) | Grasslands soil microbial communities from the Angelo Coastal Reserve, California, USA - 14_0927_05_20cm (SPAdes) (version 2) | ecosystem: Environmental > Terrestrial > Soil > Grasslands...
ATTCTTGAGCGAGCGACCCGCGAGGCATGAGCACGAGCCATGTTTGAGAACCTTACAGAAAAGCTCCAACGCACCTTCAAGAACCTCCGCGGCCAGGGCAAGCTCACCGATGAGCACCTGGACAACGCCCTGGCCGAAATTCGTGACGCGCTGCTCGAAGGCGACGTCAACGTGGGCGTGGCCGATGAGCTCCTAGCCAACATCCGGCGGAAAGCCATCGGCAGCGAAGTCCTTTTGCAACTTTCGCCTGATCAGCAAGTCGTCAAGGTTGTCCGCGATGAGCTCGCCGCCATTCTCGGCAAGCACGCCAAGCCGATCTTCGCTTCGCGCCCGCCTTCGGTCTGGATGATCGTGGGGCTGCAGGGTTCCGGCAAAACCACCACCGCCGGAAAGCTCGCCAAATGGCTTTCCGAACACGGCCACCGTCCGCTGGTGGTTTCCACTGACGTGTATCGTCCCGCTGCGCGCGAACAGCTGGCCCAAGTCGCGAAAGCCGTGGGCACGGCGATCTGGCCCGGCGCCGGTACGGACAAGCCGATCGAAATCGTGAAAGGCGCCATCAAGGAAGCCAAGCTTTCCGCCAGCGACGTGGTCCTGGTGGACACCGCCGGCCGCCTGCACATCGATGATGATTTGATGGATGAGCTGAGCATGCTGAAAAAAGAATTGCAGCCCAGCGAAATGCTGTTCATCGCCGACGCCATGATCGGCCAGGACGCGGTGCGTTCCGCCGGCGAATTCCACAAGCGCCTCGGCCTCACCGGGGTGATTCTCACCAAGCTGGACGGGGACGCCCGCGGCGGCGCCGCGCTGAGCATCGGCAAAGTCACTGGCGCGCCGGTAAAGTTCGTCGGCCTGGGCGAAAAATATGACGCCCTGGAAGGTTTTTATCCCGAGCGCATCGTCTCGCGGGTTCTCGGCATGGGTGACCTCATGTCGCTCATCGAACGCGTGGAACAGACGGTCGACAAAAAAGCCGCCGCCGACCTGGAGCGCAGGCTCCGCAAGGAAGAATTCACCCTGGAAGATTTCCGCGATCAGCTCAAGCAGATTCGCAAGATGGGCCCGCTCGAGAAAATCGTGGACATGCTCCCCAAGATGGGTCCGCTTGAGAATCTTCCCAAGGATGCCAAGGTCGACGAGGGCCAGCTCACCCGCGTCGAAGCGGTCATCAACTCCATGACCAACCAGGAACGCCGCGATCACAAGGTCATTGACGGCAAGCGACGCAAGCGCATCGCCAAAGGCAGCGGCACGACGGTGCAGGACGTCAACATCGTCCTCAAGCAATACCTGCAAATGCGCACCATGATGAAGCAATACGGCGCCATAACCGCCCGCGACAAAATGAAAGGCCTCGGCAAGCTCGCCGGCCTTTCTTGAAAGCGCCGGGTCGCCTTTTTTAGGGGCGAAGATGCTGTTCTTTGAAAATCAAGTCAGCAACTTGGAGCGCCAGCTTTTCCGGTTCGAGGTCGGTGCGATTGCCAAGAATGATTATGCTGAGGCCATGGCCTTCCGTGAATCGTTCGATGGCCGTGCGAAAACCCATGGTGCTTCCGGTATGCCACATGCGCGGCCGCCCTTGATAAGGGTCGAGGAACCAGCCGAACCCATACCGAACGGGCTTGCCGGGATGCAGATTGTCGTCGTTGGGCTCTTTGGGCCAGTGCGGTTCGGTGCCGTCGGCAAGCTTCACGGGGGTCCGGGCAGACTGAAATTCTTTGTCGCCGAGCAGCGTATGATTCCCGAGTGCCTCATCCCACTTGGCCAGATCTTCGAGACTCGAATAGATGCCGCCGTCACCGAGCGTCGCGGAAGTCGAGCTTTGATCGGTTTGTTTGAAAGCATCATTGTCCTTGCTGTGGCCGAAGGCGCGATTCGCGACTTCGTTTTTTTCTTTTTGAAAGACGATGGTGTGATTCATTTTCAGCGGCCCAAAAATCCGGGTGTGAAGAAATTCGCCGTACGATTTTCCTGAAACATTCGCGACGATAAGTCCGAGCACCACGTAACCGGAATTGCTGTACGACCAGCTGGCCCCCGGCGTAAATGTTCCGGCTCTTTCCTTCTTCAACAATTGCAAAACTTCGGCGTCCTGAATTTGTCTTTCCGGCGTCCACCTCGGGCCTTTCACTTTTTCCAGCGCTTCCATCAAGTCTTCGTAGTCCGGCAAGCCGGAAGTGTGATTCAGCAGGTTTCGAACGGTGATGGAATTTCCGTAGGGAGGAAAATCGGGAAACAGTTCCGTGAGCGTCTCGTCGTAGCGTAGTTTTCCGTCGTGCACAAGCAACATGATGGCCATGGCGGTGAATTGCTTGGTGCAAGACGCCAGCCGGAAATTCGTGTGCGCGTCGATCAGCACTTTCGAATGGAGATCGCGCACACCGTAACCGCGTTCGAAAAGGATGCGGCCATTTTTTCGCACCAGCACGGCGAGACCGGGGGCCTCCGGAGAGGTCAGTAGGGAGAAAAGCGCATCGATCTTCTTGTCCGTCGGCACCTCTAATGATGGCCCGGGCGCTTGAGCCGCCGTTAGGAAAGTTAGCACCGCCACGACGGCGAGGATCAGTTTCAGCTTCACCAGGCCTCCTTCCTACAGCGGGGAAGCATATCATTCCGCTGCCGCGTTGATCGGCCGGTTACACAGCTGCGGTATCCGTCTTGGTCTCCCGAAGTCACCCTGATGTCCGCTCTAGACTTCGATTGCTGCACGGCGCCCAAGCAGGCTAGAATAGAAGGTTCAGGAGGACTGACTTAGTGTTAATGATTCGTTTGTCAAGGATTGGGAAGAAAAAGAAGCCCTTTTACCGCGTGGTGGTCATTGAAAAGACCCGGCCCCGAGACGGCCGCGTGAAGGAAGCGGTGGGCACCTACGATCCGCTAAAAAAACCTGCGGAGATCAAGCTCGACGCCGAACGCATCAAGTATTGGATGGGACTGGGCGCACAGCCCAGCGATACCGTGCGCAGCTTCCTTCGTCAGCAGAAGATCGCTTAATCTAGAGCGCCTTCCTAAGTGTGCGGGTCTCCGGTTTTGCCGCGGGTGCCACTCCCAGGTACGCTATGAAGGAACTGGTCGAAGCCATTGCCAAGGCCCTTGTGGACCACCCCGAGGACGTGCAGGTGAAGTCCGTCGAAGCGTCGCAAGTCACCGTGCTGGAACTGCGAGTGCATCCCGAGGATCTGGGAAAAGTGATCGGGCGGCAGGGGCGAACGGCGAAAGCCATTCGCACGCTGCTCGGCGCGTCGGGGATGAAGGTGCGCCGGCGGTTCACGCTGGAAATTGTTGAAAGTTGACCGCCTGCCGGTCATGTCTACCATTGAGCCGCGAAACTCCACGCTGGGTCCTGGTGGCCCGCATCCTTCGGGCGCGCGGCAATAAGGGCGAAGTCGCTGCTGAAATCCTCACTGATTTTCCGGAGCGCCTCCCACGATTGCGGGAAGTTTTTGCCGGACCTGCCGACGGCAAGAATGAGCCGCGCCGCATGGCGTTGAAATCCTGCTGGCTGAGCCAGAATCATAGCGGGCAGGCAGTTTTTCATTTTGAAGGTGTGGATTCTATCTCCGAAGCCGAAAAATTTCGCGGCTTCGAAGTGTTGCTGCCGTTCGAACAGCGCGTGACTCTGCCCGCGGGACAGTATTTCGTCTCCGACCTCATGGGGTGTTCCGTGTTTGAAACTCCGGCATCGCCGCCGGTTTTTGCTTCCTCCCCGTGTTTTCTCTCTGAAGCTCCGTCTTTGCTGGGGATGGTGCGCGATGTGCAGTTTCCCGGCGAAGGAATCTCCGGGACACCGCTCCTCGAAGTGGAAACTTCGCTCGGAGAAATCTTGATACCGCTGGCCGTGGATATCTGCACGAACATCGACACAAATGCACGGCGCATTGATGTGCTCCTCCCCGAAGGCCTTCGTGACCTCAACCGTGAATAGCGTGTACTCTTCTTCAAATGTCCCCGGTCCCTGATTTTCACCTTCCGGGTTTTTGGACCCTGGCGATGCCGTGCTGGCAGCTGCCTTCCGATCCCCCCGAAGAAACTGGTTGTGGAGGGCCCAACCGCCTCCCGAATCCCATGTATTGGAGCGTCGGCTCGGTCTTGCTGGGCGCGTCGGGCATCTTTCAACCGTTAGCGCTCTTGGAGTTGGCTGTCGGATACGCTGAATCTGTTTGTGCGATGAGCCCGCGCTCAGACGGAAATTCGGCGCGGGATAGGAACAGTATTGCCGGCGGGCGCCGCGATGGCTGCCGCGTCTCAAGGCCAAGTAATCGAGCTGCAGCTCGCACCGCAATCGCGGTGTCATCGAACATCGATGGTGGTGACGCTATAGGCTGGCAGTGTGATGGTCAGCGACGAGCCACTCGCCGGGATGGTTCCCACAGCGACGGGCTGAACGGGATTCTGCCCCTGAGCAGAGGCCGCCGTCATCTGGTAGAGATGGGCCGTACCAGTGAGTACCTGGCCGTTGATGGCGGTCACTTTGGCGGCGCTGGAGCGATTGATGGCCACGAAGACGACGCGGCCGGGCATGCTGCTGTCGAGACTCGCGTAAACCATCACGTTTTGGACGGCGCTGGAGGTAGCCTGGAGCGAGGTGTCGCCGAAGCTGGCGTTGGCCCCATCGAATCCGCGAAAGGCGCGGAAACCAGCGAGGGCGTAGGAATAGGTGCCGTTCGGAGGCCAGAAGTTGGCTGCGAAGACTCCCTGGCTGCCGAAGATGCCGAGGGTATCGGCCTCGGCGATGGTTCCGGCAATGTGATTCCAGCCGCCGTTCTCGTACTCCGTGATGGCCAACTTCATGCCGGAGAATTCGGCGTTGATCTTGGCTTGGAGGCGACCCAGGATGTTGATGGGAGTTTGGCCAAGTTCGTTAAAGATCCACGGGTTGCTGTTGCCGTCATCCCGGAACGTGGGATCAGAGAGGTTCCGGGGACTCTGCACGATGAGCTGGACCTGGGCGTCGGTCAGCGTCGTGCCGTTGAGGTTGAGGATCCTCGTTCCGCTGGCGTCGTACACCTCCGCGTACCAATGGAAGTCGTAGACATCCACGAGGGGTTTCCCGTAAGAGGTGGAAGCGGTTTTCAGGGCTTGCAGGTATTTGTCCGGGAACCAATTCGTTCCGCCGGGGGTGGCGCTCAATTCCCCTTGCCAATTATAGAGGCCTTGAAATCCGTAGTGCACCGGGCCGAAGATCACCACATTTGGAAATTGGTCCTTCAGGGCTTTTGAAAGATTGATGGTTTTGGTGATGTAGTCGTCTGATGTGACCGGGTTGTGTCCCTGCACTTCCAAGTGGGTTGAATTCCAGAGTTCCGGCTCATTGTCCAGGCTCAGGAAAGTGGGGTGTGTGGGATTGGCACCGAAGATTCCCGGCAGCTTCTGGTCCAGCGCCCAGACGAACTCATCCATGTAGACACTAGCGTCGGTCGTGGGAGGCATGGCCGTGAAGGTAGAGCCCTTTTTGTCCACAACGGTCTTGAAGCGCGTCAAGTCCGGTGGACTGGTCACGCTGACCGGGCCGTTCTCGTCGGCCGACACCAAGCCCTGGAGTTGTAGGGTCACGAGACTTGCCAGACCTTGGCCTTGGTCCGCAGCAATGAAGCTGCCTACCGCCTCGGCTGGGACATTGCTGCCGCTCAGGTAGCTGTCATTGTTGTAGATATAGTCGCTGCCGGCGTTGGAAGCGTTGGTCTCCCAGTTGTAGGCGGTCCAGCGGTTGCCTCCGGCGCGATCGAAGGTAAGCAACGGCGAGACACCGGGATTGCCGGAATAAAAATTGATGCCATAGATGTAGGGAGAGATGGGCTTGGTCTTGGCGGGATCGATGGTAATGGTGACGTCCGCGGCCGCGTTATTGGGGGTGGCGCTGGCCTGATTGGAATTGCCGCTCTCGCCGGCGGTGTTCACTGCGGTTACAACGTAGTAGTAGGTTGTTCCGTTTGTTAGGCCGGAATCGGCGAAATTCGCGGTTGGGGGAGCGCCGATTTGCGTGTAGCCGCTGCCAGCGGTCGTGGAGCGTTTGAGGTGATAGCTCGTTGCGCCGGCACTGACGTTCCAAGTCAAATTCACCTGGGCGTTGCCGGCAGTGGCTGTTAGGCCCGTTGGTACTGCCGGTGGCGTTATCGGAGCGGTGGGAGTGGCACTCAGTTCCGCGGAGTTTAGGCTTTCACCTGCGGAGTTTACGGCGGAAACGAGGTAATAATATTTCGTGCCGTTGGTGAGGCCGGTATCGGTGAAATTGGCGGACGCGGGTGCGGCGATTTGCATCTCGCTGCCGCTCGTTGTGGAACGCTTGACGTGATAGCTTGTCGCGCCGGAGCTGGCCGTCCAGCTTAGCGCTACCTGCATGTTACCGGCGGTGGCCGCGAGGCCAGTTGGGACGGCGGGGGGCGGGGGCGCTGCGGGCGTAACGCTGATTTCGGCGGAATTTGCGCTCTGGCCGTAGGAGTTGTAAGCCGAAACGAGGTAGTAATATTTCGTTCCATTGGTTACCGCGTTGTCGGTGTAGGCCGTCGTCGACGGTGCCGCGATTTGTGTCTCGCTTGCGCTGCTGGTAGAGCGCTTGACGTAGTAGCCCGTCGCGCCGGAAGTCGTGTTCCAGGTCAGATTCACCTGCGCATTGGCGGTCGCCGCCGCAAGACCTGTGGGTGTCAGAGGCGCGGACCCGGTTCCGCTCGAGCTCACATAGCCGCCACAGCCCGCTAGCCATAGAAGGAGGACGGTCGAGGACAAGAGCAATGAAAAGCGGGTTAGGCGAGCGGCAAGCTTCATAAGTATTGACCCCTCGGCAGGTGCCACTACCTGCATTTCGGGCTGGAGACAGCAGCTTGTGTAGCAAGAGGTTAGCGGGACGAGAGGGGATGGGCAAGCTGTCCAAAAGGACAGAAAAGGGACCAACGGGAAAGTTCATCGGGACGTCCATCACGCTTCCGGCAGGGTGGCAAGAAAAGAGGCGGGAATGGCGGCCCCACGATCAATTGGTTAGACTGGCGGAGCATGCGCTTCGATCTCATCACCATTTTTCCGGAATTTTTCGCCGGGCCGCTGGATCATGGAATCCTTCGGCGGGCGCGCGAAACGGGCCTAGTGGAGGTAAATGTGCAGGATCTGCGGGAGTTCACCAAGGATCGTCACCGCACGGTGGACGACCGGCCGTTCGGGGGTGGCGAGGGCATGGTGCTCAAGCCGGAGCCGGTGTTTGAAGCGGTAGAATCTCTTCTCGGATGCCGGGCGGGCGAAGCCAGGAGGCCTGGCGCGGCTGATCCGCAAACGGCCATTGTGCTCATGTCGGCCGCAGGAAAACTTTTCGGTCAGGAAACGGCCCGGCGTTACGCGCAGCTCGAGCGAATCATTCTTATTTGCGGGCGTTACGAAGGCGTGGACGAGAGGGTGGCCGAGCATCTGGCCACCGAGGAGCTCTCCATTGGTGACTTCGTGCTGAGCGGTGGGGAGCTTCCCGCCGTGCTTGTTATTGATGCCGTGACGCGACTCCTGCCGGGGGCCTTGGGGAACGAAGCTTCTTCGCAGAATGAATCCTTCAGCGGGATGGCTCATCGAGAATCCAAGGCGCTTCATCCCGGGGGCCGCGCGAGTTCCCAGCCAAGAGTCAGGCCTGCCGGACTTTTGGATTTTCCGCACTACACGCGGCCGGCGGAGTATCGAGGTTGGGCCGTGCCGGAGGTGCTCGTCGGGGGAAACCACGCGGAGGTGGCCAAATGGAGGCGCGGCGCGGCGATCGAAAAAACCCTCCGCAATCGCCCCGATCTGTTGCCCGAGGAATAAAATGGAACTTCCTGAGGTTCTCATTCAACTGCAGACAAGTTATTCAACAGCTGCAGGACCGTGCCGCTCCGAAGGGAGACTCCAGAGGGTGAAGCGCGAGGATTCATGAGCACGAAGACCAATGGAATCGGCTACGGATTCGAAAAGCCCATCGCCATTTACTACGAGCATCCGGACTGGTTCCGGCCGCTGTTCGAGCAGCTCGATGAACGGGGTGTGCCGTGGCAGAAGATCGATGCGCGACACCACAGTTACGATGTTGCCTCGCCGGAGCAAGAATATTCTCTGCTCTTCAATCGCATGAGTCCTTCGGCGTGGCAGCGGGGATTGGGCCACGGAATCTTCTACACGCTGAACTACCTAGCGCACCTCGAAGGGCAAGGCGTGCGCGTCGTCAACGGTTACCGGTCGTTCAATCACGAGATTTCGAAGGCGCTGCAGCTTACAAATCTGGAGAAGCTGGGACTGCCTTATCCGAAGGCGCGGGTCATCAATCATCCCACCGAGACGCTGGCCGCGGCCGAGGCTATCGGATATCCCGTGGTCATCAAGCCGAATATTGGCGGGAGTGGCGCAGGGATTGAGCGCTTCGATTCGCGGAACGATCTGAGCGCCGCGGTGCAGGCCAAGCGCCTCTACTTGGGCATTGATTCGACAGCGCTGGTCCAGGAAGCGTTTACGGCACGCGACGGAATCATCACCCGAGTCGAGGTTCTCGGTGGGAAATTTCTCTATGCCATCCAGATTCATATCACCGGCGAGAGTTACAACTTGTGTCCAGCCGACATCTGCCAGAACACCAGGGGCGAAGAGCTGACGCGCATGGCGTGTCCGGTGGACGCGCCGAAGAGCGGGATGAAAGTGGAGGGCTACGAGCCGCCGCGCCAGGTGATCCAGGACGTTGAACGGATCGTGGAACTCGCAGGCGTGGAGGTTGGCGGGATCGAGTACGTGATCGACGATCGCACCGGGCGGCAGCTTTATTACGATGTGAACGCGCTATCGAATTTCGTTGCCGATCCCGTGCGCGTCATTGGCTTCGATCCCTACGCGCGGCTCGCGGACTTCCTCATCGCGGAGGCGCAACGTCACGAGGCGAGTCGCGGCGAGCGCGTGGCAGCCAGCGGAGGCCCGCGGTGAGATACGGCTACTGGCTTCCCGTCTTTGGCGGATGGCTGCGCAACGTCGAACATGAAAATATGGAAGTAAGCTGGGCGTATGTGAAGAGGCTCGCCCAGCGGAGCGAGCAGATAGGTTTCGACCTGACGCTGATCGCGGAACTCAATCTCAACGACATCAAGGGAGTCGAGGCGCCTTCGCTGGACGCGTGGTCCACCGCGGCGGCGCTGGCCGCAGTGACCGAACGGATCGAATTGATGGTGGCGGTGCGACCGACGTTCCATCTTCCGGCGTTGCTCGCGAAGCAGGCGGCCAACATCGATCGGATTAGCAATGGCCGGCTTACGCTGAACGTGGTTTCCTCGTGGTGGGCGGAGGAAGCGCGCAAGTACGGCGTATCGTTCGAACAGCATGACGACCGCTACGCGCGCACCGGCGAATGGCTCGACGTTGTGGATGGGGTGTGGAAGCAGGACCATTTTTCATATTCGGGGAAGTACTACCGGGTGGAAGACAACGTTCTTGAGCCCAAACCGGTTGCCAAGCCGCGGCCCACGCTTTACGCGGGCGGCGAATCGGCGGCGGCCAAAGAGCTGATCGCCGAGAAATGCGACGCCTATCTGATGCACGGCGATCCGCCGGAGCGCGTCGGCGAGAAAATCGCGGATCTGCGAGAGCGCCGCGCGCGACACAATTTGCCGCCGCTCAAGTTCGGCGTTGCCGGATATGCCATTGTTCGCGAAACGGAACGCCAAGCGCAGGATGAGCTGCGGCGAGTCACGGATGTCCAACAATCCGCCGCGGGCTACGCGAACTACCAGCAGTGGCTTGCCGGAACGCAATTGGAGCAGCGCGTTTCCCTGGAAGATTATTCGGTTTCGAATCGCGGCCTGCGCTCCGGGCTGATTGGCACGCCGGGACAGGTGGCCGAGCGTCTGGCGCAATTCGAAGCCGCCGGTGTTGACCTCGTGCTCTTGCAATTCAGCCCGCAGCTCGAGGAAATGGAGCGCTTCGCAGGAACGGTGATTGGCCCGGGCAGAACGTCTTCAACCCTGGCTTGACGCCGAGGTGATTTCTCGCAAACACGCCTTCTGGCGAAGACTTCTGATTTCACGCCCGGCGGCACCGAAATGTACCGAAATGTCCTAGGCAAATTGTTACCATCTCCTTATAATTGGAGGTTGACTGTCGAGAGCTGGCCTTGCCTCCAGTGGGTCTAAAAGGAAACAGGAAACATGAATCCGGTAATTCGTAAACTCCATGAAGCGCAATTGCGCAAAGACCTCCCCGAGTTCCGCGCGGGCGACACCGTGCGCGTCAACGTGCGCCTGCAGGAAGGCGAAGGCGAGAAGACCAAGGAACGCCTGCAGGCCTTCGAGGGTGTCGTGATCTCCAAGAAGGGACGGGCCTCCAGTGCGACCTTTACGGTGCGCCGCGTCAGTTTTGGCGTGGGCATCGAGCGTATTTTCCCCCTGCATTCGCCGACCATCAGCTCCATTGAAGTTGTCAGCAAGGGTAAAGTTCGCCGGGCCCGGCTGTACTACCAGCGCAACCTGAAGGGCAAAGCGGCGCGCATCAAGCGCGCGGCACGAGAAGAAGTGGCCGCTGTGGCGGTCGCGGGAACTGAAGCAAAAGCCTAAGCGTGGTTTCGCGGTTGCCTATGCCGTTAAGCAAAAAAGCCCCGGGCCACCCTTGGCTTTTCCTTTTCCCATCAGGGTTGCACGTTGGTGACGCCTTCCATTCCGGGCTTGGGAAAATGCTTCTCGTACCAGGCCATCGATCGGTCGGTGGAATCGATATTGTGCTGCACTTCGCTGAGGCCGTGGCCCTCGCGCGGGTAGCGCACCAAGACCGCCTCGGTGCCGACGTCTTTTAAGGCGATGAAGAACTGCTCGGCTTCAGCGATGGGCACGTCGTTGTCATTCTCCCCGTGGATTAACATCGTGGGGGTGTGCGCGGCAGCGACGTGCTTCAGCGCGGAGCGTTCCCAGGCGACGTCCATGAGGTTTCCCTGGTGCAGGAACTGGCCGAATTCCATTTCTTCGTATTGGTTGTAATAGGTCATGTAGTTGTAACTGACCAGGTTGGCGATTCCGGCGGTGGGCACCGCGGCCTTGAATTCATTGGTTTGAGTGATCAGCCAGTCGGTCAGCTGGCCGCCGTAACTGACGCCTTCGATGCCCAAGCGCTCGCGATCGATCCACAGGTAACGGCGCACCGCGGCACTGAC
>Ga0209156_10003843_pt1 | contig 11121 bp, 7 predicted proteins | sample GraSoiAngelo_124_FD_185881 | JGI IMG/M metagenome (GOLD analysis project Ga0209156, IMG submission 185881) | Grasslands soil microbial communities from the Angelo Coastal Reserve, California, USA - 14_0927_05_20cm (SPAdes) (version 2) | ecosystem: Environmental > Terrestrial > Soil > Grasslands ...
GTAGGACCAGACGAGCAGCGGCGTCAGCGCCGCGAGCTCGTATGGAACGACGATCGCGATCGCGGCGACCGTCAACTCGAGCGCGATGTACGTGTAAAGGGTTCGAGCCGGCGTCAGCCGCGGCGCGACGCGGCCGCCGAGAAACGATCCGGCGGCCAGTCCACCCATGAACGCCGCGACGACCGTGCTCGCGGCCGCGAGGCCGTGCCCCATGTAGAGCGTGAGGAGCCGCGTCCAGGCGACTTCATAAATGAGGCTCGCCAGCCCGGAGCACGCGTAGGCGGCGAGAAATAGGATGGGCAAATGCTATCGCTCGACGAGCATGGAGTCGCGATACGGACGGTGATGCCGGTAGAGATCGGCGCGCGCCCGGACGAGCGAGGCATCGTCGCTCCTCCCGCGACGGGCCGCGATCTGCAGCGCCGATTCCGCGATCTCGACCGCGCGCCGGAAGTCGCCCGCAGCCGCGTGCGCCGCCGCAAGGGTATCGAGCGCTCTCAGGTCGGCGCGGTTCGTGAGGGCGGCCGCACGTTCGGCGAGCTGCACCGCTTCAGCGGGCCTGCGAATCGCGGCGTCGGGCGACGTCGCCAGAATCCACGCGAGGCTCGTGAGCGGCTCGATCAGATCGGGCCTCGTCGCCAGCGCGGATCGGTATTCGGCCATCGCGTCGCGCACCTGTCCTCGTGACACGAGCGCGCCGGCGAGATTCGTGCGCGCCGCCGCGTTCGACGCGTCGATCTTCAGCGCCGCCCGCAGCTGTTCGATCGACTCGTCGAATCGTCCCTGCGCTCGGAGGACGGCTCCGAGATTGACCCGCGCCGCCACGTGATCGGGCTGCAGCGCGAGCGCGCGCGTAAAATGCTCGGCCGACTCGGCGAGTCGACGCTCGGCCGCCAGCGCGAGGCCGACGTTGTAGTTCGCCTCGACCGATTGCGGATCGAGCCGCAGCGCGGCGTCGAGGTGCGCCATCGCACGATCGGTCCGTCCCAGCGACAGGTAGATCGCCGCCGCCGCCTCGTGAAGCCGCGCGCTGTCGGGATCGGCCGCAAGCATCGATTCGTAGCCAACCGCATCCTCGGCCATCACCTTCGGACCGAAGTCGCCGCGCAGCCGGACGCGGTCGGCGTCGGAGCGCGGCAGCACCTGCAGCCACAAATCGCCCATCTCGTCGTCGCTGTTCTGGCCCCATCGCACGCGCTTCGGCGGCCGATCGGGATTGCGCCGGTTCGCCGCTGAATTGTCGTAGGTGTAGCGCATCCGCAGCGTCGTGCCACGCGGAAGCGACACCGGCTCGACGTACCGGTACACGTCCTGCCAGTTGAAATCCCAGTCGGGAATCGAGATGAGCCATTTCCGCGTGCCGTCGGGCAGCGTCGCGGTTCCTTCGACGGATCGCGCGCGGTAGTGCGCGTGCGGCTGCACGCCGTAGACGTCGACGTCGACCGGCAACACGTATTCGTCGTTGATCTCGTAATGGCTATCGGCAGCGGCGATGTCGATGTTCTCGCGGCCGAGCCGCAGCATCACCGGCGTCCGCTGCGGCGCCTGATCGGTGAAGAAGAATCCGATGCTCGGCTGAACCGCCTGCAGCGTATCGGCAGGGTGCAGATGCAGCTGCATCACGAGATCGCTCGTCGGATCGAGCCGCCACGCCATCCCCGGCGCGAGCAGCGGGGGCAGCTGCCCGGGCGTCCATCCGAGAAAGTGCCCGTCCGGGAACTCGCCGGTCATCAGCCGGCCGTCGAATCCCGGCAGCGGATCGGCCTCATCGAGCGCGCGGGACGAAGAGGTCCGATCGATGCGCAGGTTTGCATGGTGAACGACGGCGGCGTTGCCGGGACGGAATTCGATCCCGCTGACGTACCGCACGCGATCGATCGGGAGCGGGATGACGAAATTTCGAAGCGCGTCGGCGCCGCCGGCTTGCACCACGTACGGATCTCGAAGCGTGACGATCAGGTCGGGCACACCCAGCCGCCAGCCGTCAGCCGGTTGCGGGGGCGGCGGAAGATCGCGCCGGTCGCCTTCGATCGCTCCGTCGGCGACCCATCTTTGGATGATGTCTATCTGTTGATCGGTCAGACGCCGCGCGCCGGCGAACTCGCCGCGGCCCGGCTCCGGTTTCCACGGCGGCATCGCGCGGCTGCGCGTGGCGCGCGCGATCGCGGCGGCGCGCGGTCTGACGTCTTCGTACGCCACGAGGCTGAAGCCGCCGATGTCGCCGGGATGATGGCACGACGCGCAGTGCTCGAAGAGAATCGGCGCCACGTCCTTCGCGAACGTCATCGGCGCCGCAGCATCGGCGCGTCGCGCGATCGCGGCAAGTCCGGCACAGAGCAGGCCGGACAGGAGGTGCGATCCGAGCGACGCTCGCCGCGAACTCATTTCCGGATGTGGCGTTCGGACACCCGAGCGTCACTTCACCGTGACGGTGATGTCTTTTCTCGTCGAGAGCCTGCCGTCGCTGGCCAGGGCGACCAGCGTGTAGGTTCCGGGCGCCGCAAAGCGCGCCGTCGTCGTCGTCTTGTCGCCGACGACCCGAACAGGATTGGTCTCGAATGTCACCTTCCCCGGCCCGCGATACGCGACCCACGTCAGGCGCAATCCGATCATCGCGTTCGGGTTCGATGAGGTGTTGCGCTGCGACTGAAAGCGGGAAGTCGGCTCGGTGGGGCGCGGCGCCACCGGCGCGCGCGGCTTCGGCAGCCCGTCGTCGGTGACATTTGCCGTGAGGCTGACGGGGGCGCCGGCGGTCGCCTCGTCAATCGGCGCGACGGCGAGCGTCGGCGGCTTGTTGAGATCCTCTTCGCCGAACCGCATCGTGTTGTTGCCGTTGGCGATCATGATGTGCTCGTTGATCTCTTCCGCCGCCAGCAGCTTCGACACGACCTTCTCGGTGACGCCGTTCGCCGTAATCGACCACGTCATCGCCTTGTCGCCCCAATCCTTCGGGACGCGGACGCGGAAAATCCGCGGCTGCCGACGCGGCGCGAAGTAGGTCGGCTGTCCTCTGTCGGGACCGTCAGGCATCACCGAGTTGTCGGGCCCCGGCGGGATCACGAGCTCTTCTTCCGTATTGCGATTCAGGTAGCCGAACACGAAGTCGAACGTCTCGTCGGGATTCCTGATCCACCCTTCGAGATATGGAACCACGCTCCGGCCGCTCGCGAACTTGATATCCGGAATGTAGGTGGGCGGAATCTGCGCCTGCACGAGATGCGCCGCGACGGCGAGCGCCGCCGTCGCAGTACAAATGACGCCGCCGACGCGTCTCATCATGGGAACCTCTGTGGCGCGGGCCTTACAGATGTGGCGCGGGCCGCTCCACATCAACTCTGCAATCCACCGTTGGCGTTCACCGATCCTGCGTCTGTGTTCTCGCCTTTGCTTTTTGACGATCGGACACGCGCTGATCGAAATCGCCCTTCTCGAGATACGTGAGGCTCACCCACGCGAAGCTCATGTCGTCGATCGAGCGCGGTCCCTGACCGACCCACGTGTTCGGATCGGGATTGGTCCTGTTGGCGCTCGTGTTGTCGTGCCACGAGATGATATGGATGATCGTGCCTTCCGGCAGCAGCGGCGCGACATCGTCGGCGTACGGATAGGTGACGCTCCAGTCGAAGTTGAAATTGCTGACGCACGTGAGCATTTCGGTGCGCGCCGGTCCGGGCCGCGCCGAATCGGCGCGGATATCCGGATAGATGGCCTCGATGCACTGCGCCTTGCCGCGCATGTGCATGTGCGGCTGGAACGCCGAAATCAGCGCCGGCTTCGGCAGCCGGAAGTAGCCGTCGTTGCGCACGACCTGGCCGGCGGGAATATCGAGGTCGGTGACGTCGCCCATGTGCTGCGTGAACGCGACGTACTTCGGCACCTGGCGCTTCGGCATCACCGTCAGCCCGAGCTGAACGTCGACCGGCGTTTCTTCACCGTCCGGCGTCATGTGCAGGTTGAAATTGATCCTCGATCCCGCCCTGATCAAACGTCCCGAATCGGGCGGGAAGACATCGGCGGCTTTGCCGATCGCGTACTCGTTCAGGAAGAAGCCGGTCGGATCGTCTTCGTCCTCGATGACGTTCGTCGTGGCGTGATGAATCACTTTGTACGCGCTCATGTGGATCGGCCGCGTCTCGATCGCCGTCACGTACATGTCTTCCTTGAACCCGGGATCGATTGTCACGTCGATGAACTCGTCGGGACCGTGGGCCTTCAGCATGTACGGCTTCGGCATCTTGACGATGACGGTCGGCTGGATGTGCCACGCCTCGAGGTCGCCGAAGTTGCGCGCGGGCGGCATGTCGGCGGCGTTGCCCTGGGGCGCGCCCTGGTCGACCCACTTGACGATCGTTTGAATCTCCGCCTCGGAGAGCGACGGATCGTTCTTGTACTTCTGGATGCCGACGTGCTTGTCGATGAACCATGGCGGCATCTCGCGGTTCGAGACTTTCGCCTTGATCGATCGCGCCCACGGCCGCGCTTCCTGATACGTCAGCAGCGACATCGGCGCCATCATGCCGGGCCGGTGACAGGTCTGGCACGAGCGCTGCAGAATCGGCGCGACGTCCCTGGTGAACGTCACCTGACGGTCGCCGGCGGCGGCCGATGAATCCTGCGCGCGCACTGCCGCCTGCGTCATCGTGGCCGCGGCAGCAACGACGACAACGCCGAGCAAGCTCGAGTTTCTTCGCCACCCGGAATTCATCGTTCCCTCCTCGCCGTAACGGCTTCGGGCGCCATTATAACCATTAGAGTCCGTTCCTCCGTGCCCTCCGTGTTCTCCGCGGTGGACCGCTCCACGGCGCGTTCGGATCTGCTGCGCCGAAACGGAGCTGATTCCAGGCGCGTCTCTGCCTTTCCGGTATTGTCTCCGCCGTATAATCCAGCACGCTCGTTCCGGATCCATTTCCTTCTTCCTGCGACAGGCGGTGAGGCCATGAGACGGTGGACGACGCTCGGTGTTCTGGTGGCGATCGCCGCGCTGACGATCGCGGTCGTCGGCGCGCAGCAGAGCCCCATCGACATCCGGCTGGAAAAGGTCAGGGACAACCTCTTCATCGTCACCGGCGGCCGCGCGAGCCCGACCGAGGGCGGCGTCAGCGGCGTGACGACGGTGTTCGTTGCCGAAGGCGGCGTCGTCCTGATCGACACGAAGTATCCCGGGTTCGGCAACACGATCCTCGCGCAGGTCAAATCGGTGACCAGCAGGCCGGTGACGACGATCATCAACACGCACACGCACGGCGATCATACCGGCAGCAACGGCGAGTTCCCGCGCACCGTGGAGTTCGTGGCGCACGAAAACACCCGGACGAACATGGCTCGCATGAGTCAATTCCAGGGCGACAACGCCGCGTTCCTTCCAAAGCGCACGTTCAAGGATCGGCTTTCGCTCCTCGGAGGCAACGACCGGATCGAGCTGTACTACTTCGGCCGCGGTCATACCGACGGCGACACCGTGATCGTGTTCCCGGCGCTGCGGTCGGCGGTCATGGGCGATCTGTTCGCGCGGAAATGGGCGCCGCTCGTCGACGCGAACAACGGCGGCAGCGCCCTCGCGTACCCGCAAACGCTTGCGAAAGCCCTGGCGACGATCAAGGACGTGGACACGGTGATCACCGGGCATAGCACGACGCAGCACGGGTCAGGCCGCGACGTGACGTTCGTCCGTTCGAATCCGATGATGAAGTGGCCCGACCTCCAGGAGTACGCGGAGTTCACCCGAACGTTCGTCGCGGCGGCAGAAGCCGCTCAGAAGGCGGGCAGGAACGCGGACGAAGCCGCGCGCAACCTGCGGCTGCCGGACAAGTACAAGGACTACGACATGGCGAACGCGAAGGCCGACGTGCAGAGGGTGTACGAGGAGCTGAGCGCGTCACGGTCCAGGAGCAAGTTGCAGAATTAAAGCTATCCAGCGCGGGTGGCTGGGCAGCGACACCGCCGGCGACGGCAATCGCTGGATCGGGATGATGACGCTGCTCGAGCTCGACAACATGGCGTCCGCCGGCTTCACGCTGATGGAGACGATTGTCGCGGCGACGCGCGAATCGGCAAGAGTTCTGCGTCTCGATCGGCTCGGGATGGTTGCCGCCGGCAAGAGCGCCGACTTCATCGTCCTCGACGCCAACCCGCTCGAGAAGATCTCGAACGTGCGCCGGATCGACAAGGTCTATCTTTGCGGAAAGGAAGTGGACCGCGCCGGTCTGCGCGCCAAATGGAAGGATTAGAACTGCGCTGCGTGAACGGGACGCCAGCCGTCCGTCAAGAGCGCGCGCGGGATCTGGTGAATGTGATCGAGTAACTCGCGCGGCGTCTCAACGCTCTGAATCGAAGCCGTTCCATCGGCCCGCTGCACACAGAGCTCATACAGCGCGCCCGATCGCCGCACTTCCCACGTCAGTCGCTCGTCTCCCCGCGAAAAGAACCATGTCATGGCAGCAGGGAGAGCAACCTCTCTGCCAGCCCGGCCCCGCAGAAATACGGCGTGATTTCGAGGCTCTCACGCCAATGGTCGAACGGACGGTGTGCGGGCTTGTCGTGTGCGCACACCGGCCGCCGCACACCTTCCTGACGGAGGCTGCGCCTGATGGATGCGGCCGACAGGTGCGCGGAGCCCAGGGCCGGGAGGGCTCGACTCAGAGCGAACGCGCCCGGCGGGCGAGATAGAGCATCGCCGCGCCGACCAGCAAGAGGACGAAGCCCCACCAGAGGTTCACATTGATTCCCAGGACGCGCGTGCCCTGGATCGCGCCCGTGGCGATCAGGATCACGCCGTAAAACGAGAGCAGCAGTCCGAGCGGCAGCCGAAGGTCAGTCACGATTTCACTTTTTCCACTTTGTCGCGGGGGCCCACCCCCGCGACCTGTGCCTTCGCGGCTTACGCCGCTCGGCATTGTTGCGGCGTTATCGCACGTTTCACCAGAACAGGAGATTCAAGGCGACCGTGAGCACCGAGACGACGAGGCCGAGCGCGGCGGGACGCTTGTACCACACGAGTCGATCGTCGGCGATTCGCGGCGTCAGACTGTACACGAGTCCCGCCAACTCGCCCGACGGCCGCGGCCGCGTGATCACGCTGACGGCGATGGTGACGATGAAGCACGATGTCCAGGCCCAGATGGCGCCCCAGAAATTCTGCGCCATGTCGGACGGATAGGTGTGCAGCACCGCGACCTTGCCGACGAGCGACGATGCGGCGGCGACGGCGGTGACCTCGTAGTGCAGCGCCGCGGCGAGCGTGCCGGCGATGAGGCCGGAGAACGCGCCGTGACCCGTCGTGCGCCGCCAGAACATGCCGAGCAGGAACGTCGCGAACAGCGGCGCGTTGACGAAGCTGAACACGAGCTGCAGCATGTCCATGATGTTGTTGAAGCGCATCGCGACGTACGCCGTCGCCACGCTGATCGCGACGCCGACGACCGTCGTCGCACGTCCCACCCACAGGTAGTGCGCATCGGTCGCGCGTGGAACGAGATACGACTGGTAGATGTCGTACGTCCAGACCGTGTTGAACGCGGTCACGTTGCCCGCCATCCCGGACATGAAGCTCGCGAGCAGCGCCGTGATGCCGAGGCCGAGCAGCCCTGACGGATAGTAGCGTCCGATCATCATCGGCAGCGCCATGTTGTAGTCGTACCCGCCGCCGGGATTCTGCTGCAGGATCGGCGCCGCGCCGGGATTGGGCTGCAGCGTCAGGCCGAGCGCGAGGATGCCGGGGAGGATCACGATGAAGGGAAACAGCATCTTCGGCACGGCGGCGATGAGCGGCGTTCGCCGCGCGGCGTTCATCGAGTCGGCGGCCATCGCGCGCTGCACGACGAGGAAGTCGGTGCACCAGTAGCCGAACGACAGCACGAACCCGAGACCCATCACCATCCCGAACCACTCGATGCCCATCGGATTCGCCTGCGCGCTCCCGATGTACTGCCACGACCGCAGGTACGTATCGGGCACGCGCGAGGCGAGGCCGCTCCATCCGCCGATGTCGCGCAGTCCCAGCCACACGAGCGGAACGAACCCGAACACGATGAGGAAGAATTGAACGACCTCGTTGTAGATGGCGCTCCGCAGGCCGCCGAGCGCGATGTAGCCGAGGACGACCACCGCCGAGACGACGATGCTCGCGTGAATGTTCCATCCGAGGAGCAGCCGCAGCAGCGCGCCCATCGCGTACATGCTGATGCCCGAGGAGAACACGGTCATCGTGGCGAAGGTCAGCGCATTGAACGCGCGCGTCTTCTCGTCGAACCGCAGCTTCAGGTATTCGGGGACGCTTCGCGCGCGCGAGCCGTAGTAGAAGGGCATCATGAAGATGCCGACGAACACCATCGCCGGGATCGCGCCGACCCAATAGAAATGACTCGTGAGCATCCCGTACTTCGCGCCGCTCGCCGCCATGCCGATCATTTCCTGCGCGCCGAGATTGGCCGACAGGAACGCGAGGCCGGCCACCCACGCCGGAATGGAGCGTCCGGCGAGAAAGAAATCGCTGCTGTGCGCGACGCGTTCCTTCAGCAGCACGCCAATCCCCAGGACGAACACGACGTACGACGCGATGATCAGCAGGTCGGTCGGAGTGAGATGCATAGGTGTTCCGCCGCGATCGAACGGATCGCGGCGTCGAAGGCGGAGGGTATCGTACTTTTCGTGAGTTTCGTCGACAGCGTGATGGTCCGAGCGTCGCTTACCCGTCCCGCAGAACAATCCCCGGCTGCAGGCCGGTCGCTCGCGCCGCCGGCGCCAGACACGCCAGCAGCGCAACCGTCAGCATCACCGCGCAGACGCCCGCGAGCGCGACGGGATCGTTCGAGCCGACGCCGAACAGCAGGCTGGAGGTCAGCCGCGTCAGGACCAGCGCCGAGACGAGGCCGATGCCGACACCGCTCGCCACGACCCTCATCCCCTGCACGACGATCAGGCGCAGCACCTGGAGGCGGCTGCCGCCGAGCGCCAGGCGAATGCCGATTTCCTTCGTGTGCTGCTGCACGTAGTACGCCATGACGCCGTAGATGCCGATCATCGACAGCGCGAGCGCGACGATCGCGAGGCTTCCGATGAGAAACGACATCGACCGCGGCTTCTCGAGCGCGCGTCCGACGAGGTCGTCGATCGTCGCGACGCTCGACAACGGAAGGTCGGGATCGATGGCGCGAACGGCTTGGCGAACAGCCGTCACGACCGACGAAGGATCGACACTCGTCCGGACGATCAGATTCCGCAATAACCGTTGCGGCGCCATCGGCTGATAGACCGTGCCTTCGTCGGGTTTGTCGAGGCCGGCATATTTCACTTCGCTGACGACGCCGACGACGGTCGTCCACGGACACGTCGTGCATCCGCCCTGCCTGATGCGGCGGCCGACCGCGCTGGCGCTCGGGAAGAATCGCCTGGCCCACGCGCGGTCGACGACGATCGCGAGAAGGTTGGCCGCCTGCGCGTCGCGCTCGTCGAGCAGACGTCCTTCGAGGAGTGGAAGGCCGAGCACATGGAAGTAATCCGGGCTGACGGCGACCCACGGCGTGACCGGCTGCGACTGACCCGGCGGCGTCGGCGCATCTTCCAAATCGAAGTTGTTGAAGTTGTTGACGTCGCTCGGCGGCCGTCCGTCGGCGAACGCCACGCCGGCGACGCCCGGAATCGAAGCGACGCGGCGATGGAGATCGTCCCAGAAGGCCGCGATTCGTCCGGCCTCCGAGTACTGAGTAGAAGGCAACAGGATCAAACCGGTGAGGACGTTCCGCGTGTCGAAGCCGAGGTCGACGCGCCTGAGCTGATTCAGGCTGACGATCAGCAGCGCCGCCATGACGAGCAGCGGCGTGGCAATCGCGAATTGGGTCGATACGAGTACCCGCCGCAGGCGACGCACGCCGACGCTGCCGGTCGACGTCCGACCCTCGGCTCGCAGCGAATCTTCCACCGGCGCACCGGCGCCATGAACGGCGGGCACGAGTCCGACCAGCAGCGCGCTCGATGTCGTGAGAAATGCGAGCAGCCAGAGCGCCGTCGAGTCGAGGGCAATTTCCTGCGTCCGCGGAAAGGACGCCGCGCCGAGATTCCGCAGCAGGTCGACTCCGGACCAGGCGATCGCGATGCCGAGGATGGCGGCGCCGCACGCGAGCAGGACGCTCTCCGCCAGCAGATGGCGGACGACGCGTCCGCGAGAGGCGCCAAGCGCCGCACGGACCGCGAGTTCGCGGCGCCGGCTCGCGACGCGTGCGATGAGCAGATTCGACGCGTTCGCGCACGCGATCAGCCAGACGAGCGCTACCGCCGCCAGCGCGAGCCCCGCGGTGGTCCGCACGTCGCCGACAACGTGCTGCTTCAGCTCCATCATGCTCCACGTCGCACGATCGTCCTGGTACGACGCGCGCCAGATCGGAAACAGCCGGCGGTTGATGCTTCGCAGTTCCGCGCCCGCGGCCGCTCGATCGGCGCCGCCCCGCAGGCGTCCGAGCGCGGTGATGAAGAATGGTCCCTTGCGCGCCGGCGTCTGCCATCGAGCGGCGACGAAGAAGTCCTGCCCCTGCTCGAGCGGTCCCACCGTCTGCGAAAGAACGCCGGCGAGCGTGTAATCCTCACCGTCGAACCGAACGGGTCTGCCGATCGCGTCGGCACGTCCGCCGAACCGCCGCTGCCAGAAGTCGTGGCTCACGACAACGACGCGCTGACTGCCCGGACGGCCGTCCTCATCGATCAACGCGCGGCCGAGTGCGGGTCGGATTCCGAGCAGCGTGAAGTAATCGGCCGAGACGTCACGTCCCCGCACGCGTTCGGCGACGGTGCCGTCGGTGAAGGTCATCCCGCGACTGGCGTACCCGGCAATCCGCTCGAACTCGGTCTGCTGTTCCTTCAGCGCGAGATAGTCGACTACCGAAAACGGAAACTTGTTCGGCGGAGCGTCGGTGTAGATGCGCACCAGTCGGCCGGGGTCCGCGTACGGCAGCGGCCGAAGGAGCACCGTATCGACTGCGCTGAACACGGTCGTCGTCGCGCCGATGCCGAGTCCGACCGTTGCGACGATGACCGTCGTCATGATCGGAGCACGGACCACGCCTCGCAGGCAGACCCGGAGATCGTGCGCGAGATCGTCGAGCATCGAGGCTGGCATGTTTCGCTTGGACG